>Ga0080027_10000929_pt1 | contig 12012 bp, 9 predicted proteins | sample OrgsoiDNA2013046_FD_70962 | JGI IMG/M metagenome (GOLD analysis project Ga0080027, IMG submission 70962) | Permafrost soil microbial communities from the Arctic, to analyse light accelerated degradation of dissolved organic matter (DOM) -... | ecosystem: Environmental > Terrestrial > Soil >...
GGTCGTGATTTCGGCGGCGGTACTCTCCCTATCCCTGCTGGCGCAGCAGCCACCTGCAGCCCCACCCGCCTCTCCACCCGCCGCCCAACCCGCGGGCCCACCCGCGGCGCAACCCGCAGCCCCACCCGCAGCCCCATCCGCGGCGAAGGAACCGTCCGAGAAGGAGATTGAAGAAATCGAATCGGGCATTCCGATCTTGAGCGAGACCGTGCGCAAGGCCTGCTCGCCCTGTCACAAGGCAGACGACAAGCAGCGCATGACGCGCATCTCCTGGCGGCGCACCACGCCCGAAGGTTGGGAGTTCACCATCAAGCGGATGATCGGCCTCAATGGTCTGCGGATTGAACCGGCCGAAGCGCGTGAGGTGCTGAAGTACCTCTCCACGAATCTCGGCCTGGCGCCGGAAGAGGCGCGCGCCGCGGCCTTCGAAGCCGAGAAGCGGTCCATCGATTACCACTACTCGGACAAAGACGTGGACCAGGTCTGCTCCAAGTGCCATTCTCTGGGCCGGGTGATTTCGCAGCGCCGCAGCAAGGGCGAGTGGGAACTGCTGATCGCCATGCACCGGGGCTATTACCCGCTCTCCGATTTTCAGGCCTTCCGCCGTGGCGGTCCGCCGCAGACCACGCCGGGCCCCGACGGGCGGCCTCCCGACAATCGTCACCCTATGGAAGTTGTGCTGCCTAAGTTGACCGATGGGCTGGCGCTGAAGACGCCGGAGTGGTCCGCATGGTCGGCCAACATGCGGGCGCCGAAGTTGGATGGACGCTGGGCTTTTTCCGGTTACGAAGCGGGCCGGGGCCCCTTCTACGGTGAAATGACCATCCGGCAGGCCGGCAACCCGGACGAATTCCAGACCGAAACCAAGTACCTGGAAGTCAAGAGCGGCAAGACTGTCACACGCCAGGGGAAGGCGCTGATTTACACCGGCTTCCAATGGCGCGGGCGCTCGCACGAAGGCTCGAACCAAGGCGCCACCGATAAAGATGGCCTGCGCGAAGTGATGTTCCTCGACCGTACCCAGCGCGAACTTACCGGCCGTTGGTTCACCGGCGCTTACGAAGAGATTGGCGTGGATGTGAAGTTGGTCAAGATGGGTAATGATCCGGTGGTGCTCGGCCTGGACCGCTCGGCCTTGCAAACCGGGGGCACGCGCGCAGTGCGTATTTACGGCGCCAATTTTCCGGCCGGACTGGCCGCGTCCGCCTTCGATTTTGGCCACGGCGTTTCCGTGAAGCGCGTGGTGAGCGCCGCTCCGGACCAGATCCAGGTGGAAGTGGACGTGGCCAAGGACGCGGCAATCGGGCCGCGCGATGTCGGGGTGGCAGGCGCGGTTTCGGAAGCCGCGGCCGTGGTGTACGACAAGATCGACGCCATCAAGGTGCGGCCTCAGGCCGGCATGGCGCGGGTGGGCGGCGCCAACTTCCCCAAGCAGCTTCAGCAATTCGAAGCCGTGGCCTTCCACAACGGCGCCGATGGCAAGCCGGACACTAAGGACGATGTGAACCTGGGTCCGGTCGAGGTCACCTGGAGCGTCGAAGAGTACACCGCCACTTTCGACGACAACGACAAGGACTATGTCGGCACCCTGGATGACAACGGCCTTTTCACTCCGAACGTGGATGGGCCCAACCCCAAGCGCGCGCGCAACGCCAACAATGTGGGCGACGTTTGGGTGGTGGCCACTTATAAGCTGCCGGACGGCAAGGTGCTGCGCGCCCGCGCCTTCCTGCTGGTTACGGTTCCGCTATACGTGAAATTCGATCAACCGGAGGTAGGGCAGTGAGAACAGGGGCCGGGGGCGAGAGTGCGGTCGGGCTTCGCGAGTTTCATTCGTTTTCGGCTTCGGGTCGGGAATTTGTTTACCTGGTGCCGAGCGCGGCTATCTTTGAACTGGACGATGCGGCATCGGCGATTGTCGACCGGCTTCGGGAGGGTGACGCGCCGGCGGGCGGCCTCATCCAGGAATTGAGTGCGCGGTTCCCCGTGGCGGAGTTGGAAGAGACGCTGGCCGAACTGGTGCGCGTCAGGGCCATCGGAGTGGTGGGCGTCCGCGAGGAGCCGGTGGCGAAACAGTTGCCGCCGGAGAATTTTCCGCTCACCACCATGGTTCTCAACGTGACCAACCAGTGCAATTTGAGCTGTACCTACTGCTACGAGTACGGCGAGGACAAGATCGTCGATACCGAAAACGGCAAGAAGGCGAAGTTCATGAGCGAGGAAACGGCGCGTGAGAGCGTGGAGTTCATGCTGCGCGAGTCGGGCGATAACCGCGTGGCCCACCTGACTTTTTTCGGCGGTGAGACTCTCATGAATCTGCCGGTGCTGAAGTCCACCATTCAGTACGCGCGCCGCCGCGGCGCTGAAACCGGCAAGGAAGTGGATTTCAGCCTCACCACCAATGCCACGCTGCTGCGGCCGGATGTGATCGAATTCCTGGCCGAAAACCGCGTGGGCGTGACCATTTCCATCGACGGCCCCAAGGAAGTGCAGGATCAGTTCCGCGTTTTCCATAACGGCAGCGGAAGCTACGAGACGGTCGCTCCCAAGATTGCCGAACTGCTGCGGCGCCACCGCACGCGGCCCATCGGCGCGCGCGTCACGTTGACTTCGCACGATCTGGATGTGCGCAAAATCTTCCGGCACCTCACCGAAGAGATCGGGTTCATGGAAGTCGGGTTCGCCCCCGTCACCACCGCGCCCAACCGGAAGTACGCCATCGCGGAACAGGGCTTCGATACCATGCTGGAACAGTTCCGTTCGCTGGCGGCCGATTTCCTGCAGGCGGCGCTCGAAAACCGGCACCACGGTTTTTCCAACGTCAAAGACACGCTGGAGGAAATCCATAAAGGAGTCAGCAAGCCGTACCCCTGCGGCGCCGGGCTCGGGCTGATGGGCGTCTCCACCGATGGCGACGTGGCGCTGTGCCACCGTTTCGCCGGTTCCGAAGCGCACAAGCTGGGAACCGTGCGCGATGGCATCGACCGCCTGGTGCAAATCGGCTTTCTCGAAAAGCACCACATCGACGACAAGACCGATTGCAGCCAATGCTGGGCGCGCCCGCTCTGTTCGGGCGGGTGCTATCACGAAGCCTACACGCGCTACGGCGAAAGCGCCCACCCCAACCTGCATTATTGCGAGTGGATCCGCGGCTGGACGGATACCTGTTTGAAAATTTACGGAGAACTCGCGGTGCGCAATCCGCGATACCTGGAACAATTTGACGACAAGGTGGAATATGAAACATCTCAGGTCGATTAACCGCAAGGCCGGCCGTATCGAACGACAGGTGGACACACCCCGCGGCTCTACCGGCGGCGCGGCGGAAGACGTGGTGGCCTTGCAGCAGGGGCCGCCCCAGCAGCCGCCCGCGGCGCACATTCCGCTGGGCTGCACGCTGGTCTTCTCGCCCGGATGGGAGGCCGACCGCAGCGGCGGCACCGCCGGCCTCTGCACGCCCGTGGAGCGCGACCTTTTCGATTGCCACGCCGGCTGCTATTGGCCCGCGCAAGTGCCCGACCAGTTGAACCACGCGCCCAACTGGACCGCCAAGTGCGCGTCGGCGCAGAAGGATTGGCGGAAGATCGACCTGGTGTTTCCATGATGAAGGCAACACAGCCGGGAATGGCCGTGCTGCTTCTCGCCCTCTGCGCCTCGGCCGCCGATAAGCTCACCGGCGGCAACGGCACCATCTACGTAGGCGGCCGGCCCAACAAGATTTTCATCCTCGATGAAGCTACGGAGAAAGTCACCGGCGAAATCGAATGCAAAACCGGCACCCCCACCGGCCTGGAGCTTTCCGAAGACCGCAAGCGGTTTTACGTCCACAACATCGCATTCGAAGATATCGAGATCGTCGATATCGCCTCACGCAAGTCGATCGATAACTTCCGGCTCAGCGAAGGCAACAAGAAGATGCGCATCTTCGGCTACGATGCCGACCCGCTGAACCGCTTCATGATCCTGATGGTGAAGACTGCCACCAAACAGGTGGACCGCTTCGAAATCGGCCCGCCCACGCTGCTGCAATACGATTTGAAGGATCACAAAGTGATGCGCACCGTTCCCTGGCCCAAGGGCGAAGAGCGCGAGGGCGTGGGCCTGCGCTTTTCGCCCGACGGCAAGTTTCTCTACTTCTTCGGCGAGGACATTCTGGTCTACGACACCACCGATTTCAAACAGGTGGACAAATGGGAGCTCTCCCGGCCGCTCGAAGACGGGCTGGGGCGGTTCAACTTCGGCTTCCCCAACGACCTCAACGAAGAGCCGGGCTACTCCACCAGCATCTTCAACATCGAGGATGCGGTGCAGAACCGGCGCATCATGGGAATCGCGCGCGTGAACCTGTCGCAAAAGAGCGTCGACTTCTACCCGCTTGGCCCTTCCACCGGCGTGAGTTTCTCGCTGGCGCCGGGCCGGAAGTGGGCTTACGGACTGCACCAGGAAATCGGCAAATACGAGTTCTGGTCGTTCGACCTGGAGCACCGCAAGCTCGGGACGAAGCTCGAATTTCCCGGCCGGCCGCGCATGCAACTCAAGGTGAGCACCAACGGCAAGCTGCTTTACCTTTGCGGCGCCGGCAACACCATAGCCTTGTATGACGCGTCGAACTACCAGTATCTCCGCACCATCACGCTGGACGCGGATATGACCACGGGCCTCTATGTCATGCCCGCCAGGTAGCCGCGTGACAGGTAGCCGCCCGACAGGTAGCCGCGCGACAGATAGCCGCCCGCCAGGTGGGGGAAAGACGCTCTTCCATTACGCCGTTCCCTACTGGCGCCGGCTCAGCCTGGTGCTGGCGCTCAGCCTGGTGAGCACGGCGCTTTCGCTGGCGCTGCCGTATCTTTCGAAAGATCTCGTGAACCGCGCGCTGCTGGGCCGCGACTGGCACGCGCTGCTCGGGATCATGGCAAAGTTCCTCGCCATCACGCTGGCGGGCTTCGTGCTTAACATGGTGAGCGGGCTGCGCTACACGCGCGTCTCGGCCGAGATCCTCTTCGACATGCGGCTGGCCCTGTACCGGCACCTGCAGCGGCTTTCGCCCCGATTCTACGCAGAGACGCGGATGGGCGAGATCATGAGCCGCATCAACAACGATATCGGCGAGATCCAGCGCATCGCCGCCGAAACCGCGCTGGCGTGGGTGGGCAACGTGCTGTTCCTGGCGGGCAGCACGGCGATGCTGCTCTGGCTGGACGCGCGCCTGTTTCTGTTGAGCGTCGCGCTGCTGCCGGCCAGCGTGTGGGCGCTCAGCCATTACCGCAGCCGTCTGGAGGGCAAGGTGGCCACGCTGCGCCAGGCCAGCGCCACCATCGGCAACTTCCTCATCGAGACCTTGCAGGGCGTGAAGCTGGTGGTCACCTGCAACGCGCAGGAGCGCGAGGCCGGCCGCTTTCGCGAAAAGAACGACGCCTTCATCCGCGCCCTCATGTCGATGCAGCTTCTGAGCTATCTGGCGGGCGGCTTGCCGGGTCTCATCCTCTCGGGCAGCACGCTCGCGGTATTTCTTTATGGCGGCTACCAGGTGATTCACGGCGCGCTCACCATGGGCGCCTTCGTAGCGTTTCTGGCGTATCAGACGCGGCTGTTTCCGCCGATCCAGGCGCTGATGGGCCTCTATACCAGCATCGCCACGGCGCGCGTTTCGCTGGCGCGCGTTGACCAGATCTTTAGCACCGCGCCCGAAGTGGTGGAAGCGGCGGATGCCCGGCCGCTGCCCCAAGTGCGAGGCGATGTCAGTTTCGAAGCCGTCAGCTTCGCCTTCGATCGCGGCGGCCCGGTGCTCCATGGCGTCAGTTTCCGGGTGCGCGCCGGTGAGACGCTGGCCGTGGTGGGCCCGAGCGGCAGCGGGAAATCGACCATCGCCGATCTCATGCTGCGCCTCTTCGATCCCGACTCCGGCGTGGTGCGGCTGGATGGCCATGACTTGCGCAACATCCGCCTAGCCGACCTGCGCCGTCACGTGGTGCTGGTGGATCAGGAACCGTTCGTTTTCCACGCCAGCATCGCCCGAAATCTCCGGTACGGGCGACCCGATGCCTCACAGCATGACCTGGAAGAAGCCGCGCAGGCCGCCGGCATCGCGGAGTTCATCGCCGGCTTGCCGGAGCAATACGAAACGACAGTAGGCGAGCGCGGCATGGCGTTATCGGCCGGCGAGCGGCAGCGCCTTGCGTTGGCGCGCGCTTTCCTGGCAGGCCCGGCGGTGCTGGTGCTGGATGAGCCCACGGCGTCGCTTGACCCGGTGTCCGAGCGCCACGTCATCGCCGGTTATGAATCCGTCATGCGGGGCCGCACCACCATCCTGATTACGCACCGCCTCGAACTGGCGAGCCAAGCCGACCGCGTGCTGGTGCTGGATGGCGCGGCCATCGCCGAATCCGGCACGCCCGAAGAGTTGCAGGCGCGGCAGGGGAGTTTCGCGAAATTGTTTGCCCGGACGGCGGCGCGGTGAGCGGCCCCGTTAGGGTAGGAATCATCGTTAAGGTGGGTATCATCGATAGCGGCGTACACGCCTCGCATCCCCACGTGAACGGTGTGGCCGGCGGAGTTGCCATCACCCCTGGCGACACCGGGCGCGCTGGCCGCGAGGAGCCCGATTACGTGGACCGCATCGGCCACGGCACGGCCGTCGCCGCCGTGATTCGCGAAAAGGCGCCGGAGGCTGAGATCTTCGCGATCAAGGTTTTTCACGACGCGCTGGCAACCCGTGTCGAGTCCCTGATCCAGGGGATCGATTGGTGCGTGGCACAGCGGATGGACCTGATCAATCTGAGCCTTGGGACGCAAAACACCGCCCATGCAGCGTTACTGCGCGCCGCCGTTGACCGCGTGACCGCGGCCGGGATCAGACTGGTGGCAGCCTACGAAGACCAGGGAGTGCGCTGGCTCCCCGGCTGCCTGCCGGGCGTTGTGCCCGTAACGCTGGATTGGGATTGCCCGCGCCACGAATACCGCACCGCACACCTCGAAGACGGCCGCATCGTCTACCACGCGTCAGGCTATCCGCGCCCCATCCCGCGCATCCCGCCGGAACGCAATCTGAAGGGGATCAGTTTCGCCGTGGCCAACGTGACGGGGTTGCTGGCGGCCGGGTTGCTGGGTCAGGTTAACTGACCCACCGGGTTGGATCACGGGGTCGTCAGACCACCGGGTCGTCAGACCACCGGGTCGTCAGACCACCACGCGCAGGCCGAGGTGCTTGGCGAACGGATCAAAATCCCGGTCGTTGTGCAGCAAGTCGTAGCCGCTCTCGATGCATCGGGTAGCAATCACGGTATCGATGGTTTTGCGAACGGTGACGCCGAGGTTGCGCAGCGCCCGGAAATTTCTCGCCGCTTGAATCGCGATCTCCTGTCCGCCCAAGTCTACGACCATCAACGAAGTCAGCATTTTCCTGGCTTCGTTGAAGTCCCGCTCGGCAGCGAAACCCTGCAGGACTTCCGTCAGAATCAAGTCGCCGATGGCCAAGGGCTGGTGGCCAAGCAGCCTGTCGAGTTTCTCGGTCTGCGCCGTGATGGTCCCCTTGAAATAATCGATCCACACGCTGGAATCGACCAGAATCAATGGTCGCTCCTCATCGCGTTGAGATCGCCCTGCCAGTCCAGTTTGCCGCGGAACCGGCGGATCTCCGCCTGTTTACTCAGGCGCAGCAAGGTCCGCAGCGCCTCTTCAACGGCCTCGCGTTTGGTCTTCAGGCCCGTGGCGCGAAGCGTGTCCCGCATCAGCCTATCGTCAATTACGATGTTCGTCCGCATGGATGTGTATCCTTATAGCTAATCATACACATTCTGGGACGGCGCGCGTCAATTAGTTTAATGCCATCAAGGAGAAGGCTTGGCCGCCACGGTCACGGGCACCGCCAACCTCGCCGCCCCCACATTAAATCCTCTAGATCACCCAAGTTTTGCGGACTGTGTCAGGGGAGTCCCTGGTATGATTAGTGAGGTAAAGCACAGGATAGCCGTTCCCAGGGGGGGGCCACAAAGGGTGTCTGGAACTACCGTTTTGCGCATGATCGTCATTTGCGTCACGTTCTTGTGCCTGCCCGCCACAGGCGCGGTTGTGGCCGGAGGCGCGGGCGGCATTACAGTTACCGTGGACCCTGACGGGTCGTACGATATCGCGGCAGCCGGCCCTTCCTGGCGTTTCCACGGGGACATAGGGTATCCGCTCTCGAACATCCAGGTGGCATCGGGCGGCGATGCGCTCGGCCCCTACCTTGAAATCGGCTTTGATTTTCAGTCCGGCACCGGGCGTCATGCCGCCATCCGCAGCTACTGGGACCATCCCGATGTTCTGTTCACGGTGAGCAATCCCGCGGCGTCCCCCAACACCTTCGCCTTCCCGAACTTTAGCCAGTACCCGCGGAATCTGGATCACCTGACCTTTTCGGGGATCTTTGCGCCGCCCACGTTCGGGGATTTCTCCAACGAAAGCCCGTGGGTTTTTTTCGATTCCTCCTTCAACACCTTCGTTCTTTCGCCGGCCGCCAATTTCATGGCGGCGAGCACCGCCTGGGGGCCGCAAGGAGAGCTTGCCAGTGGAATCGCGCCGGCCATTTCCAGCCTGCCGCATGGGTTCGAGCACCGGACCCTGCTGGTGATCCAAAACGGAATCAACCGCGCCTTCGATACGTGGGGTCAGGCGTTGACGGCCCTGCACGGCAAGATCAGGCCGGCCAGCGACGCCGACGCCAGCCTGAGCAAGGTTGGATACTGGACCGACAACGGCGCCACCTACTACTACCACATGGCCGGCTCGCTTTCGTACGAGGAGACGCTGGCGGCCGTCAAAGGCGATTTCGACCGCCTGGGAATCGGACTGGGGTACCTGCAACTGGATAGCTGGTTCTATCCCAAGGGAGCCGGAGCGTCCTGGAGCAATAACGGAGCCGGCATCTATGAATACGTGGCCGCGGCGCCGCCCTTCATGGAAGGCCTGGCGAAATTTCAGCGGAGCCTCGGAGTTCCCCTGATCGCGCATGCCCGCTGGATCGACGCCAGCAGCCCGTACCGGACCCAATACCAGATGTCGGGCAACGTGGTGCTGGACCCGGCCTACTGGGACTACGTGGCTGGGTATCTGGCCACAGCGGGGGTGGCCACTTACGAACAGGACTGGCTGGACGACAAGGCCCAACCCGCTTTCAACCTGACCGATGCGGAAACCTTCCTGAACAATATGGCCGCGGCCATGGAGCGGCGGAACCTCACCATGCAATACTGCATGGCTTCTCCGCGCCACTTCATGCAAAGCTCCAAATACAGTAACCTGACCACGATCCGTACCAGCGCTGACCGCCTGGGCCGGGACCGCTGGACCGAATTCCTGTATACTTCCCGGTTTGCGAGTGCGTTGGGAATCTGGCCCTTCACGGACAACTTCATGAGCACGGAAACCAACAATCTGCTGGTAGCCGCTCTCTCCGCCGGACCGGTTGGCCTGGCCGACCCGATCGGCGCCCTCGACGGGGCCAACCTCCTCCACGCCGTTCGCAAGGATGGTGTGATTGTCAAACCGGACGTGCCGTTGACGCCGGCCGATACCAGTTACTCGAACATGGCGCACGGCGTGGATACGCCCCAGATCGCCACTACCTACACGGACTTTGGCGCGCTCCGCACATCCTATTGGTTCGCCTACCCTCAGGGGACGAATACGCAAGCCACCTTCAGCCCCGCGGACCTCGGAATGAACCGGCGCGCGTACCTCTACGACTATTTCAGCGGAAGCGGAGAGGTGGTGGATCCTTCGGATGTCCTCGTCAAGCCGATCGCGGGTGACGCGCTTTACCTGGTGGCCGCCCCGATCGGTCCTTCGGAGATGGCGGTGGTGGGCGACGTCGATCAGTTCGTGACGATGGGAAAGAAGCGGGTAACGGCTCTGACCGACGACGGCGAGATCCATCTTACCGTGGTGTTTGCGAATGGCGAGACGGAGCGAACTATCAAGGGCTATTCACCGTTCAAGCCGGCGGCCAGGGCGACGGCAGGCTCCGTCGGGCACGTCGCCTACGATGCCGTGTCCCGGCAATTCCAGATTCCCGTGATGCCCGGCCCCGATGGCACGGCATCCATTCGGATCCACCGGGCGCGCGCGCGAGGCAGCCAGCCCGGCCCGCCACGAACCATCGGCGGCGGTGAGTCCGGGAGCAAGTTCTGAGCGGCGTCTCGGAGCGCAATTTACACGCGGGCGGCGATCACGCGCGGGATGCCGGCCAGGTCCGGCGCAATTCGCAGATCCGCCCAGCCGGCCAGCAGGCCCCGCACGTGGTCCAGGCTGCCGAAGCCTAGTTCCATGATCAGCCAGCCGCCGGGGCGCAGGACCCTGGGCGCATCGGCCGCGATGCGGTCGTAGAGTGCAAACCCGCTGGCGCCCGCGAACAAGGCCACGGGCGGTTCCCAGTCGCGGACTTCCCGCTGCAAGCCCTCACGCTGCGCCTCCGGAACGTACGGCGGATTGGAGACGATCAGGTCCACGGAACCGGCGGCGATTGCCTCCATCAGGTCGCACACCACCACCTCCACGCGTGCGCCCAACTGGGCGGCATTCCCGGCGGCAACCGCGGCGGCCGCGCCGGAGATGTCCGTGGCCCACGCCTCCGCGCCGGTTTCAAGCTGCAGCGTCACGGCCAGCGCGCCCGAACCCGTGCCCACGTCCAGAATACGCCGGGCGCCGGCCACTGTTTGCAATTCCACCTGCAGGGCCACTTCCACCACGTGCTCGGTTTCCGGCCGCGGGATCAGCACGTCGGGCGTCACCCGAAATTCGCGGCCGTAAAACTCCTGGCGTTTGGTGATGTACTGCGTGGGTTTGCCCTGCAGTCTCTCATGCAGGTAGCGGCCGTAGTGGATCCATTCCACTTCCTCCAGTTCCCGCTCGGGATGGGCGTAGAGATAGACGCGCTCGCAATGCAGGGCGTGCGAAAGCAGCACTTCCGCCGTGAGCCGGGGAACCGCGATGCCGGCTTCCTCCAGCAGGCCCGAGCCCTGAAGCAACGCCGTCTGCAAAGTCATGGTTATTCCGAAGGGCTATTCCGAAGGGTTATTCCGAAGGGCTATTCCAAAGCGTTATTCCGAAGGTTAATCGGCGGCGTTCTGCCCGCCGATGGACTTGTCGTCCTTCAGCTTTTCGGCCTGGTAGTACGTGGTGAGCGCATCGAAAATCGCATCCATTTTGCCCTCCATCACGAAATCCAGTTGATGCAGCGTCAAACCGATGCGGTGGTCGCTCACGCGGTTCTGCGGGAAGTTGTAGGTGCGGATCTTCTCGCTGCGGTCGCCGGTGCCCACCATGGTGCGCCGTTCCGCTCCCACCGCCGCCTGCTGCTTCTGCAGTTCCAATTCATACAACCGCGAACGCAGCACGCGCTCGGCCTTGGCGCGGTTCTTGATCTGCGATTTTTCGTCCTGGCACGAAACCACCAGGCCGGTAGGCAGGTGGGTGATGCGCACCGCCGAATACGTCGTGTTCACGGACTGGCCGCCGGGACCCGACGAACAGAAGGTATCGATGCGGATGTCCTTCGCCTCGAGCCTGACTTCCACCTCGTCGGCTTCCGGCAGAACCGCCACCGTGATGGCCGAAGTGTGCACCCGCCCCTGCTGTTCGGTCACCGGGACGCGCTGCACGCGGTGCACTCCGCTTTCGTACTTCAGCCTGCTGAAAACCTTGTTTCCGCTCACCAGCGCAATCACTTCCTTGAGCCCGCCCACCGGCGATTCGCTGCTTGACGTCACTTCGAACTTCCAGCCCTGGGTTTCCCCGTACCGCGTGTACATGCGGAAAATCTCGGCCGCGAAGAGCGTCGCCTCATCGCCGCCCGTGCCGGCGCGAATTTCCAGTACCACGTTCTTGTCGTCGCTCGGATCCTTGGGCAGCAGCAGAATCTTGAGTTCGTCTTCGATCTTCTGCTTTTCGGGCTCTAGCTGCGCCACCTCCAGCTCGGCCATCTCCCGGAGCTCCGCATCCGGCTCCTGCAGCATGGCGCGAGCCTGGGAGAGACTG
>Ga0080027_10000933_pt1 | contig 11974 bp, 8 predicted proteins | sample OrgsoiDNA2013046_FD_70962 | JGI IMG/M metagenome (GOLD analysis project Ga0080027, IMG submission 70962) | Permafrost soil microbial communities from the Arctic, to analyse light accelerated degradation of dissolved organic matter (DOM) -... | ecosystem: Environmental > Terrestrial > Soil >...
GGTGCAGGATCCGGTAGCGCTGGAGCGCGCCGAGGTAGTCGGAGTAGCCGAGCTCGGTGCGGAGCGTTTCGAAAATCTCGAAGTACAGATCGGCGCGTTCGGCGCCGACCTCGCGGGTCAGATAGCGCCGGAGGTCGACGATCACCCGATCGTTGTCGAGCAGCGTGTTGTCGACATCGAACAGGAAGACCGTGTTGTCGCTCATCTCGTCGCCCCACGCTGGAGAACCTCGACGCGACCGTCGGCGTGCCCCACCAGCACGCGCTCGACGGTGCCCAGGAACAGACCCGTATCGACCACCCCCGGGATTGCGCGCACGGCGGTCTCGAGGGCGCGCGCCGCGCCACCGTCGGGCAGCGGGGCGGCGACCGCGCAGTCGAAGATCAGGTTGCCGTTCACGGAGACCAGTGGCGCGGCGCCAGCGGCGTCGAGGCGCTCGATCGGACCGAGGCCGATCGCCTTGAGCCGCCGCATGACCAGGCCCCGCCCGAGCGGGATCACCTCGATGGGGAAGCCCTCCCGCGCGCAGAGCACAGGCACCAGCTTGTCCGGTCCGACCAGGATCACCTGCCGGCGCGAGGCCGCCGCCACGATCCGCTCCCGCACGAAGGCGGCGCCGCGTCCCTTGAGGACGTCCAGGTTGGGCGCCACTTCGTCGGCGCCGTCGACCGTCAGATCCAGCTCGAGGTCTTCGTCGATCTCGACGAGGGGAATCCCGAACGAGCGGGCCAACCGGGCCGACGGTTCCGAGGTCGGCACCCCCACCACCCGGAATCCCCGCTGAACCCGGGCGCCCAGCTCGGCGATGAACGCCGACGCCGCGCGCCCGGATCCGAGGCCGACCTTGGCCCCTTCCGTGACCAGCTCGGCGGCGCGCGCCGCGGCTGCCGCCACACCCGCGTCGATCGCACCGGTTTTCGCGCCGGCGCTCATGGTGGTGGCGTGTGCCAGCCGCCCGCGTCGGCCGTGAGACGGACCGCATCGGCGGGGCCCCAGGTTCCGGGCTCGTATTCGTGCACCGGCGTCGCGCCGCCCGAGCCCCCACCGAGGATCGGCTCGACGATCGCCCAGGCCGCCTCGACGCTGTCCTGCAGCGCGAACAGCGTCGCGTCCCCGGCCATGGCGTCGCCGAGCAGACGCTCGTAGGCGTCCATCTCTTCCGCATCGGCCTGATGGACCATCTTGAGCTCGGTCGGCTCCGAGACCATCTGTTCGCCCGTCTTCTTGATCCGGGCGCCGAGCGCGATGATCACCTCGGGGCTGAGCCGGAAACGGAGGTGGTTCGTCTCCTCGGGCCCCACCCGGCGGAGCGGCGGGCGCTTGAGGCTGACCAAAACCTCCGTGACCGAGATGGGGAGCGACTTGCCGGCCCGGATGAAGAACGGCACCCCGTCCCAGCGCCAGGAATCGATGTGCAGCCGCACGGCCGCGAAGGTCTCGACCGTCGAATCCGAAGCGACGCCCTCTTCCTGGCGGTAGCCCCGGAACTGTCCGCGCACCAGATCCTCGGGGCTGAGCGGGCGGATGGCGCGAAACACCTTCACCTGCTCGTCGCGGATCGATTCGGTGTAGGTCGATAGCGGCGGCTCCATCGCCAGGATCGCCACCACCTGCAGCATGTGGTTCTGGATCACGTCCCGGATGGCGCCGGATTCTTCGTAGAACCGCCCGCGTCCCTGGACGCCGAAATTCTCGGCCATGGTGATCTGGACGCTCTCGACGTAGTTCTGGTTCCAGATTGGCTCCAGGAAGGTGTTGGCGAATCGGAACATCAACAGGTTTTGCACCGATTCCTTGCCCAGGTAATGATCGATGCGAAAGATGGCCGACTCGTCGAAGATCTTGTGCAGCGTCTGATTGAGCGCCTGCGCCGTGGCGAGATCGCGGCCGAAGGGCTTCTCGACCACCAGGCGCGCGTTCTGCGCGCAGCCCGACCCGCCCAGCCCCTCGACCACGACGCCAAAGACGCTGGGGGGAATCGCCAGGTAGTGGGTCGGTCGCTTCGCGCCGGCCAGCTCCTTGTGAATCGCCTGGTAGGTGGAGGCGTCCGAATATTCGCCGCGGACGTAGCGCAGCCGGCCCGCCAGCTGCTGGAACACCGATTCGTCGATGGCGCCGCCACCGTGCTTCTCGATGCTTTCGTGGGCCCGCTGGTGGAACTCCTGCAGCGTCCACTCGGAACGCGCCACCCCGATGACCGGCATGCCCAGATGCCCCCGCCGGGTCATCGCGTAAAGCGCGGGGAAGATCTTCTTGTAGGCGAGATCGCCGCTCGCCCCGAAGAAGACGAACGCGTCCGAACGCGGCACAGTCATCCCGGTAAGGTAACGCCTATGCTCCCAGAAACAGCGGGCGAATGTGCCGGTCGAAAAGATTCTCCTGGACGCAGCGGCCGGCGGTCTCGCGCGCGGCGACCAGCGCCTCCGTCCACTCGACCCCCATTTCGGCCGCCAGGCGGAAGGCTACGTGGACCAGCTGGCGCAGGTTGAGATCGTACGCCGGGTGTGACGGGTCGTGCCGCAACCGCGTCACGAAGTCCTCGGCGCTCCACTTTTCCACCGCGGCAGGCTGCGGCAGCTTGGCCCGGTCGATTTCGACCACCGTCGCGTATGGCTTGCAGAGCTCGTCGAAGCGTGGCAACGCCTGCAGGTAGATTTTCTTGGCGATCGCCAGGCCGCTCGGCCCGGAGAGCGCCACGCCGATCACCTCCTCGAGCCAGGTCGTCCCCGCGGTCTTGAGGTGCAGCCCCGCGTTCTGCTTTTCGAGCGCGCGCCGCATGATCGGATAGAGCGAGAACTTGTCGCTGCCGGTGTGAACGCTGACCTTGAGCGACTTCGGGAGACCGAAGACGTCGATGGCGCGCTTGACGACCGCCAGGTCGGCCTCGAACTCGCGCGCGAAGACCTTCAGATCGCCGACATAGTCGATCCCCTTGAGAAACTTTCCGGAGAACTTTGGCGCGATGGTCTGCACCGGGATCTTCTCGCGCGCGAGCGCGGCCAGGATGAAGTACAGCTCGAAGGGAAGCTGCGGCTCCATCGCCTCGTCGGTGGAGACCTCCGCCACGAAGTGGCCCGGGCCCTTGGCCGCCAGGACGTGGCGGTAGGTGCGCCCGGCTTCCATGACCGCAAAGAGGTAGGTCCGGCCGATCTTCTCCAGGACCGCGTCGGTCACCTCGAAGACGGTGTCGATGCCCGGAATCTTCAGGGCGCCGCGAAACGGCGCCATGTCCCGCACGAACGCGGCCAGCGCGGCGTCGTCGGGCGGCTGCCCGATGAAGTCGGCCACGTCCAGCGTGTAAAAATCGCTGGCGGCCAGAAAACCGTCGACGTTCTTGAGGCCGATGTGGTCGGCGTCGACGTAGTAGCCGTGCCGCCAGCCGCTGCGCTTGACAGCATCGTCGGCCTCGACCCGGACATCGTCAGGGTGGGTCCCGATGAGCGAATGCTCCCGGAACGACTTGTTCCAGACCGGCGCCACCACCACGCCGGCGCGCTCCGCCTGCTGGATGGCGCCGAGCTGCGCCAGGCCCTCCTTGCCGAAACGATCCCCGATCCCGATGGAAAATTTGTCGATCAGCATGGCGTCCGCCCTCAGACGACGTAAGCGGACGACGAGGTGGTGCCCCCGCGACCGGTCCAGTTGGTGTGGAAGAACTTCCCGCGCGGCTGATCGACACGCTCGTACATGTGGGCGCCGAAGTAGTCGCGCTGCGCCTGGAGCAGATTCGCGGGCAGGCGCCCGTTCCGGAAGCCGTCGTAGTAAGTGAGCGCGGTGGCGTGGGCGGGGATCCAGATCCCATGGGTCGCAGCCGTGGCCACCACCCGCCGCCAGCTCTCCTGCGCCGCCTCGATCTTCTCCTGAAAGAACGGCGCCAGCAGGAGGTTGGAGAGCTTCGGATCTTTGTCGTAGGCCTCCTTGATCTTCCCCAGAAAGGTCGAGCGGATGATGCAGCCGCCCCGCCACAAGAGCGCGATCCCCCCGTAGCTGAGGTCCCATTTGTACTCGCCTGCGGCGGCCCGCATCATCTCGTAGCCCTGCGCGTAGGAGATGACCTTCGACGCGTAGAGTGCCTTCTCGAGATCGGCGATGAACGCTTTGCGTTCGCCGGTGAATTTCGCCGTCGGCCCGCGCAGGATCTTGGAGGCCGCCACCCGCTCGTCCTTGGTCGCCGACAGGCAGCGCGCGTAGACCGCCTCGCTGATCAGCGTGAGCGGCATCCCCAGATCCATCGCGGTCACGCTGGTCCACTTGCCGGTCCCCTTCTGCCCGGCGGTGTCGAGGATCTTGTCGACCATCGGCGTCCCGTCGGTGTCCTTGAAGGCCAGGATGTCGCGGGTGATCTCGATCAGGAAGCTGTCGAGATCGCCCTTGTTCCAGACCTTGAAGACCTCGTGCATCTCGTCGGCCGACATCCCGAGCAGCTCTTTCATGATCTGGTACGACTCGCAGATGAGCTGCATGTCGCCGTACTCGATCCCGTTGTGGACCATCTTGACGAAGTGGCCGGCACCGTTGTCGCCCACCCAGTCGCAGCAGGGCGTGCCGTCTTCGACCTTGGCGGCGATGGCCTGAAAGATGGGCTTGACCGCGGGCCAGGCCGCGGGCGAGCCGCCCGGCATGATCGACGGGCCGAGCAGCGCCCCCTCCTCGCCGCCGGAGACGCCGGTGCCGATGTAGAGCAGCCCCTTTTCCTCGAGCGCTTTGGTGCGGCGGATCGTGTCGGGGAAGTGCGAGTTGCCGCCGTCGATGATGATGTCGCCTTTGCCGAGCAGGGGCGTCAGCTCGCCGATCAGGTCGTCCACCGCCTGGCCCGCCTTGACCATCAACATCACCTTGCGCGGCGTCTTGAGCGACGCGACCAGCTCGGCGAGCTTGTGGGTGCCGACGATCTTCTTCCCCTTGGCCCGGCCGGCCAGAAACTTGTCCACCTTGTCGAGCGTCCGGTTGAAGACCGCGACCGTGTAGCCGCGGCTCTCCATGTTGAGGATCAGGTTTTCGCCCATCACGGCGAGGCCAACGAGTCCGATGTCCGCCTTGTCCATGTCTTGGTCTTGTCCTTTTCGTCCGTACGTTTTTGGAATTTAGCGCTGGATGCGCGCCGAGCCGCCCTTGGCGAAGGCCCGGACCTGCTCCAGGGTCGCCATCGTCGTGTCGCCCGGGAAGGTGGTCAGAAGCGCGCCGTGCGCCCAGCCGAGTCGCACCGCCTCCTCCGGGGTCTCGCCGGAGAGCAGGCCGTAGATGAAGCCGGAGGCGAACCCATCGCCGCCCCCCACCCGATCGTGCACGTCGAGATCGCTGGTCGGCGCGGCGAAGGTCTTCCCGTTCACCCAGGCGACTGCGCTCCAGCCGTGGCGGTTGGTCGAGTGGACCTCGCGCAGCGTCGTCGCGACGATCTTCACGTGCGGGTGCTTGGCGACGACCTTGTCGATCATGCCGAAGAATGCGCTCGGATCGAGCTTGGACTTGGCGGCCACCTCCGGCCCCGCGATCCCCAGCCCCTTCTGCAGATCCTCTTCGTTGCCCACCAAGACGTCGACGTGCTTGACGATCCGATCGACGACGTCGACCGCCTTCTGTTGCCCGCCCCAGATGTTCCAGAGCTTCTCGCGGAAGTTGAGATCGAAGCTGGTCACCGCGCCGGCGGCCTTGGCGGCCTTCATCCCTTCGACGATGAGCTCCCCGGTCGTCTCCGAAAGCGCCGCGAAGATGCCGCCGCTGTGGAACCAGCGGACCCCCTGCTGGGCGCCGAAGATCGCCTTCCAGTCGAAATCGCCGGGGCCGAGCTGCGCGGCCGCCTCGTTCGCGCGGTTGTAGAAGACCACCGGTGCCCGTATGCCGACGCCGCGATCGCTGTAGACCGTGGCCATGTTCGGACCGTTCACGCCGTTGTGCTTGAAGAGTTTGTAAAACGGCTTCACCCCCATGGCCCGCACCCGCTCCGCGATGAGATCGCCGATCGGGTAGTCGACCATGGCGCTCGCCAGGCCGGTCTTCATCCCGAAACAGTCGGCCAGGTTTGCGGCGACGTTGAACTCGCCGCCGCTGACGTGGATGTCGCAGCGGGTCGCCTTGCGAACGGGGACGATGCCGGTATCCAGGCGGTGCACCAGCGCGCCCAGGCTGAGAAAATCGAGTCCGCCGGCGGGCTTCATGTCGAGACCGATCATGCTCTGCTCCTCGTAGTCGTGAACGGATCGTTCTTCAAGCGGTAAAGCGTCTCGCCCGCCTTCCCCACGTAGAGGCGCCCCTCCGCTTCGCGTCCCTTCCAGGCCTCGGCGTCGATCTCGCGGTGGTCTCGGTAGCCGAGGTTCACGGCGCGGCACTCCGCCTGGCCGATCCCGGTGGCGAGCGTCACCGTGATCCGCGGCGACTCGACACCCTCTTCGAATTTCCCGATCCCCTTGACGTGCGTCGAGTGCGCGAGCACGCCGCGCGGGACGTGCGTGAACCGGGCCGCCTGCTTCAGGAAATAGTCGCGCACGTGGTAACCGATCTGCCGGATGAGGGCGCCGTGCACCGCCGAGATCTCGTGGATGTGGGGGGCGTAGATGATGAGCTCGCCGCCGTCGGCGACCACCGGCTCGAGCTTGTAGGCGCACTTGCCGCCCACCCACAGCTCGTCGTACATCGGGGGAGCGCAGGAAAGCACGCTGTCGTACGGCCGATCCTTGTAGACGATGTGGATCTCGTTCGAGAGCGCAGAGGCCGCTTCCCAGGCCTCCTCGGGCGAGCCGATGAACAGCCCTGCGAGGTCTTGCCCCTCGACCACCAGGCTGATGCATTTGCGCTCGGTCGGGACCAGCGAGGCGGCCTTGTCGACCACCGCGCGCACGGGGGTGTACTTCGTCCCGATGATCGACGGGTTGGTGATGAGGGCGCCCAGCCAGTGGAACATGTCGAGCACCTGCCGCCCCGAGATCCCGGGGAAGAGGTACTTGTTGCCGCCGGAGAACCCGACCACCTCGTGCGGGAAAGTCGGCCCGACGATCAGCAAGAGGTCGTAGTCGAGGACCAGCTTGTTGATCGTGACGTCGACGCGCTCGCGCATGAGACCACCCGAGATCGCCGAGACTTCCTCTTCGGATATCGTGCCGATCGAAACCAGGTGCGCCGGATCGTTCCAGTGGTGGTTGAAGAGCTTCGTGCGCGCGTACTTTCCCGCCCGCTCGGCGGCCGTGATCCCGAGCCGCTTGTTGATGGCCTCGTCGCTCATCGGCGGGTGCGTGCCGAGCGCGACGATCACGTCGAAGGCGGTCGCCCCCGCCGCGCCGATCTCCTCGTGCAGGACCCGGAACATCAGGTCCATGGGCGCGGTGCGGGTGTGGTCGGGGACGATCGCCAGGACCCGCTTGCCACGCAGGCCCCACCCGGCGATCTCGCTGGCGCAGAGCCGGCGGACGGTCTCCTCGTCGAGCTTCGACCCCTTTTGTCCCGTGCCGGTCACCGCATCAAACCCCGGCGTAGGCCGTGAACCCGCCGTCGACGGGGATCACCGCCCCGGTCACGAACTTCGAAGCGGGCGACAGCAACCAGAGCAGCGCGCCCGTCAGATCCTCCGGTGTCCCGAAGCGACCCGCCGGCGTGTGCTCGATGATCTTCTTGCCACGCACGGTGAGCGCGCCGGTCTCCTTCTCGGTGAGCAGGAACCGGTTCTGCTCGGTCAGGAAGAAGCCGGGAAGAATCGCGTTGACGCGGATGTTCGGCGAGTACTCCTGCGCCAGGTGAACCGCCAGCCATTGCGTGAAGTTGCTGATGGCCGCTTTGCTGGCCGAGTAGGCCGCGATGCGGGTGAGCGGGCGCGACGCGTTCACGGACGAGACGTTGAGGACCACGCCCTCCTTGCGGTCGGCCATCGACCGCCCGAACACCTGGCTCGGCAGGATCGTGCCGAGGAGGTTCAAGTTGGTCACCGCCTGCAGGGCTTCGAGCGGGAGATCGAAGAAGCGCACGTCGGGATTGGTGGTGGCCTTGGGATCATTCCCGCCCGCGCCGTTGATCAGAAAATCGATCCGCCCCTGCTCGCGCAGCACGACCTTGGCGGCCTCTTCCAGCTCCGGCCGGTCGAGCACGTCCGCGCGCAGGGCCAGGTGTCGGCCGTCGGCCTTGGGGAAACCCGCGATCACCTGCTCCGCGCGCGCGACGTTGCGGCCCAGCAGCACGACGTTCGCGTTACACGCGGCCAGCGCGCGCGCCATCTCGGTGCCGAGCACGCCCGTCCCACCGGTGACGACGGCGGTGCGGCCCGAGAAGTCATAGGGCGCCGACGCTGGCATCAGCGCGTCCTCGCGGAAGACGACGCCGGGAGCCAGGCGCGAACCCGGGCCGCCACGGCCGCGCCCGTGAACCCGAAGTGCTCGGCCAACGCTTCGGTTGGCGCCGACGCGCCGAAGCGATCCATCCCCAGGAACAGCAACGGCTGCCGGAAGACGTCGCCCCACCCTTGCCGAATGCCCGCCTCGATCACCACCACGGGCGCGCCGGCCGGCACGACGTCGTTGCGGACGGCCTCGGGCTGCGCCGCGAAGATCTCGCGGCCCGGCATCGAGACCACGCGAACCGACAGCGCCGGCGCGAGCAGCCTGCCGGCGGCGATCGCCACCTGCACCTCGGACCCGCTCGCCACCAGCGTGAGGTCGAGCTTGGCGCCCGACTCCTTCGAGACGACGTACGCCCCTTTTTCGAAGGTCTGGGCGGACAGGGGCTGATCGCGCTCCACCGGCTCTAGCTTCTGTCGCGTCAGAATCAGCGCGGTCGGCCCGTGCCGCCGGGCGAGCGCGGTCGTCCAGGCCAGCGCCGTCTCGATCCCGTCGGCGGGTCGCAGCACGACGATCTCGGGGATCGCGCGCAAGGCCGCCAGATGTTCGACCGGTTGGTGCGTGGGGCCGTCCTCACCGACGAAGATACTGTCGTGCGTGAAGACGTAGATGACGCCCAGCCGCATGATCGACGCCAGCCGGATGGGCGGACGCATGTAGTCGGTGAAGACGAAGAAGGTCGACCCGAACGGCACGAACCCGCCGTAGAGCGCCATCCCGTTCAGCACTGAGCCCATCCCGTGCTCGCGGATGCCGAAGTGAAAGTTACGCCCCCCGAACTCGCCCGGCGCGACGGCCGGATAGGCCGCCATATAGGTGCTGGTCGACGGGTGCAGGTCGGCCGACCCACCCACGAAATCGGGCAGCAGCTCCGCGATCCGCTGCATGACTTTCCCGGAGTGCGCGCGCGTGGCGGCCGCGCCCGTCGGGGCGGCCGCGCGCACCTGCTCCAGGATTGCGTCGTCGATGGTGCCGCTATGGCCCGCATCCCAGCGCGACGCCAGCTCCGGGTGGCTCTTCCGCCAGGCCGCGAAGCGCGCCTGCCAGTCCTGGTATTCGCGCTTGCCCTCCTCGGCGCGCGCCGCGAACAGCTGCGTCACCTCGGGTGGCACGAAGAAGTCCTGGTCCTCCGGAAGGCCGAAGCCCCGCTTGGTCGCCTTGATCTCGTCCTTGCCCAGCGGCGTCCCGTGCGCCTCCGCGGAGTCCTGTTTCTTGGGCGCTCCGAAACCGATGTGGGTGCGCGTGACGATCAGCGTGGGCCGCTCGGTCTCGCGCCGCCCGGCCTCGATCGCGGACTCGACCTGCGCGCGATCGTGCCCATCGATGGTCAAGGTGTGCCACCCGTAGGCGTCGAACCGCTTCGCGACGTCCTCGGAGAACGTCAGGTCGGTCGTCCCCTCGATCGTGATCCGGTTGCTGTCGTAGAGGTAGACCAGGTTGCCGAGCCGCAGGTGACCCGCCAGCGAGGCCGCCTCCGACGAGACGCCTTCCATCAGATCCCCGTCGCTCACGATGGCGTAGATGAAATGCGTTCCCAGGAGATCGGCCCCGTCCGCGCCGTAGCGCGCGGCGGTCATCTTGGCGGCGATCGCCATCCCGACGCCGTTGCCGAACCCCTGCCCCAGCGGGCCCGTGGTGGTCTCGACGCCGGGGAGCAGCCCGCGCTCGGGGTGACCGGGCGTGCGGCTCCCCCACTGGCGGAACGATTTTAGATCGTCGAGCGTCACGTCGTAGCCGGAGAGATGCAGCATCGTGTAGAGCAGCATCGAACCGTGGCCGGCCGAGAGCACGAACCTGTCGCGGTTGGGCCAGTCGGGCTCCTGCGGGTTGTAGCGGAGGAACTTCGTCCACAACACCAGCGCCGCGTCCGCCATCCCCATAGGTAGGCCGGGGTGGCCGGAGTTGGCTTTCTGCACGCCGTCGGCGGCGAGCATGCGGATCACGTTGGCGGTCAGAGTCATCGATTTCGCGTCGGGCACCGTTGTTCCTTTTCGTCTGCTGGCGGCATTCGGGAGAGAAATCCAGATCTTGGTCAGAGTATTCTGCCGGGGCCGCCAAGGCTCACTCCAAAAAACCGACCTGTGTAGATTGCCCCGAATATGGCCCGAGAACGGCCGCGGGGGGACTGCTTGTTGCCCTGACGCTGCTCGGCGGCGGGAGCGCGGCGGTGCCGGGGGTATACGGCGGGCAAGGTGGAATGGACGCGGCGCGCGCGGGAAGCGCCGGCACCGGCGGCACTGGCGGACAAGGGCACCTCGGCGACCGAGGGGGTCGGGGCGGCCCAGCAGGCCTGGGCCGGCGTCCCGAACCCGATGTTCGGCTTCTGCTACGCCGGCTCCGGCTGTTGAGTCACCGCCTTCTAGGCGGAGCCACCGGCCCCTGCCGCTCCGCCACCTGCGCCGGCAGCGCTACCGGCTGCCCCCGCAGTTCCGCCCGGAGCGCCCCCAGAGCCACCGCCTGCCCCGCCCGCTGCCCGTCCGCCTGCACCGCCGGCCGCACCCGCCGAGCCGCCGCCCGCGCCCGCTGCGCCTCCGGCTCCCGCTGCGGCTCCTCCCGCGCCCGCCGTGCCGCCCGCACCAGCCGAGCCGCCGCCCGCGCCCGCCGTGCCGCCTCCCGCGCCCGCCGTGCCAACCGCGCCGCCGCTTGCGCCGTCGGTCTTCGTCGAGCCGTCGGTCTTCGTCGAGCCGTCGGTGGCGGTGCTACCGCCCGCGGAGCCGTCGGTGTGCGGCGGCAAAGCCTGGGAGCTTCCGCAGCCAGCCGCGCCGGTCAGTGCCAAAGCCAAGATCATCATTGCGGTCCGTTTCATGGGTCGTTCCTCGTTTCGTTTGGGTTTTTCGCCTGGGGCCGCGCGCGTCGTTGCGAACGTCACGCGCGCATCTTGATTCGTGATTCGATCAGCTTCTTTCCGACCAGCGTGAAGAGGGCCAGGATCGTGAGAATGGAGGCGACCGCGAACGCGCCCGACAGGTTGTATTCGTTGTAGAGAATCTCGACCTGCAGCGGGATCGTGTTGGTGCGCCCGCGGATGTGCCCGGACACCACCGAGACGGCGCCGAACTCTCCCATCGCGCGGGCGTTGCACAGGATGACGCCGTACAAGATTCCCCAGCGGACCTTGGGCAGCGTGATGCGGAACAGGATCTGCCAACCCCCGGCGCCCAGCGTGAGCGCCTGCTCCTCCTCGTCGTTGCCCAGCTCCTGCATGATCGGCAAGACCTCGCGCACCACGAACGGAAAGGTCACGAAGGTGGTGGCCAGGACGATCCCGGGCACCGCGAAAATCACGTGCACGTCGTGCGCCTCGAACCAGGGCCCGAACACGCCGCGCGCGCCCAGCAGGAGCACGAAAATCAACCCCGCGATGACCGGCGACACGCTGAAAGGAAGATCGATCAACGTCAGCAGGATCCCCTTGCCCGGGAAGCGATACTTGGCGATGAGCCAGCAGGCGGCCACGCCGAATGCAACGTTGATCGGCACGGAGATGGCGGCCGTGAGCAGGGTCAGTCGAATCGCCGAGATCGTCTCGGGATCGGAGATCGCCTGCCAGTAGGCGGGCGCGCCCTTGCGGAACGCCTCCACGAACACGGCGATCACCGGCAAGCCCACGAACAGGGTCAAGAACGCCAGCGCTATCGCGATCAGCAGCCAACGCA
>Ga0080027_10000934_pt1 | contig 11961 bp, 8 predicted proteins | sample OrgsoiDNA2013046_FD_70962 | JGI IMG/M metagenome (GOLD analysis project Ga0080027, IMG submission 70962) | Permafrost soil microbial communities from the Arctic, to analyse light accelerated degradation of dissolved organic matter (DOM) -... | ecosystem: Environmental > Terrestrial > Soil >...
TGGAAATTATTTAAAATAACTTCAAATACGCAACACGAACTCTATGCTCCCTGACAAAAAAATAATTGCAGATTCCAATGACCGGTTACTCAAAAGCCACAACCAACATTTCAGTTTTTTATCAGGAAATATTTCACATCTTCCATCCATTCTTGATAAACTGCAGGCATTCCAGGTGGCAATCCCCAGCTGGGCATTGGGGACGGGAGGTACGAGGTTTGGAAGATTTCCCGGTGGTGGAGAACCCCGTAACCTGGAAGAAAAAATGGAGGATATTGCTTTGTTGCATTCGTTGAACCGTTCAAGTGGCGCCATTTCCCTTCATATTCCCTGGGATATTCCCTCTGATTATTCCAAAATAAAAGCGCTGGCTTCAGATTATGGTCTCCGCTTTGATGCGATGAACTCGAATACTTTTCAGGATCAGGCGGGTCAGGATCTGAGTTATAAATTCGGGTCCATGCAGCATGTTCAAAAGGCCATTCGGAAACAGGCGGTGGATCATAATATTGAAGTAATCAAATATGGGAAAGAACTGGGGTCCAGTTCACTTACCGTTTGGTTGGCGGATGGTTCCTGTTTTCCCGGTCAACTTAATTTCAGAAAAGCATTTCAAAATACACTGGAGAGCCTGCAAATGGTTTACGAGCATCTACCAGCAGACTGGAAAATGTTTGTGGAATACAAAGCCTTTGAGCCCAATTTTTATTCGACAACAGTCGGCGATTGGGGCCAGTCTCTGTTATATACAAGCAAACTCGGGGCTAAAGCATTTACACTCGTGGATCTGGGTCATCATTTGCCGAACGCCAATATTGAACAGATTGTTTCTCTGCTTTTAATGGAAGGTAAGCTGGGTGGTTTTCATTTCAACGATAGTAAATACGGCGACGATGATCTGACGGTGGGCAGTATAAAGCCCTACCAGCTATTCCTTATTTTTAATGAACTGGTTGAAGGAATGGACGCTCGGAATATGAACCACACAAAGGATCTCGCGTGGATGATTGACGCGTCGCATAATGTAAAGGATCCCCTGGAAGATCTTCTGCAATCGGTGGAAGCCATCATGATCTCTTATGCACAGGCCCTTCTGGTAGACAAAGTAAAACTGGAAGCTGCGCGTATGGAGAATGATGTGGTAGCCGCCCAGGAAGAATTACAAAATGCGTTCCGTACCGATGTTAGGCCGATAGTTGCTGAAGCCAGGTTGCTTTCCGGTGGAGCGCTGGATCCACTTTCCATTTACCGTGATCAGAAAATCAGGCAGCAGCTGATCAACACAAGAGGATCTGAAATAATGGCTACCGGACTGTAAACAGAAAAACGGAACGATGAGTTATGGACAGAATACCCGTTATAGCAATATTTGATATTGGAAAAACAAATAAAAAACTTTTCTGCTTTGATGAATATTATAAAATTCTCCATGAGCAACAGGTGCATATTGCGGAGATAACGGATGAAGACGGCGATCCCTGCGAGGACTTGGAAAAACTGACCGCATGGATTGCGAATTCTATGGCATCCATTTTACGACATCGCGCATTTGAAATCAGGGCCGTGAATTTCTGTTCTTACGGAGCAAGCTTTGTCCATCTGGATGAAAACGGTAAACCGCTTACCCCCTTGTATAGTTATCTCAAACCCTATCCTCCGGAGCTGTCAAAGAAATTTTACCAGGAATACGGCGGAGCCATCAGCTTTTCCATGATCACGGCGTCGCCTGTTTTAGGAAGTCTCAATTCAGGCATGCAGTTGTACAGGCTTAGAAATCTAAGGCCCGATATATTCCAGCAGATAAAATATTCTTTGCATTTGCCCCAATATATTGCTTACCTGCTGAGCAATCAATATTACTCAGACATAACAAGCATCGGTTGCCATACCAACCTGTGGAATTTCGCCCAAAACAATTATCATGAATGGGTTTACCGCGAAGGTCTGCTGGATAAGCTCGCGCCCGTGGTTTCGTCCAATCACACAGATTGGATTAACATACAGAGACGTCATTTACTGGCGGGTGCTGGGCTGCATGATAGTTCAGCGGCCCTGATTCCGTACCTGGAAAGCTTTATTGAACCCTTTGTTCTTGTCTCCACGGGTACCTGGTGCATCGGGCTCAATCCGTTTAATAAAAAGCCGCTGACCGTAGCCGAACTGGAAGAAGACTGCCTTTGTTATCTGAGCTTCCAGGGTAAGCCGGTAAAGGCATCGCGCATATTTGCAGGTTATCATCATGAGCAGGAAGAAAAGAAACTATCGTCCTGGTTTCAGAAACCCGCTGACTACTATTCCTCCATTGTATACAATCCTGAAATTATTGATCTGCTTAAAAAATCAGAAAATATTAAAATACCTGAACGGGCTGCCAGAGAATCCTTGTTTCACAACAGGGAGTTGTCCGCATTTAAAGATTATGAAGAAGCCTATCATCAACTAATGCTGGACATTCTCACTGATCAGACGCATGCCCTGAATCTTATACTGGAAGGACTGGAAGTGAAAAGAATTTTTGTTGATGGCGGCTTTGGAAAAAATAATTTGTATATGCAGCTTTTGGCAGAATCATTTCCTCAGTTTGAAGTATTCGCAGCCTATGCTCCCCAGGCAACTGCTTTGGGTGCGGCATTGGCCATTCACCATTCCTGGAATAAGAAATCTTTGCCAAACGACATTATTGAACTTCGTTTATACCGAGCTTCGCATGTTGAGATGAATACCTAACCGAAGAAATATTTACCAGGCCAATCACACAGTGATGTGCGGGCCCATAGCTGGCTTAAATAAAACCATCACTTCGAACTCCCAAATTAGTAAATGTACTAGAATCTAACTTCGTATATATACTATGATTTTAAAAATATCGCCCAATGCTTTACTTAGCGTAACAAAAAAAAATGTGAATGATGTAACTTTTTTATCCAATTGTATAATACTCATTAGAATAAAAGCAATCATCTTTACACCCGTCTATAAAATCAGAATAGACTTTTTTAAAAACCGGTTGGGGTTGAGTTAGCAGTAATCTAAATCTAAGAAAACATCATCCCTAGTATAACCATTCCGGTTTAGTCCGAGAAAAGCCCCCATAGTAGTGGGGCTTTTCTTTTTAAATTAATTCTCACGTTTACCGGACATGTTATTGATGACTTAACAGTAATTCATAGTTGCTCACCGACCTCAGGTTTTTTTAAATCACTTAGGGAAAGAATTTGTTTTAGCATATAAGTGATTTTAATAGCCTCCATCGCCAATATTCTTAAGTGTTTACAATTAGGATATGTAGCCGGTACAGGGAACCAGACATGAATAATTACTCATTCAAGATATCTGAAATACAATAACTTTGGGGTATTCTTCAAAATACAGGCTAGCTTCCTGAATATGTTCCTTATTCGGTAAACAAGTGAAGTATTTTATAAAACATATGGTTTCCGAGCGTTGTAAAATATCGGTGAAGGATATTTTGCAAAAAATGGCGCTTGTCTACAATACAGTGGAACTCGGAGAAATCGACCTCATTCTGCCATTGTCCCCTGGTCAGATCCAGGAGCTTAAAAAAAACTTACTGAACACGGGGTTCGAATTGCTGGAAGACAAAAGAAATGTCATTGTCGATAAGATTATTACGACGATCACTCAAATGGTACAAGATGAAGAACATCCTAAAACAAACTACTCTGACTATATATCTTCCAAACTACATTATCAGTATACTTATTTAGCAGGTATTTTTTCCTCAGAAAAAGGGTCAACCATTGAAAGGTTTATCATAATGCAAAAAATTGAAAAGGTAAAAGAATTGCTGGAATATGGAGAATTCTCCCTGACAGAGATCGCAAATAAATTACAATACAGCAGTGTGGCACATTTATCGAATCAGTTTAAGAAAGTAACGGGAGTAACTGCTTCAGACTACAAAAGAAATAAAATTACTGCAAGGGACAACCTGGAGAACTCATGAAATCTGAATGCGGTGAATTTACTTATCTTGGTAAGTCCTTCAACAATCTCTCAAGCTATTTTAAACTTTAGAAATGCCAGTACTCGAAAATAAGGATAAAACTAAAATACGCTCGGCAAATTTATTTCCGGTTGTGGGGGTAGGTGCATCTGCCGGAGGGCTTGAAGCATTTAAGAAGCTAATCAAGGCAATACCGGAAGATTCGGGTATGGCTTATATTCTGGTACAGCACCTGGAACCAACCCATAACAGCATGTTGGCCGAGATTTTGCAGAAAGTCACGGGCATACCCATTCAGGAGATTTCAAACAACACAAGGGTCGAACCAAATCACATTTATATCATTCCTTCAAACAAATTATTGACGGCGACCGATGGTGTGCTTCAATTAAGTCCCCGTCCGCCAAAATCAGAAAAAAACATGCCCATTGACGTGTTTTTCCAATCACTTGCTGAGGTACACCAAAGCCACGCCATTGGTGTTGTATTGTCAGGCACAGCCAGCGACGGTACCCTCGGACTAAAAGCGATCAAAGATCACGGGGGTATTACATTTGCCCAGGAGCAACACTCTGCTGCGTACGATGGTATGCCTCAAAGCGCCATTGATGCGGATGTTGTGGACTTTATTCTAACTCCGGAAGAAATCCCATTGCAGCTTGCAACTTTAAACCAGACTTTTAATGCAGGAATGGAAACGGATGAATCGGATTCCCAGCAAAAAAAAGAAGACGCCTACAGACAGTTGCTTACCCTGCTCAGGGTTAGAAGAGGCGTAGATTTTAGTTATTATAAACAAACAACTATTCGCCGGAGGATTCTCAGGAGAATGGGTTTGAATAAAATAGAACAAATATCCGATTACCTTCTTTTTTGTAAGGAGAACAAAAGCGAGCAGGATATTTTGTACCAGGATCTGCTGATACCAGTAACAGATTTCTTCAGGGACCCAAAAACGTATCAAATCCTTTTCGAAGCGCTATTCCCAATACTTCTGAAAACAAGAGGAGCAAACGATCCTCTGCGAATATGGATTGCAGGATGTTCCACCGGGGAGGAACCTTATTCGATCGCCATCAGTCTGATGGAGTATTTTGGAGATAAAACACTGGACATTAAAATTCAGATATTTGCCACGGATATTTCTGAAAAATCCATAGCAAAAGCGCGGAGCGGGCTGTATTCAAAAAAGGAAGTAGCAAGCATCTCAAACCAGCGGCTGGACAAATTCTTTTCGCGGATAAACGGAGATTATCAAATCAGCAAGCCGATTCGCGATTTATGCGTGTTTGCCTGTCATAATTTTTTGAAGGATCCTCCTTTTGCAAAAGTCGATTTGATCAGTTGCCGGAATGTTCTTATCTATATGGAAACTTTTTTACAGAAAAAAGCATTAACAACATTTCACTATGCATTGAAAGAAAATGGCTTCCTTCTGCTTGGAAAATCTGAGACAACCACACCGGCAGGTGATTTGTTCAATGTTTTTGACAGTCGGGATAAATTATATTCGAAAAAGATGTCTCCTGAAAGATTTCCGCGGATGATAACGGACCGGAAAGAAAAGATATCCGGAGGAAAAGGTAAGGCGAATTCCGCAGTCAAACTGGTGGGGCATGACGATTTTCAGCACAGCGCGGATAATATTTTACTTTCAAGATATACTCCTTCGGGCGTGATCGTGAATGACCAGATGGATATAGTTCAGTTCAGAGGATCTACCGGCACCTGGCTTGAAGCACCTGCCGGAAAACCGAGTTTGAACGTAATCAAAATGGCAAGACAAGGTTTGGCTTTTGAACTAAGAAATATATTACACAAAGTAAAAGAGAATAACCTCCCTTTCGTAACACAGGATATTCCTTTCCAGGTGCAGGGGATGCAACAACTGGTAAACCTTGAAATTGTCCCTCTGCCCAATACGATTGAACCCTATTACTTAATACTCTTTAAAGACAATACCCCAAACCCGAAACACGATATCCGCCCACGTAAAAGTACCAAGACCCTGAATACTGATTTAATTCAAGGCGTTGAAAGTAATCAGACGGAAAAACTGAGAAATGAGCTCGCCCAGGCCAGGCAGGACATGAAAATCATAACCGAGGATCAGGAAGCAATAAATGAAGAGCTTCAAAGCGCCAACGAGGAATTGCTCTCAGGTAGTGAGGAACTTCAAAGTTTAAATGAGGAACTGGAAACCTCAAAAGAAGAAATACAAAGCACAAACGAAGAACTTACTGTATTAAATCATGAATTATTTGACCGGAATGAGCAATTAAACTTGTCACGGATCTTTGCAGAATCCATAGTAGCTACGATACGCGAACCGCTTATTATTCTGGACAAAAATATAAGGGTTAAGACAGCCAATAAGTCGTTTTACTCTAAATTCAACACGACCGAGGAGGAGACAGACGGCAAATTATTTTATGAACTGGCGAATGGTCAGTGGGATGTTCCAAGGCTTCGGGAATTACTTTCAAAGGTTGTAACGGAAGAAAATAAAATCACCGGATTTGAAATTAAGCAGGTTTTCGGCGCAATGGGAGAACGAACACTTCTGCTGAATGCAAGCCAGATATACAGAAAGGATAATCCGGAACACCTCATTTTGCTGGCTATTGAAGATGTTACAGAGGCAAAAAAACTTCAGGAAGACCAGGCAACATTTATGCAGGAACTGGAAAAAAAGGTGAAGGAAAGAACAGCCGAACTGAAAGAGTCCAACGTGTCTCTTAAACATTCGAACGAAAATCTAAAACAATTCGCCACGATTGCATCGCACGATCTTCAGGAGCCGCTGCGCAAAATAAGGACTTTTGCCAATATTCTCAATCAACGTTATAACAAGGATATCGACGCGGAAGCAAAATTATTAATGACAAAAATAAGTTTGTCCGCTGAACGAATGTCGGTTTTGATTGAAGACGTGCTTAATTTTTCAAAAGTGCTTGATTCAAAAAGTATATTTGAAAATGTAAACCTGAACGACATATTGGCAAATGTTATTTCTGAATTTGATTTGCTCATACATCAGAAAAACGCCATCGTAAATTTTGACAACTTACCGATCCTCAGAGCCATTCCCTTACAGATGAAACAACTATTTTTCAACCTGCTGAGTAATGCACTAAAATTTTCAAAACCGGCAGGTCTTCCGGTCATTCGAATTACATCCCGCTTGCTACCACGGGAAGAATTAAAATATTATCCCCTGCTCGTTCCGGAAAATGAATACTGCGAAATTATTTTCAGTGACAATGGAATAGGTTTTGAAGAAGATCTTTCAGAACAAATGTTTATGATCTTTGAACGGCTGCATACCCAGGAAGAATTCGAGGGAACGGGGATAGGACTGGCCCTTTGCAAGGGCATTGTGGTCAATCATCATGGCGAAATTTATGCCAAAACCAGGAAGGGAGAAGGAACACAACTCCATATTATCCTTCCGATGAACACTGATTAAGATTCGTATTATGGAAAATCAAATTACAATTTTACTGGTGGATGACGATGCGGACGATAGAAAGCTTTTTATTGAAGCCGTAAACGAGTTTGACAAAACTATTTCCAGCATCAGTGCTTCCAATAGTCAGGAGGCATTACATTATTTAAATAGTGAAACGAACACACTGCCGGATTTTATATTTCTGGACCTGAGGATGCCGGGATTGAGTGGTCAAAAATGTTTGGAGGAAATAAAAAAAGTTCCACGTCTGGCGAAAATTCCAGTCATTGTATATACAACCTCCCGGGACGTCGAAGAATCGATTAAACTCAAGGAATTGGGAGCGGTTCATTTTATGAGTAAGCCAACATCTCCGGAAGAAGTATACTATATGGTTTCCGTCGTTTTAAGTGAAAAATGGAATTAGTCTGCCCATGCGGCGTTGTTATTTGACTATGTTTGTTTTCTTCATTGGTATTGATAATGAATGATTTTCGTCGGTCCACCTCTTGGCGGATTGGGACGCGCTCCCCGGAACTAGGTGAGCCCGATCTGCTGCGCCTGCAGTGCGGAGTCCCAGAAGACGTACTCTTCCTTAAGCAGGTCGCCCTCCCACCTGGCGGTCGTGGCGAAATTGAGGTCGAACGCTTTTCCGGTTGGTGCGATTACTTTGCCGCCGGGCAGGATCATTCCACCGGTGAAGGTCCCTGTGGCGCGGCATATCACGGTGATCCAATCGCCAGTTCCGAACTGAATTGGGTATGGATCGTTGTGGACGTGTACGTCAGGAAACGTACGAAACATGTCTTTCATCATCTTAGCATGTGCTGACTGACCATGGACTGGCACTGTGCTTCCCGGAATGTGCGCGATGAGGTCTGGGTGATGTACCGCCTTCATCCCTGCGAAGTCCTGGGAGTTGAAGGCGTCGTCGCCTTTTTTCATGAGCTCGAGGAGCCGTGTCGTACGGGTCGTGTCCTGGGTCCTGTTAATCAGGAGAGGTATTTTACCAACGGTATCAATAGTCATATAAAATAATTTTCTAGTTGTTCCTGTTAAGTTTATGCTCAACGTTCATCGGGCAAAACTAACCTTACTACTACTGCTTATATTATACATTACCAGCAATATGTTACATAATTTACAGATCACTCCACGCATGACGGCTTTCCCTTTCCAGTGACTACCGACTACAGCACCGACTTTCCAGTTAAAACCACATAATACAGCTCCATCAATTGTTCCCACAGATTGGATTTTTTAATTTTTAAAAAATAGAATTCATCATCAACAGCAGTTTATACAAGCTTTACGGGGACGAATGAGAATATTTATTTTCGCAGCCAATCATCTCCGATGCCGGAAACCCTGTTGACATGTCAAAAATGGGTTATGTTATCGCATGGTTAATGGCTCGCAAAGGTTTGCCTTAAACAAACTTAGTCCTCATACTTTAGCATATTGTTGAGCTGCCTCCGTTATTCGACTTACAGAAACCATATGAACTTTCCGACTCGCTACTTCTTACAATACGGAAAAATTTTAGGCATTAAATTCTTTGCAAATAAAATCTATGAATAGAATTCAATTATACCTCTCCGTTTTTACTTCAACCTGTTTAACGATCTGCTCCTGTAACAGAAAAGCACCGGAATCCGTCGACAAACCTCCGTTCTGCCTCACCGATACCCTCCAAAAAAATGCGGTGATCGAAGAAGTAAAACTGCAGGTCGTAAAAAATGTCATTTCATTATCAGGTAAAATTGAAGCCAATGAAGATAAGTGGATAAAAGTCTACCCAGTGGTCGGAGGCATCGTGCAGGAAATGAAAGTTCAGCTGGGGGACTACGTAAAGAAGGGTCAAACCCTCGCTGTTATCAGAAGCGGTGAGATCGCCGATTACCAAGGCCAATTGTCTAACGCGCAATCGGGTGTAAGAGTTGCGGAAAAAACGCTCAATGCTGCCCGTGAACTATTTAAATCCGGATTGAACACCGAAAGAGATGTAGTGACAGCAGAAACGGACCTTGAAAAAGCCAGAACAGATGTAAAGCGCATGGAGCAGACCAATTCCATTTATGGGGCTAAAACCAATGCCACACAAATCATTACATCACCCGTATCCGGTTATGTCATTGAAAAGAATGTAACCGACCAGATGCAGTACCGGGTGGATGCTACGCAGCCTTTTTTTATCATTGCCAACCTGGACGAGGTATGGGTTATGGCCAGCGTATTTGAAACAGACATTGCCAAAATCAAAACAGGATACGATGCCGAGGTAAATGTAATCGCCTATAAGGATAAAATATTTACAGGTAAGGTGGACAGAATTTTCTCAATCCTTGATCCGCAGAGCCGTGTGATGAAAGTACGCGTAAAGGTTCCCAATAAAGATAATCTGTTGAAACCCGAAATGTTCGCCCAAATCACGATCAGGTATAACGACAAAACCAATCAGCTGCCGGCCATTCCATCGCAGGCGGTCATCTTTGATAAGAACAGGAATTATGTGATGGTTTACAGGGACAAATGCAATATAGAAACCCGCGAAATTGAAATTTATGAGGTCGCGGGAAATATTACATACATAAAAAGCGGACTGAAAGTGGGCGAAAAAATCATTTCCAAATACCAGCACCTGGTTTACGATGCACTAAATGACTAGTATCCGCATCGCTCAAACATCATTTTATGAATAAGTTCATTTCCGGTATCGTTACCTTTTCGCTGAAGAACAGGTTCTTCATTTTTTTCATGACGATATTGATCATCGTTGTGGGTATCTGGAGTTATATAAAGACCCCGTTAGAAGCCTTCCCCGATGTAACCAATACCCAAATCATTATAGTTACCCAATGGAACGGCCGGAGTGCCGAGGAAGTGGAAAGATTTGTGACCGTACCGATTGAAGTGGCCATGAATTCCGTACAAAAAAAATCCACACTCAGATCCATCTCTATGTTCGGTCTGTCGGTAACCAAAATAATTTTTGATGACGATGTGGAAGATTTCTTTGCCCGGCAACAAGTGAATAATCTTTTGAGAAATGTAAAACTGCCGGCAGATGTTGATCCGGATGTTCAACCGCCCTACGGTCCCACAGGCGAGATTTTCCGCTATACGGTTCAGGGGAAAAATAAAAGTTCCATTGACCTGCTCACGGAACAAACATGGGTGATCGACCGTCAATTGCGCAGTATTCCCGGTGTGGCCGATTTAGTGGCATTCGGAGGTGCGGACCGGACATACGAAATTACCGCGGACCCCATTAAGCTCGCCCAATATGATATCACCCCACTGGAAGTTTATAACGCTGTGTCAAAAAGTAATATTAATGTAGGTGGCGATGTGATTGAAAAAAACGGGCAGGCCTACGTGGTTCGCGGCATCGGTTTGCTGGATAACATCAAGGATATAGAAAATATTATTGTAGACAATATCAATGGAACTCCGATACTCGTAAAAAACCTGGCGACGGTTTCGCCCAGTCATGTAACCCGCGTAGGACAGGCCGGTCTGAATGGGGATGATGATGTCGTGGAAGGGATCGTAGTGATGCGAAAAGGTGAGGATCCCCGTGCAGTGCTCAAAAGGGTTAAAGCAAAAGTTGCCGAACTAAATGAAAAAATATTACCGCCGGACATAAAAATGGTTACTTTTTATGACCGTGACAACCTGATGGATTTTTGTACGGAAACCATCAGCCATAACCTCATCGAAGGCATATTACTGGTAACGCTGATTGTTTTTATTTTCATGTTCGACTGGCGGACCACCGTGATTGTTTCCATCATCATCCCCCTTTCTTTACTGTTTGCCTTTATCTGTTTAAAGATTAAGGGGATGACGGCTAACCTGCTCTCGATGGGTGCCATCGATTTTGGAATTATCATTGACGGGGCTGTTGTAATGGTGGAAGGGTTATTTGTTGTCCTCGCCCTGAAAGCCCATGAAGTGGGAATGGAAAAATACAATAAGATGGCCAAGCTGAGTATCATCCGGAAAACAGGGTCTACTTTGGCAAAACCGATTTTCTTTGCGAAAGTGATTATCATCACTTGCCTGATCCCGATTTTCGCCTTCGAAAAAGTGGAAGGCAAAATGTTTTCCCCCTTAGCCTGGACACTTAGTTTCGCTCTGTTGGGTGCCCTGTTGTTTACGCTTACCCTGGTTCCGGTACTAACCAGCATCCTCTTAAAGAAAGATACCCGGGAAAAAAATAATCCCCTTGTAAATTTCTTTAACCGCGTCGTCATGAACGGGTTAAATTTCACCATGGCCCATAAAAGAATATCGTTACTGGTTGCTTTTGCTGTGATGGGGTTAACTCTTTTCTCCTTTAAATTCCTTGGCAGCGAATTCCTACCCGAGTTAAATGAAGGGGCATTGTGGGTGGAAGCTAAACTGCCGATGAGTAGTTCCCTTACCGAAACAGTCGATTTTGTAACACAGTTCCGGAAAATATTAAACGATTTTGATGAAGTGGATGGTGTTTTATCGCAGACCGGCCGGAGTAACGACGGCACGGATCCATCTGGAT
>Ga0080027_10000935_pt1 | contig 11952 bp, 8 predicted proteins | sample OrgsoiDNA2013046_FD_70962 | JGI IMG/M metagenome (GOLD analysis project Ga0080027, IMG submission 70962) | Permafrost soil microbial communities from the Arctic, to analyse light accelerated degradation of dissolved organic matter (DOM) -... | ecosystem: Environmental > Terrestrial > Soil >...
AGCATAAAACGCAAAGCGCTCATCTCAGCAGAGATCGTTTGAAGCATTCTCTTCAGACAAACAGAAGAGACTGAAATCTGATACGGAAAGCAACACCTTCACGGCACCCAAGGCAACTAACTAAAAACAAGCGAAACCGATTTTTTCACACGTTCCTGTCCCCGGTTTTCCGGGTTTTCCGGTTTTCCAGGCTTTCCCTGAGTTTTTTGCGCCCTTTCGCAGAGGGAAACATCCATCTCGCCGGTTTGACTCATTCTGTTAGCCAAATTTGCGGCAATGATGCACTAAAGGCGGATATTTTCGGTGTAAGATCAGCAGTATGTCATGGAGCCCGCAACGCCGATATTTTGACGACCGCCACCCCGGTGTCGATATATTGCATGGCAACAAGCCGCTTTTTACTTATCAAACTAAAGGCAGTGGGCGCCAAGTACCGGCAACCCGTGTACCTGTAATTGACACTGATCTTAACGCCTTCTTGAACCGCAAGGGAATTGATAGTCTTGAAGAAAGGATAACGCACAGCGACGCCTTTTCTAAACAAAGCTCTATCTGGACCAGGCTCAAGGAGCAAGCTTTCGGGGTAGACATAGTTTTTTCCTGTTTGGCAGATGATGTCGTCGTTGCTCAAGCGAAGCCCCGCAAGAGCTACGACGTTCTTCAGGTTGCACACCATTGGTCCAGCATATCGGATTTGCGACACACGAAAGCCCGTTACCACATTATTTTCGAGGCTTTGGACGACTGGAAAGAATGGCTTGATAACTATTTTATCGACGAAAAGGCTTTTGTACTTTGCGCAAAGCTCTGGACTCGCGAATTCGAGAAGCTCGATCCAGAGATCTTGAGAAAAGACGATTGGGTTTCGTGGCTGAAGAATAGCGCACACGCTTTTTGTATCGATCCGGCGCTGACCACGTATTTATGCGATCCTGATTCACATTTAGCTCGAGTTCAAGAGGTATTACAGAATCTTGGCCGGCTGCTCTTGAAAGTCGGAGCGTTTGCCAAACAGCTTAACCACCTCTGCCAATTGGCGTTTTCACTGCTTTCACATAGTGGCCGCGCGATCCCGACATTCTTAAGTCAAAGGCGCTGGTTTCTCCATCACTCTGCCCATCCACCACGAGACAACTCTTCCTGTTTTTTAGGTTGCGGTGGTGGGGCGCTTCCCAATCCTCTGTTTTAATACAGTCATCCATAAGCGCCCAGAAATGAGGGTTTATGGAACTCGCTTTGCAAGATCGACCAACAATTAGGCCTCTCCGCGTTCATCAAGTTGCCAAACGCCTGAATAAGTCGCGGCGCACGGTCAGGCATCTGGCCCAGACGGGCGAATTGCGCGCTTTCAAGACTGGACCGAAGTTGTGGGCTTTCTCTACCGACGACGTAGAGGCTTACCAAGCAGAGATGGAGGCATACCGTGGCCTCCAATAGCCCAAAACAAAATTGTCTGTGTCTGAAACTCGAATTAGCCTTTAGGGGACGGCAACTCAAATTGGACATGTTGATTGGCTCAAGAGAGCTTCTGATCTGCTGGGCGGGTATCCTCGTACTGACCGTGGGTAAAATCCCTGAAGGTATGCTGGAATTAATGCACCTGTTCCGACATTAAGGCGCGCTGATGGCCAGAGCACCCTCGCATTTTGGCGAGGGCAGAAGGTGCGGGAAAGGCTATTCCACCTGTCTCCTAAATCCTCTGCCTGATCTTGATTCGTTCACGAATCCGTGAATACAGACCAATGTCCGTTTGATGACGCATTTCTACAACTACTGCAAACCGCTGCGGTCCGTCTTCGTCTGATGCCCATTTGCGCTCACATCGAACTACCAAGAAATAAGTATCGCCGTATTCTTGTGCGGGATTGTTTGTCATACTGAAAGTAGCACTCTGAAGGGTGCCGAGCTCTCGAATCGTCGGGCCCGGCTCTTGTTTGCACAAAACTCCATTTTTAGGAACTGGGCCTTCCTTTTCGGTACGCTTCCGATAATGTTCTGTCACCGTTGTCAAGTCCGATCCTCTAATAAGCCGGAATGACATTCGCGCCCCGAGATACTCGGCTCTGGTGCGCCTTGTTGGGGGGTCGAAAGCGAGTGTTGTTTTTATTTCCCTATAGCCTTTAGTTGTAACGAATTCTGGTGGCACAGGAATCTCGTATACGTAAAGCTGATCGAAGTCGATTTGGTCATCTGCATACAGTACAACGCGGTTGTCGTCCGATGTTGACGCATAAGTTAGATCAGGGGTACCGTACCCGCAGATGTTGCGTAGTGCTTCTTCGCCAAAGGGATCCAACTTTTTTCGGGTCGACGAGGGTATCGAAGCAGATGAAGTGAGGAGAGCCCTAAGAAGGTTCGCAGACGCATCTGGAAATGTCTTCAATAATTATGCGGCTTTGTGTGCGACGGCCGGTGCAGCGAGTGAGGTCCCTGCGTCGGCTGTAAGCAACCGAGTCAGATATTGGTGGCTCAAAGTCAACACTGAGCAGGAATCATGCTTTGTGACTGAACCTGCTGCGGAATCAAAAAGCAAATTGCCTCCGAAGTCACAAAGATCTGGCTTCACAGCCCCCATGACGCCAGGACCGCAACGCGTAAAGGGTGACGGTTCATTGGCACCAGCTACAGGCAACGTTCCGACATTTTCAGCACCGTTCCCGGGCACAGCGGCAATACGCGCCAATGAACCTACCGTGATCGGTATGGCTGCCACGGCTGGTTCAAGTAATCTGCTACTTGGGTCCAACAAATACGCTGGGTACTTTGTGACATGCATATCGCCGTTCTGAGGCCCAGGATTGTACTCGAGATTTCCCGTCGAAACGGTAACTACAATATTAAGTTCCCGGCACAACTCATCTAGGACAGCAGCCCACGGGCCGGGTTTGCGATCGTCATAGATCATGCGCCGGTCACCGAGTGAAAGATTGAAAACTCTGCATCCTTTTTGGCTCAGCGCGACAATTGCCTCTCGCATTATGTTAGCAACGAGTTTTGCATCGTCGAACTTTCCGTTGTCGTTTACTACCTTTGCACTATGAATAACCAATTCAGGAGAAAAATTCTTCTCTCGAGCACATTGGCCAACATCGCCGTACAGGGCGATGCCCGCTACCTTGGTTCCGTGTCCCAACACGTCTGCTGTTCCAAGACTCTCCGGTACTCCTATGCTGACACCAATGGCGGCGGCGAGAGGGTGACCAGACGTTAAACCACTATCGATGATGGCAACATGGGAAGAATTCTCCGGAGGCGCGGAAGCTATTCCTAAATCAGTCAGGGTCAATTCGAGCAACGGTGTTGTGATTAGATCCGGAGATGGCGGGCGTTCAACGCTCTCCACGGAGTCTAATTCCAATAACCACTTGATGATTGCGCCCGACGCTGAAACGCGGAAAAGCGTCATGCTTCGGCCAACATATCGGTCGAGAATGGAGCCGCCTCGTGAGTGCATGTAGGCCTCAATCTCATTAATCCTGGCTGCCCGGTTTGCTTGGTCTCCCACACCCCACAATTCGACGTCCAGTCGATATATCGACTGCTCCGAAAAATTAGCGGTAGAAGCGAAGCCTTCCTCCTTCAAAACGGATCCTAGACGGTCTTCCGGTGTCAAACTTCCCAGGTCTTCGATTGCAGCTATTAGTGACGAGTAACTTGGATTCTTTTGATCTTTGGAAACTCCCTTACTATATTCTGAAAGCCTCCTCTTAAACTCTTGGAGTTCGCCATCACTCGCGAACAAGACAACGGTTTTGTCGTCATCGGTTCCAAGCACCGTCAATCCTGCACTCGCCCAATCCTCATCAGCCACGTTGCTTACAGTTCGAACTTTAAAGATCAAAGCGGGATCAACGCCTTTGACAGCAGGTTGATTCTTATTGGCGAGTACATTTTTCACAGCGCCACTTAGAAATTCAGAATGCTGCGAGTATTCCCGAGGTGGGATGGACCCAAACCCTGGTCGCTTGCGGCGCTCTAAGCTGACTTCAGCCCGCGGAAGGATTAAATGAGGGAGTTCCGGCATCACTTACTCGCTTTGCTTGAGCCTTCAATCTGGTTTGCAATAGAACGTCGTCGAGACTCCAATTCGATCGCTTGTTGAAACCTAACTTCGTCCACGCTGCTTCGCTTCTGGAGGATCGACCTTCTTATTGCATTCAAACAAACACGTTCGATCTCAGCGTGGGAGAATCCAGAAAGTGAAGCAGCTTTGCTTACTGGATCAAATTCTGTCTTAAAATTTCGAAACTTTAGCTGTAGCAGCCGGCCAATCTGTGATCTGTCGGGCTTAGCGAAATACACGACTTCATCAAAGCGTCGCCAGATTGCTGCGTCTAGCTGTCTTTCGTGATTTGTCGCTGCGATCAGGAAGCCAGCTCCGGAAAATCGATCAATCAGTTGAAGCAAGCTATTTACAACCCTTTTGAGTTCACCATGTTGACTTTCGTCGTCGCGAAGGCGTGCGATCGCGTCAAACTCGTCAAGCAATAACACGACCGGTCGATCTGCAGCGTAATCAAACACCTTTCGCAAGTTAGACGCGGTTTCGCCTAAGAACGACGAGATAAGAGTGTCCATGTTGGCTACCAGGAGGGGCAGACGAATCTCATGAGCGAAAACTTCCGCACAGAGAGTTTTTCCGCAGCCAGGCGGCCCGCAAAAGAGCAACTTGGAGCGCAATCGAAGGCCATGAGATTTGATTAAATCTCGTTGTCTAAATTCATCCAAAACAGAGAGGAGGAGTTGTTGATTTTCCCGGCTTAACACAATGTCGCTGGATCGCCGCTCAGGAGTTACAAAATCGACTAATGGTAACTGCTTATCCTTCTCGTGCGGCACAACCTCCAGTTTTCGGGGGATCGGCTGCAACGTTGGGGATGTTCCGAGGTTTGAACCGTTGCCAAGGCTACGCCTGAGCGCACTGGCCAGCGCACGGTTATTCTTGTTCTCCTCATCCGCAATAATTTCCAAGGCAGCCGACCGGAAGAGATCGGGATCGCCTTTCGCATAGCTGATGAATAGCTTCCTGAGCAACTCGCCCTTAGCCATATCTCATGCCTTGGAGGCCTAAGAAAGGCCCCGTTAGTTGTCTCCGTTTGTAGGATTTAGCTACCGTCAGTTTATCAAGGGACTGTGGTCTGTGCAGTCGGCATTCACTAATCTTTAGTTTCCTTGGCGAGCGGATTATATCTTAACGCGCCTGGGGGGTACTTTCAGTCGCTCCTCCGGCGCTTTGTGAATAGGCGCCCACGGAAAGTACTTGAGACTACTTTCAAGGTGCCGCACGGAAATATTTGTTTGCAGCTCCTTCGACATTCAACGCCAGAAAATACCAGCGAAGGATCGAAAAGTCCGCAAAGGTACGAATGGCCGCCGCATCAGCCTTTAGCAAGTAGCCATTAGCCTTTAGCCATTAGCACTTAGCCCAAACCGAGCCGCACTCGAAAGCCGCCCCCGGCATTTTCTGGTATTAGCTCTACCTGACTGCTCACTGACGCAGATTAAACCAAAGTTTAGTGGAATTGGCGCGGCAACTCGTGCATAGTGGAGAAGCCCTCAGGGGCGAAGCGCAAAGATCATTGAAAACAAAACAGCACTTAGCCATTTGCACTTAGCCATTAGTCACACCAAAGGCTTACGCCAGACCGTGATCAGTTGGGATCAAGCGACTAATCACGGCGGGGTGAGAACGGATGGGGTCGGGATGGCTTGGGATGATTCGGGATGAAACCCGGGGGGACAGAGGGGGCTTTGGATTTTTGATTTGTAATTTGTGATTTGTGATTTGAAGGCAAAACCCAAACACCTACCACGGAGACACGGAGACACAGAGAACAGCAAAGCATTTGGGATGGCAAGTCTCTGAAACCCACGCCAAATTGGGATGATTGGGATCAGGTGGGATAAAGCCGGGGGGTACCCCCAAACATCAAAAGGCCCAGGCATTTCTGCCCAGGCCCTTTTCGCTTGAGATTAATTAGTAGCTTAGTCGCCCATGACTTCTTCTTTGGTCTCGGCTGCTTTCGGGGCTTCGACCTTGGGAGCCGGAGCGGTGGTGATGGAGCCTAGCGGAACGAATCCACCTTCCGGAACCTGCTCTTTCAGGATGTGCTGGCGATAGAGTTTTTCCATGCGCGCGTGCTCGGCTTCATTCTTTACCTTCTCGTCGCGGGCGCGGAGCTTCTCTTCACGGGCGGTCTTGGCGATGCCCTTATCGTCCAGCGTGGTGTTGCGTCCGGCATTAACGTGTTCGTCATTCAGGCGCAGCTTGTGGCCGGCATCGGTGAGTCCAACGGCTTTGCCGCCGGCAAAGATTTCATGGCGTCCGTGCTCTTCATACCACTTGGTGAGATTAGACGTCATGTGCATCTTCTCAATGATGTTGCGCCAGCCTACGCCGGTGTTGTAGGCACAGAAGCTGATTTCGCCTTCCTGCGTGGCGTATGGAATGATGCACTGCTCGGTACGGCGGAAGTCATAGTTATAAAGGTCCTGGAACCACATGCCGGCGATGAACAGGAAATTCCAGCGGTCCTGGCGGCGCATCTTGATGTCTGCCAGGGTGCGATCGCCGGTGACCTTGCCGTATTTATCGTCAGCCTTCTTGGTGGCGCCAAAGGTCTTGTCAAACTTTTTGAGCAGGTCCATCAGCTTGAAATGCCTGGGAGACTTGAAAGGATCGTAATTCTTGGCCAGGGCCAGAGTCATTCCAACCACGGAGAGGAAGCGTCCGCGGCCAGCGTCATTGACCTTGGCTACGTCACTGCCGATTTTGTCGCCGTTGAGGAACGCGGTCACGGGGACGGCTTCCTTGGTTTCCTTGTCAATCATCAGGGCCATGCCAACGCCGCAGTTCGGATGGCAGCCGCAGCTCAGCTGTCCCCAATCGGCGCTGGGTCCGTGAATCAGGTCAGCCCAGTCAGAGAAGGTGGACATGAAGGAAATGGGGAACCAGTCACGCTTGGGTTCGCCGAGTCCGGTCTGGTTCTTTACGTCATGCGCCAGATGGCTCAGGGTGTAACGCTGTGCCTGGCGGCGATCGTCAGTGATTTCCTCGTCGCGGCCGGTGAATGAAACCGGCTGGAAGCTGAGGAAGCTGATGGTCTTGGGATTATCGAGCGCGAACTGGATGATGCGTCCGACCTGCTCATTGTTAATGCCGTTGATGATGGTGGTGACAGGCACAATGTCCACACCGTTCTCATGCAGGTTGTGGATGGCGCGCAGCTTCACGTCAAACAGGTTGCCGACCTGGCGATGCGAGTTGGCTGCGTTGCCGATACCGTCAAACTGGAGGTAGGCATAACGCAGACCGGCTTCCGCAGCCTGGCGGCAGAACTCAGGCGATTTGGCAAATTCGATGCCGTTGGTTGCGGCCTGTACGGAGTTGTAACCAACCTTGCGGGCGTAACGCACAGCGTCAAGGAAGTAAGGTGAGAGCGTGGGCTCGCCACCGGAGAACTGGACTGACATCTGACGCCGCGGCTTGATGGAGATGGCGTTATCCAGCATGGTCTTGATTTCGTCCCATGTCAGCTCATGCACAAAGCCGACCTGGTTCGCGTCCATGAAGCAGGGGTCGCACATCATGTTGCAGCGGTTGGTTAGATCGATGGTGAGAACAGATCCACGTCCGTGCTTTACGGTGCTGGTGCCGTGGTGATGCAGGTCCTCATCATTGTGGGCGGCGATATCACGGCCCGGGAAAACTTTTTCAAGGTGCTCAAAGAACTCAACGTCAACGGCCATTACGTCTTCAAAGTGGCCGTGGATGGGGCAATCTTTCACCATCAGGATTTCGCCATTGCGTTCAATGATGGTGGCTTTGATTTCGCCGACCTTTTCGTTGAGCAGGATCTCATGCGGCAATTTGCCGTCAACAATCTGCTGGCGGATTTCCGGCACGCACTTGGGGCAGAGCGAATCAGTGGAACGAGGCCAGCCAAGCGGCGGCTTGGTCTTTTCCCACGATTTCAGCAAAGGCTTGTCTGACCAATTGGGGGTAAAAGCCGCTGCTGGCTTAATGCGGTTGGCACGTTCAAAAACGGCCCACGCGCCGCGCGCGGCATAGGTCATCAGTTTCTCTGCGTACTTTACGGGTTTGTGCATGGTGGTTAGCTTTCTCCTTGCGCCGGCTTTGGGGACGCTTGTCAGCTAGTGCTTATATCAAAGATCGTTGGATATATGAACTCGACTCTATCTTATTCACCAGTGAGCCCTGTATTAAGGATGTTTCCCTGAACGGCTGTATTTAGCATCTCAGCGGTAGTCTCACGCATTGAACGGGAGCTCTCTAAAGACCGTAACTTGTTGGATTTAAAGAGGCTAGGCGGGATTTGGTAATCGGGTAATTTGGTAATCGGGTGATTTTGAGACCAAGGCGCGAACGGACCGCGACAACCCCGGAGGCAGGCGAAAGGAAACATGAGAAAAATCGGTAACAGACGTTCCCTTCAGAACCCACCAAGCGCCACACGCGTGACTGAGGTTGCGCAGGCGGGAAATGGTCGGGTCAAGGAGGCGGCGATTAAACCCCTTTTCAAATTCACCTCTGCTTTACAAACGGCTGGAATAGTACTACCGTCTTTAATACCTTTTCAGTTACGGTTCGTGCCGTAGCTTGCTTTCTTCCGGGCCAAATTTGATCGTCTTGGATTTGACCAAGAGAATAGGGGCGTCAATGAGGACATCTTCCTCTTTGTTACGTATTTCCTGCTTCCTCCTTTTGCTGATTTCAACCTCAAACGTTTTTGCCCAGCACAAAGCTGAATGGTCCAAGGGCGACCACGCCAAAACCATTCCTCTGCGCGACATGACACCGATCATTCCGGAAGAAGAAGGCCATCGTGATAAGCCGATCCGTCTCCTGGTTCCCGCGGCTCCAACCGGATTACCTGACACCGCACTGCAAACCGCGGCCGTTGCCGCAGTGACCGTTGGCAACGTGACCAGCTTTGATGGTGTTGGCCAGGGAGCTTTTGGCTTTACGGTTAACTCTGCTCCGCCGGACACGAATGGCGCTGTGGGCGCAACGCAATATGTTCAATGGGTGAATGAATCCTTTGCCGTGTTTTCAAAAGCCGGCGCATTGCTGGCTGGACCAACGGCGGGCAACACGCTGTTTCAAGCTCTGGGTGCAACACATCCTTGCGCTGTGCACAATGACGGCGATCCCATTGCGCAGTATGACAAAGCGGCCGGTCGATGGGTGCTGACGCAGTTTTCCGTAACCAGCGGCGCCACGCAGGGTTTCTGGCAATGCGTTGCCGTCTCCGCGACAGGTGACGCCACCGGCGCTTATAACGTGTACGCGTTCAACTACGGAACCGTTCAGTTCAACGACTATCCGAAACTCGGAGTCTGGAACAACTCTTACCTCATTACCTTTAACATCTTCAACAACGGATCAACGTTTGCCGGCTCCAAGCTGTGCGCTCTGGATCGCGCGTCCATGATTGCGGGCACTGCGGCAACGCAGATCTGCTTCCAGTTGACCAACGCTTTTGGCGGTGTGCTGCCTTCTGATATCGACGGCCTCACGCCTCCGCCCGCCGGATCGCCCGGATACTTCCTCAACTTTGGCACCAACTCGCTGAACCTGTGGCAGCTATCAAATATTAATTTCACGGCGGGCACAGCAACGCTGACCGGACCTGCCAATCTGCCCGTGGCTGCATTTGCTGCTGCCTGCGCAGGTGGCACATGTATTCCCCAATCGGGCACGAACCAGAAACTGGACTCGCTGGCTGACCGCCTGATGTATCGCCTGGCTTACCGCAACTTCGGCGACCATGAAGCGCTGGTGGTGAACCACTCCGTGACGGCGGGGACGAGCACCGGAGTCCGCTGGTATGAAATCCGCAGCCCCGGCACAACTCCCACGGTCTTCCAGCAAGGCACGTTTGCACCGGACGCCAGCTTCCGCTGGATGGGCAGCGCAGCCATGGACCACGTGGGTAACATCGCTGTGGGATACAGCGTTTCTTCTACCGCGCTGAATCCTGCCATACGCTTCACTGGCCGCGCACCAACAGATCCACTGGGCACGCTGGGAACAGAGCTCAGCATTCAGACCGGGACCGGCTCGCAGCTTACCGGACTCAGCCGCTGGGGAGATTACTCCAGCATCAGTGTTGACCCCACTGACGATTGCACCATGTGGTACACCACTGAATACCTCAAAACCAACGGCACGTTTAACTGGAGCACGCGCATCGCAAACTTTAAGTTTGCCGGATGCACGCTGGCGCCGGACTTCTCACTGGCAGCCACACCGGCGTCACAGACCGCCACTGCCGGAAACCCTGCTTCTTACACGGCAACCGTTTCGCCTTCCGGCGGATACACCGGTACGGTTTCGTTCAGCGTAGCCGGCTTGCCAAATGGCGCAACGGCGACCTTTACTCCGGCAACGGTCACAACGTCCGGCACAACCACAATGGCCGTAGCGACGACAGCTTCGGTGGCCGCTGGATCGTATCCGCTGACAATCACAGGAACTGACGGCACGCTCACGCACACTGCGTCCGTCACACTGGTGGTCACAGCGCCGATCGTCGGCGACTTCGCCATCTCGGCTGCGCCAGCATCGCAAAGCGTCGCCGCCGGAGCCAGCACCAGTTACACCACCACCATCACGCCCAGCGGCGGATTCACCGATACGGTTGCACTCAGTGCCAGTGGATTGCCCACAGGCGCATCGGCTACGTTCGTACCTTCGGCTGTCGCCGGCGGCAGCGGATCTTCCTCGCTGAACGTAACCACTTCCACCACCACGCCCGCCGGGACTTACACCATCACCATCACCGGCACTGACGCTGGTTTGGTGCACTCGACCACCGTAACGCTGGTGGTAACTGCTCCGGCCAACTTCACGTTTACCGCAACTCCGGCCAGCGTGACCATCTCACGTGGCGGCACGGCAACATACACAGTAACTGTTGGCGCGCAGAATGGCTTTACCGGAACTGTGAACCTCACGGTTGCTGGATTGCCACAGCGCGTTACCGCCACCTTCACTCCAACCACGGTAACGGGATCAGGCACGTCAACGTTACGCGTGGTTTCGGCGAATAACTCCCAGCGCGGAACCTCAACACTGACGATTACCGGAGCCAGTGGAACCATTACCCACACAGCGACGGTAACGCTGGTCATCCAGTAGGTTGAACTGTCAGATGTTTGATCGGGCCGCCTTCGGGTGGCCCGTTTCTTTGCGCTTTTTTAAATCTTGTCGCTTCGCTCCAAACCTCCCGACTGCGTTATTCGTGACAACAACATGAAGGCTCCTATTTGGTTTTGTTAAAATCAGTCGTCGCCTTCATGCCTGAAATGGAATCAATCCGCACCGGCCTGCGCAACGTGATGAAAGACCTCTTGCGCGCCCAGCCCCTGGAAGATGCTGTGGTCATGGCGTGGCCGGTGGTCTGTGGCAAGGACGTCGCCGCCAGAACCAAAGCTCTGGTCTTTGCCGATGGCGTGGTCATGGTGGAAGTCCCGGACGCGGCGTGGCGCAAGCAACTCACGTCATTCGCCTCGCGTTACATCAGCGCTTATGAAGCTTTGCTTGGTCACGTGGTAAAGGAAGTGAGATTCAAGGTGCAGCAATCGACGGCAAGAGTTGAAGAACCGCCGAAGCCGGAGTTCTGAACTGCACAATGTTTTAGATGGAACGCTTATGGACGAGCGGAGATGGATTTGCGGAGGAAAACGTGACCAGGCAATTCCGAAAACAACCGTCAGTTCTTTTTCAGTTTATTTTTCGATTTTGTACCAGCATTTCCCTGGTTATCTTTTTTGTACGCTATCTGAAGGAGCCTGACGTCAAGTTGTTTGTTTTTTGCATCGCCATATTCGCATTTATCCTGGGAGTTTCTTTCGGGAATGTTCGTTGGCGTCAGGCCGAGCAGTAACCACTTTTGCGGGTGCGTGTGAAAAAAGCTGCGATTGAAA
>Ga0080027_10000938_pt1 | contig 11950 bp, 10 predicted proteins | sample OrgsoiDNA2013046_FD_70962 | JGI IMG/M metagenome (GOLD analysis project Ga0080027, IMG submission 70962) | Permafrost soil microbial communities from the Arctic, to analyse light accelerated degradation of dissolved organic matter (DOM) -... | ecosystem: Environmental > Terrestrial > Soil >...
GCATAGCGCGGCGTCTCGCGCACCTTCACCGCGTCGCGCGGCCGCGCAAAGTCAACCTCGAACATATCCTTGATCATGCCGGGCCGCGCCGAAAACAGGATGATACGGTCCGCCAGCGTCAGGGCTTCACCAAGGTCATGCGTCACGAACAAAACCGTTTGCTGTTCGCGCTCCCAGATTCGGAGCAGGACGTCGTGCATATCGATCTTGGTGTGGGTATCGAGCGCACCGAACGGTTCGTCCATCAACAAAATCTGAGGCTCGACGACCAGCGTTCGCATCAGCGCAGCGCGCTGACGCATTCCGCCCGACAGGGCCGAGGGGTAAGCCTGTTCGAAGCCCTGAAGGCCTGCCTGCGCCACGCAGGCCGCAATGCGCGCCTTGCGCTCCGCATCCGGGACGCCGGAAAGTTGCAAACCATAACCGATATTGTCGGCGACCGTGCGCCAGGGGAACAGAGTATCGCGCTGGAAGACATAACCGACGTCAGGCGTCGCTTTGCCGGCAACGACTGGTGCACCGTCGATCAGGATCTGGCCGCTGCTCGGCTTTATCAGTGTGGCGATCATGTTGAGGATGGTGCTCTTGCCTGAGCCGGACGGACCCAGCAAGGCAACGAATTCACCGCGCCGCACGCTGAACGAGATATCGCGCACCGCCTCGATAGCCGCGCCCGCCAACTGAAACGATTTGCTCAACCCCCTGACGTCGATGCGCCGTGCATCCGGCGCCCGATGCAGCGGCGCCACGGGCATGTCCTGCACTTTCAACCCGGATACGCCTTTCGTGCCGCTTCAACGAAGACGGGGCTGACGACATCGGCAATGGTGAGCGGCTTGATGCCGGTCATTTCCCGAAACCAGACTTTCTCGCCGCGCGCCCAACCTGCCGCGTCGATGTTGGCATCATAGTCGACGACTTTTTGCAGCGCCGTGATCTCGAGGATATTGGCGGCACGCGAAGTGCTGCCGACATAGGGCTCGATCGCCTGGTAGATTTCGTCCGGCGAATGGGTTTTGATCCACTGCGTGGCCCGCCATATGGCTGTGACGAACGCCTGGATCTTGGGCGGGTCCTTGTCGATCGTCGATTGCAGGGTGAAGTGCGACGTCACCGGAACTTTGCCGCCGATATGCTTGTTCCAGATCGTTTCGTCCGTGCCATCGAACAACAGGGCTCCCCAGCCCTGCTCGGCCGACTCATTCAGCAGCGACAGCGAACTCACGAGAACATCCACCTGCTTGGTCTTCAGCGAGCCCAGCATGGTATCGACATTGCCGGTTCCGATCCAGGTGACCTTCTGGTCGAGTCCCATCGTCTCCATGTAGTAGGAAGCCCAGACATGGTTGGTGCCGCCTAACGAGGACACCGAGATGATCGGTTTGCGCCCGTCCGGTCGCTTCCAATCCGTCAGCGCGTGCAGCGTCGTGATGCCCTGATCCCTAAGATCCTTGCGGATGATGAACATCACCGAGCTGCTGCGCGTATCGACCGGCATCAGCACGCGCCCATTGCGGCCGTGATTGCTGAGCTGCATCGGATGGGTTATATCGCCGATGCCGATGTCGCCTTGCGAAGAGGCAATGATCTCGCGCGTCTTGACGCCGCTGCCGCCCTGAATCAGTTTACAATCAAGGCCTGCTTCCTTGAAGAATCCGATTCGATCGGCCACGAACTGAGTCTGGTAGACCGGCACCGCCACCGGGTAGATCACGCGGCCGGACTTGTCTTCGGCCCATGCCCGGCGCGCTGCAACGGAAGCGCCACAGCCAGCGATGATCGTCAGCGCCGAACGTCTTGTGAACCGTCTTGCCATCACGCGGGCTCCCTCTCCTTGCTGACGACTTGTTCCAGGGCGTTCAGCACCGCATCGCCCATTTCCTGGGTCGAAAGCCTTGCGGCGCCCGGTTCGGCAATATCCGCCGTTCTCGCGCCGGCTGCCAGGGCCGTATCCACGGCCTTTTCGAGCAGATTTGCGTCGTCGGGCCGGTTGAGCGTCATGCGCAGCATCATGGCAACGCTGAGAATGGAGCCGAGCGGGTTGGCGATGCCCTTGCCCGCGATATCAGGCGCGCTGCCATGGACTGGTTCGTAAAGCGCCTTGCGGCGGCCGAACCGGTCTACCGGTCCAAGCGAGGTCGACGGCAGCATACCGAGCGAACCCGATGCCATCGCCGCGCAATCGGAGAGAATGTCACCGAAAATATTGCCGGTCACCATCACATCGAATTGCGACGGCTCCCGCACGATCTGCATGGCGGCGTTATCGACATAGAGATGGCTGAGTTCGACATCTGAAAACTCCGCGGCATGCAGAGCGACGACTTCCTCGCGCCACAACACGCTGGTTTCCAGAACATTCGCCTTGTCCACCGAGCATACCCGCCCCTTCCGCGTGCGCGCCAGTTCGAAAGCGGCCCGCGCCACGCGGCGGACTTGACTGGTGGTGTATTGCTCGGTGTTGAAACCGCGACGCTGCCCGTCGGCCAGCGTTTCGATGCCGCGCGGTTCTCCGAAATAAATGCCGCTGGTCAACTCCCGAATGATGACGAAGTCGACCCCCTTGAGCACACTGGCCTTGAGCGGTGCTGAATCGGCCAAAGCCGGATTAGCGACAATGGGCCTCAAGTTGGCGTAGAGGTCGTATTTGCTGCGCAGCGACAGCAGGCTTCCCGCCTTGCGCGCCGCGGCCGGCACCTCTTTGGTCTCGGGGCCGCCGGTCGCGCCCCAAAGAATCGCGTCGGCTTCGTCCATCGCTTCGACTGTATCCTCTGGCAGCACCTTGCCGGTCGCTAGATAGGGAATGATTCCGTATTGCGCTTCGCGCAGCATCATCGGAACGCCGCGTTTGGCGGCGAACCAGTTGAGGATTCGATGCGACTGCGCCGTGACTTCCGGGCCGATGCCCTCGCCGCCGACCACGGCCACCTTGATCATGTTGGACAGATTGTTCATGCCGATTTCCTTGCGAAATGGATCCAGGGCCGCTCCGCGCGGTCAGACGCCTGAAAGGCCCGAATTTCGTCGTCGCGCTGCAACGTCAGCGAGACTTCGTCGAGACCTTCGAGCAGCCCGGTGCGCCGCCGCGGGTCGATCTCGAAACTGTGCCGTTTTCCCGAGGACGAGGTGATGGTCTGCGCCTGCAGATCGATGCCGATACGCCCTGCCCCTTGCGTGTTCTCGACCTCCGTCGCAAGGCCGTCGACGATCTCCTTGTCGACGACGATGGGAAGGATTCCATTCTGGAAGCAGTTGGCGAAAAAGATATCGCCGAAGCCCGAGCCGATGACGGCACGGATCCCCATCTCCTGCAGCGCCCACACCGCCCCTTCGCGGGAAGAGCCGCAACCGAAATTCGGTCCGGTGATGAGGATTTCCGCCTGACGATAGGGCTCGCGGTTCAGGATAAACTCGGGGTTCTCCGAACCGTCAGGCAAATAGCGCAGCGATCCGAACGCCCATTTGCCGAGACTCCCGCGAACGGAGTTTCCGACGAGACGCTCGATGCGGATGATGACGTCCGTATCAATGTTGGTGCGCATGATCGGTGCGGCAATCGCCGTCAGTTTGGTGAAAGGTCTCGGCATGCTAGGGCTCCATCATCCGCACGTCGGCGATGGCGCCTGAAATCGCCGATGCCGCCGCCGTGGCTGGACTCGCCAGGTGGGTACGGGCGCGCGGCCCCTGGCGGCCGATGAAATTGCGGTTGGATGTCGAGACCGAGCGCTGGCCGGGAGGTACCGTTTCGCCATTGGCGGCCAGGCACATCGAGCATCCGGGCTCGCGCCATTCGAAGCCGGCGTCGGTGAAAAGCTTGTCGAGCCCCTCGGCGACGGCATCGCGCTTGACCGTCTCTGAACCCGGCACCACCCAGGCGCGCACGCCAGGCGCAACCTTGCGGCCACGCGCGACCTCGGCGGCGGCGCGCAAATCGCTCAACCGGCTATTCGTGCACGACCCGATGAAGACCCAATCAACCGGCGTGCCGATGATCGGCGCCCCTGCCTTGAGCCCCATATAGTCGAGCGCGGTCTCGATCGCGGCCCGACGCGCTGGATCTGAAATTGCCCGCGGGTCGGGGACATGGCCGTCGACCCCGATGACGTGTTCCGGGCTGATGCCCCAGGTCACCTGGGGAATGATGGCCTCGACATCGATGACCACTTCCCGGTCGAACGCCGCATCGGGATCGCTCGGAAGCTGGCGCCACGCCTCGACGGCCCGCTGCCACATCTCGCCTTGCGGCGCGTAGGTTCGCCCACGGAGATAATCGTAGGTTTTCTCATCCGGCGCGATCAGACCCATTTTGGCACCGAGTTCGATCGAAAGATTGCAGATGGTAAGCCGCCCTTCGATCGGAAGGTCGCGAATGGCGCTGCCGGCATATTCGACGGCGTAACCGGTCCCGCCCGCAGCGCCGATGTGGCCGATCAGCGCGAGGATGAGATCCTTGGCGGTCACGCCGAATGGCAGCCCGCCCTCGAACATCACGCGCATCGTTTTGGGCCGGCGCTGGATGATGGCCTGTGTTGCCAATACATGCGTCAACTCGCTCGACCCGATACCGAAGGCCAACGCACCTAGCCCGCCATGCGTGCAGGTGTGGCTGTCGCCGCAGACGATCAGGCAACCGGGAAGGCTAAGGCCAAGTTCGGGTCCGATAACATGGACAATGCCCTGACCGGCCTCGTCGATATCGAACATCGCGATGCCAGCGGCTGATGTCTCGGTCCTCAGGCCCGCCAGCAGTTCCTGTCCTATCTTGCTCGTGCCGGCCCGCCCGCGCGCCGTTGAGATGGCGTGGTCCGGCGTCGCGAAGGTCAATTCCGGATTATGGACTGTAAGGTTGCGGCTCTTAAGATCCAGGAGGCCGCGCGAACCGCCGAGATCGTGCAGCAAATGACGATCGACATGGAGCAGATCGGTATCATCACTGACATGCGCAATGACGTGCTGGTCCCAGATTTTGGCCAGCAGTGTACGGCCGGGCTTTTCCAATGGCCTGTCCTCCTTTTGGCTTTTATGGCCGGCGGCGTCCGCCGCGGGCCGCCGCTTTGCACGGCTTACTATTCGGGCCCCAGCCTTGTGTATCAAAGCACAGCAGGCGGCTGGTCGGCTAGGGCCTGAACCGGGTGGCAGCCAGACAGGAAGCGGGACCGCTTCGGGTTATGAGCTGCACGCGGCCATCCGCAAACCACTCGGCGGCGCCGATTCACGAATTTTCTGAACGGCTTCGCCAGAACCAGACGTCAAGCGAACCGGAACGGCCACGAAGTCGCGTCTCGACCGGTCCGGTGAGAGCGCCGGCCTCAAACAGCGAACGATTGCGACTGACTGCGCGAAACAATTCGTCGCTCAACGCGAGTTCGACCCCGTGACCGGCTGCGACTTCCATCAGCCGGCTCGCCACGTTCACGGTGTCGCCAGTCGCGGTAATGTGGTGATAACTTCCGCCGCCAAGTCTCGATGCAACGATGGTTCCGAAATGGGCGCCGACCTTGAACCCGAGCCGCGACTTGACCGCTGGCGGTAAGGACGCGAGCCACCCTTGTGTGCTGACGCATAACCCTTTCGCGCATTGAACCGCCCTGAAAGCGTCGTCCGATGCAGCCTGCGGCAGTCCAAACAGGATCATCGCGCCGTCACCCAGATAGCTGTTGATCATTCCTCCCGAGCTCACCGCCTCCTTGTCGACCATGGCATGAAAGTCCTTCAGCAACTCGCGTATCCGGTCCGGGCCCAGACTCTCGCTGAGCGAGGTGAACCCCGACAGGTCGATGAAAACCACCGCCGCATCCTGCCGCACCGGCTCCTTGAGGAAATCGGGGTCCCGGGTCAGCCACTCCCGAATATCCGGCGCCTGAAATTGTGCGAGCAGCTCGCTTCGTATGGCGAAATACTGAGCGCGCCGCCTGCCCGACGACAGCTGCACGCCTGCAAATAAAATCGCCGGTGGCGCGGCCGCGAAGATCGGCAACGCCGCGCTCAGCCAGATTCCCCGCGAAAACGCCAAGACATTCGCTGCCGCAGCTACCACAACCACAATGAGCGTCGCGATAAGCCCAATCGCGCTTCGCCGCCACGCCAGCAAGCCGACCAGGATCATCGGCAGCACGATCGCGATGGTGGCATCGACGAGGCGCACGAGCTGATCCCGCAACATCCCGTCACCGGCCATCAGATGCGTGATCGCCGTTGCAACGACTTCCACCCCCGGCAGCTGCGAATCGAACGGGGTCGGAAAGAAATCACCGGCTGCGGTGACCGTGGCTCCGACAACAACAATTCGCTCACGGATGTCATCCGCGGCAACCTCGCCGGCAAGCACCGAGGCTGCACTGATCGTTCGCATGGTTCGGCGCGGGCCGTAAAAAGTGACCGGAAGCGCGCGATCGGCGTCGGTGGCAACGGATCGTTCGCCGAACGCAAGACGGTTGGGCTCGATGGTGGGTTCCTTGCCGATCGCCAGTGCAGCAGCGCGGAGCGAAAACGACATTTCGATACTGTCATGCGTTCGAAACAGCATCGGGATCGAGCTTGGGGTGCCGGCTCGGTCGGTCGTGACATTGGCGATGCCGATTTGTGCATGATCCGCGAATCTTTTTAGCGGCAGCAAAAACCTCTCGGCCTTCGGCAGCCGGGCCAGCGGCCCGTTCTCAGCCGCGATCGGCTGACTGGCTTGCGCGAATACCGCGGCTGCCGCAATCACGCTCGGACGCCCCCTCAGCGATTTCGCAAGCGCCTCGTCGCCATCGTCGGATCCCCGATCGACCAGCACCAGATCAATGGCGATGACCTTCGGCTGCAGTCGCGCGAGCGCATCGATAATCCTGGCAAGATCGATGCGCGCGAGCGGGTAACTTCCAGCTTGCTCGATCATGGTGTCGTCGATCGCGACGATGGTGACGAAGTCAGGCGGAACCCGGACACCGCGAGCCAGCGTTCGAAGATCGGTCATGGCGGATTCGATGCGATCGAGAAAGCCGAGATGACCGCGCTCGTGCGCGAAATACACAGCCGCCCCCCAGAGGCCGCTCAGGAACACGGCAATCAGTGTCTGGAGATGTCGACTACCCATCCGCTGTATTTATTGCGAAAGCCGCGCCAGCAAGGCGGCGACACGGGCGGGCGGCCAGCGCTTCACGGTCAAGGCGCCTGTCGCTTCCACATCGACGCCCTCGCCGGGCCCGAGCACGACACGATTGGCACCCGCGCGCCGCGCCACGCTCACCCGTCCATTGACCACAAAAACCGAACTCTTGCCTTCCGTGGTATCCACCGCCCATTTCGTGCCGCGCACCGCCGCAATTGCTTGCGGTGTCATCACCTCGAAGCGATTCCCGCCTGGTTTTTTTGGAACCTCGAGCAACAATGCCTTGCTGCTCAGTTCGACCGAATCCACACGGCCATTTCCATCGCGATCCAGCAGGGTAAATCGCGCGCCATTTTCAGCGACAATGGTGACGCCACCTTCGCACCGCAGGGTCTGCACTGTGTTGGCCGGATTGTCCGGCGAACAACCCATGTTGGCGGGCTGTGCCGTGGCGACACCCGTAACAAGAAACAGAGAGGCGAATATCGCCAATCCCGCGCCAGCAATCGCTTTCATAACAATGCCTCATGATCCGAGTTCGACGGTGCAGATTTGGGATCGCCTGGCGCGGCTGTTGTGCCAAGATGACGTTGTTGAAAGTATTAAAGAATAACGGCGGCGACGGCAACGCGCCGACGCCGCTAATCTGGGCCTCGCTGCATGGCTGCGGCAACCGAGCGGGATAGCTGCCCGTGGCCGCCTAAACCGGCGTCACAGATGGGGCGAGTTGGCGACGTCAGACCGCGAGCCGGCCTAACGCCGCCTGTCGTCCGGCTGCGAGATCCTTGACGGCTTCGGTGGTCGGCGGCTCGCCGCCGATGCCCCATTCGCCGCTCGTGACTTCTGAGATTTTGACCCAGGTCACGCCGCGCATGTTCTCGCCTTCGACCGACACCATGGCATCGGTCAATTTTTGAATTATCTGACGCTTTTGCGCGAGATAGAATACGTTCTCGATGAGATGAACTTCGATTAATGGCACTGCCGTTCTTCTCAATGGCAATCAAGCTTGGGCTTAGTGGCAGCCTCGTCCCGGGCGCGGGACGTCGGTAGCGAGGCCGTTCCCTCCGGCCAAGACTTTGAGAGAGCTGTGATTTTTCTTCTGGACCGGCTTGAGGTGCGCTTCAGGTGGTCATGCTTTCCACCACCCGAACGCCGCCCGCGGGGCGGCTGAAAATGCTAAGCCTTGTTGGCGGCGGCGGCTGATATTGGCCCTGCCCGGTGCCCCGGGACCAGGAATGACGCTCAGCTTTGGCGACTGCGAGATCGATCTTGAACGGCGCGAATTGTGGCGCGCAAAGCGCGCCGTTCACGTCGAACCGCAGGTGTTTGACCTTTTGGTCTACCTAGTACAAAATCGCGACCGTGTCGTCAGCAAGGATGATCTGATCGCTTCGGTCTGGGGCGGTCGAATTGTATCGGAATCGACGCTGACCAGCCGTATCAACGCGGCCCGAAATGCGGTCGGCGACAGCGGCCAGAAGCAGCAGCTGATCCGCACCATCCCGCGCAAGGGTCTGCGCTTCATCGGTGTCGTGCACACGCAAGTTGACGACAACACGCCGACCCAAGCCACCGATCCGCCGTCGGACGAAATCCGCGACGTGTCGCGGCCAGCGTTGCTGCTGCCGGACCGACCCGCCATTGCAGTGCTCCCCTTCACCAACATGAGCGGTGATCCCGAACAGGAATATTTTTCCGATGGGATCAGCGAGGACATCATCACGGCGCTGTCCAAGCTGCGCTGGTTCTTCGTGATCGCTCGCAACTCTTCATTCGTCTACAAAGGCAAGGCCGTGCACATGAAGCAGGTCGCCGAGGAGCTTGGGGTCGGCTATGTGGTCGAGGGAAGCGTGCGCAAAAGCGGTGATCGCGTGCGGATCACAGCGCAGCTCAACGATGTCTCAACCGGCAGCCACATCTGGGCGGAGCGTTACGACCGCGATCTTGCCGACGTTTTCGCGGTTCAGGACGAGATCACCGAATCCATCGTTGCAGCGATTGAGCCGCAGCTGTACGCTGCCGAAAATTTTCGCGCCCGACGCAAGCCGCCCGGTAGTCTCGATGCCTGGGATCTGGTGATGCGGGCGCTGTCGCATTTCTGGCGGGTGACCAGGCAAGACAATGTGGTCGCACAGGCGCTGCTGGAAAAGGCGATCGCGATCGATCCGAACTATGGGCAGGCGCTCGGCGTTCTCGCCACAAGTCATACCTTCGGCGCCCATATGGGCTGGGCGGATATGTCAACGGTAGCGCCGATCGCCCAGCGCGCGGCGCTGTCGGCGGTTCGAGCCGATGGCGAAGACCCCTGGGCCCATCATGGGCTCGCTTACGTCTATTTATTCGCTCGGCGCTTCGAGGACTCGCTTGCCGAGTTCGAGCTGGCGTTGCTGCTAAATCCGAACTTCTCGCTGGCCCAGGCCTTTTACGGTGTGGCGCTATGCTATTGCGGACGTTGGGAAGAAGGCGACCTGGCCGCGCGCCGGGCGCTGCGGCTCAGCCCAAGAGATCCATTCTCTGCGCTTTATTATGGCATAGCCGCCTACGCCCAGTTCATTGGTCACCACTACGACGAGGCCATCCGTCTGTCGCACGAAGCGATTAGGCAACGCGGCGATTTCGTCGGTGGGCATCGTGTGCTGACCGCCGCCGCGGGGATGGCCGGAAGGCGCGATGTCGCCGAGGCTGCGCTCGTGGAGCTACGCAGGGCGCAGCCCAATATCAAGCTCGCCTGGATCGCAAAAGATTTACCAATGAGACAAGACGCCGACCGCGAGCACTATCTGGAAGGGTTTCGACGGGCCGGGCTGGACTAGGCTTCGCTGCGATTCAATCGCTTCGTTTGCCTTGAACCCGAGTTTGTTTCAGGGTGACACATTCCCGGATGCCGGCTCGTCGATGCTTTCGTATGTAGCGCGATCATGGAAGGGCCGTTCGAATTCCTGTGCGGCGCCTAGGGGCGCATCAACCGGGCCCAATACTGGCGCTTGTGATGTTTAGCGTGGAAGGTCTGTTCGCCGCGACAATGCGCCGACTTCGGGAGGATGGTACGTTGCGATCCGGCTGCCGCCCGATTCACGGCCCGCGACCGACTGCCGGCACGGGCCTGGTTCGTACGACGTTGAACCTATGCAGATCATTTGCCCGACGGGGCAAGGCCTTTGTGCAGCCGTACGATTTAACCCAAGCTGCCGCATCTCAGCGATCATCGCGATGGTTCAGAACAGCTTTGGCCCGCGGCGGTCCAGCTTGGCTTCCCAGGTCAGCAGCGTCGCTGCCACGCTCATGAGTACGATCCCTGCAATGCTGACAGCGGCGTGCATGGCGAAGCTGCTCGAAAATTGGGTCAGGACCACAAAACCCATGAATGACAGCAAAACGCCGAAGCAATACATCGCCAGCGAGTTTTCGCCGCAACGAATCAGCACCGTGATCAGGGGCTTCGACAGTCCATGCCAGTCTCGCGGCATCAGACGTGCGACTAGGACGGCCAGCGCGAGAATATGCACCAGACGCACCGGCGCAAGGTGGCTCTTGTAGATCGGATAGATCAGTTTTGACACGGCCTCGGGGATCAATCCCTCAAGCGCCTTGAACTGCCAGCTCAACGTGACGACGAGGCTGAACGCGAGATAGAGCACCGCCAGCACCAGCACGACGCGCGACTGCACGATGGTCCGCAGCCGGCCGGCGCCCTCGTACGCATACCAGGCGCCAATCACGAACAATAGCTGCCATGCCAGCGGATTGAAGTACAACTCGCCGCTCGGCCACGCCGGAACGTGCCAGCTGAACACCTGCACCATGAGATAGAGCAGAAACGATGCGGTCAGTGCGATCGTGACGTTGCAGGTCATGAGCCACAGCAGGCCCGGAAAGGCCAGATGCAGCAGCACAAAGGTGGCCAAAATGTCGGTGTTGACAGGCGAATACTGCAGGATCGCGGCGTGGACGATCGCCGCGCCGGGGTTTTTGAAAAAAAATGCCGTGTTGGTTTCGTCGAGATAGCGGCTGCCGCCGCCGAAAGTCCAAATCAAACCGAAGTAGGCAATCAGCAGAAGCAGGAGCGCGGCATAAATTTCCCAGCCTCGCCGCAGCGCGCGCGTCACCGTCGTGGGCCAGCCCTGCTCCCGCAACGCCCCGCCATAGGCGAGCATGCAGGTGTAGCCGGACACGAACACAAACACTTCGGCGGTGTCGCTGAAGCCATAGTTTCGAAGCGTCAGCCAGGTGAGCGCGTTATCGGGGATATGATCGATGAAGATGAACCACAACGCCAGCCCGCGGCACGCATCCACCCGCAGGTCGCGATGATCTCCATTAATGTGAACGGCGGGCATTCTGACCGCAGCCGGCAAATGATCGGTCACGACCTTAATGAACCCCATCCATCAGAGTTTTTCGCGCGGAAGTCATGTTGCACATTCGGGTGCGATTGTCTGCATCGGCGCCGAACGCATGCCGGGACCGCAGGCGACCTGATCGCGAATGATCACATCTGTTATGGAACCAATTGCTGGCAGCCCGATTATTGCATGGACTCATTTTTTGGAGAACCTCGATGAAGCCGCTCATTATCTGTGCCGCCATTCTGGGCGTTGCCTTTTCTTGCCCCACCGCCGAGGCGAAGGGATGCATCAAGGGTGCTATCGTCGGCGGCGTCGCGGGCCATCTGGCAGGGCACGGCAAGGTCGGCGCTGTCGCAGGATGCATCATTGGCCATCATGAAGCCAATAAGCAGGACGCGACCAAGCCCGATCGGAAGGCTCAGCCTGCCACGCCTCAAGGCAATCGCATTTAGGCCGTGCCGACGCTCCGGCCGGGTCCCGTAGTTTTCCGGATTGAATACGGAGACGA
>Ga0080027_10000939_pt1 | contig 11943 bp, 9 predicted proteins | sample OrgsoiDNA2013046_FD_70962 | JGI IMG/M metagenome (GOLD analysis project Ga0080027, IMG submission 70962) | Permafrost soil microbial communities from the Arctic, to analyse light accelerated degradation of dissolved organic matter (DOM) -... | ecosystem: Environmental > Terrestrial > Soil >...
CCATTTTTCGAATTCTGGTGGGATGGTGCAAATGGTGAAGGACCAGATGGAAAAAAACAAAACTATGACTGGCATCTTTTTGAATCGACCTTGCAGGAAATTGCACCGAATACAATGGTGTTTAGCGATATCGGACCGGATATCCGCTGGACGGGTAATGAACAGGGCATCGCAGGCACAACAAATTGGGACCTGCTTGATACGGCTGGTTTTCGCAGAGGAAATGGTGCGCCGCCCATGGATACACTGAATCAGGGAAATGTAAATGGTAAAAATTGGATGCCCGCGGAGTGTGATGTAAGTATTAGGCCCGGATGGTTTTATCATGCTAAGGAAGACAGTCTGGTGAAAACACCTGAACAACTCTTTGATATCTATCTGAAATCTGTTGGACGGGGTGCGAATTTGATTTTAAATGTTCCGCCCGATACCAGGGGTCTGATTTCTCCTGTCGATTCAGAAACACTGGTTCATTTTGCATTACTGAGAAGCGTAAGTTTTTTCAATAACATGATCATGACGGCCAATGCGGTGATATTTTATGAAGGTCAAAATATCACAAACGTGTTGGGAGACGGCAAAGGGGATTTTGATTTCGGGAAAAATTATAAAAAAGAACCGATTGAAATTCTTTTCGATGGTCCGCAGCATTTAAATTGTCTTCTATTAAAAGAAGCCTGCAATTTCGGTCAGCGGGTAGAACATTTTAGTATAGAATTATATTTTAAGGACTCGCTGATGTATAAAAAGGATTATACAACCATCGGACATCAGCGACTCGCCAGTTTTCCAACCGTTTTGGCGAACAGGGTGCTGATTAAAATAAAAGATTCAAAAACCTCACCCATTTTAAACGGAATGGGCATTTATTATATCCCGGATAATCTGGTTGAAAAATAAGCTATCATAGAGATCATGGAGAACAAAAGAGAAAATTATATCAATCAGATCTCTGATCCATCAGTCATCTGGGATTTGATTGTAGTGGGAGGAGGTGCCACGGGTCTCGGGGTAGCATTGGATGCAGCTTCCCGTGGATTCAAAACATTATTGGTTGAACAATCTGATTTTGCAAAAGGCACTTCCAGCAGGAGCACCAAACTGGTACATGGTGGCGTAAGGTATCTTGCTCAGGGAAATATAGGTCTGGTTAAAGAAGCGCTAAGGGAACGGGGTATCCTTTTTCAGAACGCACCCCATCTTGTTCGCAATGAAACTTTTATTATTCCAAATTATTCCTGGTTCTCAGGAATTTTCTATTTCATCGGATTGTCGATTTATGATTTAATGGCTGGTAAAAGAAGTTTTGGACGTTCAAGACTGATTTCAAAAAAGGAAGTGATCAGACGCATTCCGAATATTCAGCAAACCAGACTTAAATGCGGAGTACTTTATCATGATGGTCAGTTTGATGATGCAAGACTTGCTATAAGCCTTGCCCTGACATTTGCAGAACAGGGAGGAACCCCACTGAATTATTTCCGTGTGAACGGGCTCATAAAAAGAGAAAACCGTATCTGCGGAGTCATTGCCAGGGATCAGGAGACAGGAAATATATATTCTGTTCATTCAAAAATAGTCATTAATGCAACCGGTGTATTTGTGGATGAACTGCTGATGATGGATAAACCGGAAGCAAAACCCATTGTTCAGCCGAGTCAGGGTATTCATCTGGTATTTGATAAATCCTTTTTAGGTCCGAATGATGCCCTTATGATTCCGAAAACTAAGGATGGGCGGGTTTTGTTTGCGATTCCCTGGCACGATCGGATGCTGGTAGGCACAACAGATACACCTTTGAACGCCCACCAGCTGGAGCCAAAAGCATTGGAAGAAGAAATTCGTTTTATATTGGAAACTGCAGCGCAATATCTAACGCGCATACCTGAACGAAAAGATGTGCTGAGCGTATTTGCTGGATTAAGACCACTCGCCGCTCCACAAAATGAAAATGAAAAGACGAAGGAAATTTCGAGGTCTCATAAATTAATTGTTTCGCAGACTGGTCTGATTACAATTACAGGCGGGAAATGGACAACCTACAGAAAGATGGCGGAAGATACAGTTGACCTGGCGATCCGCAAGGCCGGATTATCCAAAAAGGTTTGTCAGACAAAAACATTAAGAATTCATGGTCATATCGAATCCATGGATTGGTCAGATCCGTTTTTTGTATATGGCAGTGACGCGCCGGCCATTAAGGCCCTTGTAAATGAAAATGACTCCTGGAAAAAAACCCTGGATCCCAGACTGCCTTATATCGGTGCAGAAATGATCTGGTCTGTTCGTTACGAAATGGCAAGGACGGTGGAAGACCTGCTTGCCCGACGAACGAGGGCGCTTTTCCTGGATGCAGGAGCCGCTATTCAAATGGCACCTGCTGCGGCAGGTTTGCTGGCGTCAGAATTAAATAAGAATGAGGATTGGGAAAAAGAACAAATTGTATCTTTCCTTGGTATTGCAAAGAATTATTTGGTTGACGGTTAACGGTCAACGAACTCGAAGCTATATGAAAAAATACATCCTCGCTATAGATCAGGGAACCACGAGTTCACGTGCAATTCTTTTCGATCACTCGGGAAGTATTCAATCGGTTGCACAAAAAGAATACAGTCAAATTTTTCCTCAGCCGGGATGGGTGGAACATGATCCGAATGAAATCTGGTCCTCACAGGCTGCAGTTGCAAAAGAAGTCATTTCAAAAATCGGCGTCGCGGCTTCGGATATTGCAGCCATCGGAATCACCAATCAGCGGGAGACGACCATCGTATGGGACAGGGAGACCGGAGAGCCTTTGTATAATGCGATCGTATGGCAGGACAGGCGTACTGCATCTTTTTGTGAAGGATTAAAAAAATCAGGACATTCAGAAAAAATCCGCGCTAAAACGGGATTGGTGATTGATGCTTATTTTTCGGGATCCAAGATCCGGTGGATTCTCGATCAGGTACCTGGTGCCAGAAAAAAAGCATCTGAAGGAAAACTGGCATTCGGAACAGTAGACAGCTGGCTGGTTTGGAAATTTACCAATGGTAAAGTACATGTGACTGATATCACCAATGCATCACGCACCATGTTGTATAATATTAAAGAACAACAATGGGATGAAGAGTTGTTGGCTATACTGGATATTCCACGAAGTATTTTACCGGAAGTAAAGGAATCAAGTCTTGTTTATGGAGAAACAGATCCGGATATCTTTTCTGTAAAAATTCCGATTGCAGGTATTGCGGGTGACCAGCATGCGGCATTATTCGGACAAATGTGCCTTGAGACAGGGATGGTAAAAAATACTTACGGTACAGGATGTTTTATGCTGATGAATATCGGGGATCGGTTTGTTGAATCAAAAAATAATCTCCTGACTACCGTTGCCTGGAAAATAAACGGACAAATACAATATGCATTTGAAGGAAGCATTTTTATTGCCGGTGCAGTGGTGCAATGGTTACGCGACGGTTTGGGCATTATAAAAAAATCATCAGAAATTGAAGGCCTCGCACTTCAGGTAGAAGACAGTGGAGGCGTATATTTTGTTCCGGCATTTGCAGGACTGGGGGCGCCATACTGGGATCAGGACGCACGGGGAACGATGGTTGGCATAACGAGGGGAACAAAGGCTGCGCATATCGCAAGAGCAGCTGTTGAATCCATTGCATTTCAAACCATGGACGTGCTAAAGGCCATGGAAGCAGATGCGGATGTATCCATAAAAGAATTGCGCGTGGATGGCGGAGCAACAGCAAATAATATGCTGATGCAGTTTCAGGCTGATCTTTTACAATGTAAAGTGATCAGACCTGAAATCACGGAGACCACTGCGCTTGGAGCCGCTTATTTAGCAGGTCTCGCTGTAGGTTATTGGAAAGACACAAGTGAAATCGCAAAAATGTGGAAATCCGAAAAGGAGTTTCTTCCCAAAAATCCAACAGATAAAATGCAGTCTGATAAGGATTCATGGAAACAGGCCATCCATGCGGCACAGGTTTGGAGTAAAAAATAAAATCACCTATATGACACCCTTTCTTGCTGAATTTATTGGAACAGGTATTCTCGTGCTTTTGGGTAATGGCGTTGTAGCCAACGTAGTATTAACAGATACGAAAGGACAAAATAGTGGATGGATAATCATCACCACAGGTTGGGCAATGGCTGTTTATGTAGGCGTAATTATTTCATTTCCCTATAGTGGTGCAAACCTCAATCCTGCAGTTACCCTGGGATTGGCTGTTGGCGGAAAACTTTCCTGGTCTTTGGTTCCTACATATATTTTGGCACAAATGCTTGGTGCAATGAGTGGCGCATTTCTGGTATGGCTGATCTATCGTGATCATTTCAACAGAACGGTTAATCCTTCTTTACAATCAGCGGCATTTTGCACTGCACCCGCTATACGGAATAATATTTCAAACCTGATCAGTGAAATCATTGGAACCTTTGTACTGATATTTACTGTTTTTTATTTCACGAAAGCAGAAATCACAGATACTAAAGCGCTGATCGGATTAGGTTCTGTTGGTGCATTACCCGTTGCATTTTTAATCTGGTCCATCGGAATGTCTCTCGGCGGAACGACAGGATATGCAATCAATCCTGCCAGGGATCTGGGACCCCGCATCATGCATTTTTTTCTTCCTATAAATAATAAAGGGAATAGTAACTGGGGTTATGCATGGATTCCTGTAGTCGGACCGTTAATCGGCGCATTACTCGCGGCCTGGATTTATCTGGCTCTAAAATAAATTCTACACACCGTTCGACCTTTCCATTTCAGTTTTTAAACTTCCGTTTGACCGCTCCGGTAGTATTCTTATTATGGGTGGCACATTCATTTAACTTAATAGATCGCTTCATCATTAAACTTTTAATTTATGAAACTAACATTGCGCATCGGACTGGGGATATTAACAGGGTTTCTTCTTACCTCTTTATGTGTAAATGCCCAACAAACCTGGTTGCCGAGAGAACCAAGTCCTGCCGCATCTGTTTCCCAAACAGTTGGGATTTCAATAATAAGTATAAATTATTCCCGGCCTTCCGTCAGGGGAAGGGTAATATGGGGAACATTGGTTTCTTATGGTTTGGATAATCTGAATGGATCAAACACCGCACCATGGCGGGCGGGTGCAAATGAAAATACAGTCATTCATTTATCTGATCCGGCAAAGATCGAAGGCATTTTGGTTCCCCCGGGGGATTATGGATTATTTTTTACAATTAATAAAGACAATACCGGAGAAGTGATTCTTTCAAGGGATTATAAATCCTGGGGAAGTTTTTTTTACAATCCAAAAAATGATCAGATGCGGGCTAAAATTATGATACGGGATGTACCAGATTTTGTTGAAAGGCTCAATTATTCATTTGATTCTGTCAGTAAAGATATGGCTGAGCTGGATCTGAATTGGGAGAAAAAACAATTTCCGGTGAAGATTGAATTTGCAGTGGATGAAATTGTAATGAATAATTCAATTGAACTTTTAAAGGGACAAACAGGATTTATTTATCAAAATCTCAATGCAGCAGCTGCATATGCTATTGATAATAATCTGGATACGGTTCAGGCCATGCGGTGGGTTAACAAATCTATCGGTGCTAAACCTGATGAGTTTGAGAGTTATCGGATTAAATCAGATTTACTTAAAAAGGAGGGAGATCAGGAAGCTGCAAATAAATACCTGAAAAAAGGAATGCAGGTTGCGAAATTAGGGGATTTAAATGCCTACGGATATGAGTTATTGGCAAAAAAGAATTACCCGGAAGCTATTGATGCGCTGAAAACAGCTACCGAAAAACATCCGGATGATGCAAATGCCTGGGATAGTCTGGGTGAAGCATATGCTTTATCGGGAGATAAAAAGAATGCAATCATCAATTTCAAAAAATCACTCAGTATGAATCCGCCGGGCCCTACAAAAGCGAATTCGGAAAAATATTTAAAGCAATTGGGCGCAATGTAAAAACCTGAATGCAAAAAGGAAAGATCTGTTAGGGATCTTTCCTTTTATTTATATAGGAGAAGGATTATTCATCATGTGCTTTTTGAATTATTTTATACGTCTGCCATCCATTGGTCCCTTCTGATTTTACAACTTTCACCCGGTTTGCATTTTCAAGGGTTGCATAGTAGGAAGTACCGGATTCTGTATGAATTTCAAAAAGATCGCTGATCCAGCAGTCTGGGTTCTGTGATTTGAGCGTATATAATAGTTCCAGGGGTAAATGATCCGGGCTTATAAATCTTGTTAAGGCCAATAACTCACCATTCCTGTTGAAGTAAGCGTAGAGTGCCATCCCATTCTGAATAAAACTGGCTTTTATAAACTCTGTTTTGTTTTCCCATTGAATTTCGCGGGCATCCGAAAATTGCATATTAAAAGAACTCTTTACATTTTTACTGATGTTTGGTGCGTCTGCGGCAAAGCTGAAAGCAGTAAAACTTAACATGGCGATGCTTAAAAGCAGGATTCTCGTTTTCATTGTATTATTTTTTTGTTGATGTTTTATCTAATTGACTATACAAAGATAAGGGTTAAAGTATGTACTATGCAAAACATAGTAGTATGAATGGCATAATAATATGTATAAGCGGTGATGGAGTTAAGGAAACGGTGAAATTTCTGTGGAAAAGACTAAATAAGTGGGAAACAGGTCTTTTTAGAGTCCTTTTTCGACATTGAAAGCCACGGATTCCCCTTTTTTAATGGACAGGGTATGCCAATCAGGACCGCAAATCATTTTTCCCAGGAATATGATTTGTCCTAAATGGGAGGAATAATGGGCGATCTGTCTGTTTAATGCTTCCAAAACCGTGTGATTTTCATTACGGATCTTAACATTTCGAATCAGGTCCTCCGGACCAAGGCAATCCAGCGTGGTAAACAGGCATTCCCAGCCGGTATTCCAATATTCCATTAATGACTTCCTGGTCATTATCTCATTTTCGAATTCATTGTCCCGGTTACGCCAGCTTTTTTCTCCGTCACTATGAAGGAAATCTGAAAACCGGGATAACATATTTCCAATAACATGTTTTACAATGATGCAAATACTATTGGTTTCCGGATTATACAGCCAGAATAGTTTTTCATCCGGAATCTGTGCAATAGCCTTTTCTCCCTGTTCCTTCATTTGTTCGAACAGCTTTTTTACATTTTCCAGAAAATTATTTTCAATCATATACCGGTTAATTAAAGTTTAAAGAAAACCAATGGGATTTATTTTTCCCATTCATTTCCATCATGGATCATTCCCGAAACAATTCCCCTGTGTTTATACATGTCCGCACGAATCACACCAATAATATGAACAAGGATATAAGCATAGATCCCGTATTGGAAAAAACTATGCAGGCTATTCGCTGTTTTATGTATTGGTTTTAATAACTCAACATCTTCAAATGCGAGAACCAGTCCGGTGAGCGCCATCATTAGAAATAGAAAATAAAATACCAGGTAGCCCCGCTTTACCAATATATAATGATTTCTTTCCAGTATTTCATTTTGACGTGTTGTATGAAAATTAAGTGCATTTTTTATGCGAACAGCAATCCGCTCGTTTTTTTGCTGGTATATTTCTATGATGATGCGACTCAGCAATAAAAAGCACAGTACAAATCCTATGATTTTATGTGTATTCCATAGTTTATCGCTATAGGCATGAGCAACACTCCGGGCCTGATCCGCGGTTACCGAGCCCCCTTTTTCGGAAATGCCATCCATTACCGTGGAGATATTATTTTTCGTTTTGAACATGGTGGAACCCAATAATACCGTGGTGAGAGAAGCCGTGATTCCAATAAATGTAAGCCAGTGCCATATCCTTATGGATAATGCATTTTTCTGTTTTTTAAAAAAACCAGGACCGGTCTGAATCGAATAAGGCATATGCTGTGAAATGATTGATATTGATCTTTCCTTTTTTTTATATTCCCATCAAAGGTAACTTACACATACAATTTAATTCAATCTTCATCCATGAAAAGAGTCTCCTTACTCATTTATAATTTGTTTTGCTTTCTTGCACTCACGGCGCAGCAAACCATTATTCAATACCTGTCAGGCATTGATAAGGACCATACGGTTTCCTGGGAATTTATGTGTACAAAGGGAAGGAATAGCGGCAAATGGTCATCCATACCCGTTCCGTCTAACTGGGAGATGCAGGGTTTCGGCACTTATAATTACTATAAGGACCTGCAAAATCCGGATGAGCAGGGATTATATAAAACTTCTTTTTCGGTTTCACCTGCTTTTAAAAATAAAAAGGTATTTATCGTTTTTGACGGATCCATGACGGATACAGAAGTTAAAATCAACGGTAAATCTGCCGGACCCCTCCACCAGGGCGGGTTCTACCAGTTCAGGTATAATATTACTGACCTTGTATTATTTGGAAAATCAAATCTGCTGGAAGTAACAGTAAGTAAACATTCTGCAAATTATTCTGTGAACCAGGCCGAAAGGAAGGCAGACTTCTGGTTATTTGGCGGAATCTTTCGTCCGGTTTTTCTTGAAATCGTTCCTGAGCAGTTTATTGAAAGAGTAGCCATTGATGCAAAGGCAAATGGTGAATTTTCTATGCAGGTTTTCAACAATCGTAAGATAAATCAGTCATTGAAAGCGACGGTCTTTAATTTAAATGGCATCCCGGTTGAAAAATCTTTTACAATAGGAAAGGAGGATAGTGTTTTTCACCATTCTTTTAAAGGGATTCAAATGTGGAATCCGGAGATGCCGCATTTATATTATATTTCGGTTGACCTCATGGAAGGAAATAAAATCATTCATTCTGTAAAACAAAGATTTGGATTCAGAACAGCGGAATTAAGGACAGAAGATGGATTTTACCTGAACGGAACGAAAGTTATATTCAAAGGGGTATGCAGGCATAGCGAGTGGCCCACCTCGGGAAGAACATTAAGTCACCAGATTCATCTCCAGGATATTTTATTAATGAAATCGATGAATATGAATGCAGTTCGTATGAGTCACTATCCGCCAGACAGAGATTTTCTGGATCTCTGCGATTCACTGGGACTATTTGTGCTTGATGAACTTACAGGATGGCAGGCTGCATATGATACTGTTGTTGGAAGAAAACTTGTAAAGGAATTGGTTATCCGGGATGTAAATCATCCATCCATTGTTATTTGGGACAATGGGAATGAAGGTGGGTGGAACAGGGCCCTGGATCATGATTTTGCATTGTATGATATTCAAAACAGGTTGGTCATTCATCCATGGGAAAGATTTAATGGAACAAATACAAAGCATTATCCCGATTATAAATATGTGCAGGAAGAAGTGGTCCGTGGTAAGGAGGTTTTTTTTCCTACCGAATTTATGCACGGGCTATTTGACGGCGGCCAGGGTGCTGCACTCGATGATTTCTGGAAAGCAATGATGAAACATCCACATGCAGCCGGTGGATTTTTATGGTCATTCCATGATGAAGGTATTGTGCGAAGTGATCAGCAGGATAGCGTTGATGTGGCCGGGAATCAGGCACCTGACGGAATCCTGGGACCCTACCGGCAAAAAGAGGCAAGCTATTTTACAATAAAGGAAATCTGGAGTCCTGTTTATATTGAAACAATGTCCACCGGCGAAAATTTTAACGGGAATATTAAGGTAGAGAATCGATATCTCTTTACAAACCTCGATCAATGTTCTTTCAAATGGAATCTGGTTCGTTTACCTTTTGCAGGAACACTTACTGAACACATAGAAGTAATAGAATCCGGTTTGATGAAAGGACCTTCCGTATCTCCGGGCAGTTCTGCAATTTTGCATTTTCCATTTTCAAAAAATAATAATGCAGATGCATTTTATTTGTACGCATTAAATAACCATGGAGATACAATTTGTGCCTGGAGCTGGGCACTGCAACTGCCGGGAGCAATTGTAAAATCAGTTGACCACAGATCAAAAATTTCCGATCCAACCATGCTGGAACATGGTTTAGAACTGACTGTTCAATGTGACGGAATCGATTATTATTTTGATAAGGAATCAGGTTTTCTGAAAAAAGTTTTTAATGGTAAGCATTGGATTTCTATTCGTGGAGGAACCACTACATCCGATAATAAATTATACATTGACAGTCTTCATTATTTCAAATTAGACGGTCAGCTAATTATTCAGGTAAAATATAAAGGAGATCCTTTGCATGCCCGCTGGATATTCGAATCCGGGAAAATGGCAAAACTTGACTACGATTATAAAACAAAGGATACAGCTGATTTTAGTGGTATCGGATTTAATTATCCGGAAGAAAAAATTACGGGTATGCAGTGGATGGGTAAGGGGCCATACCGTGTTTGGAAAAACCGGTTAAAGGGTCAGCAGTTCGGTGTCTGGGAAAAAAAATATAATAATACAGTAACAGGAGAGAATTGGGACTATCCTGAATTCAAAGGGTGGCACGCTTCATTGTATTGGGTAAGGTTGAAAAATACAGAATCAGATTTTACCATTTATTCGGATCAGCCTGGCGTTTATCTTCAGATGCTTCGACCGCAGAAGCCAAAAGCTGCATTTAACATGAATACCAGCCCGCCTTTCCCGGAAACAAACCTGGGTTTCATGCGGGAAATATCACCCATTGGTACAAAGTTTCAGGCCGCCTCATTGATGGGACCTGAAAGTGAGACAAATGTTCACGTTGAAAAAACAGTATACAACGGATCATTGTATTTTGATTTCAGATGACCCAAAATAGAGCCTTTTTAAAGGGCATCTGGTATACATTTTGCCCTGAATAGCCTGTCCAAATCCAACCCGATGAAACATGCTATTCGTCTTTTTACGATTGTAATTATACTATCCCTGTTTTCCTGCGCTAAGAAAACCGTTGAAGCAGGAAACCATTCAACTGAAAATGGCAGTACAGATTCAACCGGTGGAACATCCGGATCAACGAATTCCTGTGTTCCAAAACTGGCTGATGTAATTAACCTTTCTATTTTTCCGGCAGACAATTCCTGGAACCAGGATATTTCTTCCCTGAATGTGGATCCATCAAGCAGCCTGATATTGGCTAATTATTCCGGCACCGGCGTAAAAGCTGATTTTGGTAGTGGGTTATGGGATAATGCGCCGATTGGAATTCCATTTGTAATCGTATGCGGAAGTCAACCAAAAGTATCTATTGTATTCCGGTCGAATGGCTATGATGGCAACTATGGCGATGAGAGTGATCCGGGTCCTTATCCAATCCCTTTAAACGCACCTATTGAAGGAAATGGATCGGGTGATTCACATGTGATTGCAGTTGACAAAGAAAATAATATTTTATATGAATTATATAATGCCTCTGTTAACGGTGATCACTGGGAAGCCTCATCGGGCGCAGTATTCAATTTAAATTCTGATTTGTTACGTCAGGATGGCTGGACATCTGCCGATGCTGCCGGCCTTCCGATTTTTCCAGGTCTTGTTAAATATGATGAAGTATTGAATGGTGAAATTCATCATGCCATCCGGTTTACACTTTCTTCAGCCAATGTAAAACCTGCTTACATTTCACCTGCTACACATAAAGTGAATAGTAGCGGGGGCACCTATTCCATTCCTTTCGGAGGAAAGATCCGTTTGAAAGCAAACTTTGATATCAGTACCTATGCGCCCCATATTCAGGTTATTTTAAAGGCACTCAAAAAATATGGTCTGATACTGGCTGATATTGGCAGCAACATGTATATCAGCGGGGCGCCCGACGAAAGATGGGACAATGATGAGCTTCAGCAATTGGGAAAAGTTAAAGCTTCTGATTTTGAAGTTGTCAAATTAAATTAGATATGCACAAGATGGCAACCGGCATCATTTGAGCAGGCTGATCATATGATCACCTACCCTTAATGCATTTGCCATTATCGTTAGTGAAGGATTCACTGCTCCGATGGATGGAAAAAAACTTCCGTCCACCACATATAAATTCTCA
>Ga0080027_10000940_pt1 | contig 11926 bp, 12 predicted proteins | sample OrgsoiDNA2013046_FD_70962 | JGI IMG/M metagenome (GOLD analysis project Ga0080027, IMG submission 70962) | Permafrost soil microbial communities from the Arctic, to analyse light accelerated degradation of dissolved organic matter (DOM) -... | ecosystem: Environmental > Terrestrial > Soil >...
GCCAGCCTGAACGACGCGAGCACCGGGGCCTGCAGCGCCGAGCGCGCGCTCGTCACCTGCACCGACCAAGCCGGGGATTCCTGCTTCCGTCTCTCCAACGACCCGATGAGCTGCTCCGGCTGCGGCAGCGGTTTCACCAACCCCGTCAACAAATGTGAGTCCGGCCAGTATGCGGTCGCGTGTGGCTCCCCGAGCACCGGCGGACCGACCGCCGCGCCGCCGGCTGGCTGCACCAGCGCCGAGATCACCCCCGGCGGCGTGATCTTCTACTGCTGCCCGTGCAGCTAGCTCGGCCATCCGCTACGACTCTGCAACGGGCAGAGCATGAAGTGCGTGTGCGGGACCTGGCAGCCAATCCAGTGCACCAAATGAACTCTATCGGACCGAAACTCGGCGCTCGAAAGTCCTTTTATCCGCTGCGACGCTGGTCCGCGCGCGCCGGCGCCAGCAGACCTCGCACCGATAAATCCTCATCGAGTTTCGGCCAGTGGATTCCTACGCCGTGACCGACGAGCCGCCAATCGGCGAGATCCTCCGTGCTGGCTTCAGAGAGTCTCGGAAACCACTCGAGCGGAACGTGGACCGCCCGCCCGTCCTCCAGGTGGACCACGAGATCGCCGTCGGCGATCTCGACTCTGACCGCCCTGGGTTCTTCAGGCACCGAAATACTCACGCCATTTCTCCAGGAAATCGAACCGATGCTGAATGACCAGTAGTCTAGCGCGTCTCAACTCGGAATTCTTCAGGTCCTTCGCGACCGCCATGGTCACGGGCTCGAGCCAGAATTTCGCGTGCCCTTCTCCTCGTTCGACATGGATGTGCGGCGGCTCGATCCCTTCGTTGCTGAAGAAGAAGAATCGGTACCCCTCGACGCGAAGGACCGTCGGCACGACCCCGTATCGTCTGCCGACGGAGGAAGTTGCCCATCGGTCTCCCACCGCGGGACTTGCTAGACCTGCCTTCATCGGGCGGGCGGTTAATAGTGAGACAGCGAGCCGTCTACGCGGGCGCGTCTGAGCGCGAAGGCGAAGAGGCCGGCGCCGATGGGGGCGAGGACGCCGGCAAAGATCAGCAGCGCCAGCAGCGAGTCGCGCAGCTCGCCCGGTCCCGCCCCGACCAGGAGAGCGCCCCGAAGGACGGCCAGGGCATGGGTGAGCGGGAGCAGTCGGCCGACCTCCCGCAGCCAGGCCGGCAACACGGTCACCGGGTACATCACCCCCGAGAGGAAGAACGAGAGCGAGCCGATCACCATCGCCACCGGGTTCATGCGGCGCACCAGCATGGTCGTCGCGGCCGCCAACAGGCCGAGGCCGGAGAAGGCCGCGATGATGAGCGGCACCGAAATGGCCAGCGAGACCAGATTGACCCTCGACAGATCGAGCCCCAGCAGCAGCTTGGCGCCGAGCAGGTAGGCCGCCGAGCGAACCGATGACGCCGCGAACTCGTAGACCGGCGGCGCACCGAGGACCATCCAGGGGGGCGCGGGGGTGGCGACCTCGGCTTCCAGCGTCCCCATCATCTGGGCGAAGCGGATCCGCTGCGCCAGACCGGAGACGCCGACCTGCTGGAACTCCGTGGCGAGAAAACCGATCACCACGAAGCCGAGGTAGTTGCCGCGGTAGACGGCGAGGTGCGGGTTGATGGCCGCACCGACGAAGCGCGAGAGAAACAGCAGCGACGCGGCCGCCAGACCGAAGCCAAAGATCCGGATGATGAACGCCGTGCGGTAGCCACCGAGCGCCGCCAGCTCGCGCCGGATGAAGGCGACCAGCACCCGCAGGAACCAGGGGAGCCGAGCGACGGGGGGGGCGCTCATCCGGCACGCGCCGGGGTTGAAGGGGCCGAGCTCACAGGCCCAGCTCCGCTTCGATGCGGTCGGGCGCCGACTCGCCGCGCAGCCGGCCCGCTTCGAGGAACAGCACCCGGTCGGACATCGCGCGCGCCTCGGCCGGATCGTTGCTGCACACGATCGCGGTGCGGCCGACGCCGCGAATGATCTCGTCGCGCAGGAACGCCCGGAGATCGCGTGCGCCCTTCGGATCGAGGCCCAGCGTCGGCTCGTCGAGGAGGAGCACCTTCGGATCGCCGAGCAGACCGCGCGCGATCGCCAAACGCTGCCGCATGCCCCGGGAGTATTCGCGGTAACGGCGATCGGCGGCCTCCGCCAGACCCACCCGTTCGAGGAGCTCGCCGGTCCGCCGGCGCGCGGTCGCGGCGGGCAGGCCGTGCAGCGCCGCGAAGTAGTGCAGGTTGCCGCGCCCCGAGACGCGGTAGTGGAAGCTCCGCTCGTCACCGACCACGAACGCTACCCGCCGCCGGAACTCGGAGGTGCCGGCGCCCGCGTCGATGCCCCCCACCTCGGCCCGTCCGGCCGACGGCAGCAGGAGCCCACCCAGGATCCGCACCAGCGTCGATTTTCCGGCGCCGTTGGGCCCCATCATGCAGACGATCTCGCCTTGCGGGACGGTGAACGACACGTCCGCCAGCGCCTCGACCGGACGGCCGAAGAGACGGCCGCGCAGCAGCTCGCGCAATCCAGCGGGCGATTGAAAGACCTTGCCCAACCCCTCGACGACGATCGCCGGCGCCGTCATTTGTCTACGGGGCCCTGGCAGGGTCCAGCGCCCCCCGCGATCGGCTCGCGCGAGGCATGCTCGCGCTCCCCGGACGCGATCATGGCGCGAGCGGCTTGCCCCCGCGCTGATACTTCACGACCGCGGCGTTGTGCTCGGCGACGCTCTTCGAGAAGTAGTGCGATCCGCTGCCGTCGTTCTTGGCGACAAAGTAGAGGTACGGTGTGTGATCGGGCGCCATCACCGCCTCCAGCGCCGCGCGCCCGGGGTTCGAGATGGGCCCCGGCGGAAGCCCCTCGTGGGTGTAGGTGTTGTACGGGTTCTCGCGATCTTCCAGCTGGATGCGGCGGATGCGTCCGTCCCACTTGAGACAAGCGGGCGAGCGCGGCGTGCCGACGGTGCAGCCATAGATGATGGTCGGATCGGTCTGAAGCAACTTCGGTGAGAAGGTCGGCATCCTCAGGCGGTTCATGAACACCTGCGCGATGCGCGGTCGTTCCTCGGCGCGCCCGGTCTCTTTCTCGACGATCGACGCGAGGACCACGATCTTGTTGTCATCGAAGCCGAGGGTCTTCTTGAGCTCGGCGACGGTCTTGGCGTGCGCGGCGCGCAGCTCGGCGAAGACCTGGCGATGGCGGCGCACCAGCGGAATGAGCACGCGAGCGGGCGTCGTGTGCGGGCGCATGCGGTAGGTGTCCGGGAAGAGGTACCCCTCCAAGGAACCACCCGGCAGACCGAGCTCGGCTGCGAAGCCCGGATCGGTCGACTTTCCGACGAGCGCCGATTTGCCCGCGATCCCGGCGGCGTCGAAGATCTCCGCGATCTCGACCAGGTTCTTCCCCTCGGGAATCACGATCGCGACGAGCTCGTCGGCGGCCCCCTTGACCAGCGTGTCGAGGATCTGCCGCGGTGAGGCCGGCGCGACAATCTCGTAGCGGCCGGCCTTGAAGCGACCGGCGACCCCGCGCTGACCCGCGTAGAGGCGAAACACGGCCGCGTTGCCGATCAGACCGCCCTGGGCCAAACGCTCCGCCACCTCCCCGGCACTTGCGCCGCTAGGGATCTCGACCGTCACGGGGCCCCGCGCGCTCCCGCCCGGCCGATCGCCATATCGCCAGGCGGTGCGGGCCACGAAGATCACAGCGACCAACCCGAGCAAGCTGGTGATCGCGAAGACCACCAGCGCGCGCTTCATCGGCCGCGTCACGCGGGCTCGCCTCCGCGGTGTGCGTCCAACCATCTGCGGAGAATAACCGCCGCCGCCACCTTATCGACCACTTCCCGGCGCCGGGCGCGCGAAAGATCGGCGGCCAGCAGGACCTCTTCGGCCTCGACCGTGCTGAAGCTCTCGTCGATCAGGTCGACCGGCACGTCGAGCACAGCGCGCAATCGCGCCGCGAACGCCTCGACACTCTGGGCGGCGCGGCCATGCTCACCGTCGGGACCGAGCGGAAGTCCGAGGACCACGCGGCCCGCATCCTGCGCCCGCACCACCGCGGCGATCGCCTCCAGATCACGCTGGCCGCCCCGCCGTGGAATCGTCGCGTGCGGCTGTGCCGTGATGCCCAGGCCATCCGTCACCGCGACGCCGATCCGACGCGCGCCGAGGTCGATGGCGATCACCCTGCGATGCACCTGGACATCTTATGTGGAACCCTCGAAGGGTTCCACGCCTGGCATTTGACGGGGGCGTGGTTCGCTGCCACTCACACGCCCCCGGTCCCCCCTCGCACCCCCCGGCAAAGCCGGGGTCCCCTCGCGTTGTTGGTGTATACCGTACCCATGGCCGACCATCCGAAAGGCCCATCGGGCGATCCGAACGCGCCGCAGATCCAGATCGACGTCGACGAAGCGATCGCGCAAGGCTCGTACTCGAACCTGGTCCTCATCAACCACAACGAGAACGAGTTCGTTCTCGACTTCGCCTATATGCAGCCGTCGACGCCGCGCGCACGCGTCCGCGCCCGCATCATCTCGTCGCCGCGGCACACCAAGCGCCTCCTGCGCGCCCTCGAGCACAACCTGCGCCGCTACGAGGAGCGTTTCGGGAAAATCGAAGAGCCCACCCCCGAGCAGACCTACCCGACCGGCGGGCTGATTAGCTAACGGCGCCTTCCAAGGTAACAAGCGTGCCGCTGCGGGTGTCGAGCTCGCACAGGGCGCCGTACGGGAGCGCGCGGTTCCGCGTTCCGTGTCCGAAAGCGCCCCCGCGCACGACGGGGATAGGCAGCCGACCGAGGCGCTCGATCAGGACCTGGTCCGCCGTCGGCGATTCGGCGCGGGTCGGCTCCGGCTCGCGACAGCCGGAGAAATCACCGAGCATGACCGCGCTGGCCGCGCTGAAAAGGCCGGCCAGATCGAGATGCGTGACCAGGCGATCGAGCCGGTAAGGACGCTCGCCGAGGTCCTCGAAGAACAGGATCGCGCCGGCGACTTCGGGAAGATACGGCGTGCCCAGAAGCCGCGAGAAGACCTCTAGGTTGCCGCCCAGCAGACGCCCCTGCACACGCCCCGGAATGATCTCCTCCAGCTCCGACAGGAGCGGCGCCGGACCGGGCGTCTCGATCCGTTCGAAGAGCGCGCGCTGATCTTCGGTCGACAGGTTTCCGAGCTGGGTGACCACCGGACCGTGAATGGAGACGATGCCGGCGCGCGCGGCAGCGGCCAGCAAGGCGGTGCCGTCGGAGAACCCCACCAGCACGCGCGGATGCGCGGCGAGAGAGGCCGGATCGACGAACGGCAGCAGGCGCAGAAGACCGTACCCGCCGCGTGCCATTACGACGGCGCGGATGTCCGGATCTGCGAGGGCGCGGGTGAGCTCGGCGAGACGCCGATCGTCGTCGCCCGCCAGGTAGCCGGCGCGCGCGAAGATCCCTTCATCGTGACGGACGTCGTAGCGGGCGCCGAGGACGGCTAGACCCGCCAGAAATGGTTCCCTCGGCACCGGTCCCGACGGCGCGACGATCTGGATCGTGGCGCCAGGCTCGAGGCGCGGCGGACGGATCACCTCCGACGACGGCGCCGTTTGCCCGATCCGGCGCTCGACCCCGCTTCTCCTTCGTTGGGATGAGGCGGCGACGCCGCGCCCGAAACGTCCGTCGGTGCGACCGTGGCGGCCGCCGAGGGTGGTTCGACGGGCTCGGGCGACGCAACGCCCGGCGCCGCCGGGGCGGGTGCGGGGACCGCTTCGTCGACGACGGAGGGCGCCGCCTCGACCGAGGGTGCCGTTGCGACCGCAACGACGGCCGGTGCCACGACCTCTGCTGCCCGTGCGGGCGCAGCGACCACCGGTGCGGGCGCTGCGACCGCCGGCGCTGGTGCAGGCGCCGCAACCGCCGGCGACGCTGGTGTCGGCCCGGAGGCCGGCGGCGCGGAAGCCGCGGGCGCGGGTGCCGGACGGGCAGCCTGGGCGCCGCTGACAAACTCGACCCGCATCCCCGCCACGGCGAGATTAGCGGACTCGATCACCTCGGCGACGCGGGCAGCCTGCTCGATCCCCTCCCCTATGAGCACCAGCGGTGTCCCGGTCGGCATCGGTTCGGCGAACCCGATGAATGCACCGGCCGCGCTCCAGTCTCGGAGCACCGTGGAGCGCCCGATCCCGACGCCCGCGTAGCGAACCTCGACTACGTTCTCCACGTCATGATGTTACCACGCGTGCCGTCGCGTTAGCATCCGTCAATAATCAATGGCGGCGCGACAACCGATCGAGCTCCGAAGGTCTGGCAAGCTCCGAAGATCTGGCGCAGCGTTGGTCGCGCTCGCCGCCACCGCGTTCGGTCACCCTCGCCCGCTGCGAGCCGCCGACGCCGATCCATGGTTCGGACACGACAAGCTGCTGCATTTCGAAGCTACGACTTCGCTGGCCATGGTGGGATACGCCGGCGCCGCCATGATCACCGTCGATCGGCCGACCCGGGTCGGTGCCGGCGCGGCGCTCGCACTGGGCGTCGGGATCGGCAAGGAGCTCTGGGATCTGGACGGTCACGGCGACGCCTCCTGGCGCGACCTGACCTGGGACCTCATCGGGGCCACCACCGGCGTGCTCTTGGCGGCGGCGATCGACTGGTCGATCCACCGAATTTTCGACTTGCCCGTCGGCCCCAGGTCGCGATGAAGCCGCGATGAGGTCGCGCGACTACGATGCACTCTGTGCGCCGCACCTCTTGAACTTGGCGACCCTCGGGCTTAAGTTGAGTCGGGCAGTTTCATCGACGTCCGCACACGAGACACGCAACTGGAGGGCTACGGTTTGAAGACAGGGTGGTCGAGACGCACGTGGCAAGTGGTGGCGATCGGGATCGGTCTCAGCTGGGGCGTGCTCCCACGGATCGCCGCCGCCGGCGAAGAGGACGATCTGCAGCGCCAGATCGACACGCAGAAGGGCAGCGTCGCGGACCTGGAGCGGCTCGACGAGCTCAAGGGCGTGACCGACGAGATCGCCCTGCTCAAGAGCTGGCTGGACGAGGCCTGGAACCTGCGCGCCAAGCACGAATACGATCAGGTCCGCGAGGTCCTCGACCGCTCCCTCAAGCAGGAGGATCTGATCCGGACCAAGATCGCCGTCTCGAAGCTGCGGGCGCAGGCGCAGAAACGCGAGGCCACGCTCCAGGAGCTGCGGGCGAAGATCGCGCTCACCCGCAAGGCCTTGCAGGCGACGGCGGCCAAGAAGAAGGCCCTGGAAGGGGGTGCCCAATGAAGCGCCGCACCGGCGCCATGGTGGTCCTCGCCGGCGCGATCGGTGTGGCTTGTGCGACCCCACCCAAGCCACGCGAGCTGGAGCTGTTCGATACCCTGCGCAAGACCAACGAGGCCAACCTGCCGGAGGCGGCCAAGCGCTCGCCGGATCTGACGGCGGAGGCCGACCGGCGCTCCGCCGCCGCCCGCGACGAGTGGCAGTCGAACGATCTGCCGGAGTCCCGCCGCGACGCCTTGATCGCGACGATCAAGCTCAAGTCCGCGCTGGCGATCTACGAGCAGGAGCAGCTCAAGGCGAAGATCCAGAGCCTCTCCGGTCAGCAGGCCCAGGCCGAAGAAGAGAGCGCCGGCCTCTTGAAGGATCTGGCGAGCGAGCAGGAGAAGCTGGCGCTCCTGCAGAAGTACGTCGACGCGCGCAAGACGGCCGATGCGGACAAGCAGCGTCTGTCCCAGCAGATGTCGAACGAGCAGCAGAAGGCGCAGGCGGAGCAGCAGCGGCTGTCGCAGCAGCTCGTCTCGGAGCAGAAGATCGCGGCGGCGCAGCTGGCGATGCGGACGGCCGACACGGTCGAGGCGGGCCGCTACGCCAGCGCCGAATACACGGCGGCGGGCGATCTGCTCGCCAAGGCCTCGGCCGAGCTCAAGCAGAACGACTACACCGCCGCCCAGGCCAGCGCGGAGGTGGCCAAGAAGAACGCCGATCGCGCCACGGAGCTGGCCAAGCCCCAGTACGAGCAGGCGGCGCAGTCCAACGAGAACAAGGCCCGCAACGAGGCCCTGGCCCGCGACGCCCCCACCATCGCGGGGGTCAAGGTTCGCATCGATCCGCGCGGCGATCTCCAGCGTCTGGTGATCGTGATTCCGGAGCTGTTCACCAAGCGGAATCCAAACATCGCCCCGGGCCACGACAACACCCTCGATGGGGTGGCGACATTGTTAAAGAAATACCCGAGCTATCCAGTCCAAGTCATCGGATACACAGATAACCGGGGGAAGTCGAATGAGCTCATTGCTATTTCGGCGGCGCGCGCGCAGGCGGTCTATTCGGCGCTCGCCGAGCGGGGCGTAGAGGTCAAGCGGCTGATGGTGAGCGGCCTCGGTGGTGAGGAACCGTTCGTCGACAACAAGTCCGCGACCGGCCGGGCCAAGAACAATCGCGTCGAGATCGTTTTCATGTATCACTAGATTGGATGGTGCCGCGTGGGTGAGCTTTCCAACCGGCACCCGCCTGTCAGCTCCCTCCATCGACGGAGGGCCTGGGTCGCCGCGATCGTCGTGGCGGCCACCGCCACCTTGGCGGGTTGTCACAGCGGCGGCGGGAGCCCCAAGGGGGACGGCGGCCCCGACGGGGCGACCGACGGGGTCGCGTGCAGCAACACGAACGGCATGCGCAAGCCGAACGGGGTCACGTGCGGCTGCAACGGCGACTGCGCCAGCGGCTTCTGCGTCGATAGCCTCTGCTGCAACAGCGCCTGCACCGAAACCTGCAAGTCCTGCAACACGCCGAGCTCGCCGGGCCTCTGCGGTTTCGTCCCCGCGGGCGACAAGCCGCGCCTGCCCAGTACCTGCCCGCCATCGGATACCTCGAGCTGTGGCCTCGACGGCACCTGCAACGGCAACGGCGCCTGTCGCAGCCACATGGCCGGCACGATCTGCGGCCCGGGGACCTGCGACGGCGCCGCGGTCAAGAACATCCGCGTCTGCGACGGTCAGGGCACCTGCACCTCGGGGCCGGCGACCATCTGCGCCCCGTACGGCTGCAACACCACGTCCAACGCCTGCAACGCCAGCTGCACCGCCGACGCCGACTGCGCGAGCGGCATCAAGTGCGTGAACGGAAGCTGCGGGCCCAAGCCGATCGGCGCGGTGTGCACCGACGGCTCGCAGTGCGCCTCGAAGTTCTGCGCCGATGGATTCTGCTGCAACGTCGCCTGCACCGGTGCCTGCGTGAGCTGCAGCCAGAGCGGGCGGATCGGCACCTGCTGGCCCATCTCGGTGGGCAACCCAGATCCGCATCAGATCTGCGCGCCCACCGTCTCGGCCACCTGCGGGCAGACCGGGCGCTGCGACGGGATCGGGGGATGCGCGAAATATGCGGCCGAGACGGTCTGCCTAGCCCCCAGCTGCAACGGCACTCGCCTCAACACGGCCGGCACCTGCAACGGGCTCGGCACCTGCCGGCCGCAAGGGGTACAAAGCTGCACCCCGTATCAGTGCATCGATGGCGCTTGCGTCGGACTCTGCGCGGGCGACAGCGACTGCGTGAGCGGTCACACCTGCGTGAGCGGGAGCTGCGGCCCCAAGTCGAACGGGCAGGCCTGCACGACGGCCAGCCAATGCGCCAGCAACTTCTGCGTCGACGGCGTCTGCTGCGCCGACGCCTGCCAGGGCGCCTGTCACAGCTGCGCGCTGGCGCTGTCGCTCGGCACCTGTACGCCCAGCCCGGCGGCGGCCACCGATCCGCACGGGATGTGCACCGACAAGCACGCGCCGTCTTGTGGAACCGACGGCACCTGCGACGGCGCCGGTAGCTGCCACAAGTACGCGCCCGGAACGGCCTGCGCCAGCGAGCAGTGCACCGGCGGCATCTATAAGGGGGTCTCCGCCTGTGACGCGAACGGGAACTGCATGGCGCCCGACGCCCTCCCCTGCGCGCCCTTCGTTTGCAACGGGGCCCGCTGCTACACCGGGTGTACGGCCGACGCCAACTGTTCTACCGGCAACGTCTGCACCAACAACTCGTGCGGCCTCAAGCCCAACGGCGCGTTCTGCTCGACCAAGTCGGAGTGCAAGTCGACCAACTGCGCGCAGGGCGTCTGTTGCGTCTCCGCCTGTGCCAGCGCCTGCCAATCCTGCGCGCAGAGCGGCATGATGGGTACCTGCGCCGCCGTCCCCGCCGGGATGCCCGATCCCGCCGAGACTTGCGTCGACCAGTTGGGGCCGAGCTGCGGCACCAACGGCAAATGCCAGGCCGGCGCCTGCCAGAAGTACGTGCAGGGCACGCCCTGCGCGGGCGCGAGCTGCCCAGCCGCCGGCACGACCTTCACGCCGGCCTCCACCTGCGACGGCGCGGGTGCCTGCGTGACGCCCATGTCGAGCTCCTGCGCCCCGTTCGCCTGCGGCGTGGGCGTGTGCAAGTCGTCCTGCATCGCCGACGCCGACTGCGCGCCGCCGGCCTCCTGCAACGCGGGCTCTTGCGGGTTCAAGCCGCCGGGCGCGGTTTGCGACAACGGCCCCGAGTGCGGCAGCGGCATCTGCGCCCAGGGCGTTTGCTGTCTGACGACCTGCGGATCGAAGTGCATGTCGTGTGCGCTTCCCGCCAGCGCGGGCACCTGCACCCCGATCGCCGCGAACGGGACCGATCCGACCGGCCAGTGCTCCGATCTGGGCGCATCGACCTGCAAGACCACCGGCTTTTGTGACGGCAACGGCGGCTGTCAGCTGTACGCCGCCGGCACGCAGTGCGCCGGTCCCTCCTGCGCGATCGGCACCACCACCGCCTCGCTCGCCCGCAGCTGCGACGGCCTCGGCACCTGCAAGACGGCGACGACCCAGAGCTGCGCGCCATTCGCCTGCAACGGAACCACCTGCGTCGCGGTCTGTACGGCGGACAGCGACTGCGCGCCCGGCAACGTGTGCAACAGCGGCTCGTGCGGTCTCAAGCGCCTCGGCCAGCTCTGTCAGGGCGGCGGCGAGTGCGCCAGCGGGAACTGCGTCGACGGCGTGTGCTGCTCGTCGACGAGCTGCGGGACCTGCCGCGCCTGCAACGTCAGCGGGCAGGCCGGCTCCTGCCAGCCCACTCCCACCGGCGCGCCGGAGCCGCACAGCGGGTGCACCCCCAGCCCCCCCTGCGGCTTCGACGGCACCTGCGACGGCAGCGGCGCCTGTAAAAATGCGGCCGCCACCACCAGCTGCGGCGTCGCCTCGTGCACCGGGTCGAGCTACACGCCCGTCGGCGCCTGCGACGGTGCGGGCTCCTGCGCCCAAATGCCGGTCGGTTGCGGCCACTACACCTGCGCGGCGGGCATCTGCCAGACCAGGTGCTCGACCGACGGCGACTGCGTCGGCACCGGCTACACCTGCCAGTCGAATTCCTGCACCAACTTGAAACTCCCCGGCGCCACGTGCGTGCTGGGCACCGAGTGTCTCAGCAACCTCTGTACCGACGGTGTGTGTTGCAACAGCGGAAGCTGCGGAACCTGCAAATCCTGCGCGCTCAACGGCCTGGGAACCTGCTCGGCTGTCGCTTTGGGTGGGAACAATCCCGCCGCCCCTTGTATGGACACGGGTGCGACAAGTTGCGGAACCACCGGCGTCTGCGACGGCGCCGGCAAATGCGCGACCTACCCCGTTGGCACCAGCTGCGCGTCCCCGAGCTGTCCGGACGGCGGCATGACGATCACGACGTCGACCTGCACCGCGGTGGGCCAGTGCACGCCCGCCGGCGTCAACTGCGCGCCGTTCGCGTGCGACACCGCGGGCGGCGCCTGCAAACAGAGCTGCACGGCGAATACCGATTGCGCCTCGGGCGCGACCTGCAACGGGTCGCCCGGCAACCCCGGCACCTGCCAGTAGTCGCGTGAGCTTCGACGGGCTTCGCCCGGCGACGCTCGCCCGCGGGGGATCTAAAGGACCCTCTCAGGGTCCTTTTCTTA
>Ga0080027_10000941_pt1 | contig 11925 bp, 11 predicted proteins | sample OrgsoiDNA2013046_FD_70962 | JGI IMG/M metagenome (GOLD analysis project Ga0080027, IMG submission 70962) | Permafrost soil microbial communities from the Arctic, to analyse light accelerated degradation of dissolved organic matter (DOM) -... | ecosystem: Environmental > Terrestrial > Soil >...
ATGCTGAAAAATACCCTTATGGAAAACTCAGCGGTCGGAAGCTGGATGAATTACTGGAAACCTCCCGCGAACTGGAAAACCAGGATGAAAAAAGAAACCGACAGGATTTTGCATTATGGAAATCCGCTCCTCCTGAACATATCATGCGATGGACCAGTCCCTGGGGGGATGGTTTTCCAGGCTGGCATATTGAATGTTCAGCGATGAGCACAAAATACCTTGGTGCGCAATTTGATATTCATGGCGGAGGCATGGATCTTATGTTTCCACATCATGAAAGTGAAATTGCACAAAGCATGATCTGCAATCAGCAAATTGCTGCCCGTTATTGGATTCACAATAACATGATTACCATCAATGGTAAAAAAATGGGCAAGAGTTATCAGAATGTGATTAGTCTTACGGACATGTTTTCCGGAAAAAGTCCATTGCTCACACAGGCCTATCATCCAATGACAATCCGGTTTTTTATTTTGCAAACGCAATACCGGAGTACTTTGGATTTCGGAAATGAAGCATTACTGGCAGCTGAAAAAGGGCTGAAACGTCTTTGGGATGCATACCAGCAGCTCCTGAGGATGAATACAGATGCTTCAAAATCATTGAACCCGCAGATAGAGATTCAATTCAATACGCTTTGCCGGGAATTTGATGAATTCATGAATGACGATTTCAATACGGCCAAGGTGCTGGCAAATATGTTTCAGCTGGTAAATCATATTAATTCTTTTCATAGCGGGGAATTGGAAAAAACCACGCTGTCACCAGAAACCCTGACTTATGTAAAATCCCAGTTCAGGATTTTCCTGGAAGGCGTAATGGGTCTGAAGGAAGAAACCGGAACAGATACAGATAAGCTCAATGGCATTATGAATCTTCTTATAGAAATCCGCAGTGAAGCCAAAACAAAAAAGGATTATCTGACCTCAGATCGGATCCGTAAACAACTGCTGGAGATCGGAATACTTCTGAAAGACGAAAAAGACGGCCGCGTCAGCTTTAGTATAGAATAAATTTGTGGTCTTGCATACCAGAATGTCATTTTATTCGTATTGCAGATATCCATCTCTTCATCCTCTTTACGACCTCACAGGGAAATGAAAAAAATAGTTTCAATACCGAATTACCTTCTTTTTCAGGCTATGCTGGCTATCCTTTTATTAGCCGGTTGCAGCAAGACACAGACTAGCGGATATAACCCGCAAACGACCACGCTTTATACATTGCTTTCCACCGGAACCAACACCACCATTTTTAATTCCGCAGTTATAAAAGCCCATTTAGATACAGTCTTTTCCGGTACTTCCCTTTTTACACTTTTTGTTCCGAATAATGATGCATGTGTACAATCTGGTTACCCACAGTCTGTGGTTGATCTTTTTTCTTCGGATCAGGCCAGGCAATGGATTCTTTATCAAACCTATGCCGGAACTGCACTCAGTTTAGAGTCGTTTATTGGTAAATCAGAAGAGAAACTAATCATGGCCGATGGTGATTCGGTTTTTGTTACGGGAGACTCAAATAGAACTTTTATTAACGGCTTTGAATTATATAATTCAGAGGCCACAGCCACTAATGGGGTGTTGCTTGCTTTGCAAAATGTACTAACGCCCCCTAAACAAAATCTTTTACAATTGGTTAACAACGATACTTCTTTAAGTTTTATGGCCGAAGCCATCCAGTTATCAACTGCTGTACCGGATACGATATCAAACTTACTTTCTTCCGGAGGTCCATATACCTTTTTAGCAGCAGATAATGATGCTTTCAGGAAGCTGGGTTTTACAACTCCTGCAGATTTAATTTCAGTGAGCCCGGATAGTTTACGTTCAATGGTATTATTATCCATGATTCCCCAGCGCTTATTTAATTATGATATTGCAGATAGCAGTCAGTTTCAAACAGTTAATGACAGCACACTTCAATTTAATGTATCAGGCATCTCAATGAATGTAAGGGTATTGGAAAGTGTGGATTCTTCCAATGTCATCTCCTACAATGTGATGGCCATGAACGGGGTATTATTTAAACTGGACGAACTGCTGGATAAGTAAAAGCATTCATTGAAGTAAGGCAACCACAGGAGCTGAAATTCGTATTATTTATTTAAGGTGATCAGATTTTACATTTCCCGTTTAAAAAAAAACCGGAGGTTCTCTAAAAAGAATTAAATTATATTGCGGTAATACGTTTCATTCAAATTAAAAAGTTCAAGATGAAAAATTTCAGATTAGCCCTGATTCTAAGTGCAATCGTGGTTTTGGGTATGACGGCCTGTAGCAAAACCGGAGATACGGGGCCCGCAGGTCCTAAAGGTCCGGCAGGCCCGGATAGTGTATCTTATTCAGGCTGGATTACACTGGCTACGCCACAGGTTATCAATGGTACAGATACGAGTTATCAACAGGTCATTCCAGCAACGGCTTTGACTCAGGGAATTCTGGATAGCGGAGTCATACTCAGTTATATGGATTTCCCGGATAATAATAATAGTGATCATCTCTCCTCTGTGGCTTCCTTAAGTATATATGGTGTATCTGAAGATTTTGCCTTGGGTAACATTACCATTTTTTCTTCTGTTGATTTAACCGGCCTTACATATCGTTATGTAATTATACCCGGATCATTAAAAGTAAACAGCAGTGAAAAAATTTATAAGGGACATTCGACGGATGAATTGAAACAGATGACCTATGAACAGATACAGCAATTAGTGGCTTCTCCCAATAATTAAATTAATAGATCTCCTAACTGGAAATGCCGTTCGGATTCAACCGAAACGGCATTTTTTATTTGTCATATCTGTTCAGGAAATCGACCAGTTCATAATCCGTTTTAGTGGCGGTATCAGACAAGGTTTTTCCAAAAAAATGCACTTCATACTCATTCCGGTAAAGACCTTTCGCCTGTGTTTTTGAAAAGGCTTTTTTATTAAAAGAAGTATATGTCATATAGCCAAGTGAAAGGATTCCCATTACAGCATATAACAAAAGATACAATAAACTTAATCCTTTAATCAGCCTGCTTTGTGAAAATGGAGTCTGGCTGATCACTGCTGCAATAAGCGGTATAACAGGGACCCAGAACCGAGGATCATTAAAAGGCCAGTTGAACATAAGCAGCAGATAGAACAGCAGATAAGTCTTTACTATAAAAGGAATCTGGTTCTTTCTGAAAAAACATAGATATATAAAACCACATACGCCTGCTATTCCGACTCCGATAAAAATAATATTTCCAAAGCGCCCGGGAATGTAAACATCCGCCTTGGCTTTAGAAGTATTGATTAAAATTTCACCCCATTCAGAAAAATGCCATCCGATCACTTCGGTAAAATGAAGTCCGCCTTTAAACTGACTGGACATTACGCCGGTATAATGATTAAGACCGAGTTGTTTTGAAAAAATCAATATGCTGACCAGGAGGAGCAGTATAACTCCTGCTATCATTTTATTTTTTCTCAGAATAATAATCAATTGCTTTCTGTACTCCCATAATAGTGCGACAAAAAGCGCTGCCAGTAAGGTTATGCCTACGGTTCTGGTTAAAAAGGCCAGTCCGGCCATTAGAAAGGCCACCAACAGAAATAGTAAATTCTTATTCAGGATGAATCTGTAAAAAGTATAAATACTTGCCAGGGAAAAAAACAAATACTGTAGTTCAGATAATGGATGCGTTACAAATTTGATGACCGTCCAGTTTAATAATACGAGAATAAATAAAAAGTACGGTGAACGGATAAAGCTGAAAACTTTTCTAACGCAAAACAACCCGCCTGCCAGATAAAGGCAGTTTATCAGCACAATAGAAAATGAACGCAGTATTCCAATTTTGGAAAGCAGGAGCAGGAGTGCTGTATAACCAAAAGGGAGATAGTCGTTTCTATCGGCTGATGGGGGACAGTGACCTTCCAGGCAATCCTTGATTGCAAAATAACGTAACATATCGTAATGAATCCGGAGCGGGGTAAAGCAATTTAAAAAAAACACTAATCCTAAAACCCAGACAGTCCATTTTAGAAAAGCAGCTTGCTTTTCGCCTGGAAATGGAATGGTATTGTATGTCTTCATGATTTCGTTTTTGTGCCAACAGCAATGAGGGAAATCCCTGCAAATGGTTTCAGAAACCAATCGAGGATTCTGAAAACCGGAACAAATCTGTTAAACAATTTTAATTGATTTGCCGGAATGATTTTATTCCCTTGTATTTTTCCGGATAACCACCAGCCCAAAATGGCTGCAAAATTAAAATATTGCAGATTCGACACTTTCAAACCGGCAGTTTTCAGTAATTCGCTAAGATCCTTTTTCGAATACCTTTTGAAATGACCCAGTTGCTGATCCAACCCATTTTTCAGCCATTCACCTGCTGGAACCAGGATCACCAGTTTCCCATTTTCCTTAAGTAGTTCTCCTGCATTTTGAATGGCTCCTGCATCATCTTGTATATGCTCAATCACATTTAAAGCGATTACTGTATCGAATTTCGCAAGCCACTGCGCATAAACAATTTTAAAATCCTTTACAGAAATATCCAATTCAAAAATGCTTTGCAGGTTTGGATTGGAAATAAATTTTTTTTCAAGTAAATGACAATAATCAGATCGAAGATCACTCAGTGAAACAGTTGGATTGGATTCAAGTAAAAGCTGCGAAATATTCCCGATTCCACTACCGGTTTCCAGCACCTGGCCACTGATAAAACCTTCGATTTTTTCATATAGCCATTGATTAATGGCCGGAGCATTTGAAAAGATTTCAAGGGTCTCAAGACCCGTTGAATCTGTCTGTTCTCCTATAAACATCAGCGAAACAGGTTATATTTCAGGATGCAGTAAATGGCGCGAAACCCATCTTTCCAACCAATTTTTTTGCCTTCCTGATAGGTTCTCCCGTAATATGAAATACCTACTTCATAGATACGAATATCAGGAATACGCGCAAGTTTTGCAGTCACTTCCGGTTCAAACCCAAAACGCTTTTCTTTCAAATCAATATTTTGAATGAGCGGGGTTTTACATAATTTATAACAGGTCTCCATGTCTGTCAGGTTGAGATTGGTCAGCATATTACTCAATCTTGTCAATACCTTATTTCCAATGGAGTGCCAATAAAAAAGTATCCGGTGCGGATTGCCGCCCAGAAAGCGGGATCCGAATACGACGTCTGCCGATCCGCGGATAACAGGTTTGAGCAGTTCATTAAATTCTTCCGGATCATATTCCAGGTCAGCATCCTGAATGACCAGAAATTCTCCTGTGGCTTTTTTTATTCCCGTATGAATGGCGGCTCCTTTCCCCTGGTTTACTTCATGCTTATAATATTGCATATTCGTTTCAGGGTGAGCAGCCCTGTATTTCAGCAACACTTCTTCCGTTGCATCCGTTGAACAGTCATTGACCAGTATGACTTCTTTTTGAATATCGTGTATCAGCCGGACGGCATACACCCTGTCTAGGATCAGATGAATCGTTTTTGCTTCATTGTAAGCAGGAATAATAATAGAAAGCGTCTTAAAAGAATCCATAATTCTAAAGGGTTTAAATTAAGCAATCCAGGAAATGGATTTTAAGATGCCGGCCAAGGGTAGTGGAAGGAGCCCGCTAGCCCATAATTTTCAATGCATTGAGTCGCTAAAATAGGCTATCCTCTCCTATTGTGCAAGCGGGCTTCAAATAAAATTTGTTTACATATATGGGTTGCCTATCTTTATATTTAATGTTTAAACTTTAACTATTAACAATGAAAAAGATTTTCTTCATACTGGGTGTATGTTTTGCAGCGGTTTTGTCTTCATTTGCACCAATCCAACCTGTTAAAACAGCCGGGGCAGCTTCTTCAAATCAAGCAACAACCTGGGTGACAGATAAGGCCCATACACAGGCCAAATTTACTGTAGCCCATCTGGTCATTTCAGATGTTGACGGGGTTTTCAAAACGATTTCAGGTACCATGGTTTCTTCCAAACCCGATTTTTCAGACGCAAAAATCAATTTTACAATGGAAACTGCATCTATCAATACAGACAACGATATGCGTGATAATCATTTGAAGAGTGATGATTTTTTAAACGTTGTGAAATATCCGCAGATCACATTTGCCAGTACTGCATTTACTCCTTTGGGAGATAATAAATATAAGCTTGTAGGGAATCTAACCATCAGGGATGTGACCAAACAAGTCACATTCGATGTAAAATATGGTGGAACCGTAGCTGCAATGGGTGCAACACATGCAGGGTTTAAAGCAACAACAAAAATTGACCGGTTTGATTATAATCTGAAATGGGATAAGACCACAGAAGCAGGTGGTTTAATTGCCGGAAGAGATGTGAATATCACAGTAAACGTAGACTTCAAGAAATAATGAAATAAAAAGCCCTTCAGATCATTCCTGAAGGGCTTTTATTTCAATCCGCTATTTTATTTTTTCTCTTCATATTTTTTCTGTGCCTCCTGCGCTTTTTTAAAATCAAGCACTACCCCATTGATACAATAACGAAGTCCGGTTGGCGGAGGTCCATCATTGAAAACATGGCCCAGATGAGATTTACACCTGCCACACTCAACCTCCGTTCTTTCCATTCCGAAGGCATTGTCTTTAAGATATAGAATACTTGTTTTACTGATCGGCTCGTAAAAACTTGGCCAGCCGCAACCACTTTCAAATTTGGTATCACTTCTAAAAAGTGCATTGCCGCAAACTGCGCAATAATAGGTTCCCACTTCCTTAGAAGTTTCAAATTTACTTGTATAGGCCCGTTCCGTTCCTTTTTCGCGCGCTATGTGATATACTTCTGCGGGAAGTAATTTCTTCCATTCTTCATCTGTGCGTTCCACAAAAGAAGTATCCGTCTTACTTTTTGAACTATCCATGGTTGTATTTTTATTTTTTTCTGATTGGGAATAACATTGCTGAAATAATACGGCAAACATTAATATTCCGGTTGCTTTTAATATCCTGATCATATAGAATCTTGTATATCAAATCTACGTTGACGAGGTTCCTGTAGATTGTCATTTCTTTGACATTAATCAAAATTTGCATTTTATTAATTAAATAGAACGAGTCAAATCTCCATGATTTATCCAAGGAATCCACTGTTTTGTTAAAGGAATTATAAGATGTGTACACTATATTTGTTCATACCTAAGGCTCCTCATACATGTTCAATTTAATTCTTTTCGGTCCGCCTGGAAGCGGGAAAGGCACGCAGTCGGAAAAGCTGATCGCCCAGTATGGTTTTAAGCATCTGAGTACAGGAGATCTTTTACGTAGCGAACGTTCACGTGGAACAGCATTAGGTCTGGAAGCCAAGGGCTTAATGGATGAAGGCAAATTGGTTCCGGATGCAGTTGTCATTGGCATGATCCGTTCAGCATTAGAACAAAATCCTGATGCAAAAGGTTTTCTGTTTGACGGGTTTCCCCGCACAAATGCACAGGCGGAAGCGCTGGATGATCTTTTGCAGGAGATCCATTCACCTATACAGGTATTACTTGCACTGCAGGTTTCTAAGTCAGAACTTATAAAAAGGCTATTAAACCGGGGATTGACTTCAGGTCGAACTGACGATGTAAATGAATCCGTGATAGGCTCCCGCATTGAAGAATACGAAAGGAAAACTGCCGCTGTAGCGGACCACTATAAGATTACAGGAAAAGTGGTTTACGTTTCCGGTGAAGGAACTGTTTCAGAAATTTTTGATAAACTCACTACAGAAATTGATAGTCGAAGAGGGGAATAAGCGCGTGTGGAAATATGGAACTGTGAAATAAAATTTTTTATATTCTAAAAACACACTTGTACACCTACAATCTCCATACTTCCACAGTTCCATACTTGAATTTTAATCCTCCGGATTAAAATTCAGCATCCCGCTTCTTAATCTTTTTTTCCACGCGCCTGGAAATACCAATACTGATTTCATATAATAAGATCAGTGGCAAAGCAACAATGGTCTGACTCATCCAATCCGGAGAGGGCGTTATCACGGCAGCCACAAAAAGGATTGCCACATAAGCATATTTTCGATACTCCCGCAGAAAATTAGGTGTAATCAGCCCGATATGTGTCAGTACATAACTGATCAGTGGAAGCTGAAAGGCAATACCAGAGCCAATCAGAATGTCAAGAAGATTATCCAGATAATCATCCAGCGTTGGCCTGGTGATGAGCAACCCGCTCATTCCAAGTTTATAATTTGAAAGAAAACTAAATGTAAAAGGCGCGAGCAGGAAATAGCCAAATGCAATACCCAGAAGGAAAAAAAATGTTACAAAAAAAATGGATCCGCGGGAACTCTTAATTTCCTTTTTGGAGAGCGCAGGTTTTACAAATTTCCAGAATTCCCAAAATATATAAGGAAAGGCAACGATGAACCCGCAAACAAATGCGATGGTGATACTGGATATAAATTGTGATCCGAATGCTGTGGTCTGTAACTGAACATTTGATGCAGGTAAACAAAGCGTGTTTCCCAAATGTAAAAAATGACTCAGGTTACAGAGGCCGACGACCGATAAAAAGTCCTGTTTCAGCGGACCCATAATGATATGCTCAAAAATCCAATCTATTTTTAAGAACGCGAGAATAGCTAAAATCATGACTGCAAGCACAGACCGAACGATATGCCAGCGCAGCGCTTCGAGATGCTCAATAAAAGACATTTCTGCCTGCCCGGGGGTTCTTTTAAAAAAGTTCAATGCCATAGTTCACTGGGTTGCCATTTATTAAGGCGTCGCAAAGGTAAATTGAAAAGTACGTACGGGGAACCTACGGTTGAAGTTTTCTACAAGCGGAAAGCTACTTTAACAGCTTCATTTTTACCATTTCTATCCGGGTATCGCTTACACTGAGTATTTCAAATTCATAATCATCTATTATAATATGCTCTTTCAGGCGGGGAATTGCTTCATGGCGGTTAATAATAAACCCGGAAAGGGTCTCGGACTCATTTTCCGGAAACTCCATTTCGTATTTCTCATTCAGGTAATCCAGTTCCAGTCTGCCTGCAAAAATAAACTCCTCGTTAGATAGTTTCTTTTCTTCAAATTCTTCGGTATCATATTCATCGCGGATTTCTCCAAAAATTTCTTCCAGCAGATCCTCCATCGTCACAATGCCTGCTGTTCCACCGAATTCATCAACTACCCAGGCGATACTTTTTCTTTCCCGGCTGAATTTACTGATCAGATCGGTCGCACTCATACTTTCAGGTACGGCAGGAATCGGAAGCAGAATATCCTGAATTGCAGCAGGCATTTTGAAAAGATCAAGCTGATGAATATATCCCAGCACATGGTCGATATTGCCCTCATAAACCACAAGCTTACTCAGTTTGCTGTTCATGAATTTCTTTCTTGTTTCTTCTATAGTCAGCCTGTTGTCTACACCTTCTATTTCTTTTCTTGGAATCAGGCATTCCCTCACTTTTACTTTAGGCAGTGATAATGCGGCTTCGAAAAGATCTGTATTTAATTCCGGTTGCGGTTCATCGGTCTCGCCTGTCTGCTGAAAAAAATTACTCAGGTCTGCCTTGGCAAAAAGATCTTTTCTTTCATCTATACGAACATTGAATACATATTTAAGTATCCATTCGGAAATGCGTGTAAAAAAAACAGAAACCGGATAAAACAGGTTATAAAAAAAACTGCTTACCTGAGCGAAAAAATCAAGCATATTATCGCTTTTTGCACGGAAAAATGCTTTGGGTATCAGCTCTCCGAAAAACAAAATAAAAATGGCAGAGGTAATGGTTTCAAACATTAATCTGAAAATATCAACCCAGGCCTGGGGCACAACAGTCTTCTTTATAATAAATTCCCATAATGGTGATAAGGTTTCACCAACAAGCAATCCAAAAATGACAAGAAACAAATTAAATCCAATCAGTAATGCACTGATAAAGCGACTTGGATGGTCTAGAAAACCAGACAAAAGTATACTACGCTGCAGGCCCTGTTTTTTCTTTAGCTCAATCGTTAACCGGTTCGCATTGGCAAATGCAATTTCGATGCCGGCAAAAAAAATGATCATCAGCCAGGCAATGATGATCCAGATCAGCGTATTGGTATTGATCATGTAAGTACGAATATAGATGGAAATAGGTGAATATACCAGTGCCTAAGATGCATACCCTTCTTTCTTAAGAAATGCTGAAATGGTCTGGCGGGCTTCCTCACAGGCTTTCTCCAGGTTATCATTGATAATGATCGAATTGAAATGATGTCTGAATGAGATTTCGTAAGCTGCTTTACTTAGCCTGTCCTGAAGGGCCTCCGGCGACTCTGTGGCGCGATATTCAAGTCTGCGTCTGAGTTCTTCTATAGATGGAGGTTGCACAAAAATGGAAAGGCTTCCTTCCGGATAATGTTCCTGCACATGAATCGCACCTTTTACATCAATATCCAAAATTGGAATTTTTTGATTTTCCCGAATCCTTTTCAGTTCAGATTTCAGCGTGCCGTAATATCTTCCTTCATAAACCATTTCCCATTCTACAAATTCCTGATTTTGTATTTTATGCTGGAATTCTTCCAATGTCATAAAATAATAATCCACTCCATTTACTTCATCCGGTCTTTGCATGCGGGTTGCAGCTGATACAGAAAAAGCCAGTTGAGGAAAATGGTGCAGCAGGTATCTGGTGATGGAAGTTTTTCCTGCGCCAGAAGGTGCCGTTATGATAATCAGCATCTGAAATGTTTAAATTCTTTTAATGGATGCCCCCAGTTTGTTCAGGCGTTCATCAATGTACTGATAACCGCGGTCGATCTGATCTATATTCTGAATGATACTTTTCCCTTCTGCACTCATGGCAGCAATGAGCAGGGAAACACCGGCACGTATATCCGGACTGCTCATCGTGATACCCCGAAGTTTATGCATTCTGCCCAAACCGATCACCGCTGCCCGATGTGGATCACAGAGGATAATCTGGGCACCCATATCCAATAGTTTATCAACAAAAAACAAACGGCTTTCAAACATTTTCTGATGAATGAGTACACTTCCTTTTGCCTGCGTGGCCACAACGAGCAGCACACTGAGCAGATCAGGTGTTAACCCGGGCCAGGGATGATCGTATAGCGTCAATACAGAACCGTCGAGATAGGTTTGCATTTCATATATATCCTGTTGCGGAATATAAATATCATCACCCTTTATTTGGAGATGTATTCCAAGCAAACGGAATTTATCAGGAATCTGTCCGAGCTCATTCACTTTGCAATCTTTGATCAGCAACTCACTCTGCGTCATCGCAGCCATACCAATAAATGAACCGATCTCAATCATATCCGGAAGTATCCGGTGTTCTGTTCCCCCCAATTCACGCACTCCTTCTATGGAAATCAGGTTACTTCCAATACCACTGATTTTTGCTCCCATTCTGTTTAACATGCCGCAGAGTTGCTGCACATAGGGTTCACATGCTGCGTTGTATATGGTTGTTTTACCCTTAGCAAGACTTGCAGCCATAACAATATTGGCAGTGCCCGTAACCGAAGGTTCTTCGAGAAGAAGATATGTACCTTTCAATTCCTGAGCCTCCAGCAGGAAATAATCATCTCCCGGATCATAAGAAAAACGGGCACCCAGTTTTTCAAATCCGTTCATATGTGTATCCAGTCTTCTTCTTCCAATCTTATCTCCGCCAGGTTTGGGAACAAATACTTTTTTAAATCTGGCCAGAAGCGGACCAGCCAGCATAACGGATCCTCTCAGTCTTCCACTTTTTTTACGAAAGGTTTCACTGGTCAGGTAATCCACATTTACATTGTCCGCCTTAAAACTGCAGGTATGTCTGTCAGGCCGTTTGATTTGCACACCCATTTCCTGCAGGAGTTCGATCAGCAGGTTAACATCAAGGATGTCAGGAATATTTGAAATGGTAATTTCACCTTTGGAAAGTAAAACGGCGCTG
>Ga0080027_10000942_pt1 | contig 11921 bp, 14 predicted proteins | sample OrgsoiDNA2013046_FD_70962 | JGI IMG/M metagenome (GOLD analysis project Ga0080027, IMG submission 70962) | Permafrost soil microbial communities from the Arctic, to analyse light accelerated degradation of dissolved organic matter (DOM) -... | ecosystem: Environmental > Terrestrial > Soil >...
TCTTCTCACAATCTTGCAATCAACACTGCGTTTTTTGATAGATGCCCTTACTTTCATGAGATGCTATTATTAATTGTTACTTATACCTGAATATTATTCTACCCCTGCTTAAATCATACGGACTCATCTCTACACCAACTTTATCACCCGGCAGAATACGTATGTAATTCATTCTCATTTTACCTGAAATAGTAGCCAGGATTTCGTGGCCGTTCTCTAATTTCACTTTGAACATAGCGTTGCTAAGTGCTTCTATAATAACGCCATCCTGTTTAATGAGTGCCTGTTTTGCCATATTTTTTGGGTGTGCAAAGATAGGAGAACATGGCGGAATAAAGAAAAAAATGGGGAAATTTTCCACATTTTTGTGGAAAACTGCCCCTTCAACAATTACCTGCACTGTTTTATTAGCGGTTTATTAGCTCACATATTAGTGAAAATTAGCATTTAGTCTTCGTTCAATTCAACCTTAGTCATCTGGTAATAATGGTTTTGCAACTCGTGAACGGCAATTGGCTGCTTCATGTGGCGCCGGTCTTCGCGATACCACATCTCAAAATCCGAAAAGCCCTTGCCAGATAATTGAATGCGAAAAGCGCCTTTCATATATTTAACAACACCGTCAGCCTCCTTTTTTTCAAAATGCAGTTTTTGAAGCTGTTCATCATCCAGCATAATAGGGAAAAGATGTTCAGGTGTAAACCAGAATTTCTGTACATCTGTTTCTATGCAAACTTCTTTATCCTCCCAGTTCAAATCCTTTACAATACCTTCCCATTGCTTGTCTTCATAATCGGCTAAAACAATATCGCCAGGTTTTAATTCTGAAAATTTTATCATACGGCTAAAATTTTATTTCCTGAAAAGTACGAAAGCCTTATAAAAATTCAAAATAAATAAGAACAGTATCGTAAAGCAAAAAGAAACTAATATTATAGTATGCAATTACAAACAGCAGGCCTTCTTGCTATAAAAAATAGAAAATTATTGCTTGCGTTCAGTAAAAACAAGCAATGCTTTTATTTACCGGGCGGAAAAACAAGTGAAGGCGAAACTGCTAAAAAAGCATTGTGCCGGGAAATAGCCGAAGAATTAAATGTGCAACTCTCAGAAACCGATCTTGAATATTATTCCCATGTTACAGCGCCTGCTTACGGTGAAACAACAGGCACAATAATGGAGCAGGATTGTTTTTTACTGCTCACCCCAATAGACCCGGTAGCATCTGGGGAAATTGGAGAGCTGCGCTATTTTTCATTAAAAGAATATTTGCAGGAATTAAACAATGCACCTGGTGCTGTAATGATTTTGCAACAGCTAACCGAAGAAGGGATTATCGGTTAAATGAAATGTACAAAGAATTGCTTTTATTACTTATCACCTATTTTCGCTCTTACAAATTATTATGACCCGAATAGGTTTGATATCAGACACACACGGTTATCTTGATGAGAACGTATTTACTCATTTTAAACAATGCAATGAAATATGGCATGCGGGTGATTTTGGCGGTGCCTCTGTAGCAAACCGTTTAGCAGAAAAAAGCGGGCTTGCTGTTAAAGGCGTTTATGGAAACATTGATGGCAATGATATCAGAACTGTTTTTCCTGAACAACTTGTTTTTATGTGCGAAGAAGTAAAAGTAATGATGCGCCATATTGGAGGTTCGCCACCAAAGTACAATCCTGAAACTAAAAAAGAAATACTGCTTAATCAGCCGCAACTGTTTATTAGCGGGCATTCTCATATTTTAAAAGTAATGTTCGATACTGCAATAAACTGTCTGCATATGAACCCCGGCGCAGCTGGTAAACATGGCTGGCATAAAATGAGAACCATTATTCGTTTTGTTATAGATGGAAAGAATATGAAAGATTGCGAAGTGATTGAGCTTGGTAAGCGATAAGAAGCTGTGAGCTATTAGCCTAGAGCTGAAGAGTAATAAAGATTTGCAGTAAAAGTGTGCGAAGCAAGAATGTTTAAATTAAATAGAATTCCTTCTCACGGGTGCAAAAAAAATTGAGCTTTCGATAGAAACAATTGTATCCATCTTTTTTTCTCTGCTCAAAGCTAACAGCTCACTGCTTTCTCATCATTTCATCCAGTTGTCTTTGCATTTCTCTCTCACTAACTTCTTTAAGGTGAGTTGACACCATCCATTTATAACCGAAAGGATCTTCAATACGGCCGGTGCGGTCACCATAAAACTGGTCAGCGGCTTCTGCAATCAGCGTTGCGCCCGCATCTACTGCTTTTTGTATACTTGCATCAGCATCGGGAACATAGATGCTGAACACAACAGATGTTCCATTGAGTGTTTTTGGACTGCGGTTGTAAGCGGCATTTTCTTCTGCAATCATAATTACCGTTCCATCAATTTCTATTTCGCCATGCGCAACTTTTCCATCTGATTCTGTAAGACGCATTTTTTCAGTTGCACCAAATACTTTTTTGTACCAATCCATTGCAGCTGCAGCGCCGGGCATATTAATAGCCGCAACAACAGAATGGTAACCTTTGGGTATGTAAGACATATTCGTAATTTTTCATTTCAGAATTGATAGTCTCTGCTGTATGCCGGTCTGACTTGCGTTGCCGACCGGGATTAATGCAAGCCCGGAAAGATTGGCCTTCCAATAATTTCTCTGAACGGCCAGGGCACCGTTATCAATATAACCAGCAACGCAATAAAAAAATACCAGAATGCTTTTTTAAATTTTATTTCATCGCCCAGCATTTTTTTAGACATGCCATAACCCAAAGTAATTAACACTATAGAAATAATCATTCCAGTTGGATGTTCTACCCAATAAAATCGATAAAATTTATCTTTCATTAATTTAACACCTTCTGGCAAACTGGTAACAAATACGCCAAATCTTCCAAAGGCCCACTGGTAAAGTCCAATGAGTAATGTTATATGGGCGGCTACCATGGTAAAAAGAAATATTTTTTTATCGCCCGGTGTAAATATTTTCTTTTGTTTCCAACCCGTGTAACTTTTAAGAATAGAAACTATTAATAATATAATAATAACCCAGCGTAATAAATTGTGCAGGTGTACAAGGCCAATTTCCATGTTCAGGTATTTGCGGCAAAGCTAAAATCGGAATGCGTAAATACGAAATTTTATTCCACCCAATCGGCAATAAAAATATTTGTATCGTGCGTGCCTCCGTTATTACGGTTGCTGCAGAACACAATTTTTTTACCATCCGGGCTGAACATTGGAAAAGCATCAAACCCTTTATCCCTGCTAATCTTTTGCAGGTTGGTTCCATCTTCATTTATGGTATACAGGTTAAAAGGATAACCGCGTTTGTATTCCTGATTTGATGCAAAGATGATGCGTTTACTGTCGGGCAAATACGCCGGCGCCCAATTGGCTTGTCCGAATGAAGTGATTTGATGGGCGTTACTTCCATCGGCATTAGCTATCCATAGCTCCATATTGGTTGGCGCCACTAAATTTTCTGCTAAAAAATCTTTGTACTCTTTTATCTCTTCCGGCGTTTTAGGTGTTGATGCACGCCATAATAATTTTGTTCCGTCTGGGCTGAACCATGCACCTCCATCATAACCTAAATGATTGGTAACACGTTTTACTTTTAAGGTTTTCATGTTCATTAAGTATAATTCCAGGTCGCCATCGCGTACAGAAGTAAAAACCATTTGAGTACCGTCTGGCGATAATGTTCCTTCTGCATCGTAACCCGGTGAATCTGTAAGCCGTTTAATATTTTTGCCGTCCGTGTCGGCCATAAAAATATCAAAGCTGGCATAAATGGGCCAGATGTATTTGTTACCATATTTTTTTCTGTCAGGAACGGGTGGACAGGTATCCGCACCAAGATAAGTAGAGGCATAAATGATATGCATGCCATCTTTTGTAAAAAATCCGCAGGTAGTGCGACCTTTGCCACTGCTTACTCTTGTATATTCAAATTTTTCTCCGGAAGCAGGTACTTTTCCAACAAACTCCTGGTCGCAATACAAACCCTCTTTCGGGTTAGTTCTTTGAAAGATCAGGTATTTGCTATCGGCGCTGAAATAGGCCTCTGCATTATCGCCGCCAAAAGTAAGCTGCTGAAGATTTTTGAAATGGTGTTCATCAGGATATAAAATAGTATCCTGCAAAGTATGATTAACCGCATCTGTTGCTGCCTTATTACTAAACGACATTAGTATCATGAAAACAGCCAATGCTGAACAAAGATAAAAAGCTGATCTTTTCATTTCATTTATTTAAACGGGTTAAAGATATTGGCAAAGCTTTATAAAATTGTAAGAATTTTGTCATAAACAAATTATTAAAATCGGTTAGATTTGTTTGATGAAGTGTATTTCCGGTTATTTTCTGTTTTTACTGAGCCTGGCGATTTGCAGTTGTAACCTGGGAAGTAATAAAACTGCCAACGGCTTTGAAGAAACCTTACAACAGGTTCCATATAAATCAGTCACAGACAGTATTGAAAAAAATCCTTCAGACGCTGGCTTATTGTTACGAAGGGCAGAATTACTAACGCAAAACAACCAGCACGATATTGCTTACTACGATTACAAAAAGAGTTACCAGCTGCAATCTTCTGAAGCTTCCGCTCTTCTTTATGTTTCAAACCTGTTTTTAACCGGGCGTACCAACGACGCTATTGAACTATTAAAAAAATGTGGACAGCAATATCCTGCCAATATAGAATTTATGCGGCGTTTGGGTGAAGCATATACGCAGGCGGGAAATTCAAAAGAAGCACTTGCTTTATACGATGAATTATTAAAAAAAGACAGCAGCAATTTTGAAGCGCTTTATGAAAAAGGAATGTTGTATGCACAGATAAAAGACACCAGCAAAGCTATTGCTGCACTTGAAAGAGCATATATCCGCCAGCCGATACTTCAAAACGGCCTTGCACTGGCTAACCTGTACGCAGAAACCAAAAACGAAAAGGTGATTGGGTTGTGCAACGCATTGCAACAAAGAGATACGGCAAAAGAATTTGTGGATCCTATTTTTTTGAAAGGCATTTATTATTCTAATATAAAAGACTATCCAAAAGCAGTTGCCTTGTTTGATGAAGCCATTACCCGCGACTGGCGTTTTATAGAGCCCTATATTGAAAAAGGAATTATTCTTTTTGAACAAAAAAATTATGATGAAGCTTTAAAAACTTTTCAATTTGCTGCTAATATTTCCTATACCAATGCCGACAATTATTATTGGATGGGCCGTTGCTATGAAGCCATTGGTAAAAAAGAAGATGCCATTGATTATTATTATAAGGCATTAACCTTCGACAGAAATTTCGCAGAAGCAAGAGAAGCACTGAAACGTTTAAAAGGCGAAAAAATACGGGGAGAGTAACCGAAGAAAGCTATTAGTGGTGAGCTATTAGCGTTTAGTAACACAAAGATTTCCAATAGAAGAAATCAGACTTTCATAAATCAGACATCAGACATAAAATTTCAAAATTAAAACATGGCCATCATAGCTCCTTCTTTATTAGCCTCCGATTTTTTGAACCTGCAGAAAGAGTGTACAATGTTGAATGAAAGTGAAGCCGACTGGTTTCATTTAGATGTAATGGATGGCGTTTTTGTGCCCAATATCAGTTATGGCTTGCCGGTTATTGAGCTAATAACCAAAACAACCTCTAAACCATGCGATGTACATTTAATGATAGTCGAACCCGGCAAATATGCGGAAGCATTTAAAAATGCAGGCGCCAGTATTTTAACAGTGCATATAGAAACCTGCCCGCACCTGCACAGAAATATTCAGCAGATAAAATCATTGGGCATGATGGCAGGTGTAGCCCTTAATCCGCATACGCCGGTAGAAAGCCTAAAAGAGATTTTGCAGGATATTGATATGGTCAATGTGATGAGTGTAAACCCGGGTTTTGGCGGACAGACTTTTATTCCGCATACTATGCAAAAGATAAGAGAACTGAAAAAAATGATTGCCGAAAGGGGACTTCATGTAAAAATTGAAGTTGATGGCGGTGTTACAGTAGAAAATGCCCACGGACTGCTGCGAGCTGGCGCAGATGTTCTTGTTGCGGGTAACACGGTGTTTAAATCGGCTGATCCAAAAGCAACAATCAAATTACTTAAGCAACAGTGCTAGAAATTTTCTGTCATTTTCCTTCATCAATAAAATAGCCGGTAAAATACCGGCCATGAAAAAAGACTTTATACCTTCTTGTCTGAATACTTTGTACTAAATAGTACTAAATTCTAAGTATTGAATTAGGGTTTCTGTGCAGTTTTTTCCTGCGCCAATACGGCATCGTCGGGCGTCTTTTCCAAATCACGGTCGAGATTATACAATGCATCGCCACTTGCTTTTACGCCTCCGGCGATTTTAATTTTATCGAGCAGGCTAAGGGCCAGCGTTTCTTCTTCTGTTTGCTCTTTTACAAACCACTGCATAAAATTCCAGGTGGCCCAGTCTTCTTCAGTAAAACTCATCTTAACCAGTTTATAAATAGCATTGGTATTATCTATTTCACTTTGAAATACTTTTTCAAAACAATCCTGTACACTTGTAGGACTGACTGGCGGGGCAGGAATGGCTTCAATTTTTACTTTTCCGCCACGCTCAAGGATATACTCCAATATCTTCATCATATGATTTCTTTCTTCCTGTGCATGCCTGAAAAGAAAATTGGCAATGCCATCATAACCTTCTTGTGCAGCCCAGGATGCGTATGAAAGATAAATTTGTGAAGCGTGCGCCTCTTTTGTTAATTGAGAATTTAATCCTGATTGCAAACTTTCAGAAAGGCGGTTAGTATTCATTTCTTAGTGTTTTTGTATTTTATAAAATTATTCTTTATCCGGTAAAAAATAATGCCAGTCGTATAAAATAAACCCGTCATGCCTCAGTTGCACTATAGGGATGCGTGTTTATAAAGTATCCTGAACAAAAAACAAAACCCTAATTGCTGTAATATTGCTGATACTATTTTCGTTATAAACCACAATGCCACAAACCAAGCTATTTTTAGTGCTTTTCTGTGTTTTTTTTACTGCTTTTTTGCAGGCGCAGAAAAAACCTGCAACCGTTTCAGGCAAAGTTCTGGATGAGAATGAAAATCCCTTAAGTGGGGTAAATGTTACCCTGCTTGGCAGAAGCACAGGCATTGGAACCAATGATTCGGGAACATTTTTTATGAAAGTGCCGGCTGATAAAGCTTTTGCACTTGTATTTTCTTACGCAGGATATAAAAGCGAACAACGCAATTTTTTATTAAGCCAGGGCGAATCTGAAAAATTAACCATTCGCCTCGAACACGGTACAAAAGTTCTTGAAGAAGTTGTTGTAACAGATCAAAAGCAACGAAGAGAAGCTGGACTTATTTCTATCAATCCCAAACAAGCCATCAATATTCCCTCTCCTACCGGTGGTATTGAAAGCCTGATAAAAGTTTTTGTTGGTTCTAACAATGAACTTACTTCCAGTTATTCTGTACGCGGTGGCAATTACGATGAGAATCTCATTTATGTAAATGATTTTGAAATATTCCGTCCTTACCTGGTAAGCAGCGGGCAGCAGGAAGGGCTGAGCTTTATAAACCCCGAGATGACTCGGAGCGTAAGTTTTTACAATGGCGGCTTCCAGGCAAAGTATGGTGACAAGATGAGCAGCGTGCTGGATATTCAATACAAAAAACCAAAAAAATTTGCAGGATCAGCTTACATAAGTTTATTGGAACAGGGCTTTCACCTCGAAGGCATTGGCGCAAAAAATAAATTTACTTACCTGGTGGGTATTCGCAATAAAAGCAATCGCAATTTGCTGGCAAGCCAGGAAACAAAAGGAACTTATATTCCTTCTTCAGCAGACTTGCAGGCATTGCTTACTTACCAATTTAATAACAAATGGAATGTTGAATTACTCGGCAATTTTTCACAAACAAAATTCACACTCATTCCATCATTCTCTCAGCAAACCGCGTCTGTTTTCTCTCCATATTTTACAGCTAACCTCGGGCTTGATATTTTTTTTGATGGAAAAGAAGAAGACAGATATAAAACAAATATGGCAGGGCTTACCGTTAACCAGCAGGTTAGAAAAAACCTGAAATTAAAATGGCTGGCAAGTTTTTTCAGGGACAATGAAATTGAATCACAAGATATAACCGGTGCCTATTTATTTGGTGAACGCGATTTTGACAAAAGCAAACCTACTTTTGGTTTAATTGTAAACCCGCTGGGTGCCGGCGTATTTCAAAACCATCAAAGAAACAAACTTAATATTGATGTATTTAACATCAGCCATAAAGGTTATTATGATATAGGCAGGCATGCAGTTCAATGGGGCGTAAGTGCAGACAGGCAAACCATTCACGACAGATTAAACGAGTGGCAATACCAGGATTCTGCCGGTTACTCACTGCCCTATAATCCATCTCAGCTTTCATTGTACAGCGTCATAAAATCGAATGCAGATCTTACTATAAATCGTCTAAGTGGTTTTGTACAAGACAATATAGCTTTTCATGATTCGTCTGATTTTATTTTGCAAATGGGTGCAAGATTTAATTACAACGATTTGAATAAAGAATTCCTGGTATCGCCACGTGCAGGTTTTTCCTGGAAGCCATCTGCATGGAAAAAAGATATTGTTTTTAGAGGTGCTGCCGGTCTTTACGATCAGCCACCATTTTACCGTGAGCTTAGACGTTATGACGGAAGCCTGAACACTGCATTGAAATCACAAAAAAGCTGGCAGGTAAGCGGTGGCTTTGATTATAGTTTTGAGGGCTGGAACGGAAGACCTATGCGCTTTACTACAGAAGCCTATTATAAAGGCATGCACGATGTTGACCCTTATGATATTGACAATGTGCGTATCCGTTATTTTGGAAATAACAGCGCAAAGGCCTACGCTACCGGTATAGAAATGCGCCTCTTTGGAGAACTGGTAAAAGATGCTGAAAGCTGGATAAGCCTTGGCATTATGAATACAAGAGAAAAAATTGCAGGCGCCACTTATTATAATTATAAACTTGATTCGCTTAACCAGCCAATAGATAGCACCCTTACAAACCAGGGATGGGTGCGCCGGCCAACAGACAGACTGCTTACATTTGGCATGTTCTTTCAGGATTATCTTTCTACCAATAAAAATTTTAAAGTATACATCAATACTTTATATGGCAGCAATCTTCCTTACAATATACCAGGAAGCGTTAAATACAGGAATGCCTTAATTATAGAACCATATATAAGAGTGGATATTGGTTTCAGCGCATTATTGCTGGACAGCGACAGAAGTAAGCGCCGCGGTCATAGTCCTTTTAAAGGTTTCGAAAATATATGGGCAACACTTGAAGTATTTAACCTCCTCGACAGAGACAATACTATTTCTTATTTGCTTATTAAAGATTTTTCCAACACTACCTACTCAATCCCCAACCGTTTAACGCCAAGGTTACTTAACCTAAAAGTGGTAACCAGGTTTTAAGGTTTGTATTGACAGACCATAAGCAAGTATCTACCGTATTTTTACTACTCAAAAATTAAAGTAGAAATACTTTCTTATTTTAGTAAAATTACATACATTTACTTTTTACACTATTGGTTCCTTTGTTTTCTATTGCTGAACCAATATCCTGCTAACGCCGTCGGATCCCCTTTAAAATCGGTTACTCAGTTTTGTTTGTTTCTATACCCCGAGACAGCAATGAAAACTATTCTAATGAAATTAAAGGTTATTGTAAGCCCTAGTCCGTTTACGTCTGAGCTGTTAATTTACATTCATGGGCATTTTGCTATGAATATTGTTATCCGTTTATCCAATGGTAAAGGCACGGTGATAAGAATTACAGCCTGTGCACTTAAAAAAGGAGAAAACAAAGTAAGAATTGCCAACCTGCAAAGATATGCAGGAGGTAATTATCAGCTGGTAATTAAATTGCTCAATGGCGATTTGGTAGAAACAATAGACCTGATTAAAATATAAATGTTGAACCGAATTATAACCCGAATAAACCGTTTAATCCGCTAACCCTTCATTATATGGTTTTAAACCATGTCAGGGCAGACCGGAAGTCTGCCCTTTGCCATATACTCATTATTTTTGCGGCATGACAAAACTGAGTATCAACATTAATAAGTTTGCCACTTTACGTAATAGCCGTGGTGGAAACAATCCAAATGTATTAAAAGCAGCACAAGACGCACAGCTATTTGGAGCTGATGGCGTAACAGTGCATCCCCGACCTGATGAACGACATATACGTTATGCAGATGTAAAAGAAATAAAAAAGATAATTACAACAGAATTTAATATTGAGGGTAACTGCCGCGAGCAAAAGTTTGTGGATCTTGTTGTTGAACTGAGACCGCAGCAAGTAACATTGGTACCGGATGCTGAAGGCCAATTGACCTCAGACCATGGATGGGACACAATTAAACATAAAAATTATCTAATTGACATTATCAGCGTTTTTAAAAAAGCTGGTATCCGAACTTCAATATTTACCAGTCCCGATATAAAAATGATTGAGGGGGCTGCAGCTACTGGCACCAACAGAATCGAATTATATACGGAAGCTTATGCCACGAAATTTTCTGTCAATAAAGAAGAAGCTATAGCACCTTATATTGCTGCGGCTGCAAAAGCAGTTGAACTTGGTCTTGGTATTAATGCCGGCCATGATCTTGATTTGAATAATCTTAAATATTTTGCACAACACATTCCCTCATTAGCCGAAGTTTCTATAGGTCATGCCCTGGTTTGCGATGCACTTTATTTGGGTTATGAGAATGCTGTGCAGATGTATAAAAGACAACTTCAATAATTGAATCCTATTTTGCTAGCATCATATCCGGGGCCTCCGATACGTAATTTTACCCATCGAAAAAAATAGGGAAAATAACAAGAGAAGTTATCTGCTGCTGAAACACAACTAATTACGTTATTTAAAACACCCTATCTCCGTAATTTCCGAATAAAATATACTAAAAAGCTTGCATCCGTAAAATTACTGTGCGATCTTTGTCTAAGAATTTATTTCATTAATCGAAAAAAAGTTTCAAAATCTAGATGAAAAGCATTGGCCATAGTTGAAGACTTATGGTAACCGATCACGAGCCCTAAAATGTTTTTTATGTTACGTACCCTAATCTTTGCACTTTTAATAAGTGTATCATTATCTTCTTCGGCCACCGGAGATACTCCTTCATCAAATGAATCCCGGGCCATTTCTGCACGCACAAAAAAATCTTTGGGCGCCAGGTATACATTTCATCTTGATAACACGGTAAACAAAAATAATACTGTAGACTCTGTACTGGTAATTCTTGATAAATTTGATCTTTCAGGAGCAGGCATCGTAAGAAAAGTTTTTTATCCGGATTCTTTAAACCAAATCATTGTCGAAGATTTACCCAAAGGAAAATATTATGCAGAAGTTTATGTACTAGGACTTTACAGGAAACATTTCTCTACCATCATCTATACAAAAGCATCGAAGAAAAACAAAATAAGCTTTCCATTAGATTATAAAGATGTCTATATACCAGGTAAAGCAACAATCCCCCCGGAAGACATAAAAATGTTTGCATACAACAAAAACTAATTTTATCCCTGCTGCTGGCGTTTAGCATTCAGGTTATAACGCAATCATTTTACTATTCTTCCCATCTGTTCATTCCCTGCATCACTATTCATTTATTCTCCGGCAAAATGCTGCCTGTTACCTCAAATTTCACAAATAGCTTATTAACTTACTGCTGCTGAATTAACTTTGTTCCCAATGAAAAATAAAACGGGGCTAATAATTTTACACCTTACAGGTTGTGTTGCATTTTTATCATTACCTGTTTTGCTATCGCCCGACGTATCATGGGATTTCGGTTTTTTGAAGATGCACCCTTTCCAGGAAGAGTTTATAACCTATACGCTGCTGCTG
>Ga0080027_10000951_pt1 | contig 11843 bp, 11 predicted proteins | sample OrgsoiDNA2013046_FD_70962 | JGI IMG/M metagenome (GOLD analysis project Ga0080027, IMG submission 70962) | Permafrost soil microbial communities from the Arctic, to analyse light accelerated degradation of dissolved organic matter (DOM) -... | ecosystem: Environmental > Terrestrial > Soil >...
GGAGGAGCTTCCGACCGTCGCGCGCGGGGCGTGGGGAACGGGACGCGTGCATCACGTCGCGTGGCGCGTGGCCGATGACGCCGCGGAGCTCGCGGCGCGAAAGCAGCTGCACGATCTCGGCACGCACACCACAGAGGTGATCGATCGCTTCTGGTTCAAGTCGGTGTACTTCAGTGAGCCGGGCGGTGCGCTGTTCGAGATCGCGACGGACGGACCCGGCTTTGAGATCGACGAGAGCGCGGATGCGCTGGGGACGCAGCTGATCCTCCCACCGTGGCTCGAGCCGGCGCGTTCCGAGATCGAGAAGGGGCTCCCGGCGCTCGTTACGCCGGCCGTGGAGACTTCGGCCGCGAGATAGCCGCCAAATCCCTGACGGCTAGCGCGACGTACCGGCAATCCAGCTGGCCGCGACGATGACATCGTCGCGCGTCAGCTCGTGGCCGGCGTTGAAGAAGTTGATCGTGGCAACGGCGCCGGCTGCGGTGAGCAACGTCTGCAGCCGGAGTGCCTGCTCCGGCGTCGCGATCGGATCCCACTCGCCGGAGCTCAGGAGCACGGGTGTGCCGCCGAGCCTCGCGGGCGCTTTCGGCTCGAAGGGAACCATCGCGCGAAAAAGTACAGCGCGCGAAAAGAACGCCGGGCCGGTGAGCATGACGCTCGCGGCGATGTTTGCTCCGTTCGAGAAGCCAACCGCGATGAGCTTCGTGGCATCCAGCTGGTACTTCGCCACGGCGCCGTTGACGAAGCGAACGAGCTGCTGCGTGCGCAACGCGAGATCTTCGAGATCGAACACGCCCTCGGCCAGCCGCTTGAAGAATCGTGGTGCGCCGCGCTCGCGCACCGCGCCGCGCGGGCTGAGAATCGCCGCGCCGGGGAGAAGCGACTGCCCCAGCGGAATGAGATCGTTCTCGTCGCCGCCGGTGCCGTGGAGAAGGAGCAGCGTGGTGCGCGCGTTCAGGCCTTCGCCCGTGGTGAAGCGGTGCGTGAGCTCGAGGTCGGCGGCAGTTTCGATCATGCGAGCCATGATGGTCGGGATCGGCGCGTCAGGCAAGTAAGCCCTAGCGATACGTCTCGAAAAACCCCGTGCCTTCGCCCGCGATCGGCGAACCGCCCACGCGCCCACTGATGCGCGCACGGCCCTTCATCTGAACGAAGTACGGGCGCAGAATCCTTCGCGCATCCGCCGCATCGCCGCGCTCGATGAGCGACGTGCGCGTGTCGCTGCCGATCGCGTCCTCGATGTCGAGCTCGACGCGCAGGGTGTCGGCGCCGCGCGCGTCCTGCATCACGGCGCGCGACGGGACCTGCACCTCGCGCCCGTTCACCACGATCGTGCGGCCATCCTCGTAGGCGATGTCGTGTGGACGGAAGAGCGCGCGAAAGCCGAGCGAGTCGGTGAGGTAGACGAAAAAGGGTTGCGCGGTGCCGACGCTGTCCGGCGGAGCGACGCGTCCGTAGAGCAGCGTGTACGCGCCGGCGCGCGTGGCGCCCCAGTCCCACGACACGCCGTGCCACACGCCCCAGTTGTGATCGTGATACGACTGCGCGTCATCGAACCGTTCGCAGGCGCCTGCAACGCAGAGCGATCCCGTCGCGCTCGCGCGAAGCCCGGGCACCGCGTACCCCGATGCGAATGGGCAGCTCTCATCCGTATCCGCGCACTCGGCGATCGCCCCGCCGGGAAAAAAGATGTTCGGCGCGGGGGTGACGGTGAGATCGACCTTGAGCGGCGCGCCATCGCCGTTCTCGCGCGCAACACCAACCAACGCATAACGGCCGTCGGGAAGCAGATGCACCGACGACGTGCCGATCTCGAGATCGGCGCTGTCGGTGGAGAAGTGCACCTGATCCCTGCGCACGTTCGACGTGAAGCGGCGCGTGCGCCCGCCCTGCTCGCGCACACTCACCGCGACCTGCCCTCCCCACTTCTCGCCGCGCACGTCGCCGGCCACGATGAACGAGATGAACGCCCACTGCTCGCCGCCTGCGGAGAGCACGTTGAAGTAGTGCCACTCCGCCCAACTGTCCGGGTGGGCGACGTTCTTCGGCGGAAGATGAAAGTGATCGATGCTCGCGTAGAGCTCCTGCGGCGTGGGCGTCGCCCAGCGGCGATCGCCATCGTCGTCGCGCCAGGCGCCGTCCACCACCGGAGGCAGCGCGTCGACGGCCGCGCTGTGCGACGGAATCTCGCCAGCCGCGCGCACGGTGCGCTCGACGCCGTGCGCGCGAAAGTAGAGCAGCTTCCCGTCGATCTGCGGCGCCACCGTCGCGACATCGTGCGCAAGCCGCGGCGCTGCGAGGAGCTGGCGATAGATGAAGCGCGCGTTGGCAATCGAGAAAAAAAGACCACCCAGACCGCCGGTCTTCATCACCTCGATGTCCATCCCCTCGGGGAGAACCGTCACCTGTCCGCCGCCCACGAGCTTCTCGTCGCGCGCCTGCGCGAGCATCGCCTGGCCGATCGCGAGCAAGACGATCATGACGCCGACGCCCAGCGAGTAGCCGAACAGAAGGAAGAGCGAGCGGAGCGGACGGTGGGCCAGGTTCCGCAGCGCGAGCAGCGTGATCACACGCGCGTCTCGCGCCAGGGGGGCGGACTGTCCGCGCGCGGCACGGCGAAGCGCAGCGCGGCGTCGTCCTCGCCGATGATGCGCCTCGCGAGCTCGGCCTCACCCGCGTCGTGCACGCGCCGGGCCGGATCCGCGAGCAGCTCCGCGGCCTCCTCGCGCGTGAGCGTGCTGACGTACACGTCGGCCCAGGGTCCGTAGTCGAACGAGAGATACGCAGCCCGCTGCGCGATCCCTTCGACAAGCGGCTGGTCACCGCGGATCGGAACGCTGAGCGTCGGTTGCAGCGCGGGCATGTCGAGCTCGACGAACGTCGCGCGCTCGTACGCGAGCGAGGGCGCGGGATGCGGCTTCGGAAAGTGCGACTCGATCGCGCTGATCTCCTGCGAGGTGAGCGTCACGGGCTCCCATGAGGCGATCGTGCCATGCGCGTCTCCCTCTCCAATCGCGAGCAGCTCGCGCACCTCGTCGCAGCTGCGGCCGTCGAAGAGGTACGCGACGAGCGTCGGCAGCGGCCACGCACGCGAGGTGGCGACGCCGGAAACGTCGGCCGCAGGCATGATTCGAACCTTCATTACCCGGTCATCCACCTGGCACCTCTTCGCGAACGATTTCGCCATCCCGCATGTGCACAATGCGTCGCGCAGCGCGCGCGAGACTTTCATCATGCGTCACCACGACGACCGTCGTTCCATCGGCGTTCAACCGGCCGAAGAGCGAGATGATCTCCTGCCCGGTCTTCGCATCGAGCTCGCCGGTTGGCTCATCGGCCAGCAGGAGCGACGGACGATTCGCGAGCGCACGCGCGATCGCGACTCGCTGCTGCTCGCCGCCCGACAGCTGCGCCGGCCGGTGCCGCGCCCGTTCCCCCAAATCCACGTAACGCAACAGCTCCGTCGAACGCTGCCGCCGTTCAGCGGCCGACACGCCAGCTTCAGCCATCGGCAGCTCGACATTCTCCCTCGCCGTGAGAATCGGCAAGAGATAGAAGCGTTGAAAGACGAATCCGATGTGCCGCAGCCGGAAGTTTGTGACTTCGCGGTCGCCGAGCGTGCCAACGTTGCGCCCTTCGATCTCGACGGTACCCGATGTTGGAGCATCGATCGCGCCTAGAAGGTTGAGCAGCGATGATTTCCCGCATCCGGACGGTCCGACGATCGCCAGGTACTCTCCCTTCTCGATTTCGAGCGAAACACCACGCAGCGCGTGCACGGCCTCGCGCTCCAGCGGATAATCACGACGCACATCGCGGGCCCGAACGAGCGTCGTCACGCGACGGCCTCTTCGCGCAGCGTGCCCGCGAGCGGAAGGGAGGCCGCGCGCCACGCGGGGTAGAGGCCGGCAAGCACGCCGCACGCGGTGAGGAGACCGATCGCGGTCCAGGCGGCCCGCGGCTGGAAGAGAAAAAAGTCGATCGCCGCGGGGAGCCCGGGAAAACTGGAGAGAATTGTGTTGAGATAGCGCGCCGTAACGAGTCCAAGCCCGGTGCCGAGCACTGCGCCGGTGATGCTCAGCGCCGTCCCCTCGAGCACGATCTGCTGCACCACGTGCGCGCGCGACACGCCGATCGCGCGCATGACGACGATCTCACCCACGCGCTCGTTCACGGACACCGTGACGAGCGTGGTCACGAGCAGAAAGCCGACGACGAGGCTGACGGCGCCGAGAATCGCGCTGAGCTGCCTGAAATAGCCGAGCCGCTCGTCCACGCGCGCCATCGCATCGGCGGTCGATATGACATCAATAGTGGGAAGCGCGATGCGCATCCACTTCCTGACGTCGTCGATCCTGCTTGGATCGCGAAGCCGCACCATGAACAGCGAGACGCGATCCTCGCGCGCCGTCATTTGCTGGAGGGTGCGCAGCGGGATGGCGACCGCGAGCTGGCCGGCGGCGAGATAGAGAAAGCGCGCGCGCCCCGAGACCACGAGCGCGCGCTCGCCCGAGTGCGTGCGAAGCTGCGGGTCGAAGCCCGCGGCGACGCGGAGCGTGTCGCCAACGCGCGCGCCCGCGGCGCGGAGGAAGTCTTCGTTCGCGATGATGGTGTTCGGCGCGGTCGCATCGTGGCCGGCGGCAAGCCGGTAGTCACCCTGCGACGATGGATCGACGCCGAGCGCGAATGCCGTGATCGACGAGTCGCCGCGGAGCACGTGCACCGAGGCGCCAAGCACCGGGCTGACGAGGTCGATCTCGGGACGCGCGCGGAGCTTCTGCGTGACGTCGGTCGCGCCGGCGATCGACGCTTCGGTGTCGAAGGGAAGCGTGCCGCGTGGCGTCAGGCGCATCTGGAACCCGCGGCTCAGGAGCAGGGCGCGGAACGACTCGCGCATCCCGGTCGACAGCATCACCATGTCGAGGAGCATCGCGGCCGCGATCGCAACGCCAAGCACGGCGAGGATCGTACGCGCACGATTGCGCCGCAACGAGGCGAGCGCGAGCACCAGCCGCATCAGCGACCCAGCAGAACGAGCGGGTGCGTGCGGACGAGGCGGCGCGCCGCGAGCGCGCCCGCGACGATGCCGAGCACGAGCGAGAGCGAGACGGCAAAGAGCACGATGTCACCCGTCACGAGGGCGAAGCGGAGCGGCGTCTGATAGCGCGCCTGATAGTGCCAGTTCACCGCGATCGATGTCACCCATCCGATCACCACGCCAACGCCGCTGCCGATCACGGACACGAACGCGGCTTCGAGCACGACGGTGAGCATTACCGACCGGCGCGAGATGCCGAGAAGGCGAAGGGCCGCCACATCACGACGGCGCTCATCGACCTTGAGCAGCAGAATGCAGAGAAGAAAGACCGCGCTCGCCACGATCGTGATCACGCCGATCGCGCGATGAAAGCGGCTGACGACCGCGAACGTCTCGGAAGTCTCGACCGCGATGTCGCGCGAGCGATAGGCGCGGAAGCCGAATGCAGCGTCGTTGATGGAGTGCACGGCTGCATCGGCGGTGGAATCGCCGTGCGTCGCGATGGCGAAGCGATCGACGCGGTCGCCGTAGCCGATGAGCCGCTGGAGTTGATCGAGATGGAGATGCACGCGATAGTCGCTGCGCGCGATCTCGCTCGGGTCGGCGCGCCGGCCGATGATCGCGGCGACGATCAGGGAGTCGCCGCCAGTGCTCGGCGAGGCGGACACGACGACCGTGTCGCCCAGGCGAACGTGCGCATCGGCGGCGAGCCGCTGATCAATGGTGATCGTGCGAAGCTGGAGCGCGAGCAACAGGGCAACCATGTGAGGAAGCTAACGAGCGGAGAAAGAAGTCGTCGTCACGAATGGCGCGCGGGGCGTCACTAGTCCATCTTCACGGTCCATGCCGACTACCATATTGATCGACACCGATCCGGGAATCGACGACGCCGTGGCGCTCGCGCTCGCAGCGAAGCTTCCCGAGCTGCGCGTCGTGGCCATCACGACGGTGCACGGAAACAGCGACATCGACCGTACGACACGCAATGCGCGACTGGTGGCCTCGACGGCCGGGATCACGGCGCCGATCATTCCGGGAGCGGCGGCTCCTCTCGTGCGCGAGGCGCGCCCCGCGCGCGAAACGCACGGCCCCGAGGGGCTGGGCCACGTCATCCCGGCGCAGGCGGCCGAGCATGAAGTCGATGGAGCGGCGGAGGCGATCATCGCGCAGGTGCGCGGGCATCACAGGCTCACGATGTGTTGCCTGGGCCCGCTCACGAATCTCGCGACGGCGATCGCCTTCGCGCCGGACATCGCGAATGCGATCGGACCCGTGTTCGTCATGGGTGGAGCGCTCGGAGTGCCGGGGACGCAAACCGAGTTGAGCGAGTTCAACTGGTGGACGGATCCGGAGGCCGCGGACTTCGTGCTGCACGCGAACCTCGACCTGCGCCTGGTGCCGCTCGACGTCACGCGCCGCATCGCGGTTCCGGGAAGCGCGATTCGCCTGCTCGAGGAAGCGGGAAAGTCCGATCAGGTGGCGCGATTCTGGGCGGACGCGCTTCGGTTTTACGCGGACTTCCATCAGGAGTACGAGCACTTCGATGGCTGCATCGTGAACGACGCGCTGGCGATCGCGCTCGTGGCCGACCCGTCGATGGCGAAGTGGGAAGAGATGCGCCTCGACGTCTCGCTCTTCGACGATGTGCGGCGCGGCGCGGTCCGTCGCTCGGCGGCTGGTGGCCGAACCGCGGTCGCGACGAGTGTGCACGCGCACCAGGTGCTCGCACTCATCGAGAAGTGTGTGTTCGCGCGCTGGCTGCCGGCCGGATCGCTCGCGCAGGGAGCAGCGGACGCGGATCGCTGGCTCGCCGCCGCCGCTTTGCGGACGTCGAGCGAATGAGCACCGCTGCGCCCGTCGCGATCATTGGCGCGGGAGAGATCGGCAGTGGGTGGGCCGCACTCTTCGCGTCGTATGGCGCGGAGGTGCGGATCGTGGACCCGAATCCGCACGCGATCGATCACGCGAGGGATGCGCTCGCGTGCGCGCGAACGCTCAGGAAGGGGGCGCGGAGCGGGAGTATTTTGCGATCGGCGAATGTAGCGGACGCGGTGCGCGACGTCGCGTGGGTGCAGGAGTCGGTGCCCGAGGGGCGCGCGCTCAAGCGCTCCGTGCTCGCAACGCTCGAGGGCGTGCTGCCGCCGGGTGCCATCGTCGCCAGCTCGACATCCACGCTCGGCGCATCGGTGCTCGGCGAGGGACGGAGCTTCGCGAGTCGGCTGGTGGTCGCGCATCCGTTGTATCCCGTGTATGCGGTGCCGGTGGTGGAGCTATGCGGCGGGCGCGAGACGACGCAGGCAACGATCGCGCGCGCGGCGGAGACGCTGCGTCTCGTGGGGCGCGAGCCGATCATCGTGCAGCGGGAGTTGCCGGGGCTGGTTGCGAACCGACTGACCGCCGCGCTGCTGCGTGAGGCGCTCGATCTCGTGGCGCAGGGTGCGATCAGCGTGCGCGATCTCGATCATCTCGTGTCGCGCGGCATCGCAACCGGATGGGCGACGCGCGGTCCGCTGGCGACCGAGCTTGCGGGAAGTGGCGCATCGACGCTCGATGAGTTTCTGAAGGAATCCGAGGGGCCGCTGGCGGAGCTGCTCGCGTCGCTGGCAGACTGGCGCATGATGCCGCCGTGGGGGCGCGAGGCGCTGCTTCGCGCGACGCAGGGCGCGACCGCGATGCCCGGGGAGTGCGAGTGGGCGATGGCGCTCGCGCGGATGGTGAAGGCGGCGGAGCCTGGGGTTTAGTCGGCGCCGATCACTCGCCGTAGGGCATCCCGAAACGCGGCAGGCGACCAACAGAAAACCGGAGATGGCCAGGCCACCTCCGGTTCTCTCGCCTTCGTCCTCGCGCTGCTACGTGCGCAGTGACCTGAAGGCCTCGCGCATCTCGTGACTGAACGACTCCGGTTGCTCCCACGCCGCGAAGTGCCCGCCTTTGGGGAGCTTGCTGAAATAAATCAGCTTGGGATACGCCTTCTCGGCCCAGCTCTTGGGAGCCGCGTAGATCTCATCGGGGAAGACCGTCACCGCGACCGGGATCTGGATGTTCCTTGGATCGAAAAATCCCGCAGATGACACCTGCGAGGTGTTCCAGTACAGGCGAGCCGAAGAAATCGCCGTGTTGGTGAGCCAATACATCGTGATGTTGTCGAGGATGTCGTCCTTGGTAAGACCTTCCTGCTGTCCGTCGAACACGCGCCTGATGAGCCGGTAGCTGGCCGCGTCGTGATCGAGTATCCACGCGGCGAGCCCGACTGGTGAATCCGCGATCGCGTACAGCGTCTGTGGCTTGAGCGACATCTCCTGCGCGTAGCCCAGCCCCGTCAGGTAGAACACGGCCAGCTGATTCCACGCGTTGCGCTCGTCGGCGGAGAGGGTCGACGGCGGCTTCGTCCCTCCGGAAATCGCCTTGCTGATCTCGGGCGGAACGGTCGCCGGCATGTTGGTGGAAATGCCGAGGAGCTCCGGCGGCGCCTGTAGAGCCATCACCTCCGAGACCGCGTTCCCCCAATCGCCGCCCTGCGCGACGAACTTCTTATAGCCGAGCTTTCGCATCAGCGTTGTCCAGGCGGTGGCGATGCGGACCGGCTGCCAACCGGTCGCCGTCGGCTTGCCGGAAAATCCGTAGCCCGGCAGCGATGGGATCACCACGTCGAAGGCGTCCTCGGCCTTTCCGCCGAACGCCGTGGGATTCGTGAGTGGGGCGATGACCTTCATCTGCTCGATGAACGAGCCCGGCCATCCATGCGTGAGGATCAGCGGCATCGCATTCTTTTCCTTCGACTTCACGTGAATGAAATGAATGTCGAGCCCGTCGATGTTCGTGATGAAGTGCGGGACTGCGTTGATCTTCGCCTCGGCCTTCGTCCAGTCGTAGTCCGTGCCCCAGTAGTGCGCGAGCTTCTGCATCGTCGCGAGCTGCACACCCTGCGCCTCATCACTCACCTGCTCTACCTCGGGCCACTTCGTTGCCTTGACGCGCTTGCGCAAATCGGCAACGTCGGCGTCGGGAAAGCTCACGTGAAAGGGACGGATATCGTCTATCCCGACGCCGGTCCGTCGTGCAACATCGGTCTGAGTTTCGGTGGCTCCAGTCATGGCATCCAACCTCCTGTGAATATCGAGAAGACTCAGCTGACTCCCCGCAACGGCTGCGGCGGCAGCACCAATGAAGTGACGGCGATCGAGATTGGTCATGTTGGCCAGCTCCAATGCGCGGTTTGCGAATTTTTTCGTCGCGATCGACGAAGAGCGTGTTCTGAACCGTGACGCCGTTACGCGCAGCCTGAGTGCGATTCTATCTGATCGACTACGGTACCGTGCAGACCTGGGTATTCGCGCAACAGTTCGGTAGCGATCACTTGACCAGCGTGATGAGCGGTTTCCCTTTTTCGACTACATACGTCGCTAGCTCCGCACCGTTACCGCTGCCGATGTTCTTCACCCAGTGAACCGTTCCGGCCGGTACGAGGAGGACCTCGCCCGGCTTGTACGTCGCCGTCGGCCTGCCATCGACGTGATACTCCAGCGTGCCTTCGAGCACATAAATGATCTCTTCGCCGGGATGCGTGTGCATCGGAGACACATATCCCGGGTCGAAGTCGACGCGCACCTGGATCACCTCGCGACCGGGAGCACTGAGGTCGTGGCGCTGCAGCTCCGTCCGTTTCGTTCCCGCCTGCTGTGCCTGCACTCCGTCCGGCGTCATGGCGCTTCCGACGATGAGCATCATTGCTCCCATGATGAGCGTTGTCTTCACGCGGACCTCCTTTCCTCCCGCAATCGCGGATGATGGAATATCGGCCAGTCTCGATGCGGATCAGCCGAACGTGAACACGAACGCCTCCGCGCCCGGATCGAGAAACTCGATCTCGAACTGGCGATCCGCGATCGGCTTTGGCTGACGGATCAGCTGATAGAGTCGCTGCTCGGTAACCGTGCCGTTACCGTCGGCATCGACATCGACTCCATGCGCGGCGCCCGGCGGAGCTCCATCGATGCGCACACGAAAGCGCACCGTCGCGCCCTTCGTCGCCGGCCCCATCACGAGATGCAGATCGCGGGCGTGAAATCGAAACACGATCCGCCCACTCGCCGTGTTCGAAACGGTGCCTTGCTTCCCCACCGTCCAGTCACCATCGAGCGCCCAGTGGTTGAGGGCGAGCTGCGCAGGTATCGCGTAAACATGCGACTTACCCGACATCAGTCCGCCGGGCGATGAGAAATTGTCGGCACGACTCGAGCCGACGTACGTCTCCTCCGACCTCAGCGTGCTCCAATCGGCGCCCACCTCGGCACCGCTCTCGTGCACCGGCGCGAACTCGGTGCCGATCCCCTTCTGCCCGGCCTCGGTGAGGAGCTGTTTGATGATTACCTCCGACTGCTCGTAGTTGCCCTCGCCGAACTGGTGGTGCCGAATTTCTCCTTTTGCGTCGATGATGTAGAGCGCCGGCCAATAGTGATTGTCGAACGCGTTCCAGATCGCGTAGTCGTTGTCGATCGCTGTGGGGTACACGACTCCCATTTGTTTCGAGGCGAGACGCACGTTATCGATATTCTTCTCGAACTCGAATTCGGGCGTTTGCACGTTGATCACCACCAACCCCTGATCCTTGTACTTCTCGGCCCATGCGCGCACATGGGAGAGTGTGCGAAGCCAGTTGATGCACGTGTAGGTCGAGAAGTCGATCAACACGACCTTGCCGCGCAGGGAGGCCGGCGTCAGCGGCTGCGAATTGAGCCACAGCGTCGCACCCGCAAGCGAGGGGAACGCGCCTTCGTCCGGGAGTCGGGTTGATGAGGGAGTGGTCGGACGCATCGCGGGTGTGCCCACGGCAGAAGTGTGTAGCCCACTCCCGGCTGCGGTGGCGAAAGCGGCGAGGAGTAGAAGCTGGATTGCCTTCACGACGCACCCATTCGAAATAATGATCGACGAGTCGCGATCACGTCCGAGCTAGTTTATGAAATTCCGGACGAGCTGCGCAAGCTCATCGGCATCAGTACGCGTCCACATCGATCACCGCCTGGGCAAACGCCTGCGGCGCTTCCTGAGGCAGGTTGTGACCGATGCCGCCGGCAACGACCCGGTAGGCGTATTTGCCGGTGTACTTCTTGCGATAGAGCGTGTCGTCCGGATAGTGCGGGGCGCCGTTGGCATCGCCTTCAAGGGAGATCGTGGGCACGGAGATGACCGGAAGCTCTGCGGTCCGCCTCTCTTGATCGTCGTACCGTCGCTCGCCGTCGACGAGACTCAGTCGCCAGCGGTAGTTGTGAATCACGATGGCGACATAGTCCGGGTTGTCGAATGACGCCGCCGTGCGATCGAATGTTGCATCGTCGAAGGCCCATTTCGGAGAAGCGAGCCGCCAGATGAGCTTGCCGAAATCGCTCCGGTATTTGTCGTAGCCGAGCGCGCCGCGCTCGGTGGCGAAGTAGTACTGGTACCACCATTGAAGCTCACCCGCTGGTGGAAGTGGCAGTTTCTGGGCGGCCACGTTGGGCACCGCATAGCCGCTGACGGTGACGAGCGCCTTGCAGCGCTCCGGCCAAAGCGCTGCGACGATGTTGGCCGTCCGCGCGCCCCAGTCGAAACCTCCGAGGATCGCCTTGTCGATCTTGAGGGCATCCATGAAGTCGATGACATCGACAGCAGGCGCCGCCTGCTGTCCGTTCCTGAACGTCGCGCCTGAAAGGAAGCGTGTCGTGCCGCAGCCTCGCACGTAGGGCACGATGACCCGGTAGCCCGCCGAGGCCAGCAAGGGGGCGACGTCGACGAAGCTGTAGATGTCGTAGGGCCAGCCGTGCAGAAG
>Ga0080027_10000954_pt1 | contig 11831 bp, 9 predicted proteins | sample OrgsoiDNA2013046_FD_70962 | JGI IMG/M metagenome (GOLD analysis project Ga0080027, IMG submission 70962) | Permafrost soil microbial communities from the Arctic, to analyse light accelerated degradation of dissolved organic matter (DOM) -... | ecosystem: Environmental > Terrestrial > Soil >...
GCAGAATCTCGGGCGGCCAGGTGGGAGCGCGATCGATGCTCGTACGACGCAGCACCCGGGATACGCCATCAGCCAGAGGAAGAGGAAGCGGGTGGAAGAGTGCTTCGGATGGCTCAAGACGATCGCGCTGTTGCGAAAGGTTCGGCACCGTGGCATCTTCAAGGTGGGCTGGGTCTTCACCTTTGTCTCCGCTGCTTATAACCTTGTCCGAATGCGAAATCTCGCGGTTCAAACCCGATAAGTTCAGATCGAGTCTATCCGCCGGGTCGAAAAAGGATATTCTGGCCACGAGCGCATGCAGCCAAAACTCTTCTCTCACTAACAAAACTCAGAAGCTGGGAGAGATTCTAAGTCGCATTATCCATTTTTCCGCAGCCTGCTAGAGTACCCGAATGGTGCAAATCGATTCGAACCACGGTTGGAGTTGTCCGGCCCGCTGCGGCGCAAACCGGACACTCAAGGGAGAGAATATGGCCCCTACCCTACTCATTGACCCGGTGTGATCTAGGAGGTTTCATGCAAATCAAGCAAGAGAAACGGAGTCAGTCTTCGATACCCGAAGGTTCAGCCCCCCAGCCTAAGCTGCTGGAGATCCGACGGGAGTTCCAAGTCCCCGTCGCGCGCCTCTTCGATGCCTTCGCCACCGCCGAGGCGTTGAAAGCCTGGTGGTGGCCCAAAGGGCTACGAGCTGACCGAATCGACCTCGATTTCCGCGAAGGCGGCCGATACTTCATCAGCATGAAGGGCCAGGTCCAGGGCAAGGACGCCAGCGGCGGGATGACGGGCGAGATCGAGGAGATCGTCGAGAACGAGCGCATCGTGATGACGGACAGCTTCGCGGACGCAAAAGGGACACGTATTTCGGCCCAGGAGGCGGGGATGCCCGGGCAATGGCCCGAACAGATCTCCATCACGTTCGAGTTCGAGGCTGCGGGTAAGGAGGAGAGCCGGTTCCGCTTAGCCCCGGACGAGATGCAGAAAGAATGCGTCCAGGGTTGGTTGGAGTCGTTCGATAAGCTCGAAAAATATCTAGCCGGTGGGAAGAAGTGATTCGGAGGCGATAAAGATGGCGGACGCAACTTTGCAAGGCAAACTCTCCGTGGCAATAAGTGCCAACGATGTTCAGCGAAGCCTGGATTTCTACGTTAAGGGGCTGGGCTTCACCGAAGCGGATCGGATGGAGAAGAACGGTGCCCTAGAGGGAGCCATGATCGCCGCTGGCGATGTTCATCTGGGAGTATCTCAGGATGATTTTTCCAAGGGCCGCGATCGCAAAAAGGGTGTGGGGTTGTCAATCCACGTCGAAACCGACCAAGATCTAACTGCGTTGGCGCGGCGTGTGAAACAAGCGGGCATCGCGTTTGATAAGGAACTCGGACCCCTGCCTTGGGGGCCGATCGGTTTCAGCGTCAAGGATCCCGATGGATTGACTGTCTTCGTTTCAAATCCGGATCGACAGCATTAGACTTCCTGATCGAGCATAAGGAGCACACCGCCATGAATCCAAGAAACACAATATGCCTCTGGTACGATAAAGACGCGCAGGAGGCGGCGCGTTTCTATGCCGCCACGTTCCCGGATAGCAAAGTAACTGTCGTCCACAAAGCGCCTGGCGATTTCCCCGGCGGCAAGAAGGACCAGGTGCTTACGGTCGAGTTCACCGTTCTGGGCATTCCCTGTCTCGGTCTCAACGGCGGACCGGAGTTCAAGCACAGCGAGGCCTTTTCCTTCGAGCTTGCGACTGATGACCAGGAAGAGACGGATCGCTACTGGAACGCGATCGTGGGAAATGGCGGCAAGGAGAGCCAGTGCGGTTGGTGCAAGGACCGCTGGGGCCTTTCCTGGCAAATCACGCCACGTACGCTCACCGAGGCGATGGCGGCTGGTGGCGGAGAGGCAAAGCGTGCCTTCGAGGCGATGATGAAAATGAAAAAGATCGACGTCCCGGCTATCGAGGCAGCGCGGCGAGTCTGACAGGTCGGCGCTTCGAAGCGTCCTCGATTAAACGACCTGGAACCGAGATGGGGATGACAAATCACGGGTTGAAACTGGGACAAGGCTGATATGAATGATCGCGACCCGACTACCAAGAGGAGAACAAAATGAGCGCCACATACACCTTCGACGTCTTCGCCACCCTGGACGGCTTTGGCTCCTACGGCCCCGACGGAGACTGGGGTGGCTACTGGGGCAAGCAAGGCCCCGAGCTGCTCGACCACCGCCTCTCCCGCTACAACCATCGGCAGCACATCGTTTTCGGTGCCAAGACGTTCCGGATGATGGCGAAGATGGTCGGGTTGAGCAAGGGAACATCGGGCGTGGACGAATGGAACTTGCGAATGAGGGACATGCCGGCAACGGTAGTCTCGACGACTCTAAAAGGCCCATTTGACTGGCCCAACGCGACCGTCGTGAGCGGTGTCGCCGTCGACATCGTCGCCCGGCTTAAGAAAGAGTCCCCGGTGCCACTGCGCTCACACGGCAGCCTGTCATTGAACCGAGCGCTGATGGCTGCGGGCTTAGTCGACCTCATGCAAGTGACGCTTTTCCCTGTCATCAGCGGAAGGACCGGGACCTCCCCGATCTTCCAAGGTTCGGACGATTTCGACCTGGAGCTACTCGAGCACCGCACACTGGACGGCCGCACCCAAGAACTGATCTACCGTCCCACCCTCCATCGAAGCGCCCTCCACGTACGGGATGGGAAGTCCTGAGCGCCCCATGAGCCTATGTGGCCGCGAGAAATGATACCTCGCAATCACCGAGAAAGGCGGCCGAGCGCTGACCAATTCGCACGTGGTGGCCGACAACAACATTAGAACGTACCAGGGACTCAGCTTTTTCGCGTATCGGAAGAAGGCGGCCAAGCGATAGCTCGCGCAAAACGGCGCAGCGTTGACCAAAACGGATCAACACCCGATAAGTCAGCAATGTGGAAGCAACCCGATAACCTGTCAGCACTTCACCTTGCGGTCCACAAACGGGCTTCGCGGAGATCAATGCGATCTCCTCGAAGCCGACTTCTGGCCCGCACCGTTGAAAGTTTATTCCTAACATAACTTCCGGGTAGCCCGTTATCCGACAATTGAGATCGCCAGGCGGCGTTCGTGTTGAACCGGCCGATGTGCGGTCCAATCGAAGTTAGTTGAGGAACGAGCGGACGTTCTCCGAGGTCCACTGTCGCAGAGCAATAGGTTTTCTACCCAAGATCCGCTCGACACGGTCGGTGGTGGCAGCTAGCCTTCGCTCACGTATCGCACGCCACAACGCCACGTGTGCTTCAGTTTCTTCTCGTTTGCCCGTTATACGTGCGCGGAGTTCTCGTTCGGCTGTCGCAAACTATCGATCCCATATGCCCAACCGAGCACGATCGGGAAGAGGATGAGATCGACGGTCACGAGAACGTGGACGCTTGGTGGGATTAGCAACATCGATCCGCGTTAACGGTCACAATTGATCAGTTTATTAGTTTCGCGGGTCGCATCATGGAAGATGGCAAAAATGCCCACTCTCAAACGGGGACAAGCTGTCCTTTGCCCTATGTGTGCCGCCGGCCCCAGCGAGAGGCGCCAACGACAGTTTCCACATTAACGCTTGTCAGGCCAACGATTTTTAGTCAGAAAGGAACACTCATGTATCGAACCGAACTTTGTTCTCTCTTGGGCGCTAGCGTCCTTGCTTTGGCAGCCATCGGCGCATCGGCGCAAACGGCACCGAAGATAAAGCCAGGATTATGGCAAATCCACATGGAACAAGAGAGAAACGGGCAGAAAGTGCCGGATGCATCCGAGAGGATGAAAGACCACATGAAGGACATGACTCCGGAGCGACGCAAACAGTTCGAGGAAATGATGAAACAGCGGGGGGTTGACCCAAACGCAACAGACACCGTCAAGCTCTGCTACAGCCAAAAGATGGTAGATCGTGGAGCGTGGACCGCTCAAGAGGGCTGCAAGACAGATTTCACCAATCGCAGCGCCACTTCCTGGAAGTGGCACTCGGTCTGTTCAGAGCTCGGTTACGAAGGCGAGGGCGAAGCGACTTTTTCGGATGCCGATAATTTCACTGTCAAATCATCGGGCGTTTCGACTGCTGGAGGCAAGACCCTCAAAGTGAATTCCACAAGAACCGGAAAATGGCTGAGCGCCGATTGCGGCGGCGTGAAGCCGATGGACGCCACCACCACAGATGCTCAGTAGTCAGCGGATCACGAGCAACCCTTATCAGGGCTAATACCGGAGCCGCCGTTTTTGCGCTTCACTATTCAGAATTCCGCGATATAGACGAGTGATCCACAACTGCCCAGAAGCCGACTTCGGGCCAATAACACCAGGGTCGTCCTAAAGCCATATGGAACTGTGTTGCACCTACGATGTGGTCTCCGCCCGGGCGTCTATGTAACCCGGATAGGGATTCCCTCGCCAAGCTCAAAGCGTCCAGTTAAGTCGTAAGGTTTTGATTCCTGCTTCAAGACGGAGTGAACCTCCAGCAACAACTCCCCGCTCCATTTCACTGATCCGCCCTGAATGGAGTTGATGTTCCCATTCTGAATTCTCAAGATCACCCCCTGAAGCTTCAGATCTCCCGCCAGCGTAAATTCAAGCCTCGCCTTCGGTATCTCAAAACCTCTGTAGGTCACCTGCAAATACGGATGGTGCGTTACTTTCACCGTGTGCTCTACCAGCGACACGAGGTTCTCTTCCTTCGGGGGATGCTTCTCCGCGTCCGCAAATTCCAGAATCTCCCGGTATTTCTGCCATGCCGGCAGCAGGAACGTCAGCAGGGGAATATCCAGAGCCTCTACCGTCTTCTCGAATAAAACATCCTCCACCGCGCTCCATTGGATCAGCTTCGATTTCTTCGCAACCTGCTCTTTCAGCACGGCCGCGGCTGGTGAAGCCTCCAATTCCCTCTGCTTCGCCGCACGCACCGTTTGCGTTGCTGCCTTTGCGTCCTGGAGTTCAAACAAATCCTTCATCGTCAAGTTCGCTTGTGTCATCCAATCCTCTCTACTCTCAGAATGACCGTACGGCGAAACTCAGCAGTCGCCGTGGCCACTGGCTGCTCTATTCGAAAGCCGAACGCAGCTTCGAGCGCGTCCTCTCCATCGTGGTGCAAATCCACACTTCCAGGTCTTCCGCCCGGGTGTAGGTCAACCAACCCGGTTACGTATTTGCTGGCGAGGTATAAGCCTGCCAAACTACACATCACCACGATCACTCCGCCGGTAACGTATTTGCCCCACTTCTCCCACCAAGTGGGCTGTGGTTCCACCACAACGAGTTTTTGTGGATCGTTCTTGATCGTGTGCCCGTGTCCGGCCATCATCGTCACGGTCACAGGGTAGGTCCCAGTTTTCGCGAAAGCTTGCGTATAAACGTCGCCCGACGCTTTCGGCTTCGCTTTATCGCCGAAATAAAAGTAATACGGGCCGTTGGCAATCGACGGATCATCAGGAGTTACCCGCGCCGTAAATGTGACGGGCTGCCCCGGCACGGGATGCAGCGGCTCCCAACTCACTGTGATTTCGATCTTCGTCTCATGCACGGTGATGTGAACAGGCTGCTCGCTCTGCGCTTTCCGCTCACCGACTCTCGCCGTTACGCGAACGTCGTAATCTCCGTCCTTTTCGAAGGGATAAGAAACTTCCGGACCCCCGGTCATCGGGAGCGACCCATTGCCGAAGTCATAAGCGTATTGCGCATCAGGCGAGTCGGGTTGCAGCATCGCGACGAATGTTATTGTGTCTCCCGGCGCCACGTTCGTCTTGTCCGCCGTCAAAGTCACAGACAGCGGCTCCACTTGCGGCGGGCTAGCCGCCTTGTAAGCAATGACTTCGCTGCCCCAAGGTTCCGGTGTTCCAGGTTCGGGATCTTGGTCAAAGATTGTGCCGGGCTCTGCTGCGGTCGTTTCCTTCGGAGCCGATCCCCCATATTTCAGATGGTAGTCGACTAACAGGCTAGGGATCCGCCCCTCCGGCACACCCACGATCGGTGGAATCTTCGTCATCTGTTGCGGCGGCATTTTCATCCAAAGCTGAAGCGCGGAACAAACCACCACATTGCTGTATGGAACCGGAAACTGCCGCTCGACGATCCATCCGGTATTGTTGTTGTTCACCGTTTGGATATACAGCTTGTTCACCACCTCTGCGCTGACTTCATCGAGCTTTTTGTTGCTCAAGTCCGGAACCACTGTCATCCGCGGCTTGTACATCATTAGGGTTACCGGCGCTTGACCGGGCAGCACTGTGGCTTTAGCCACCAACCCTGGAGCGAGATGCGGGCTTGGAACCTCGGCCTTCGGATTCACAGGTTCGCTGCACTGCCCGTTCGCGAATCCAGAATGAAAGGTAGACGCGAGGATGAGCAGACCAATCGCAGCACGATAGCCTCCGGTCCCCACACGCACTGGTTCGCTCATAGATAGCTCACTAGGAGAAATGCATCAGGCCGGACAGCCTCGATGCCACTCACAATCTTCTCATGGCACAGTCACAATAGACCCTTTCCGACCACACGACACCTGAGATCTAGCCAGAGCAGTTTAGGAAACAATCGTTACATCTGAGGCTCGAAGAAATTGAGTCTAGCTATGGCCGCCCGTGAATGCGCTTTCCGCAGAGCGACTGTGGGGACAATACCTGCATCATCTCCGCGAATTGAGGGATGTCTTGCGATTGCGTGCCGTCACCGATCGCTTTTCCCGGCGTTGAATCACTTCCACATTCAGTCGGTCCGCCCCCAATTGCGATTGCCGTGCGGGACCCGCCCGGAACGAACAAACTCAGGACGGTGGGCTAGAAAATGCTTTTCTGTCGCGTTCGTGGATAGCTGCCGGGTTATCGATCAGCCAGATGGAGCAACGCTTCGAGGATTGGGTCGGTTGCCATTCGGGGGATAACGCTTCCCCGAAGCCACTTCTGGCCCGGAATGACTTGTCGCGGTAGGGACGACCATCACTGATCGCCCCCCGCACAGATCCGTACGAGCGCGTCTATGCATACGGCTCTTACGAAGAATGAGTGGCGTAGAAGCGTGCATCGGGATAGGGGTGCAGAACGCGGGGTGGAGGAATCCACCGGTTCAAGGCTGGGGTAAAACGTTCCCAACGCATCTGGGCGCGCTGACTGCGGCGGACCAGAACACTCTGCCATAGCCTGCACACGCGAAGTTTGAAGATGCGCAACTGAGTCGTGTTCCCGGGAACAGCGTGGTATTGGTAATAACCCAGCACGACCTTCCGGAGCCACGCACCAACTTCGGCCATGCGATCATGCATCCGGCGTTGAAGCTCAACCTTGATGGCTTTGAGCTTCGCAACCATTCGCTTTTTCGCAGTGATCCGCCCTACGGTGAAGGTTCCGCTCTTGTGGCGTTGCCCACAGTAGTGGGTGAAGCCCAGGAACGTGAAGGTCTCTGGTTTTCCCTCTCCCCGCGCTTTCCGGTCCAGAGCGGCGAACCGCCCGAACTCGATCAGCCGAGTCTTGTCCGGATGTAATTCCAAGCCGAACTTCGCCAGCCGTTCCCGGAACTCTTTCAGGAAACGCTCAGCTTCCGTCCGGTACTGAAAGCTCACCACAAGATCGTCAGCATAGCGGACGACTATTACGTCCCCCTTTGCGACTTTCTTGCGCCAGACATCAGCCCAGAGATCGAAGAGGTAATGCAGGTACACGTTGGCGAGCAGCGGTGATGCCACTGCTCCCTGCGGCGTACCCATTTTCGTCTCCGACCATTGGCCGTCTTCCGATACTCCCGCCTTCAGCCATTTCCGGATCAGGCGAAGTATCCTCCGATCGGTCACCCGGTGCTCGATGAACTTCATCGTCCATTCGTGGCTCAGGTTATCGAAAAAGCCACGGATGTCGGCATCGAGCACCCAGTTCATCCGCTTCCGTTGGATGCCCACCGTCAGCGCGTCCAGCGCCTGGTGCGGGCTGCGACCGGGACGGAACCCGTAAGAAAAGCCTTTGAAGTCGACCTCGTAGATCTGGTTGAGGATCGTCACCACGGCCTGTTGAACGATTTTGTCTTCCAGCGCCGCGATGCCCAATGGACGTTGCCGCCCGTCAGCCTTCGGTATAAAGACTCGTCTTGAAGGTTTTGCCCGATACGTTCCACGATGCACCCGGTTGTGCAGATCGACGAGTCGATCCTCCAGCCCGGATTCATACTCCTGCCACGTTACGCCGTCCACTCCGGGCGCAGCCTTACGCTGAAGCGCGTAGAAGCTGTCGCGAAGTAACTCGCCGCTCACATGGTGGAGCAAAGCGGTGAACCGCTCCTGCTTTCTTTCCCTTGCTACTTTCCGCACACCGTCCAATCCCTGGGACATGCGCTTCCCGCTCTGTGTCGGGTGCATGCGCGACGGAACGATGTTTTCCTTCGTCTGTGCCCTTCCCTCCCCAGCCTCCGCAGAAGGTTGCCCTCCCTTGTTCGGTCGGTTCACAGGTACTACGGCACAGTCCGACTTCTCCAGCGCGTACGTGTCCGCCGTGCGGCTTGTGGCCTTCGCGGTCCGGCCTTGATCCTCAGACCAAGGCGCACTGGAGATCTCCCGGTTCTCGTGCATGTTGTTTCTCAGCGTGCGCGGGTTCTCAGACTACGCAGGACCGACACGCCGCTCGCGTTTAGCGCGGCTGCCGTATTGCCTTCCTCCTACTCGGAATGAAGTCGGCATCCTGTTCTACGGGCTTTTCGCAGCTCAATCGCCCCGCCCACCGGTGCCTCTGTCTACGCTTCAAGAAACACCTCGCGATGTCCCCAGCAAGACTCGAGGTCAGGATGGATTCGCTACTTCCTTTCCTGTAGGGCTCTTGCATCCCCTACAACAGGCCGGTTTATCCCGGCGCACCCGAGTGGCCCGTTATCCGGACTTAGGGGATCGCCGCCCGCGCAATGAACGCGTTAGTCAGTAGAACCAATAAACTACCCCGACTCCACTGTTGCTCGACGTTGACCGCACTGGATTCGCTCGTTGGGGATTTCCAAAGATTTACTTGGCGCGGCTGTAACGCTGAGCGTGGGTGGATCACCATTACCGTAGTTGTTTCCTGGGATACATCAGCACAACTGAGGGATTATGAAAAGACGTTCCAGACTCACCAACCGACCGCTCAGGCTCGCGCCTCCGAAAACCGCGGAGCAAATCAAAACTACCGACATCAGCCAGAGTCCTGACTACACGGTCACGAACACCAAAGACAACGGCGGCCTGATTCTCACCAGTGTCGAAGTCGCAGCCGTCTTTTGGGGAAAGTACTGGAGCAATACCTCGCCCGCTCCGTCGCCTACACCCGATACGTACTACCAGGCGTTCACCGGAATTACAACCGGTCCTTATCTCACGGGCTTACGGCAGTATCGCGGCGCCGGGCCGGGAACGATGCTCGGCAAGTTCATCAACGATTCGTCGGATCCGCCGAATGGGTACGGTGATAGCGATGTCGCCAACATGTTGACGAAGTTCCTCGACGACAATCCGAGCGTCCCCGCGCCGGCGACGGGTCGTCAGCGATTTTATGCAGTGGTTACACCTCCCGGCCTCGACGACAGCGAGGCCCTGGGCAAGCATATCAACTTCACCTACAAGGGCGTGAAGGCATACTACTGCTGGGTCAATAGCATCGGCGGGTTGACAGACAGTTCTTCGGACGGCGTGGTCAACACCTTCTCGCATGAGTTGGCCGAGGCATGTACGGATCCGGATGGCGGTAGCGGAATTACCGTCGACGGCACGGGCGTGAGTAATGACGAGATTGGCGATACGTGTAACAACGAATTCGCAATTGTGGAGATGAACGGCGTGCACTGCAACGTGCAGTGCTATTGGAGCGCGGCGGACAAGGCCTGCATTATGCCGCTGGGCACTCTGACCTTCCTGATCAACAAGAACACCTTCGGCAAGGACGAGGTGAACGAGGCGATCAAAGTCAACGCTGGCGTGTTCTCGAACGCGTTCTGGCTGGCGCTGGACGATTACAGCATCGACACGTTCAACTCGTTTAAGGTCGCGATCCCCACGCCGACGGGACCGTTCGCGAACCTGGCGGGCGTGCATATCAAGCCGTCGCCGGCGACACCGGGCGGTCCGACCCCTGCCCAACCGATTCCGGTTTACGAAGATCCGAACAATACGAGTCTCATCCAGAGAATTCGGTTCTCCTTCGATGTCATCTTCGATAATCCGCTGGCGACACCATTTCCGCCGAGCGCGACTACGTATGACTTGACGGCGACTTTTACAACCAACGGAGTAACGATTCCGGGCGTGAATTCGCAGGATACCGTGGAATTCGAATTGGTGCCGGGCGCCGACCCTTATTTTTCCAGCATCGATCCGAATGACGCCTCCGCCGTCTCTTATCTGAGCCAAGATTTGCGAGTCTTCTCGGTCACTCAAGCGGAGTCGGCTCTTCCGGGCGACAGCTCGGCCCCCACGTTCTCAACGAGCCAGAGCCCCTATGATTACATCCAGGCCCTGATCGGGTACCTGAACGGGGCAACCGCTTACACGGCGCCCAACTTGTCCGATCCGTTGAACGGGCTGCCGGGTCAGTCAGGTTACGAGACTGGTGATTCGTCAGTAACACCGCTCGATGCCTCGAAGAAACAGAATTACAACTTCGCGATCGCGCGAGTGCGCCTGACCAGTGATACGCAGGGTCCGGCGAGCCTGGCAAGTAATGTCCGGGTGTTCTTCCGGCTCTGGATCGCGCCATCTTTCGACACGGATTTCCAGCCGAGCACCACGTACCTAAGCAGTCCGGCGTATCCGGCGCTGCCGGCCAATCCGCTGCCGTCATCGGCCAGCCTGCCGCCGGACCCGAGCGGGCGGGCGATCCGTACCACACCGTTCTTTGCCACCAGCAAAGCGGGCACCAGCGACTACGATCCATCGGTGCCGAACAATAACATTCGCGACATTCAAATTCCGATGGTGCCGGGCCAGGACACAGTGTGGGCCTACTATGGTTGCTTCCTGGACATTTACGACGCCAGCAATAACTGTAGCTATCCGGGGACGCACCATTGCATCGTCGCGGAGATCGCGTATGACAACGCGCCGCTGTTATTTCAGAGCGGCGTGGCCACGAATCCCGGCAACACGGACAAGCTGTCGCAGCGAAATCTGCAGATCACGCTGTCAGGGAATCCTGGGCCGATGTCGACGCATCGCATCCCGCAGGCGTTTGACACGCGGCCAAGTCTGCCATTTCTAGACGCGGACGGGACAGTGCTGAATGAGCCGGACGAGATGATGATCGACTGGGGTAATACGCCGCCCGGATCCAAGGCGCAGATCTACTGGCCGGAGGTGGCGGCTAACGACGTGCTGGAACTGGCATCCCGTCTGTACGGAACTAACTTACTTACTGCCGTCGACGCGAACACGATTGCGCTGACCACGGTAAAAGGGGTCAGCTACGTTCCGATACCGGCGGCGCAAGGCAAAACTTTTGCCGGGTTGTTCACTGTCGATCTGCCCCTGGGCGTGAAGGCGGGACAGGAATTCAACATCGTCGTGCGCCGACTGGCGACACAGACAGTGACGCAGGTCATCATTCAAAAGCGAGATCACGCAGCGCGGCACAAGGCCGGTCAGAAGGGGGCTGGCGCGGACAGCAACACCAAGTCGTGGCGTTACGTCACCGGCGCGTTCCTTGTGAAGATTCCGGTGACCACCGAGGATCTCCTGCTGGGTCCGGAGGAGAATACCCTGGCGATCATGAAGGCGCGGTTGGCCGCGATGTCGCCTGCATACCGCTGGTACCCTGTGCTGAAGCGATACATCGAATACGTGTCCGGGAGAGTTGATGGATCGGGAGG
>Ga0080027_10000956_pt1 | contig 11826 bp, 6 predicted proteins | sample OrgsoiDNA2013046_FD_70962 | JGI IMG/M metagenome (GOLD analysis project Ga0080027, IMG submission 70962) | Permafrost soil microbial communities from the Arctic, to analyse light accelerated degradation of dissolved organic matter (DOM) -... | ecosystem: Environmental > Terrestrial > Soil >...
GCATACACCACTAACCCGGCACCCAGCGCCTGGGTCGGACTTAGCGCCCGGAAAAGGTTTAACTCCAATTCGAGATCGAGAATATCGAGTTCAGAGGAGGCCGGGTCAAAGCCGCGCCGAGCGGCGAGCGCCTGCCAGCTTTTGTTACTCGTATGATCGTTAGGCAGGCCATTGCCGGCCTTAAGCCGGGCCGGAAGAAATCCACCGGATGGACCTGAAGGGGCAAAACCCTTGAGCTTCTTATCACCGGCCATCCCTCGACAGTAATTCTCGCCGTAAACAAGTTCGCGCAGAGTCAGCCCCATCGGGACCTCATACACTCCCGGGCGCTTAACATCTCCCGAAACGGAAAAGATTCGGCGACCCTTCCACCCGTTCACGCCTTGTTCAGCGTAGACCTTGCCACCGTTGAGGCAGACAAAAGGAATCCAGGCGAACGTTTCAACATTGCTTACAAGGGTTGGAAGGTCCTCTAATCCATTGGTCTCTAATTTCGGCGGCATGTTTCGCGGTTCGCCGCGCCGATCCGACATGGCTTCGATGAGCGCGCTTTGTTCGCCGCAAATGTAACCTCCAGGACTAACGAACACGGATATGGGCAACGAGCGGCCGATTAACATCGCATCTTCGCCACAAAGCCCGAGTTGCTCGGCGCGGCGGATCTCGTTCCGGCATGCTTCAATTTGTTCGGCGTATTCATGGCGAATGTAGATGAAACCCTGAGTAGCCTCAGTAATAAGACTGGCCAGTATCACCGCTTCAACGATCAAGTGCGGAGTGCGAAGAAGAAGCTCGCGGTCCTTGAAAGTACCTGGCTCGCTCTCGTCGCCATTTACGACAATAAAGGCGCGATCGTCGGATTCGCGCTGCCGGGCCGTGCGCACGGCATCGCGCACATCGCGCCACTTCTGCACCGCCGGGATTCCAGCGCCGCCCAAGCCGCGGAGATCAGCCTCGCGGATCTCATCGAGAAGAATGTCCGACCACCCGCCTAACGTCGGGCCTTTCGCCCATGCGTCTTCCGTTTGCCAGTAGCGCACCGCGTCGCAAATGGCCGATTCCATTTCGAAATCAACTCGCATCTGCCGGATAGCCGCGATGCGAAATTTTTCCACCATCCCCAACGTCCACTCCGGTTTCGCCGAGAGAAATTCCACCGCCGCGCTCAAGGAGGTATCGCGCGCCGTGATCGCAGCGCGCACCGCGCGATAGTCAGGCGAATTTCCTTGGTAAGGGTCGATCATGCTGCCATCGCCAAGAAAGCTCTGGTCGATATCATGATCCGGTGCCGGGGGCGCATTTCTAACTGCCGCCGCCACGATTGCCTTTAGCTCATCGCTCGAGCGCGCGAGATAGTAATGTTCGTGCTCGGAGCCTGGTACCGCGGCGCAGGCCGCCGGCGCCCGATCGCACCGGCCGAGACACGACGTTCCTTCGACCGCGACGTGTTCGCTCGTTAGGGCGGCCAGTTCTGCGAGTATCTTGCCTGAACCAGCCAGGTGACACGACAAATCGCGGCAGACTTGCAGCACGACCTGCTTGGGGGGTGTAAGCTGGAAGTGAGGGAAGAAACTCGCTACGGCTTGGAGGCGATACTGCGGCACACCCGATTCTTTCGAGAATTTCTCCAGAGCTTCTGGCTTCAAATAGCCGAATTGTTGCTGAATGCGCTGCAAGGCCGGCACGAGCGCCGGGGAATATGAAGTTGGCCGTTCGTTAGGCATGGGTGCGGGGGAATCTTATTACGGAGCGCGCTCCATTGTCGCGCGAAAAGTTGCCAGATCGGCAACGAATTTCACAGGCTGAAAACCAGCTGGCGATCGAGCATCTTGGAAGAGATCCTGGAGCGCGGGGCCCTTCGGCGGGGCTGCTGCCTGCTGATTCGTCGCGCAGGAGAGGCGATCAAGCGCAGGGACGAGTCTCTGTGCCCGACGATAAAGCAACTCGATCGGTGTGTTCTTTGAAACGACGAATTCCGAATCGGCCGAGGCCAACTCGTGGAGAGCCGTGGCGGCGAATGCATCACCCAATGGATCGAGCGCGGCGCGGCGCGCGAGCAAGTCGGCCTGTTCTTGCATGCTAGTAAACGAGCCGCGGCTGGTTGTCCCATCTGGTGGGGCGATGAGCGGGAGGCGCGACTGATGCCCGGTCACTTTCGCCAACAACCAGGCAAGTCCCCGCCAGCGGACGATGCCTAACGAATCGGCCTTTTCATTCTGAGAAAGCGCCCAGCTCATTTCGCGCAAGGCCACGGCTTGCCCGACCAGCCAGGCCCGCGGGCCGCAGGCGGGACCATCGTCGCTCCAGTGCTCTGGCTCCGCGACGGACTGGCCATCGAGCTCAAACATTAGTTCAGGATGGCCGGCCTGGAGCAGATCTCGATCGATGTTTTGATGACAGGCAACACAGGTGTTGGCCCGGACGTAAAAACTGCGCAGGTCGCGCATCCCCGCGCCTACGCGCGTGGCGTAAGGCCAATCCTTTCGTGTGTGTCCGCGCAGCCACGACCCTGCGGCGGAGTGACAGTTTTCACAGGAGACACCTTCATCGACTTGCGCCGTTGCCGTGAGACGAGCCGATGCGACGGATTGAAACGGTGAATGACAAATTGTGCAGCGCGGGCTCGTTTGCGCGGAGGTTAGGCCGAGGGTTTGCGCCATCTGCGCGGAACGCGCGCTCACAAGCACGGCGTAGGCGCGATAATGAAAATCCTGTTGCACCCAGGTGAGAAATTGATGCCGTTTCTCGCCCGCGCCGCCATGGCAGCTGGATGATTGGCACCCGGCCGCTCCGACAAATTTGTCGGGCTGGAGTGCAGCGGCATAGCTCGAGCTTCCAGCCAGACAAACAGCGACCGCGGCGAATGCACCCCGCCAGTAAAATGCGCTTTCGATCACGCCGCGACGCTAGCGGAAAGCGACACCGCAATGCCAGACAATAACTGCGTCAGGGCTTTTGCTTGCCTAACGAAATCAAAAGTTCTTTCCTGAAAACGCCTGAAGAGTATTCTGGCCCGAACTGCCCGGGAAAAATACGTGATCGGCAAAACGCGCACCATTTACTGAGGCAGTGGCGGGATGCGAATCTTTAACCGTGCCCATTTTCCCTGGTTCTTGTTTGTTGTCCTGACGACGATTGCCGCCGGTTGGATCTACGTTGGGAATTTTTATCCGTCGCATTTGCCGCCCGGGCTGGTTTTGCCCCGCGCGCTCGTGCAGGAAACGTCGGAACATCGCAGCATCGGTGGTACTCCGGTTGGGCTTGTTTTCGGCGTCGTTTCGTTTGCGATTTTTATTTTCGGTGCGCTGCTCAGCTTGCGCAAAAGAGTGGTGCTCTGGCCGATCGGGACGGTGCAACGCTGGCTGCGCGCCCATATCTGGCTCACGCTTCTCACGATCCCGCTTGTTCTCCTGCACAGTGGATTTCGTCTCGGCGGCCCGATGACCACTCTGCTCATGGTGCTTTACACCGTCGTGATGGTGAGCGGTCTCTACGGATTGTTCCTGCAACACCGGATGCCCATTATCATGAAGGAGCGATTGCCAAGCGAAACGGTCTACGAACAAATCCCGCACATTCGCTCGCAGCTTTTCCTCGCCGCGGAAAGAATGTATAACTCCTTCAAGTCGGCTAAGCTGTCCCCGGCGTCTTCGACCGAATCTTCAGCGGCGATCATTGATCCGGAATCGGAAGCTGCGCTTGTCACCTTTCTCGAAGATCAAGTCATGCCTTATCTCCACGCGCGACGGGGCGGCAGATTTGGGCTCGGTGACAGTAGTTATTCAGAAGACACCTTTCGCTTTGTGAAACTTCGCGTCGCCGAAACGTATCGCGACCGCGTCGAACAAATACAGGCGTGGTGTGATGAACGCCGGATGCTGGACCTGCAAACCCGCTTGCACCACTGGCTACATGCCTGGCTTTTTGTGCACGTCCCTTTTTCTTATTTGCTCCTCATCCTCACCGGATGGCATGCATTTGTAACCCTCTTTTATTACTGAGAGCCAATGATAACGCCCAGAAGGACGCAAAAGCAGATCTCGAACAAATACCAGGGCAATCTTGGTTATTATAGTAAGACTCAGCTCTGGCGACTGGCCCGCTTTTTAATCAGCTTTTTTGCCATCGCGGTGGGGGTTGCGCTAGTTATCTCTTATCGAAAGCGAGGCGACGAGCGCTTCTTTAGCTCCGGCCCATTATCTCGCAATCACGCCGCTCTCGCGAACAACTGCGCGAGTTGTCACGACAATTCATTGCTCACTGGCCATCAGCTGACTCAGGCCAAATTCCAGAAAGCAGTGAGCGACCAATTTCATCACGGCATCGCTTTTGATGCGATCGACAACAATTGCGAGACCTGCCATTTCGCCAGGAACAAAAGGACCTATGCCTTCCACGAACTGAATGTCGTGAAGAATCGTTCATGTTCGGTCTGTCATCAGGAGCACCAAGGCCCCGGGCCACTCAAGTGGGTCGCGAGCTCGCAATGCGCCTCCTGTCATAACAATCCTCAGACAATGGAGGCCTCCGCGCAAAAAGGAATGCAACCACACTGGGATAATTGGCAGCGTCATCCGCATCCCGCGCAGCAGATCGTCTTTGAGTTACCTCGGCCAGCTCGCGGTTACACCGAGACCTTTTCGTCCTTCTGGGATGGTCACCCGGAATTTCAACTCAAGCGCGAGCCGGGGCGCGATCCGGATGTGCTGCGCTTCAATCACACGCGCCATTTCGCTGCTGACATCCCCTTTGTGAGCGGCCAAAAACTTGACTGCAATTATTGCCACAAGCCCGATTCCGAGGGCCGTTACTATCAACGCGTGACCTTTGCTGTGAATTGCCAGGTTTGTCATTCGCTCCAGTTCGATCCGAAGAATCCCGAGCTAGTGCTGCCGCATGGAAACACCACTGCGGTGCGCGGATTTTTGCGGACGTTGCCGACGCAGTACGCGGACCTCTCCGTCAAGAAGGGAATCACCCGGCCTAACGAGATTAAGAACTTCGTGACCCAGCAAATGATACAACTGCGCGAGCGCGTACGCTCTGGTGAAGAGTTCGAGCGCCAGGTTTTCTTTGTCGCCGATCCCTACAAACCGAAAGGTGAAACCGAACCGCGCGTGCGTGCTTTATTTTATGGCTGCGCTCTTTGCCACGATGTGCAGCCGGTGGCGAACGCGGCGCCATTCATCGCGAAACCAACGTTCGTCGATCGCTGGATGCCGCAATCAAGCTTTGATCACGCCAAACACACGATGGTGAAATGCGACGAGTGTCATCACGCGACGCGGAGCCGCGACACATCTGACGTGCTAATGCCCGGAATCGCGAGTTGCGTGACCTGTCACAGCCCGAAAGGGAAGGTCGTGGCTGAATGCATCACCTGCCACGTCTATCACGCGCCGCCCACTCTCACCGTCGCGACAAAGTCGTTAGGCGGAGAAATGTTGATCAACAAAACGGCGAATCGTTAGCCGTCGTTGCCAATCGAGAGCGTCGGACAAACCTCCAGCGCGCGCGTTGCGCCGCGGCCGTTTCGTCCGGGGTCTCCGGCTGCTTGAAGAAATAGGCGTAGGTTTCGTCGTCGTTGTACTTCATCAGGTTAGGCGCTTCCTCTATGCAATTTCGGCAAAGGTTGCACGTCTGATCAACGTAATACGGCCCGGGCACATTTTCAGGTTCTTTGATCGTTTTGTCCGCTATACAACTGAGCGTAGCAAAAATAGGACCCGCGCCTAGCATTTTGCGCGATCAAATCACGGCGGTGAGACGGCTGGTGAAATCGGAGGCGAGGAACTGGGGGTTGGAAGCGGTTGCAATTCACGTCCGCTGCTGGTGACGAGCTTTTCATTGTGCATGACGACGTTTTCCACTCGATAAAGTGAGCCGCCGGCATGCCGCAAGAATGGCGACATTTCCGAAAGATGAAACGGTCGCGCGCCGCGCCGGCCGAAGACGACGGTCTGGCCGCCCGTTTCGTCAACCACGCGATCCCGCTCCAGCCCGCGCGATACACAAATCGCTTCGCCTTTCATCGGGTAAGTCGCGATCAATTTTGGATTCGGTCGCGGGCCGAATCCCATTGCGCCGGGAACGGTGTCGGGCGAGATCAATTGCACGACGCGCAAACCATTTTTGCCGTCGGCAACCAGCGCAAATTCCGAGGCGTTGACGCTGCCGATCTGGACCGCGCGCGTGTCGCTGAGCGCGCCGCCCGCATTGAACATTTGGTCGAGCCGCGGCCGCTCCGGATTTTCCACATCGACAATCGCGAGGCCTTCGGCGCCGTTGGCGACATAGGCGTAGGTGCGCGCAACATATAAACGTCCGGCGCTTTTTAGCCTAACGAATCCACTCCGCACCGGGATCGGGCGCTCGGGATTGGTGATGTCGAGAACTTTGAGTCCGTCGTCATCCGTGACAAAGGCATAGCGAAATTGAATCGCGACGCACTTTGGATTGCGCAGAAAATCGCCCGTCAGTTGACCTGTGATACGCGGGTGCGTTGGAGCGCTGACATCGATGACGAACAATCCGCGCGGTGTCGTTAGGTAAAGCCGATGACCAGCGGTCGCGACAAAACTCGCGCCGGTCAGGATGCCGTCGGGATTGAAGCGCTCGGCTTCTTTCACGAAATTGTTGTCCGGATTTCCATCGACCAGCGTCGCGACATTAACGACGACCAGGCCTTCCTCGCGATCGGACACATACACGTACGCATAAAATGGATCGATCGGTTGTTCTTCGTTCTCCGGCAGATGGGTGCGCGCCGGATCGAGCGCGAGCGTGCTCGGCAATGCGACACTCGTGGCGTATTTGGTGTGGATGCGCGTGCGCTGGCCGAGCGGGGAAACCGGTGCACTAACGATGCGCTCGGAGAATCCCTTTTGATCAATATTCGCGATGTCGAAAGCTTCGAAACCGCCGGGGCCATTCGCGGTATAGAGATATTCGCCGCGCAAGACGATGTCCTGAATGTCGTGTCCGCTGTGCTCGTACGCTTCGCTGAGAACGGAGCCGCCCTCGAGATGTTTTCGATAGTCATCGGGATAGGCGATTTTCTGAAGATGACTTCCGATGACCGCCTGCGGCTCGTCCGGCTCTGTCCAAACTACCGCGTGAAAACCTTCGCGTCCTTCGCCGACGAACGCATAGCGACCAAAGAAGTTTACCGTCCCCGTGCCGAAGCCTAACAATTGCGCCATCCACGCATTGTTGTCGTTCTTTTTCGAGAGATGACAGTCTTCGCAGTCTTTGGTGGTCCCGACGCCGCTGGTCGTGTGCGGAAAATGCGGATTGAACGCTTGGCCGCTGTAGCCTTCGGCTGAAAAAGTTTGTTGCTGTGAGTAGACCCACTCGCGGTTCGCGTTTTGCGAACTGACCACGACAGCGCTCGACGAACGAATCACGGCCATCCGGTTCTTCTTCACCGAGCCATCAAGCCCGAGCATGAAAACATCGTCGCGCACGACCTGCGGATTGTAGGTGGTGAAATTCCGATCGGTGACGCCTTCGAATTTATTTTGCGCGACGCGCTGGTTCGCTTTCATCGGCAGATGACAACCGAAACAGCTGGTGGCCCAGGAGGTGTGGCAGATCTGGCAATCCATTTTGCTGTTGTCGTGCGCGAGACGCTGGCAGCGTTCGTTAGGCGTGGCCGGAACAGGCCCCCAAGTCGTGCCATCGCGCAGCAGCGTCTTCGCGTAAGCCGACTTCGCGTTGTAATGCGACGAGGTCGGATTGATCGTGTCGATCGTCTGCGGAATTTCCCAGCGCACATCTGGTGACATGGATGATTGCTGGTAAAGCGCCGTTCCATTCCAGGTGAAACGCGGCCCCCATGGAGTGTTACTGGTGTGCAACAGATCGACCTGCCCGGCATTGCCAGAAGTGATGAGCGTTGGTCGCTCGGCAACAGTTCCGTGGCAATCGATACACGTAATCGTCGTCGCGTTGCGCGGCTCGCCGTAGAGCTGGCCGTTGCCGTGCACGTCGGTAAGGAAATGGCAATCGCCGCACTGCATGCCACGCGCGAGATGCACATCTTTCAAATGAACGGCTTTCGCGAATTTCTGAGGATCGTTAGGCGAAATCTTGTTGTCCGCGAGATCGAGCAATGTGCCTTTGCGGTCGTGCTTGAAGACGGCGCGGAAGATCCAGCCGTGCCCGTGATAGTCGGCAAACTGCGTGTGCTGGAGCTGCGGATTTAACTCGGCGGCGTGCGCGGCGAAATCGGGATTTCCCCAAAGGCCGCGCGCCGCAGCAGCTTCCGGATTCGTTTGTGTTGACGCGACAAGCTCGGCCTCCGTCGGATTGTGCTGCACCTTCGGGTACATGAATTCGCCATCGGTTTCCTGGTCCCACCAAGTGTAGCCGAGATACGGATTCACGAAGAGATTGCCCTGGTGCATGTGGCAATTCATGCACTGGCTTGAAGGGATTGAGCGCGTGAACTGGTGCAGGATCGGATGTCCGCGCTCGTTTTTCGGGATCGATTTGTCGGCAGTAAAGCTGAGTCCGTCGTGGCCGTACTTGCTCCACCAACCTGAGTTTGAGGGCGAGCGATCGTTGGCGTAGACGACGTGGCAGGCGGAGCAACCGCTCGAGCGATAATCGCCCGGATGATCATTCGAGCCAAGGAAGCCTAACAATGGATCGTGCAGACGCGTTTTTTGTAACCCGAGAAAGACAGGATCCGTCCGGTTGAGCGTGCCAAGGCCGCGTTCGGATAAGCGGCGTGCCGGCCGGCCCGGTGGTTCGTTCATTGTCGGAAGGCCGAGCTGTAACTGTCTTTCGCCGCCCTTTTCAAAAATGCGCAGGATGTTTCCGGGATTGCTCAAGTTGAAGCGTGGCAACGGCTGGAGGTAGGGCAAAATGCCATGAATCTTTGTGTCGTTAGGCGAAACAGGCGTGTAATTGATCAGGCGCAGCGGGGCGCCGTCTGCGCCGTAGGCCTGGCCGAAGCGGTAATTCTTGTAGGGCACACCGCCATTGTTATAAAGCGCGGCGCCCCAGAGCATCGCGCCGTGATTCATCATGCTATGATCGACCGCGCGCACGATCTCGCCGTGGCAAAGACCGCAGGCCTGGCCCGCCACACGAAGATCGCCGGGGTTGATGAAGCGAATGAATTCCGGCGATTCGTGATTGAGCCAAACGTCGGAGCGCGGGGGATTGGCCGATGTTGTCCAAAACTCCGGATTGCGCGGCGGCACATGCGCTTCTTTCTTCGTTAGGCCGCGGGCCGGATTGCCGCCATGGCAATCGATGCAGCCGAGAACCACGTGAGTTGCGGCGTGCATCGGTTCAATGCCGTTGTGACACTGGAGGCAACCGGCGCTTTTCGCGTCGGCTTGGGACTGGGTTTGGTCGATCCAATTAAGCGGAGGAAGCGCGGCGGAATGGATAATCGATTCGTTAGGCGAAACGGCCGTAGGCGGCCCGTAACCGGAAGTGGAATCCTGCGCGGTCGCCAGGGGAGCGAAGCAGAGAAGCAGCGACAAATGTCCAACGTCCCGCACCTTGGCCCGCGCTGCTTTCATTTAGTAGGTCAGCGTGACGGTAAGCAACCCGCTGTAGAGAAAATCATCCACTGCTCCCGCAGACGGATTATGAAATCCCGGCACCGGCCGCGTATTCGCGCGATAAATTTCTTTGTATCCTTCTGCCGGCACGAGAAACCCAACCCCTGCACTAACGATCACGTTATCAGTCAGGAGGGGCCGCCACTGCAGCCCGAGACTGCAATCGAGTCCGATGTCGTTTGATGCGTGATTCGTGAATAGAACCTGGCGCGTGACCGCCGTGTCGATCGTCCAGATGTAATTCACATTCATGAACGCCTTGAGCTTCGGCAGGACGTCGGCATCCAGCCCGTAGCCGACAATGAATGCGCCCGGATTCACGAAGTTCGATTGTCCCTCGGCTTTGCTGGTGCGGAAATCGGGAACCAAACTGTCGCGTTGTTTAAAATTAACCGCGGTGCCGGCGAGGTTGAAGCCTTGGTGCACGTAAAAGCTAAACGGTCCGCCGATAAAAAACGGCCGATCGAAAATCGTGTCGAAACCGGTCGCTTCGTCATCCTTTGGTTTGCTGTCACCGCTCGCGTAGAAAATCGAAATCTTGTGCCGCAGCCAATCCTTATCGACCGAGAGTTCAAGCGCGGCCATCTGCGCGTTGATCGATACCCGTTTTCCGGCGATCCCGTTCAGGCTATCCTCTCCGAATACCTGATAAAAGGCATGGGTGATGTTCAGCCAGCCGATGTGACCGTCGCCGGTCCAGCCGAGATAATATGACTGGACGGAATGGTCCTGCACCTTGCCGATCGGCGCCGGTCGCACAATGAAACCATTCTTGTCGTAATGCCGGCTGGCGCCGTCGAAGTTGGCGTGGAAGCTCAGCTCCGCAGTGTAGCCTTTCGCGAAAAAGTCCTGCCGAAAAACATTTGCAATCACGACTTGTTGATCGCGCGAATCGAACGTGTTCAGGTCCGAATAAGTGTCTTTCTCGAGCATGTCGAACACGGCCAGATTGTATTGCCAGCGGTTGTTGTCGTAGTTGCCGAAAATCCGCGCGCCGAGGTTGGAGTCGTTGAAAATAAAACCGCGAAAATCGCTCACGAACGGCTGAATGCCGAAGCGCGAGGAAATGAAGTCGTAATTGTTCGAGAGATCGCGCAAGTGGATTTCGGCGAAGGCTTCCTGGAGCGCGAAGAAATCTTTGTAGCGGGCGGTATTGCGCAAGCGAGGATCGGGATTGAGCACGTTTGTTTCCTGCACGTCGGTGTAGTTGTTGTTGTAAACGCCCAGGAAACGAAACGCCCATTCAACTGGTTTGAACGCGGTCTCACCTTTGAAAAGGTCGACCCCGATCGAGAAATCGTTCGAGAGAGAGAACTGCTCGCTCCGTCCAAAAAATTCCGAGCTGTTCGGCCGCGCGCTGCTTACTCCGCTCGGCGTTGGCAAGCGGCGGGCTTCAAATTGGAAGAAATCACTCAACGTTAGGTTAAGAAAAATATCCTGGCCGATAATGGGCGCGTCGCCCTTGAGTGTGCTCTGTAAGTAAGGATGCCAAAGCTTTAGCGCGCCGGACTGGTACGGTGTCTCCGTTGAGGGATCGGCATACCGCTTCCAACGACCGAAGCCAACGAACCAGCGATTCGGGACCGCCTGGGAGTTCGGAAGCAAGCCCTGATTTTGTTCTGCTTCAGGATAATTTTCGTATTCGAGTTTGCGCCGGCCGGGCACGACCTCGCGCACGCCTTTGCGCGGAAGCTCAAGCGAACGCGGCAACGCTCCTTCACCGTACTTCGGCAACGGCGGAATCACCGGCGGAAACAAACTCGGCGGCTCGATCGATTCCGGTTCGTTAGGCGTGCCCGGATCGGGATTGAATTGGGCGGGCGGCGAGGACGATGGCAAGGGCACCTCGGCAAAGGTCAGCTTCCAATCGCCGAGTTGGCGCACGCTCGGCGCACCGCTCTTTTCACCGAGGTGGACGCTGGACGTTGTCTTTTCTTCCCCCTGATTTGTGGGTTCCTGCGCGTTCGTTAGGCCGGAAATGCAGAGGAAGAGAAAAGCAAAACAACCAACGCTTGACGCCCCGCGTCCAACATTCACCTGAAGAGCAAAGCATGTCTTCGCGTGGCTCTTCTGCATCGCTCGCGCAGGATGGCGGATTTTGTATTCGCTTTGCAAGCCCGCCGGTTGCTACAACCGAATGATGGTTTTCCGAAGGCTCGCGCTGCTCATCGCAGCCCTCTGCTGTGGCTCGTCCGCAGGCGCTCAACTCACGTCCGATGATGTGCACCTGATCATCACGCAAGCC
>Ga0080027_10000957_pt1 | contig 11823 bp, 6 predicted proteins | sample OrgsoiDNA2013046_FD_70962 | JGI IMG/M metagenome (GOLD analysis project Ga0080027, IMG submission 70962) | Permafrost soil microbial communities from the Arctic, to analyse light accelerated degradation of dissolved organic matter (DOM) -... | ecosystem: Environmental > Terrestrial > Soil >...
GATTATGTAACGGACAGCTGGGTATTTGTTGGTGCATCAGCTCAAAACTGGGTATGGCTCCGCTTAGCTGAATTTTACCTGGATTATGCAGAAGCACAATTTAATCTTGGTAATGAAACTGAAGCAAAGTCTTCTACTTATGGTTTGAATGTAATCAGGACCCGGGCGCAGATGCCATTGGTTAGTTCAACAGGTACTGCGCTATGGAACAGCATTGTAAATGAAAGAAGGATCGAACTGAGTTTTGAAGAACACAGGTATTTTGATCTGCGCAGATGGATGATGGCTGATTCCGTGTTGAATAAAAAGGCAACCGGAGTAATCATTTATAAATACCTGAATGGTACTACGGTGTATAAAGCACATGCAGCCGACGGAAGCACTGATACGGAAATCAGGAAGTTTACTTCTCCGCAGATGTACTGGCTTCCCATTCCACAATCAGAAATTGATAAAAATGCAAACCTGAAACAAAATCCAGGATATTAATTATTAGAAACCGCACATTTTGTAAAGGAACGATACTGATTTTAAGATAGTATCGTTCCTTTTTTTTGAAAGTTTATTTAAGTATCATAAAAAAAATTTATGAAGAACTTTAAGTGTTTCTGTTTATTGTTTTTTCTCTCTTCCTTATCCAGAGCACAGACAGTAGCTGATAAACCTCCCATGGGCTGGAACAGTTATAATAGTTATGGATCTTCCGTACATGAAAATGAGGTAAGGGCAAATACGGAGTACATGGTAAAATATTTAAAATCCTATGGATGGCAGTATATTATCGTGGATTTTTGCTGGTCTTATCCGAATCCTGAGGGAAGCACCGTGGGAAATCCATTTCAGTATAAATTGCCGGATGGTTCAATGGTACCCTGGTTGAATATGGATGAAAATGGTCGTTTATTGCCCGATGAAAAAAAATTCCCTTCCGCCAGGGATAACAATGGATTTAAGGCATTGGCCGCATATGTTCATAGTATGGGCTTAAAATTCGGTATCCATATCATGCGGGGCATTCCCAGACAGGCTGTGCGATTAAAATCAAAAATTTCCGGAACCGATGTGGATGCATCCATGATTGCAGACACCAATTCAATCTGCCCCTGGTTAAATCATATGTATGGCGTGGATATGACTAAACGCGGTGCACAGGAGTATTATAATTCATTGGCAAACCTCTACGCCTCCTGGGGCGTTGATTATATTAAAATGGATGACGCAAGTCTGCGCACATATTATCAGTCAGAAGTGGAAGCAATGCATAAAGCTATTGAACAGTGCGGAAGACCCATGGTGCTGAGTCTTTCGCCGGGACAACAATTCCAGTTTCATGAAAATATGGTAGCCAATGCAAATGCCTACAGAATTTCCTTTGATTTCTGGGATAACTGGTCACAGCTGGAAAAGCAATTTGACCATTGTAAACAATGGTCTCCTGTGAGCGGACCGGGTCATTGGCCCGATGCGGATATGATCCAGATCGGTAAAATTTCCAAGAGAGGCCCCGAAGGTGTGGAACGATATTCTCACCTGACGGATGACGAACAAAGAACACATCTCACGCTCTGGTGCATTTTTCGATCGCCATTGATGATGGGTGGAAATATGCCTGAGAATACGGATTTTGTGAAGGATCTGCTTACGAATGAAGAAGTGTTGGATGTTGATCAGAATAGCGTGGACAGTCGCGAATTATATAGAAAAGATTCCACAATCGTCTGGGTTTCGCAGCCAAAGGGAAATGCAAAGGAATGGAATATTGCCTTCTTCAATCTGAATCCGGAAATACATCCTGTTTCTATTGATTTTGCGGCTATCGGTTTAAAACAGAAATGTAAAATAAGAGATTTATGGAATAAAAAAGATCTGGGTATTTTTAAAAAATCCTTTGTACTCCCGGTAAATGCGCATGGTGCGGCATTATTCAGATTATCACCTTTGTAAATTTTGCTGCACACGTGGAAATTATTAATCTGTAGAATGAAATTGCATAAACTTTTCCTGTTCTGTTTATCCGCAGCATTACTGATATTTTCTGCATGCAGCAGGGAGCATCCAGTTAAACTCAATGATTTTCATTTTACTTTAATGGGGAAGGATCAAACACATATAGATTTTAACAATCAGCTTACAGAAAATGATTCTGTAAATTTTTTGACCGACCAATATGCTTATATAGGATCCGGCGTTGCTGCCGGAGATTTCAATAATGACGGATTACAGGATTTGTTTTTCGCCGGTGGTCAGGTGAGCTGCAGGCTCTACCTGAACAAGGGGGATTTCCAATTTGAGGATATTACAGAGAAATCCGGAATACATACAGATACCTGGTGCACTGGAGTAACCGTTGTGGATATCAACAATGATGGTTTTCCGGATATCTATGTTTGTGTATCCCATTCTCCTGATGCATCCAAAAGGAAAAATTTACTTTTTATTAATCAGGGTAATCTGACATTTAAAGAAGAGGCAGCTGATTATGGCCTGGCGGATTCCGGTTATTCGACCCAGGCTGCTTTCTTTGATTATGATCAGGACGGTCTCCTGGATATGTATCTGATGAACCACACCCTCGTTAAAGGTCAGCCAAACAATTTACTCGCGCAGAATATCAGTGGTTCCGCTTCTGCTGCAGATAAGCTGTACAGAAATATGGGCATTCCGGCAGGTAAATCCCATCCGGTATTTAAGGATGTATCCCAACAGGCAGGCATACAGGAAAACGGATATGGCCTGGGTCTGGTAATAGGAGATTTTAATAAGGATGGATGGCCCGATGTGTATGTTGCAAACGATTTCGTAAGCAATGATCTTTTATGGCTCAACAATAAAAATGGAACCTTCACGAATTGCATAGATCATTCTTTGCGGCATCAAAGCTATAATAGCATGGGGGTGGATGTAGCCGATATCAATAACGATTTGCTGCCGGATATCGGAGTACTGGATATGTTGCCCGAAAAGAATGAAAGAAAAAAAATGATGTTCGCCGGATCGAATGCTGAAAGATATGATCTGAACCAAAGATTGGGTGGATACCAGCCTGAGTTCACCAGGAATATGCTACAGCTTAATAATGGCAACAGAATGCAGGATACGTTATCCTATCCTTTTTACAGTGAGATTGGTCAGTTGGCCGGAATTTCAGAAACCGACTGGAGCTGGAGCCTGTTAATGGCCGATTTTGACAATGACGGATGGAAGGATATCCATATTACCAATGGCATAGCCAAAGATCTTACAAATAATGATTTCCTTTTCTTCAGTGGCAATAAACAAAGCGGGGATGCCAATGATTTTGGTGGTGGCCAGAACAGGAATCCAGACAATTTAGATGCTGAAAAATTGAGAAAAGAACTGGATACACATGGCAGCGTTCAGATAGATAATTATTTTTTTCATAATAATGGAAACCTGACTTTTAGTAACACGACGGAAGAAACCGGCCTTGCGATACCTTCCATTTCGCATGGAGCTGTTTATGCGGACCTGGACAATGACGGGGATCTGGATCTTGTAATCAATAACATGAACCAGGAAGCTTTTATCTGGAAAAATGAATTGAGAAAAACCTCTTCAGATTCGGTGCATAATTTTCTGACAGTTCAACTGAAAGGAGATAAGGGAAATCTATCAGGACTCGGTTCAAAATTAACGCTCTATTCCAATGGTACCGTTCAATACCTGGAACAATATCCTGTAAGGGGATATATGTCCTGCGTTGATAACAGACTGCATTTCGGTATCGGGAATGTTTTAATCATCGACTCCCTGAAAATACAGTGGTCGGATTTAAAAGTTCAATGGTTAAAAAAAATAAAAGCAAATCAGATACTTGTATTGAATTATCAGGATGCAGGGAATTTATCTTCCAGCAGCACAGAAACTGAAAAGCCGGCTATTTTTTCCAACGCATCCAATGAACTGAAACCCGGGTTTAAGCATAAAGAGACTTATTTTTTTGATTTTGGAAATCAGCGCTTGTTACCTCAAAGATACTCTCAGCTGGGACCTCCATTAACAACCGGTGATGTGAATGGGGATGGCCTGAATGATTTTTTTGTTGGCGGTGCAGCCATGCAGTCAGGTAAAATATTTATTCAAAACAGGGATGGGACATATACTTCCAGAGACCTGGTAACAGGTACGAAATATAATGAAGATATCTGCGCTGTTTTTTTTGATGCTGATGGGGACAAGGACCTGGATTTGCTTGTTGCAGAAGGAAGCCTTGAATTTGGAAACAGCAAATCTCTGAATCAGCTGAGGTTATACATCAATGACGGCAAAGGCAATTTTACTTATGATACCAATGCCATTCCCAGGGATCTTAATATTATCTGCACTTCAATGGCAATAGCTGATTTTGACGGGGATGGATATTTGGATGTATTTGCAGGTGGCCGCATTTTTGCGGATAATTATCCATCTTCTCCGCATAGCTATTTATTAAAAAATAATCATGGCAAATTTTCTGATGTAACAAAGGATGTATGTCCGTCTCTGGCTGAAGCGGGTATGATAACGGGCGCTGTGTGGATGGATTTTAATAAGGACCAACAGCCTGACCTGGTCATTTGCGGTGAATGGATGCCTGTGCGTTTCTTTGAAAATGCGAAAGGTAAATTGAAAGAGATTACTGAAGGCACAGGTTTAAAAAATATGAAGGGATGGTGGAGGTCCCTTCAGGTTGCCGATATTAACCAGGATGGTAATATGGATCTGATTGTGGGGAATATGGGATTAAATAATAAATTTTATGTTTCACCCTCTCGTCCTGCCATGTTATATGCCAAAGATTTCGATGGCAGTGGTTCCATAGATCTGATACCAGCATATTTTATTAAAGATAATGATGGATCATTTAAATTGTTTCCCGGATTAAACAGGACCCAGCTGGCTGAAGAAGTACCCAGTTTTAAAAAACGTTACCTCTATAATAAGGATTTTGCATCCATCACAATGTCCCAGTTATTGGAAACCCTTGACAAAAAAGATATGATCGAATTAAAATGTGAAACCACCACATCCATATGGATCGAAAATTTGGGTGGTGGTTATTTTAAAGAACACCCGCTTCCGATAGAGGCCCAATTCGCACCTGTAAACGCTATTCTGGCAGGAGATTTTAATCAGGATGGCAAACCGGATCTTTTACTGGCAGGAAATGAATACCAGACAGATATAGCAACCGGTCGCTATGATGCATCCTACGGACTTTTTTTAAGCGGAGACGGGAAAGGTCATTTTACACCGGTTCCACCCATTCAAAGCGGATTGATTATAGATGGCGATGTAAGGAGTATGCAGAAAATTGAAAACAGGAATCATGATCAATTCATTCTGGCAGGCGTTAACAACGATAGTTTACGGTGTTTCAGGATCAATAAAATTCAAAACAGGCATAAATAATTTAACGCAAATAACGCATAGCCGTTCCATTAGAAAAAAATAAATAATTACAATGAAGAAGATCCGCATATATTTTTTTACAGTCCTGATGACAAATATTTTTTTGTCTTTTCAGTTATCCGCCCAGAATGAAAATGAAATTCTGGTTAATGTAAATGAAATAAAAGCAACGATACAGCCGACTATGTGGGGTATTTTCTTTGAAGATATTAATATGGCAGCCGATGGCGGAGTATATGCTGAACTTGTAAAAAACCGTTCTTTTGAATTTAACATGCCCCTGATGGGATGGAATGAATTGAAAAAAGGGAATGCCACCGGAAGTTTACTTATTGAAAACCGGGGACAAAAAAATATTGCAAATCCAAGATTTCTGCGTGTGCAGGTAAATAGCTTAACCGGTGGATATGGATTATCTAACGAGGGATTCAGAGGTATGGGAATTAATAAAGACAGCGGATATGATTTCTCGGTCTGGGCCAGTGAGCATGAAGATGCAAAAATATCCATGCTGGCGGAACTTGTGGATGAAAATGGTTTGGTTATCGGATCAGCCAGCATTCATCCTTCCGGAAGCGAATGGAAAAAATATAGTATTCATTTTAATGCTGCGGCAACCGTATTAAAAGCAAAGTTAAATGTTTGGTTTGTTGGAAGCGGAGTCATAGATGTGGACATGATCTCGTTATTTCCGGAAGATACCTGGAAGCATCGTTCAGGTGGTATGAGATCAGACCTGGTACAATTACTTGCTGATCTGAAGCCGGGTTTTTTGCGGTTTCCAGGAGGTTGTATCGTGGAAGGCAGGGATCTGGCAAACCGTTATCAGTGGAAAAAAACCATTGGAAAAATAGAGGAACGCCAGCTCATCATCAACAGGTGGAATACTGAATTTTCACATCGATTAACACCCGATTATTATCAGTCTTACGGGCTTGGTTTTTTTGAATATTTTCAATTGGCTGAAGATATTGGTGCTTCGCCCCTGCCCATTTTAAATTGTGGTATGGCCTGTCAGTTCAACACGGGAGAGGTTGTTCCTGCTGACCAGCTGGATCCATATATCCAGGATGCATTGGATCTGATTGAATTCGCCAACGGGTCCATTGAAACAAAATGGGGAAACCTGAGAAAAGAATTGGGGCATCCAGATCCATTCCATTTAAAAATGATGGGCGTTGGTAACGAGCAATGGGGTCCTCAATACATTGAAAGATATAAAATATTTACTGCGGCCATCAAAGCAAAATATCCGGAAATAAAACTTGTAAACAGTGTAGGACCCGATCCGGAAGGCGACAGGTTTACATTTTTAAATGATACATTACGCAGGATGCATGCTGATTTTCTGGATGAACATTATTATCGCAAACCGGAATGGTTTCTGGACAACGCCAAACGGTATGATAATTATGACCGCCAGGGACCAAAGATTTTTGCAGGAGAATATGCGGCGCAAAGTGTTTATACAGTAAGCCCTGAAAATAAAAACAATTGGAAATGCGCACTTGCGGAAGCGGCCTTTATGACGGGTCTGGAACGCAATGCCGATGTCGTGAACATGGCTTCCTATGCGCCATTATTCGCGCATGCTGAAGGTTGGCAATGGACACCGGATCTCATCTGGTTCAATAACCTTTACGCTTATGGAACCCCTGATTACTATGTGCAAAAATTATTTTCTAATAATCGGGGAACAAATGTAGTTGGTATCACAATGAACAATAAGATTATAGCAGGAAGTGACAGCTTGTATGCCACTGCCTGTATGGATAACAACAGTCATGAACTGATCATTAAACTTGTAAATACTTCACCTATAGAAAAAACCAAAACAATCCGTCTGGCAGGTATTAAAAAATCAGGTGCTCAGGCAACATCTCTTGTATTGAAGGGGAACCTGGATGAAGTGAATTCATTTACTGATGGAGGATTGCTGTCACCAAAGGAATCTTTTATTCCATATATCGGAAATAAAATTTCTTTAAAAATTCCTCCTTATTCATTTACTGTTATAAAAATTAAAACCGGTTAGCGAAAAGGGGATGTCAGACTGACAAAGATTTATTCGAAATATCATTCAAACAAGAGTATGCATCTTTTTAAAAAATTAGCCTTTATAAGCATTGTCGGCTTCGTTTCCATTTGTCGTTTTGCAAGCGGACAGATTGCGGAAACACCACCCATGGGTTGGAATAGTTATAATTGTTTTGGTTCTGCGGTGCATGAAGATGAAGTGAAAGCCAATGCAGATTATATGGCTAAATATTTAAAAAGTTTTGGTTGGGAATATGTGGTGGTGGATTTTCTTTGGGCATATGATAATCCGCCGGGAAGTCTTATTGGTAATCCATTCCAGAGAACATTGGAAGATGGTTCTTATGTTCCCTGGTTAAGCATGGACAAATACGGAAGATTACTTCCGAATACCAACAAGTTTCCATCCGCATTTGGAGGTAAAAATTTTAAACCTTTAAGTGATTATATACACGCGCTGGGTTTAAAGTTTGGTATTCATGTTATGAGGGGTATTCCGAGGCAGGCTGTATGGTCAAAATCTCCGGTGTTGGGTACGAATGGCATTACAGCAGATATGATTGCAGATACCACATCTGTTTGTCCCTGGATGAATCATATGTACGGACTGAATATGGCAAAGCCCGGCGCGCAGGAATATTTAAATTCTCTTTTAAAATTATATGCCGAATGGGATGTTGATTTTATAAAAGTGGATGATATCGCAAGACCCTATAGTGCAGCAGAAGTGGAAGGATATCAAAAAGCGATTCAGCAATGCGGCCGACCTGTTGTGCTGAGTCTGTCTCCGGGCGAAACCCCTTTGAAGGATTCTGTACATGTTTCTAAATATGCTAACCAATGGCGCATGGCCGATGATTTTTGGGACAACTGGCAACAAATGCTCAAAATGTTTGACTACGCAAAATCCTGGGATGGGATAGGTGGTCCGGGTCACTGGCCGGATTGCGACATGATACAGGCTGGAAAACTTTCCAAAAGAGGTCCTGTCGGACCTGAACGGTTTAGCCGGTTTACGGAGGATGAATTAATTTCTCATATCAGTTTTTGGTGCATTTACAGGTCTCCGTTATTTTATGGAGGTAACCTTCCGGAAAACAGGGAATTTGAAAATAAATTATTAGAAAACGGGGAAGTCATTGCAGTGAATCAAAAAGGGGAGAACCCAAGACAATTATATAAAAAAGATGGCAGTATGGTTTGGGTATCTCATGTTTCCGGAAGCATGGACCTGTATGTTGCACTTTTCAACATCGGGGATAGTGCGCATGCTGTAAGTATTGAATTTGCACAACTCGGTATAAAGCGCAATATGGAAGTCAGAGATTTATGGACGAATAAGGAAGTTGGCCTATTCAAAAAGAATTATTCTGTGCAAATCAACGCGCATGGGGCTGCCCTGATCAGGTTATCTGCTAAATGAAAAATCAAATGATAAGTATATGACTCAATTTATGTATCACATTTTATTAGGAACTGCAACGATCGCATTATTTACAGGTTGCAATCAGGATGCCCAACCGAAAAATGAGATTCAGAACACAGTTGGGATTTCGTCAAAAAATTGGGGTGAATGGGATGGTAAATCCGTTTTTCTGTATACACTTACGAATAAAAATGGGGTAGTTGTTACCATTTCAAATTATGGCGGAACGATCACTTCATGGGTTGTACCAGATAAAAACGGGAAACCAGGCAGTATCGTTTTAGGTTTCGACAGTCTCACAGGGTATCTGGAACATCCACCTTATTTCGGTGCATTGGTCGGAAGATATGGTAACCGGATTGCCAATGGGAAATTTAAAATCGGAGACAGTGTGTACCACCTGGCTACCAACAATGGTAAAAATCATTTACATGGCGGCCTGAAAGGATTTGATAAAGTAGTATGGAGTGCATCCCCCACTACAGATTCCGTTCCCATGCTCGTATTGAATTATACAAGTAAGGATGGAGAAGAAGGCTATCCGGGTAATTTAATTGTTTCTGTAAAATATACACTGACTAACGACAATGAATTATCCATTGAATACAATGCTGTAACAGATAAGACAACGCCGGTTAATTTAACCAATCACAGTTATTTTAATTTAAGCTCGGATCCTGAAAGAACTGTTCTTGATCAGACACTGTGGATTGACGCGGATAATTACACGCCGGTTGATAGTACACTCATTCCCACAGGTAAAATTGCTTCTGTAAAAGGAACACCTTTTGATTTTACAGTTCCGGTTAAAATTGGAAAAGGTATCGATTCGGTTAAAGGAGGGTATGATCACAATTTTGTACTGAACAGGAAGGATTCTTCATTACAACGGGTTGCCCAATTAACAGATTCCTTCAGTGGAAGGAAACTGGAACTATTCACTACTGAACCCGGACTTCAATTCTATACTGGAAATTTTTTAGATGGGAAATTCAAAACAGCTGATGGAAAGAGCATTGGAAAACATGCGGCGCTTTGTCTGGAAACGCAACATTTTCCTGATTCTCCAAATGAACCAGATTTTCCTTCGACTTTTTTAATGCCCGGAAAAACTTACCACACCATTACAAAATACAGGTTTTCAGTTTTAAAATAATCTATATGAAAAAATTAATTAATCAGCGCGCATGGTTTATAATATGTTTTATTTCCCTTTCATTTCATTTCTGTGAGGGGCAGGAAACAGATGACTCCCGACCTGCAACTACAAATGTAAGAGGGGCTGAATATCCACGTGTTCATCCTGATGGAAGCGTAACTTTTCGTATTAAAGCGCCAGATGCCCAAAAAGTGGAAATCCAACTGGATAAGAGATATGATATGGTAAAAGGTCTCGACAGTTTTTGGACTGTTACAACCAATGCCCAGGTTCCCGGCTTTCACTATTATACGCTAATCATTAATGGTGTTTGGGTTGCTGATCCTTCCAGTGAATCTTTTTTTGGAATGGGAAGAGACGCAAGCGGTATTGAAATTCCTGAAAAAGGAGTGGATTATTATAGTGCGAAGAATGTGCCACATGGTGAAATCAGATCAAAATGGTATTATTCCAAAACTACGGCAGGCTGGCGAAGGGTTTTCGTTTATCTGCCAGCTGAATATGAAAATTCCAATGCAAGGTATCCGGTGCTTTATTTACAGCATGGTGGTGGAGAAGATGAACGTGGATGGCCCATACAAGGGAGGGCGAATTTTATTATGGATAACCTGATTGCTGAAGGGAAAGCAAAACCTATGATTATTGTTATGGATTGCGGCTATGCAGTAAAAACCGGTGATACTGTAAATACATCTCCTGGCACACAACAAAAGGGCTTTGCAGGAATGATGCGTCAGATCAGTGGCTTTGAAGAGGTGATGATCAACGATTTGATACCGACGATCGATGCTGCATATCGTACGAAGTCTGGAAGGGAAAACAGGGCTATGGCCGGCCTTTCAATGGGTGGCATGCAAACACTGGTGATAACGCTGGACAATCTTGACAAATTTTCTTATATAGGATGTTTTAGCGGAGCGGGAAGACCGGGAGCTGTGGATTTTGACATTAAAAAAGAATATAAAGGTGTTTTAAGCGATTCTTTAGCCTTTAATAATAAAGTAAAACTTTTCTGGGTAGGGATTGGTACCAATGAACCCCAGATGATGTATAAAGGAGTATATGGATTCCATGAAACACTCACGAAGGCAGGAATTAAACATGTTTATTATGAATCTCCAGGTACGGCCCATGAGTGGCTGACCTGGCGTAGGGATTTATATGATTTTGCGCCAAGACTTTTTCGGTAATATCCTGGTTAAGTTTATTTTTGGCACAATGGAAGAAGGAAAATCAAAACCTGCTGCTTTCAGCAGGTACCAGAAATTTGCCATTTTTATTTTAGCCATCACCCAGTTTACTGTCATTTTAGATTTTATGGTGATGAATCCTTTAGGGGATATTCTCATGAAATCTCTTAGTCTGAAACCATCCCATTTTGGCATTGCTGTATCAGCTTATGCTTTCAGTGCGGGTATTTCTGGTTTGCTTACTGCAGGATTTGCTGATAAATTTGACCGTAAGAAATTGTTGCTATTCTTTTATTGCGGATTTATTTTAGGCACCCTGCTTTGTGGAATTGCCGGTTCATATCAATTACTGGTTGGTGCCCGAATAATAACCGGATTATTTGGTGGAGTGATTGGTTCCATTTCGATGGCAATCATTGCCGATCTTTTCGATTTGCAACACCGTGGTCGGGTGATGGGATTTATTCAGATGGGATTCAGTGCAAGTCAGATATTGGGAATTCCGATTGGTTTATATATTGCAAATGCCTGGGGATGGCATGCGCCATTTTTGTGGGTGGCGATGATGGCAGTAATAATCGCCCTGCTCATTGGTTTTA
>Ga0080027_10000959_pt1 | contig 11815 bp, 5 predicted proteins | sample OrgsoiDNA2013046_FD_70962 | JGI IMG/M metagenome (GOLD analysis project Ga0080027, IMG submission 70962) | Permafrost soil microbial communities from the Arctic, to analyse light accelerated degradation of dissolved organic matter (DOM) -... | ecosystem: Environmental > Terrestrial > Soil >...
GACGACGTGAGCACGCGACTCGCGAACAATAATCTTCGTCCTGACCTTAGCCTGGGCGCCACTTATACCTCCAACGGGCTGGGTGGCCCGCTGTTCGACAATTCCAGCGGCACCCCGGTATTGGTGTCAGGAGGCGGACTGGCTGATTCATTTTCCCAGTTGGGCGGCTTCAATTTTCCAACGTATGGTTTGAGCCTGCAACTGCGCTTTCCCTTCCGTAACAGCGCAGCAGCTGCAGACCTGGGGAGCGCGCTCGTTTCCAAACGCCGCGACCTTTATCAGCTTCGTAAAGTGCAGCAAACCATCAGCACGGAAGTGAAAAATGCGGTTCACGATCTGGAACTGGCGGAACTTGTAATCACCGCTGCACGTACCTCGCGTGATCTCACGGCAAAGAACCTTGCCGCTGAAGAGCGCAAGTACCAGCTTGGCGCACAGACGATCTTCTTTGTACTGGATGCGCAGAACCAGCTAGCCCAGGCAGAGCAAAGCCTGGTACAGGCGCAGATCTCCTATCAAAAGTCATTGGCTGAGGTTGATCATGCAACCGGCGCGTTGCTCACAAGACATAAGTTAGTGGCTGCCTCAACCGTAACGCCTTAGGCCAACTCTCCAACTATTTCCGGCCGCACGATCGTTCCCTGAACGTGTCCATTTGGAAGAGCCACGCCTGGCAAGAATGAATCTGGCAGAGGGTCATGCAGGCGTTATTTACCAGGTTATCGCGATGGACAGGCTGCACCCTTTGCGGCCCATTGCCTCACACTGGCCATGAATTGTTCCTGAGGCACTGGAATTGGGGTGCGTCCTTCCCCGGGATGCCATCCCCACAATACCAGTGGCGTGTTCATATGCTCAACAATCTCATTCACTGTCCGGTTGCCATTCTGTTTGGGATCTTTAAATAACTCGCACAGTTGCTGGTCAGAAAGTCCCTCCCATATCATCGGCATTCCCGGTGAAGGCAGGTGCCACTCTGGAGCACCTGGCGGAACATGTGAACCCGTGAGATTAAAATCCTGATGGCAGGTGCTGCAGCTCATTCCTGCCACACCGTTTCCGTGGGGACCGCGGCGAACATCCATGTTGTGGCGGTGACCGTCATCTCCCTGCCGGGGGAAATCACCTTTCGAATGGCAATTCATGCATCGAGGATGATGTAGAACCGTGACCATGGATTTGAATGCTTCAGCGGCTGCTGCATCATCACTCTGAACAGTTCGGTACACAACGTTTTTGTTTCTGGGATCATGCCTGGCTTGCCCCGCGCCCAGAGCAAACGCGAGGCTGCACGTAACTGCGGCAGCCATGGCGACGATAAGATATTTCTGTTTACTCATCTCTCTTCCCGGTTTACTCATCCAGCCACCGGCTGCCTGCTGACAGATAGCGCAGCCACAATGCGTTCCGCCGTTAACGGCGCTTGACGAATACGGGCACCGATAGCATCAAAAACAGCATTACCGATGGCCGCCGCAACCAGGGTAATTGCGGTTTCTCCAGCGCCGGTTGCAGGAACATCCATTCGCTTGATGATCACGCTTTCCACTGCAGGCATGGCAGATCCCAAATAAAAACTGTTGTAGCTTTCCCAATCGGTGGAGGTGACGCGCTTTGCGTCCCATGTAACCTCTTCCAGCAATGCCCGGCTCATGCCCTGGAAAACTCCGCCTTCTATCTGGTTGCGAACGCCATCCGGATTTGAGACAGGCCCACAATCCAGCGCAACAAAGAACTTTTTCGGTTGGACAAATCCGCTGGCCATGTCGACTTCGACTTCGGCAATCAAGGCCGCGTAGCCATTGCTGCCTGAATAAGCGACACAAGCTATTCCGCGTCCGCTGCTGACTCCGGTTCGGGGGATATTTGATCGCGGCGAAGGACGCTTTTCCCATTTAGCGAGATCCGCGGCTGCTTTCACCACATCAATGATCCTGTTGTCACGAAGATGCTGAAGCCGAAAAGTTACAGGATCGGCTTTGACATGGGCACAAATCTCGTCCATGAAACCTTCATGAGCGAAGGTGTTTTGCAGCCGAAGAGGAGAGCGCAGTGGTCCGGTAAAAAAGGGTGATGCCACGGTATGAGTGAGAACACGCTCGCTGTGAATGCTTCCGCCGCCGCCGCAATCTCCGTTGATACAGCCTGCTATGTAGGAAGGCGCGGCGTTATTGCGATTTTGAAGTTTCTGGGCCGGCTCTTTGGCAGGCTGCGGCTTTGGCATTTCCGGCTCAAATCCAAGAAGAACACCGGTGATGACATTGCCTGGCTTGTCATACCCGGGACGATTTCCTCGTGCGGCAATCCAGCTCTCACATTCCCAGGCGACAATGGCTCCTTTCTCATCGACGCCTGCACGTTGGTCAATCACGCAGGCCGCGCCATAATTCTCCCATGCCATCTCATCCTGCCGCGAAAGCTGAACCCGGACTGGTTTCCCGACGGCCTGTGACAGAACTGCAGCATCGAACGAGACCGCGTCCGCTCCGTTAAGACCATAACATCCTGATCCGCGGACATACTGGACGCGAACTGATTCCAAAGGGACATTCAATATTTTGGCGACAATGCTGCGCGTGGGGTAGACAGATTGCGTCGCCGACCAAATCATGGCCGAACCCGGCTTTACATCAGCGACTGCACACGATGTCCCCACCGATCCGTGCATTTGAAAAGGATAGGAATAGGTGGCCTTGATGATAGATTGCGCAGCTTCAATGCGACGGTCAACATCTTTGGAATCGACCACCAGAACGTCCCGGGAGGACTGCTTACGCATGTGGTCAGAGAAAGTCTTCTGTTCAGGCAGGCCGGGCCCAGGTTTCCAGATGACTTTGAGCTGGCGGGCTGCTTCAATCGCCTGCGATTGCTTTTCAGCTACCACCCCAACAAAATCTTTCCTGACCAAGACCTTGATCAACCCAGCGATGTTGTGAACGGAACTTTCATCGACACTGACGAGGGTTGAGCCGACGTCAGGCGGGCGTACCACGCGTCCGTGGAGCATGCCGGGAACACGCACGTTATGAACAAATTCAAAGTGACCCGTCATCAGAGCGGCCCTGTCCAGAGACGGGACAGGCTTGCCCAGAATCTTCCATTGCGACGGTGAACGCCGCCTGGCAGTGCTGCTTAGCTGGATATTGAAATGCTTGTTGCCTATGAGTTCTTCATACTTGATACGACGACCATTCCTCCCGGCAATTACTCCGTCTTCCACCGTAAGCTCTTCAGCGGCCACGCTCCACTGAGTTGCCGCCATCTTGATCAGCGCTTCGCGTGCGCTGGCGGCAGCCTGAGCGAGATTTTCCTCGTTGAAATTAGTTGGCGTGGACTGGCTTCCGGAAGTTGTTCCCTGGTCGGGAGCAACAGCGGTGTCGCATTGAATCAGCTTTACTCGACTCAAAGATACACACAACTCCTCTGCCACCAACTGCGTTTGGACGGTGAACATGCCCTGGCCGAAATCACACTTGCCTGTGTAAGCCGTAACGGTCCCGTCCGACGCAACGGCAATCCACGAATCAATTTTCTTGGGATCGATATGCGAGAGATGCGTATCAAACGGACCTTGTGCAAATGAAAGTGTTCCGGCCAGCGAAGTGGCGCTGAAACTGACGACCAGAGCTCCAGTCGCTTTGAGAAACTCGCGCCGCGATACGCTCATGCTTTCACCTTCGTGGCGTCAGCGTACTTGCGGATAGCGCGCAACATGCGAACGTGCGTGAAGCAGCGGCACAGAACGCCGCTCAGAGCCGAGCTGATGTCTGCATCGGAGGCATCCGGTTTTTGGTCAAGGACTGCTTTGGCGGTAAGGATGACGCCGTTCAGGCAGAAGCCGCACTGGGCGGCACCTTCATCCATGAAAGCCTGTTGGATAGGATGAGGTTTTTCCGGGGTGCCCAGGCCTTCGAGCGTGGTAACTTCGTCACGCCCGACAGCTTCCACGGGCATCACGCAGGACCGAACTACATGACCGCGAAAAATGACCGAGCAGGATCCGCACTGTGCCATTCCACATCCGAACTTTGGTCCGCGCAAACCAATTTCGTCTGCCAGGGCGAACAGCAACGGTGTCTTGGGATCAAGGTCGAGAGTATAAAGGTGGCCGTTTACTTTGAGTGAAATCGAGCTCACATCAAATCCCTTCGCAGATAGCTGACGCTATGTGCAGGTTCAGTTTACTCTGCCAGCTTTTTGATGCGCTCATTCCGGTGGCGGGATGCGGCCGCTTATTTGTCTACTTTCCGCCGGTGGCGTTGGCTGCGCCCGTGTGCTGTTGGTTTATGATCTCCATGGCCCAGATGGCTCCCGGACGCATATACATTCCGGCGCGATAATGGCCGTCAAGCCCCCACGCCTCGGGAGTACGGAACCAGTAACCAAAGCGCTCGTAGACGCCGTTATAAATCCCCTTAGCGGTGTCATACCCTTCCTGCGTGAGCCCTTCCGCCATCATTTCTGAAGCAACGGCAAACGTGGTACCGATCCAGACTTCCTGGACCTGTTCATTGATGGTAAGAGGTGTACCGTCAGCGGACATGCCGTTCAGGGCACCCAATTCCCCGCCCGCATATTTTTTTACGTTGTAGTCAAAAACCTTGCGCATGGCGGATTGGCGCATACGCGCCGGCACCAGATCACCAAGCCCTGTGAGGTTCGCATACCATTGTCCAGCCAACTGGTCAGCCATGATATTGGTGCGGTAGGGGCTGTCCGCGTCATAGTTGAAGTATTCACCGTTCCACAGCTTTTCCACATAGCTGGCCTGGGCACGGTCAAAAAGGTTTTTTGTTTCGCTGGCCGCCCTTGTATCTCCAACAGCCTTGGAAATTTCTTCCGTTGCACGTAGTGCGGCCAGATATAAACCACCGCTGTACGCACTGGCCCCGCGAGTCACCCAGACATCGTAGGTCTGGTCAGGAAAACCGCCGTTTTCAATCAGACCGTCGCCATCGACATCAAACTGGCGCATGTAAAGCATGGCCTGCTTCACGCTCTCGTAGGTTGACTTGAGAAGAGCAATGTCTTTTTTCCCGGTAAGCGCATAATCACGCCACACCAGCAGGACGTACTTGGTGTTGAGGTCCTTCCAATGGGCGGAATCCTGATATTCGTACTGATTGATGGATGTGAACGGATCTTCCAGCGGGTTGCCAATATCGTGCGGAAGAGCGCCGGGGACTTTGCGTTTCAATATTTCGGTCTGATGTTCGACATCCAGTTTCCATCGCCAAACATACTGCTGCTGATTGCCGGCGGCAACCGTCGCGGCAAATTCCCTGATCTCCCGCTTCTCGATTTCCGGCCAGAACACAACCAGGGGCATGGAGCCATAGAAGCGCACGTCGAGCGTACCGTAAAAGGGATAGTCAAAGCACTCCAGGGAGGAAAATGAGCTATCGTCAATGCCAAGTTTGGGATTGGCAACGATATCGGCTTTGGGTCCGCGATCTATGTTCGGGCCTTTCAGTTCATGGGCCCACACGGTACCGCCGTCGGCGAGGATATACATTTCGTTGAACAACATACCGCGATACCACAGCGGCTTGGACTCATCGTTCACATACTTCGCCTGCCACTCATCGATCTGGCGGCCCCAGTTTTCGCCATCGCGAAGGCCGGCGGCAGCAATGTCCCAGGCGTGGGTGCCACTGGTGCCAAAAAAGTCTGTGTAACGGCGCAGCCATTTTCGTCCCATCCCAAACTGTACGACCGGCAGGTCCCAGGAAAGGACCATGGGAACGGTTTTCTTTTCACCCGGCTTGAGCGTGAACTTAACGGCGATGGCGCCGGCAAGTTGTTCATCACTGGCGGCATAGTTCAGATCAGTGTTGGGAAGTGTGCCGCCAGCGGAAAAGGGCTTCCATACTTCGCTGCCATCTGAGTTTGGCAAGAACGCATTGATGTAACTAACTTCAACGCCGGGTGATTGCAAGGCGGCGATGGCGAACTGCCCGTCCCACTCGTCCTGCACTACGTTGCTCGCACGGACGCGATCAAAGACTATGCCCTTCATCACCGATCCGTCCGGCATGGACTCGCTGCGAAAATGATTGGTGTTCTGGGCGTTGATCTGGTTAGAGAAGTTGGGACCGCTGTCACGCAGCCAGCCAACCATGTTGGTCCAGGAAAACATGATGGACACGGTCTGAATCTGCTGCGTGTCATTGCTGGCATACCAGTTGTACACCGCAACGGGATAGCTGGATTCCCTGTAGTTGTCCGGCAGGACCGGCGAAAATTGTTCGAGCACAAGGTGCACGGGAAGTTCCGGAGAACGATAGTCGAACCAGGATTTCGGGTAGAGCGCCGCGTAGTCACCCGCGCCTACGGGATAATTCCATTTCCATGAGGAAAGGTTGTCACCAGTGGGTTTGCACGCACAAAGCACCTGTGCCAGGCCCTGTCCGCTTTCTGGCTTCACGAACACACTGAACTGGTTGGCGGGCACGTTTTCATACTTGTGGATGCCTGCTTTCAGATGCCACCGAGCGAAATCCCCGCGATAGGTGCGTGAAAATGTTCCCGCCCCCAAGCCGCCGACGGGGGCGCCTTGCCAATAGCCATCGTCAATCATTCGCTTGATTTCTGGTTTCTTGCCCAACGCAGTGGGCAAAGGCTGACCCAGTGCGCGCCGCCAGGCCGCTTTAGGAATTACGTCTGAAGCCTGGCCGCTGAGAGAAAGAACGGTTGTCCACACAAGCAGATATGCGGTCCTTTTCCAGGTCCTGAACATGGATTGCCTTCCGGAGAAGCCGACAGCTTCACAAAAAAATCGATCTGGTACAAGTTTAAAAAGTGCCGGCAAATAGCCTGACAGCAATCTGCCGGCATTGAGCGATAGGAGATTAAAAACGCTTTTGCACCTGCTTTAGAACAACAATTTAACCGCCAACTGGATTGCACGAGGCGTGTAGTTTGGACTGGTGCGCACGATCTGTCCGAACGCCGGTTTTGCCGTCCCCGCAGTCAACGGAACGAGGTTCGTGGTGCTATCCGAGTTTTGGTTGTTGGCAACGAAGTAGCTTGGTGTATTGGTCAGGTTGAAGAACTCCGAGCGCAACTGCAACTTGACGCTCTCTTTCAAAGCTATGTCTTTGAAGAGCGAGAAATCGAAGTGGCGGAAGTGCGGCCCGAAGAGCCCGTTACGTGGTGCGTTGCCTATCTGTCCCGCCGCGGGGACTACAAAAGCATCGCGGTTGAACCATTCCGAAATGCTCGGATTCGAAACATGCGGATCGGCAATCTGGTTCGGCCGGTCCGGTCCAGCTGCTCCAACGGAGCCGTTAAATACTGTCTGGCCAGCCGTGAAGTTGTCTGTGATGGTGAACGGACTGCCGGAGTTCCATACAAGAATGGCATTGGTCTGCCATCCTGCCGTAACCAGCTTTCTCATCCCATTGGTACCTTTGCCGAATGGGAGTTCATACGTGGTGTACGCGATAAAGCGATGCCTGAGATCCAGATCACTGTTTCCGGTTTCCAGCGCATGCACGTTATACGGATTGGCGTTGCCCCAACCTTCCTGACCTTCAAAGCTCAGGGTTGTGGTGTCATCGATCGAATGCGACCAGGTGTAGTTTGATCCAATTGTGATTCCTTTGCTATAACGGCGCTGGAACGAAACTTGTAACGCGTGATACGTGGATGATCCTTCGCTGATGTAGCTTCCTATCCCGCCCACGTTGGGAAATGGTTTATTGAGGTTGGTTAGCTGTAATACCTGCGCGGGAGTCAATCCGGTCGGATTTGGAACGTTTACGTTGTTCAGCGTCATCGGCAGATGATGGCCAATATCGCCCACGTATCCGATTGTGAGTACGTTCTGGCCAAACTGCTTTTCCACCATCAGGTTGAACTGGTCTACCGATCCAGACTTCAGATCCGTTTGCACGGCCTGAAAGCCCAAACCTTGATTGGTCGCGCTCGGTAAACCAGGTGCTGTGGGTACGGGAATACCAGCCGCCAAAGTGGTTGGCGCGCCGGCGATAGTAGCGCAACTGGTTTGCACCTGCGATTGAAGGATGTGGCCGGGAGGAACAATCGGTCCGGTCACCACCGCCGCCTGTTCCAGTTGCACTGCGAGGGGCGACGCACAGTTGTTGCCGCTGAAATTTGAGGTGAAGGGTGGATTCTTGAGGGCAGCATTCGAGGTGTAGTTGCCGGCGAAGTAGGTAAGTCCGAATCCCCCTCGAACAACCATGCCGTGCCCCAGCGAAGCAGCAAAGCCGAGTCGCGGGCTCAGGTTCGAATAGTCAGTTTTGATGCCTGCGGTATCGGAGACACCGTTGACGCCAGCCACCAACACCTGACCGGTGGTGACATCAAAGTTCGATATGTGATTGTGAACTTCCGTGAAGGGCGTGTAGACATCATAGCGAAGACCAAAGTTGAGAGTCAGCCATGGTCTGGCTTTCCAATCGTCCTGAACGTAGAAGCCCGGTTCCCACATGCGGTAATCGGGGGCAAAAAGACTGGTGCTGCGGTTGACTCCTGAAAAAGCCCCGACGAGAAAGTCCGCAAGTATGGCAGAACTATTTCCTGAGTCTTGCGGCAAGTTGAAATCATACCTGCCGTTCGCATTGTCGCTCTGCACCTCGCGAGCCTGTCTGCGAATCAACGCAACACCAGCTTTTACCGCGTGGCGGCCGAAGCTGTAATTTACTGCTCCGCTGTATTGGAAGGTATTGTTAAGGTCCTCAAGTGGAATGAAACGGCTGTCACCCAACGCCTGGAAACCGGCCGGCTGGATCAACGGAAGACCTGTAGCCGCCTGTCCGAAATTGATACTGCTGGGGAAACCAAAGAGGCTGGCAGGATTGACGCCGCCGTTGCTTGAATTGGAGAGATTATCGATCCGAGTGTACGCGGCCTTCAATTCCAGCAGGAGCGCAGGACTGAAGACATGCGTGAAGTTCAACTGGACGTTGTGCGCAATATCGGTCGCCGGTCCGGAGAAACCGAACGGGCCGCTTCCCGGATTCACCAGAGTGCCACCGATGTTTACTGCAGGAAGATTGTCCGGGATGGTTGTAGTCACATGGTTGAGGGTATAACGCCCGTACAAAAGATTACTGTCGTTAAACCTGTGATCAACTCGAAGATCAACGGTGGTACTGTATTGCGTCCTGTTGGGATCAAAAACAAAGTTGTTCGAAGTGTCGCCCGGCGCTCCAGTGTTGGGCGCGGGATAGAGAGCGAAGAGCTTGGCGGCGATCGGATCAACCGGAAGTGCTGCCGTGGCGCTATTAGCCGCCACAATACCCGCGGGGCCTAACTGTCTCTGCGCGAGCGTGGGCACGGTATTGAAAATCGGATTTTGCACGCCGGCAATTTGGCGGAATTCCTCGACTGCTCCGAAGAAGAAAGTGCGATCCTTGAAAATTGGACCTCCGATGCTGCCGCCGAAATCATTCTGCCGCAATTCAGACTGTGGGCTGATCGGCGTCAGAGCGTTCGGCGTGGGATCAAATGGATTTCTGGCATTCAACGCGTTGTTCTGAAAAAATTCAAACGCCGAACCGTGGAAATGGTTGGTTCCAGATTTTGTAATGACGTTCACTACCGCGCCAGGGGTGCGTCCGCCTTCAGGCGCGTAATTGTCAGTTTGAACGGAAACTTCCTGGATCGCGTCAATCGAAGGCTTCACGCCGATAGTGCCGATGATGCGTTCGTTGTTGTCAGTGCCGTCAATCAGTTCGTTGTTGAGAATGTCATCGTGACCGTGGACTGAGAAAGAGCTCGTCTGGCGGCGATCGTCGGGACGCTGTCCGCTGCTCAGGCCGCTGATGCTGGCCGCTTCGTTCGCTCCGGGGACGAGTTGCACCAAGCTAGTCAAATTACGCGAAGTAAGAGGCAGATCCTCCACGGCGCGTTGGGTAACGGTGGCTCCGACGGTTGAGCTATCTGTCTGGAGCAAAGGAGTTGTTGCTTCCACTTCAACGGTTTCACCCACTGCGCCCACTTGCATCTGGGCATCCACGCGGGCGCGATCACCGGCGGAAACCGTGACAGTTCCGACAAACGCCTTGAATGTGGCCGATTCCACGCGCACGGTATAACGGCCGGGCTTAAGGAAAGTGAAGAGGTATTCGCCCTGATCATTCGACTGGGCTGTGCGGGAATCATTGGTGGCGGTGTTGGTGACAGTCACCTTGGCATTGGAAACAACGGCACCGCTGCTGTCAGTAACAGTGCCTAGCACATCCGCAGTGGTCACCTGGGCCATGGCGGAGATGCCGGCGAATACAAACACGAATACAACTAGGGCAGACACGAAAAGATGCTGCCGGAATCCACTTACTTCTTTTTTGTGAACATCTTTGCCTCGCATGGGGGGACTGCTCCTTTTTCCTGACTTTTTCAGACGGGTTTCCTTGTGATTGATGGCAGCATCAAGTCTGGACAAATCACAGCTAAAGCCCCGGGTGGACGGGAGCAATAGACTCAAATCGGGTACCGCAACCGGCATTCTCAACTGGTAACTGCCTTTTGCACTTTCGGTCTAGAACTTACCAAAACGTTTTGGTAAGGCTCGGCATGACATTTGGCCACCAATGCAAACGCTTGTCAAGAGCAATGATGAAAAAAATGTAAATTTTGGGGACGGGAGAGGATTCACAAAAATGAAATTTCATTAATAAGACTAATGGATATGAATAATAGAAATTTTCGGATAGTGGTGGGCTGGGCTGAAGCCCGGATGAGCTCCATTTTGGTTCTGAAGATTACAAAAAGCCTAGCAAGGAGGGGCTAAGAGAGGCGGCTGCATGGTCCCGTGGATTCACGAACAACAAGTTCAGGCGCAACAAGAATTTCCCTGGGAACACGCTTGTGAGCCAGGCGGTCAAGCAATGTTTGCGCGGCGATCTCCGCCATCTGCTTCAACGGCTGACGCACGGTGGTGAGGCTGGGATTCTGGAAGGCAGCAGAGTTAACGTCGTCAAATCCAACGACAGAAATATCTTCCGGGACACGGAAGCCGGCGTCGCGCAGGGCACGCACGGCGCCAATAGCTGAAAAGTCGTTATAGGCAAAGAGAGCGGTAAAATCCTTTTTCCGCTTGAGGAATTGTTGGACCAGCGGATAGCTGACCTCAGGGGAGAATCCGGGCATGGTCAACTGGAAGGTCCAGTCATCGGAAGTCTGTATGCCATGGCTCTTGGCCGCTTGCTGAATGGCACGCCAGCGCTCGTACGAATCGGCGCTGAACTCCTGGCCCTTCATGAACGCAATCTTGCGGTGTCCGAGTTTGACCAAGTGGTCAATTGCGAGTTGAGCTGCAAGATCATGATCCAGGACGACGTTGGTCAAACCGGAGAGTTTCCTGTGCCCGGAAATGGCAACCGCCGGCAAAGGAAGCGTTTTCTCCAGGGCCGTATCGATGAGAATAAAGCCTTCCACTGCTCTTTCCATCAGAATACGCGGATATTCCGCGAGCAAGTCGGGCCGCCGGCCGTGGGTAGCGACGAAGTAGAAATAGCCGTGGCCGATGAGGTATTCTCCAATGGCATTCAACAGCAACGCACCGTAACCTTCGCTGATTTCCGGAGCGAGAATGCCAATGGTACGGCTGCGCTTGCTTTTGAGAGTCCGCGCGGTATGATTGGGACGGTAATTGAGCTTCTTGGCCGCAGCAAAGATGCGTTCCTGTGTCTTTTGCGGGATCTCGCTGGCCCGAGGTACTCCATTCAAAACGACGGAGATTGTTCCGGGACTCAAGCCCAGATAGTCTGCCAAGCCTTTCAAGCTTGTAGCTGGCGTAGTTTTGGAATTGCCTACCTGTCGGGACATCTCAACCTTTTCCCCAGCG
>Ga0080027_10000960_pt1 | contig 11802 bp, 8 predicted proteins | sample OrgsoiDNA2013046_FD_70962 | JGI IMG/M metagenome (GOLD analysis project Ga0080027, IMG submission 70962) | Permafrost soil microbial communities from the Arctic, to analyse light accelerated degradation of dissolved organic matter (DOM) -... | ecosystem: Environmental > Terrestrial > Soil >...
CGCAGAGACGCAGAGAAAGACGCCGAGGAAGACCAAGACTGTTTTGGTGTTATGCGTCGGTTGGGGCTTTGCAGAATCCCTCAGGTTGGCGCGCCCCGTGGCGGGTAAACGCCGGAAGCAGAGGGATGGGTGGGCTGTCGCCATAGCGCTCGCGACGCGCATTGCGAGCGTCTCCGCTTCCTCGGCGCGCCAAGCACGGGATCTACCGCTGCGGCTTGGCCGTCCTATAAGCCACACCCAGTTTTCTCCTCTCTGCGTCTTCCTCAGCGTTTCAGCGGCGGCGTTTACCCGTAACGGGCGGTTTGTTGGTCGTATTTTCCCCCTCTAGACATCGCGCCCGGGAAATCGGATAATTCGGTCATGGGCTCCGAAATTGAGTCCGCGGCGCTGCTAGCGCGGTTGCGGGACGATCTGGGGTTCCGCCGGATCGAACAAGGGATTGGAACGCTGGAACGCTTCCGGCCAACGATTGAGACGCTCGAGCCGGGACCCCGTGCCGGCGTCCTGGTGGGTCTCATCGCCCAATGGGTGGATGCGGGGTTCGACAACTATGCCCTGTTACCCCGGCTGTTGGCGAGATTCCCGAAGGCGGTTCGGGCCGATCTCCCGCTGATCGACTATCTCCACCTCCGGATGGCGGAAGGCGCGCTGGCGATGTCGCACGAGGACTTCGATTGCGCCACCCGCCACCTGCTGCTGGTTCAGTCCTTCGAAGACGATATCGACGATGCCGAACTCCTGGCGATTGCCAATTTCTGGACTGGCCGCTGCTTGCGCAAAATGGGCCGCTACGACGAGGCCTTGAAATACACGGAGCGCGGCGAAGAACAGGCGCTCTCCCGCGGCTACACCCAGATGGCGGCCATCATGCAGGTGACCAGAAGTTGGCTTGCCTTCCAAAAAGGCAAGTTTCATGAGGCGAATACGCTGCTGCGCCGCGCCGAAGACGCACTCAACCCGACCGACGACTTCCTTAGCCGCGGCAACATCCAGTCGGCATATGGGCGGATTGCCCGCCGGCAAGGGAAGTACGACCGGGCCGTCAAGTATTTTGAAAAGGCCATCGCCGAATACCGGCAAGGCGGCGGACGCGCGCTTTCGCTGGCCCGCACACTGCTCAACCTGGCATTCGTGAAACGCCTGGTGGCGCTGCACGCCCAAAAACATCTGGACCATGTGGCGGCTACGCGCCGAACCGCCAGGGAAACTCCGGGCGGGGCCGCCGATTCCCCTGCCCCAACACGCCTGCGCATCGAGCAGATTCGACAACAGGCTCGCGCCTGCCTGGCGGAAGCCGATGAGATCTATACGTGTTCCCGGAATCATCGGGGCCTGGCGGGAGTCCGCATCAACCAGGGATTCCTGCACCTGGATTCGGGCGACCTGGAGCGCGCGGCGGCGGAAGCCACCGAGGCTTTCGCCCACGGCAACGAGAAGCGGGACTACATTGTCATGGCGCGGGCGCGCACGCTGCAATGCATTGTCGAACATGCGGCCATGGAGGAGCAGGTGGGCGACCCCGGCCATCACCACGAAGCGGCGGAGGCTTTCGCGCGCGACGCCGTCACATTCGCCGGACATACCGAGAACCGGCGGCTGCTGGCGCGCGCTTGCGTCTGGCAGGGGCTGACCTTTGCGGCCGAGCCGACCGATCTGGAAGCGGCACGGCGCTGCTGCGAGCAGGCGATGGCCCTGCTCCAGCCCGAAGGACTGGAGCGGCAGTACACCTGGGACGACCTGGAGACGTTGAAAGCCCGCGTGCTGGCGGCGCGGCCGGTGGACGCCGTTCTGCTCGCCTGGAGTTCCGGCGTGGTGGAGCGCAAGTCTTTTCAGCAGATCACCGAAGAGTTCGCGCGCATCGTGATTCCCAGGGTATGGGAACGCGAGGGCCGTAAAGTCTCGCGAGTGGCTGAGAAGCTCTCCATCTCACCCAAGAAGGTCCGCAGAATCCTTCACTCCGCCGGAGTGGCTGGACAGGTTCCCGACTGACCCGATCTGGAATAGGATTCCCGGAGTGGCGGGCCACGTTCCCGGCTGACCCGATCCACCGTAGGATTGCCGTGGCGGCCGGACAGGTCCCCCGGCCGACCCGATCCGCCGTAGGATTTTCCAACAACGTTGACATTTGAGGCGAATCCATCTTAACCTGATATCGGACCTGTTAATCTCATTTTTAAAGCAGCCGCGAGCCTCCGGGTCGCGTCTGGAAAAGCGGCCCCGGTTGGGCTGTGGCTACAGGAGCGTGTCATGGAAACGTTGGAATTGCCCGTCATCGAGGAGTCGGAAGAGAGCGCCCGGTGGCCGGATGGCCCGCCGGTGGACTTCGCCATGCAGGAAATGGATGTCGCCGCTTTCAAACTCTGGCGCGAGGCCAGCCGCCCGGATGCCGCCGAGGAACCGGTTTAGCGGCAAGCCGGTAACCGCATCATGAAAGCACAAAACTTGAACCGGCGCCTGTCCGGGGTGGATTCGGCCTTCCTTTATCTCGAACGGAAGGAGATTCCTTTACACATCGCCGCCGTCTGCATTTTCGAAAGCGCCCTGCCTTTTGCCGAATTTGTCAGATCCATCGATTCGAAGCTTCACCTGGTTCCGCGGTATCGGCAGCTCGCCGTGGACTCTCCGTTTCATCTTGGCTATCCGACTTGGGAGGACGACCCGAAGTTCGACATCCGCAGGCATATATTCAAGGCACGGGTAGAGGCCCCCGGAGGCCAAGCCGAAATGGAAGCCCTTGCCAGCCGCGTCCTGAGCCAGGTGATGGACCGCGGCAAGCCGCTGTGGGACATCCATGTGGTCGAAGGGCTGCGCGATGGCCAGGGGGCCATCATTGTGCGCATACACCACGCCTTGGCCGACGGCGTCGCCGGCGCTGCGCTGTTTAAGATCATGTTCGACGCCACACCCGGCGGCTCCCATCCCGGGCCAAAACAGCACTTTCACCCTACCCCTGCCCCGGAGTCGAATCACTCGGTGGTGGACGCCATCACCAGCGCGGTCCACAGTTCGCTCCAGAGCGTCATCGCCATGGAAAGCGTGCTCCTGGATTTCGCGCGGACTTTGATGGACGACCGGACGAAAGATGCCATGCAAAAGCTGGTGGCTTTGCTTCCCGAACTGGGGGCCTCTTCGGAGCGCTTCGTCTTCAACAAGCCTTGCACCGGGGCGCGCAAGTTCTGCTGGACGGAGTTTCCGTTCGCCGACGCGCAGGCCGTGCGGGAGGCGGCGGGAGGCACCGTCAACGACATCGTGCTGACGGTCGTGACGCGGGCCATCTCGCGCTACATCCAGCTTCATGGCGAGCCGGTGGCCGGCCGCTTCCTGCGGGTAGTCTGCCCGGTCAGCGTGCGGCGCGACGAGCAGCAGCAGTCGCTGGGAAACCAGATTACTTTCATGCCCGTGGCGCTGCCGCTGGATATCGAGGACCCGATCCGGATGCTGCAGGCGGTTGCCGAGCGGACCGAGATCATGAAAAATGCGCGGGCGGCCCACCTGGTGGCGCTCCTGTCCACCTGGCTGGGCGCGGCTCCGCCTCCGCTGCAAGCGCTATTCTGGGGTACGCTTCCGCTGGTCAACCTGCCCATGCCGCTGTTCAACATGATCTGCACCAACGTGCCGGGGTCGCCAACCGCGCTCTACGCCGTCGGGCGGAAGATGATTGCGTCGTACCCTCATGTTCCGACGGGTTACGAACTCGGTGTGAACTTCGCGGTCCAGAGCTACGATGGCAAACTGTGTTGCGGCTTTACGGCGGATGCCGACGTGGTTCCGGATGCGGAGCGCCTCCGCGACATGACGTACGAGGCCTTCCGCGATCTCCTGCACGCCGCCGTGCCTCGAAAAGCCTCGGGCCGCCGCCGGCCCTCCGGCAAGCGAAAGCCGGCTAAGTCCCGGCCGGCAGAGGCTGCGCCCGTGCCTGCTGTTGGCGGCAAGCCGGCGCCTGCTGTTGGCGGCAAGCCCGTGCCTGCTGTTGGCGGCAAGCCGGCGCCCGCTGTTGGCGGCAAGCCGGCGCCCGCTGTTGGCGGCAAACCGGCGCCCGCTGTTGGCGGCAGGCCGGTACCCGCTGTTGGCGGCAAGCCGGCGCCCGCTGTTGGCGGCAGGCCGGTACCCACTGTTGGCGGCGAGCCGGCGCCCGTTGTAGGCGGCGCGCCGGCGCCCGCGCCGGCGGACGAATCCCTGGCGGAGTTCGTCGTGTTCGCCGGGTAAGGGCTTAAACGTTTTCGGGAGATGGGAAGATCGGTGGTTTTGCAGTGGTGCTAACAGGCTTGGTTAGCAGGCTGCGGGTGTGCAGACGGGCGCGCCAGGCGGGTTAACAATCCGCCGCAGATTAACAATCTGCCCCACAGATGCTGTGGCGGCTGCCTGTCGGAAGACGTTCCACTTGTCCGTCGAGTAAAGGTGGTATCGATGTCACATCCCTCCGCCGGCAAGGTTCAAATTGGTTCGTATTGTATTGACAAGCATGGGTCTCATGGTAGAAGATAAAAGGGTCTACTTTAGCTTAATATTGAAACCGGCGGCAACCCGCTCCGCGATGCGGCAGCGTGAGTTATCTACCTTTGCGGCGCGTTGCGTCGCCTCGGTTTACCAATCTGCCGGCGACACATTCACTGGGGTTGCGTCGTTGCGCTTGCACGCTCGCACCACGGGAAGAGGGGCGAATGTCCGATCAGATTGAACAACCTTTCGATACGATTGAGAGCGCGCACGAGTTCATGAACGTGCTGGCGCTTACGGCTTTGGATGTGATCAAAGACCTGAGCCGCGACAAGGAGCGGGCACTGCAAGACGGTGACCAACGACGCGCGCAGGCCATCGACCTGGCGGTCTTCAAGCTTAAGACGCTGGGCTGCTATGTACACAAGAGCAGGCGGACGCTGAACGATCTGCGCATTATCCGCCGCCTGATCTTGAACGAGCGTCTGACGGCGGCCAGCGCGATGGCGTCGATGTAATGGTTCCGCACTCCAGCATCGACTCAATCGCCCAGGCAATGTACTGGCTCGTCCCCGGCAGGACACTGTTCCTGTTCCTTTATCTGCTCGGCATCGCATGTTTTGCCTTCATCGTGGCCAGGCACCTGGCGCCACTGGTTCGCGCCGAACGCGATTCTCGTTTCGACCGGCCCTTACTCCGTCTGGGTCGGGTGCTCCAATTCTGGCTGGGGCAGTGGAGGCACCCACGCTATAAGTTGGCGGGAATCGTTCACATTCTCATCTTTTTCGCGTTCCTCGTACTGATCACTCGTGCCTTCTCTCTTCTTGTCCTGGGCATTTCAGACAGTTTCGAGGGCGCGTTCCTTTCCGGAAGCGCCGGCCGTCTGTACGACACAGTCAAGGACTACGCCGCTTCGGTTGTCTTGATTTGCATGGTCATAGCCGGTGTTCGCCGCGGAATCTTCAAACCCGCCCGCTACGCCGTGCCCGCCAAATACGGAAAGGATCCTGCCGCCAAGGCCGTCTTTCTGGTGGCGATGATCGGCGTCCTGATGGTCGCCGATGGTCTGTTTGAGGCGAGCAAGGCCGTCTGGCTTTTCCGGCAAGGCCTGCCTGCGCAATTGGTGGCGCCCCTCTCGTTGCCGTGGGTGCTGAAGCACGCACTGGGTTCGGCTTCGCTGACCGCGCTCTGGAACCTCCATCTGAGCGCCTATCTGGTGTACGACGCGGTTTTCCTCTTCTTGCTCTGCTACCGGCCCTTTAGCGCGCAGTTCCACATAGAGACATCCCTCTTCGCGGTCTACTTCTCCAAGTTGGACCGGGGAACACTCAAGCCGGTCAGGTGGGGTGTTTCCGAGGAGCATCTGGATCGGGTGAAATCTTTCGGGGTAAAAACCTTCGAAGACTTCACTTGGAAGAACATGCTCGACTTCTACACCTGCGCCGACTGCGGCCGGTGCTCGGACCAGTGCCCCGCCAACGCCGTGGGGCGTCCGCTGTCGCCAAGGTTTTTCACCATCAAGGCCAGAGAGTACAGTCTTCAGCACTATCCGGTTCTCGGCAGATCGAACACGGGCGACCCCCTGATTGGAGGCATCTACTCCGAGGATGAAATCTGGTCCTGCACCACCTGCGGCGCCTGCGAGGCGGAATGCCCGTTGCTGGTCGAGTATATCGACAAAATCGTCGATCTGCGGCGGGGCATGGTAGACGATGGGAACGTACCGCAATCCCTGCAAAAGCCGCTGAAGGCTCTGGAGAGCCGCGGCAACCCCTTCGGCAAGATGGAGAAAAAGCGGGCCGATTGGGCCAAGGCCGCCGGTGTGCCAATCGTCAACGGAGCCGCGACCGTTAGGGAGCGGTCGCTTGACACTCTGTACTTCGTGGACAGCGTCACCTCCTACGATGACCGGGCTCAGGCGATTGGCCGCGCGACCGCCCGGATTCTGGACCGTGCCGGAGTGAAGTTCGGAATCTTGGGCGCCGCGGAAAAAGACAGCGGCCATGAAGTGCGGCGCTTCGGCGAAGAGATGTTGTTCCTCGCCTTGCGCGACCACAACGCGGGCGCTATCCAGGCGTCCGGCGTCCGGCGGATCGTCACGGCCGACCCGCACGCCTACAACGCGTTGAAGCACGATTACAAAGATTTGCCGCCCGTGGAGCACATCAGCGAAGTGATCGCCCGCGCGGTAAAATCCGGCGACATCAAATTGAACCCGGTAGAAAACGCCGGCGACTCTTACGCCTACCACGATCCGTGCTATCTGGGGCGGCACAACGGGATTTACGATGCCCCGCGGGATGTGCTCGATGCGATTCCGGGTTTGAAGAGAGTCGAAATGGCGCGCTGCCGCGACCGTTCGTTCTGTTGCGGCGGCGGCGGGTTGGCGCTCTTTTACGAGCCGAAAGAGGAAGAGCGGATGGGTGTCCAGAGAGTCAGGATGGCGGCCGAAGCCGGCGCTAACGCGATTGTGACTGCCTGCCCGTTCTGCCTGGTGAATATCGAAGACGCGATTAAGGTCGCGGGCATGGAAGGAAAGATGACCGCCATCGACCTGACGGAACTGGTGGATCGGCAAATGGCGGGTTGAACGTATTGTTTGCGCTACAACCGCTTGCTTACGCGCGCGGCTCCGTTCCGAGCCGCGACCGTGAGGGAGCGGACGCGCAGCAGGAGATAGAACATGGAAATTCTGGTTTGCGCAAAACGAGTACCCGACACTTCGGAAAACGAGATTGAGCTCAACGGCGCCCGAAACGACATCGAACGCGACGACCTGGTGTATTCGGTAAACGAACCGGATAACTATGCGGTCGAAGAGGCGTTGCAGATTGTCGATCGTGTGGGCGGAAAGGTCACCGTCGTCACCGTCGGGAGCGACGAAGACGAAGAGATCCTGCGGCGGGAAATGGCCATGGGCGCTCACCATGGCGTGTTGATCTCCGACGATGCCTTCAGCGGATCGGACGGCAGAGGTATTGCAGCCATCCTAAAGGCGTTCGTGCAGACAAAGCACTACGATCTGATATTGACCGGGGTGCAGGCGGACGATGGGTGCGCCCAGGTTGGCGGCATGCTGGCCGCCATGCTCGACTATCCCTTCGCGTCCCTGGTGACTTCCATTGAAGTCCTGGAAGGCGGGAAGCTGAAAATCGGCCGCGAGATCGAAGGCGGCAACAAGGAGATCAACGCCATCGATCTCCCCTGCGTGCTCTCCATCCAGACGGGGATCAACGAACCCCGCTACGTCGGCATGCGAGGCATCCGGCAGGTGGCGTCGGTGCCTATCCCCACCCTTGGGACGCCGGAGCTTGGTGTCGACCCCGAGACCGTAGGCGATCGGGCGGCGAAGGTGAAGCGGGTGGACTATTTCGTGCCCCCGGCGGGCCGCGGCGCCGAAATGCTGCAGGGCAGCCGGGAAGAAACGATCGACAAGCTGATGGATTTGTTGAAGGCCAAAGGAGGGTTGAACTAATGGCTCGCATTTTCGCCTATATCGTTCATAAAGGTGGCATCGCCGACGATTCCGCTGCCGAGTTGCCGGTGGCGGCGGCAAAAATCGATGCCGCTCAGCCGCCCACAGCCCCACTTACAGCCATTGTCACCGGTTGGGGCGCGGACCTGGACGCAGTCTGCGAGAGCCTGCGCACCGGATACGCCGAGATCTGGAAGATTGCCAAGGAGCCCCTGGCCTACCCTAACGCCGATGTCGTGCGCAAGGCCCTGTTGAACGTGCTGCCGCGCGGCAGCATCCTGCTGGTGCCGCATGCCCATTTCGGCGTCGATCTGTCGCCCGGGCTCTCCATCCGCATGGACGTGCCGTATGTCCCGGACGTTATGGAAATCGAAGGCATGGACGGGACCTCGCTGAAGCTGGTTCGCCAGGAATTCGGCGGGCAGGTGAGCGCGCACGTCCGGTGCGATATTTCTTCCGGCGCGGTCATCAACATCCGTCCGGGCGCATTCCGGCCCGCTCCCACCGCCGCGGCTGGCGGGAAGGTAGTGGACAAATCCGCCGATGCCGGCGACCTGACGGCGGGGCGGCACTACCTGGAAACCATCGCTGCCGAAGCCGGTGACGTGGACATCAGCAAGCAGCAGGTATTGGTGTCCATCGGCCGGGGCATTGAAGATAAGGAAAATGTCGGAATTGCCGAAGAGTTGGCGGAGGCCATGGGCGCGGCAGTAAGCTGCTCGCGGCCGGTGGTGGACGCCAAGTGGATGGACAAATCGCGGCAGGTCGGATCGTCCGGCATAACCGTCAGACCCAAGGTTTACCTGGCATGCGGCATCAGCGGCTCGTTCCAGCATCTGGACGGCATCAAGGGCAATCCGTTCCTGGTCGCCATCAACAAGAACCCCAAAGCCCCCATCTTCCGGGTGGCGGACGTCGGCATTGTCGCCGACATCCTGGAGTTCCTGCCGGAATTGACCAAACGGGTCCTCGAAGAGAAAAGCGTTTCGGGAAGTGAAAGGCGCCAATCATGATCTCTAAAAAAACTCTGAAGCTGAGCCTGAAATCGCTCAGGGACTTCGACAAAAAACGGTTGCCGGACCAGGTACTGATCGATTTGGATGCGCGCGACGAGTGTCCGCTCGATATCGTCCGCCATATGTGCAGCCCGGACAAGCTGGGCATCCAACTCCTGTTCGTTCCGGAGGAATTTGGAGGCTTTGGCGGCGGCACCTTCGACGTATATTGCGTCTGCGAAGAGATGGCCCGCATCGACCTGGGGATCGCCACCGCTGTGTTGGCCACTTTCCTCGGCAGCGACCCCATCACGGTCGGCGCCACTCCCGAGCAGAAGAAGCTCTGGCTGACGCGCATCGCCGAAGAGGGGATCCTGTTCGCCTACGCCGCCACCGAACCCGACGCCGGCAGCGACCTGGGGGCTCTGCAAAGCACGGCGGAGCGGGTGATGGAGGGCGGCCGCGTTAAAGGCTACCGCATCAACGGCAGCAAGCAATGGATCAGCAATGGCGGGATTGCCGACGCCTACACGGTGCTGGCCAGTACGCCTGCCGGCCCGAGCTGGTTCATCGTGGAAAAGGGCGCGGCGGGTTTCAGCCAGGGCAAGCCCGAAGACAAGCACGGAATCCGCACCAGCAACACGGCCGCGCTCTCGTTCAGCGACGTCTATGTGGATGCCGGCCGGCTGGTGGGCGGCGTGGAAGGCGAGGGGTTGAACCAGGCGCAGGCCGTATTCGGCTATACCCGCCTGATGGTAGCGGCGTTTGGCCTGGGGGCAGGCTGGGCTGCGCTGGACCGTGCCATTCCGTATTCCGAGAAGCGCATTCAGGCCGGAGCGCCCCTTTCGGAGAAGCAGGGTTACACGCACAAACTGATCGTACCCAACGTCGCCCGCCTGGAAGCCGCGCGCTCCAGCATCGAAGAAACGGCCGAGCGGATCGACGGCGGCGAAGGCAGCCTGAACACCGAAGGCGCCATCGCCAAGTACATGGCTACCGAGGCGGGCAACCAGGCCGCCGATGCCAGCATTCAGGCGCTGGGCGGGTACGGGTACACCCACGAATACATGGTGGAAAAGATCAAGCGCGACGTTCGCATCACCACCATTTATGAAGGCACCTCCGAAATCATGGAGATGACCATCAGCCGCGACCGCTGGCAGTTGCACCTGAAAACGCGCGGCCAGTACTACCACGATCAGGCGCGCAAGTTTGAAGCTCTCCACGAGCGCCACGCGGACGTGGGCGCCGGAGTGGTGGCGCTGACGTTGCACGCGCTGGCCGAAGTCATGGAAAAGGCCCGCGCCGGCCGGCTGACGCGATATCAACACATTTTGCTGCGCCTCGGCGAATTAATCGCCTATGCCGAGTGCGCCGGCAGTTTCTCCCGGCGCGCGGCCTTGATGGCCGAAGGAAAACTCAACGAGAAAGCCAACCTGCGCTTCAGTGCGCCGGCCCTGGCGGCGTTGAGCCGGGTCTTTGCGCGGGAAGCCGCGCTGAAGGTCGCCGACGGCGGCATGCGTTGGATCACCGGGGCGGAGCCCGAGTCGCCCGCCATCGACGCCGCCGGACTGAACGCTTTGGAAGCGAAGATGGGCCTTTCGGCCATCCACCGCGCCCAGGCGGGCTTAATTGCAGACATGGATTTCATAGCCGACGTGCTCTACGGCCGCATGGCAAAACCCGTTGTGCCTTTTGCCGAGACCGCAACCGCGCGTCAGTAATTATTTGAAGACGCCAATACGACGTGGCGCACATGGGTGTGTGCCTCCGGGCGTCTTCAGGAGAGCGTCATCATGCAAGACACCGCTTATCGAGCCATCGCCATTGTAGGAGCCGGGGCCGTTCTGCCCGATGCCCCGAACGTACCGGCTTTCTGGAAAAACCTGACTGCCGGCCGTTACAGCATCAGCGAGGTCGCCCCGGACCGTTGGGACCCTGCCCTCTACTACGATGCCGACCATAGCGCGCCGGACAAGACGTATTCCAAGATCGGCGGGTGGGTGCGGGAATATAATTGGGAGCCGCTGAAGTGGCGTCTGCCGATCCCGCCGCGCGTTGCCGATGCGATGGACAAATCGCAGAAGTGGGCCATCTCGTCCACTCGCGAAGCCCTGGCCGATTACGGCTACCCGGAGCGGCCGTTGAATACGGACCGCACCGCCGTAATTCTGGGCAATGCCCTGGGCGGAGAGCAGCACTATCTGACCTCGTTGCGCGCTTTCTTTCCGGAATTCGCCCGCGAGCTAGCCGAAAGCGCCACGTTCGCGGCTCTGCCCGCGGCCGTGCGCCGGGACATCGCCCGGGAATTCCAGCAGCGCGTCGGGCAACTCCTGCCTCCTATCACGGAAGACAGTATGCCCGGAGAATTGGCCAACTGCGTGGCCGGCCGCATTGCCAACATTTTCAACTTCCGCGGGCCGAATTTTATTTGCGACGCCGCGTGCGCTTCGTCGATGGCGGCGGTGAGTGCGGCCATCGAAGGACTGGTAGAACACGATTTTGACGTGGCGGTTTCGGGCGGCATCGACTGCAACATGGGCGCCTCCACCTTTATCAAGTTCAGCAAGATCGGCGCGCTCTCAGCCACCGGCACACGGCCTTACGCGGATGGCGCCGATGGCTTCGTCATGGGCGAAGGCGCCGCCGTCTTCCTGCTCAAACGCCTGGCGGACGCCGAGCGCGATGGAGACAAGGTCTATGCCGTGATTCGCGGCATGGGCGGATCGAGCGACGGTAAAGGCAAGGGCCTCACCGCGCCCAACCCGATCGGCCAGAAGTTCGCCATTGAGCGAGCCTGGGAGAACGCCGGTGTTTCGCCGGCCACGGCCACCCTCTTCGAGGGCCATGGCACCTCTACCAGCGTTGGCGATCGCGTCGAAGTGCAAAGCCTGG
>Ga0080027_10000961_pt1 | contig 11798 bp, 7 predicted proteins | sample OrgsoiDNA2013046_FD_70962 | JGI IMG/M metagenome (GOLD analysis project Ga0080027, IMG submission 70962) | Permafrost soil microbial communities from the Arctic, to analyse light accelerated degradation of dissolved organic matter (DOM) -... | ecosystem: Environmental > Terrestrial > Soil >...
ACCAATTTACACAATTACTAAATTTCTGCAAGTTGCCCGCTGTGGCGTCATCCACGACGATCTCGCCGCTTCCGGAATCTTTGTGTCTTATCTGCGCTTATCTGGATCTATCTGCCGCAAAATATTTTTTCGATCACCGCAAATCAGTCCGATCAGGCAAGAAATCCGCATCTCGCCAGAAAACTTCCCGTCTGGAACGTGTGAAAAAATCGGTCTTCGCTTTTTTCGGGCTTAGTTTCCTTGGACACTGTGAAGGATGGCGAAAAAACCGGGGACTGTGAGACAAGCTGAATCCGGTTAGGACTGCGCCTGCACGCTCGTAATTCACGATAATGACGCCTTTCGAGGTGACTGTGCTTTCCGTCACCTTGAATGCCGCCGGGATCGTGCCATCGGCAAACAATCGTTTTCCACTGCCCAATAAGTCCGGCTGCCACTGGCACAAAATGTCGCGGCAGCCGGCCAGGTTTAGTTTAGAAGTGTCCACTCTGCGTGAAGGTCTGTCCTCCGGTTGTGTAAGTGGCTGTAAAGGTATCTCCGGACGTCGGGTGCGCCGTCCCGTTGCCTCCCATCTGAGCGTCAAACAACCAGCCTGTTCCCGCACCTAGTGTTTGTCCAGCCGCGAGATTGAAGTGGTAAGTGATGGTTGTTGCCGTGCTGATGTGGCTCTGAACGATTGGCGATCCTACGGTATTGAACTGTCCGTTGAAAGTAATGCCTTCCGTGTTCTGCACGGTGATGGCGATGGATAACGCGGTGATGGCCGCGGTGTTACTCAGCTTAAGACCCTGATCATCGAAGAACGGACTGTTGGAGTTGACGACAGGAGTTGCAGTCACTCCACCAGTGCCTGTCGCGCCAGTCACAGTGAAGCTGACTGCGTTGCTGGTCTTCCCTGCGACGGCGACTGTAACGTTCACTGCACCCGCCGCGATGTTCGGCACAGTAACGCTCAGCGAAGTTGTAGTTGCGGCCGTTACAGTAGCGGTGGCAGTTCCAAAGGCGACCGTGTTGGCGTTGGCAGTGGTGCTGAAGTTGGTCCCGCTGATTGTGATTGAGGAGGCAGGAGCGCCAGACGTGGGAGCAATCGACGTAATGGTCGGAGCCGGCGTCACCGTTCCCGTCACAGTGAAGCTGACGGCGTTGCTGACTTTGCCTGCTACCGCAACGGTTACGTTCACCGCGCCCGCTGCGACGTTTGGTACGGTGACCGTGAGCGACTTGGCAGTTGCGGCAGTAACCGTTGCCGCGGTTGAACCGAACGTGACTGTGTTGGCACTGGTGGTGGTGCTGAAGTTTGTGCCCGTGATGGTGACAGATGCACCAGCAGCACCCGAGGTGGGATTCATCGCGCTGATGGTTGGAGCTCCGGCCACTGTACCGCCACCAAGCGTGAATTGGATGGAGGCCAGCAGTTGTTGCTTTGTGGGGCTGACTGGCGTTGGACCATAGCTGCTATTGAGGATGGCGAAGGAGTCTTCACCATTCAAAGCCCAGTAGGTCCAATTCATCGCCGGTTTGGAGGCCAGGAACTGTACCAGATCAGAGAACCACTGGCCTTCCGATCCTGCGGCGGTGTTCTGCGCGTCACTGGCGAGATTGCCAGTTCCGAATTCGCCCACCCAAACAGGAGCCGTATTAGCGTTGTAGATATAGGCGAACTCCTTGGTCCATTGCGCCTGTAAGCTGGCGGCGGTTGTGGTGCTGTTGAACCACGGCTGCTGGAAGAGAGATGGACCGTAGTCGTGTGCGGAATAGACAAGCTGGTTGGCTACGTTCAAGACCACGGGGAATTGGGCCACTCCCATGAGATTGCCACCCCACCAGTCGCAATCGCCGTTAAAGCAGTCAGTGCCTTCCACAAAGATGAGCAAGTGAGGATTCACCGCCAGGACGCCATTGCCGGCTCTTTCGGCGGCAAGCCTCCAATCATTCGTTGTTGTACCGCAGCCCCAGCATGCGCCTCCGCTGGTGGCATTGTGCGGCTCATTGCGCAGGTCCACGCCGATGACGGTGGTGTTATTGAGGTAGCGATTGCTGAGCGCAACCCAGTTGTTGATCCATGCGGTTTCCGGGAATGCGGCGGTATACCACAGTCCGCTGGCTTCCGCGGAGTTGCCGGCCTCAGAGCGGTGATTGTCCAGGATGACTCGCAGACCAATTGTCCCGGCGGCGGTCACGATTTTGTCCAGAATCTGCAGCGACGTGAGGCCCTGAAGATCAGTGTTGATGGGAGATCCATTGTTGAAACTGATATTGGTGGGAACAGGATTGGAGATCACCATCTCATCGGAGAGCGGAACTCGAATGGTGTTGTAACCGTTGCTTTTGATTGTGTTCAGGATAACTTTGTAATCCTGCGCAAAGAGCCCATGGATAACGTGGTCAGTGGTTTCAAATCCGTACCAGTTTACGCCGGCTATGCGTACAGGTTGATTGTTGCTATCGAGTATCTGATTGCCGCTGGTGTGCCAATATCCTGTGCCTTGCGCTGCAGCCGACACCGACGTGAGCAACACACAGCAAGAAATGAAAAATTGAACCACACCTTTGCCGAGCGGCGTACGTTTTTTGAGCTTCGTACTCATTGAGTATTTTCCTTTCGCTTATTTGCCTTGAGTGATTGCTTGGTGAAAAGAAATGCGGCTGCAGCCATCAGGAAATCGACTGCAGCCGGTCAGGCTTTAGAAGTGCCCGCTCTGGGTGAAGGTCTGGCCTCCGGTTGTGTAGGTAACGGTGAATGTATCGCCGGTGGTGGGGTGCACAGTGCCGGTGCCTCCCATTTGAGCGTCAAACAAATAGCCGGTGCCTGGGATTAGCGTTTGCCCGGCTGTCAGGTTGTACTGGTAGGTGATTGTTGTAGCCGTGCTGCTGTGAGTTTGAACAATGGGCGCTCCCACGGTATTAAATTGTCCGTTGAAAGTGATGCCGCCCGTGTTCTGTACCGTGATAGTGAGCGACAACGCGGTAATCGCCGCGGTATTGCTCAGCTTGACTCCCTGATCATCAAAGAATGCGCTGTTGGAGTTGATGATGGGAGTAACAGTCACTCCGCCGGTGCCGGTTACCACTGGATTCACGGTCAGAGAAACGGTAGTAGTGTGAGTGAGCGTGCCGCTGGTGCCTGACACTGTGATGGTGGCCGCGCCAAGCGTTGCCGTGCTGGATGCGGTGAAAGTCAGCGTGCTTGTTGTGGTGGTGGATGCCGGGTTGAATGCAGCCGTTACTCCTGCCGGCAGTCCGCTCGCGCTCAAAGCAACGCTGCCGGTAAATCCGCCTGAAGATGTGAGGGTGATTGTGCTGGTGCCAGTTGCGCCTTGCGTCACCGTGGCAGTTGTTCCTGCCAAAGTGAAGTTAGGTGTCTGCACGGCAGTCACGCTCAAGCGGATGGTTGTTGTATGGGTGAGCGTTCCACTCACACCGGTGACGGTGATTGTTGAGGTCCCGATGGTCGCGGTGCTGGACGCAGTGAAGGTCAGCGCGCTTGTGCCCGTAGTCGATGCGGGATTAAACGCCGCCGTGACGCCCGCCGGTAGTCCGCTGGCGCTCAGAGCAACGCTGCCTGCGAATCCGCCTGAAGGTGCGACGGTGATTGTGCTTGCGCCGGTTCCTCCCTGCGCCACTGAGACGCTGGCCGGAGCGGCTGACAAGGCGAAGTTAGGCGTGTTGCTGGTGACTGTGAGAACCAGCGTTGCGGTGTGCGTGAGCGTGCCACTGACACCTGTGACGGTAATGGTGGCTGCCCCGACTGTAGCCGTGGCGGACGCCGTGAAGGTCAACGTGCTGGCTGCAGTCGTGGTGGACGCAGGATTGAAGCTGGCTGTTACGCCGGCGGGCAAACCGCTGGCAGTGAGGGCTACGCTGCCTGCGAATCCGCTCAGTCGAGTCAAGGTGATGGCGCTGGCTGCCGTTCCACCCTGGGCCACACTTGCATTCGCCGCAGACAAGGAGAAGTCAGGGGTCACGGTTCCCGTTACAGTGAGCGCAATGGTGGCGGTATGAACCAGAGTTCCGCTGGTGCCGACAATGGAAATATTCGTCGTTCCGGCTGGAGTTGTTGTCTGCGCGTTGAAGTTGGCGATGATGGTGCCGCTGCCATTGACCGATGAAGGACTAAAGTTGGCGGTGACTCCAGCCGGCAGTCCAGAAGCGGTTATGGAAACTGCCCCGGTGAAACCGAACAGTGCGGCGACGCTGATGGAAGCTGTAGGGTTCGATCCGGGTGTAATCGTCACGGCGGCCGGTGGCGCAGCTGTGATGGAGAAGTCAGGTCGTCCAACCACCGTGAGGCTGACAGGGAAGCTGTGAACGAGAGTTCCGCTGGTACCGGTGATGGTCACCGTTGCCGCACCAACTGTAGCTGTTGCTGAAGCCGTGAAGGTGAGCGTGCTGATGGCGGCTCCCGTCACCGACGCAGGACTGAATGCGGCCGTGACTCCGGCTGGCAGCCCAGAAACACTAAGCGCGATAGTCCCCGCGAAATTATTGACTGGAAGAACAGTCACGCTGGTGGCGGCGGTGGTGGCCTGCATTACGCTTGTACCATTCGCCGAGATGGAGAAATCAGGTGTTGTGCTGGAAGGAACCACAGGGAAGGAGTTCTGAATATTCTGAATGAACTCTGCCACAAAGAAATTTCCAGCGGGCGGTGAATTGGCAATCGAACCAGTGAGAGTGTTTCCAGCCAGCGGATTGGTCTGCGCAGGATCGCAGTTGGGATCGGCATGGGCGGCTCCATCCTGATTAGCGCTTCCGGGATAGGTTCCGTCAGACTCGCCCGGCGGTTTGATCCAGACGTAAGCCTGGAACTGGGGGAAGTCTGGAGGTGCGGCGAGGGGAGGAACGCCCAAACCGGCGCCGCTCTGGTTGCACCACTGCCCACGATGGTCGCGGCGATCAATTCTGCTGGCATCAACAAATGTATTCACATCCAGACTGGTACTTGCCGCCGCGGGTCGGTTGGGACCGCCCCAGCCGTTGCGCGATGTGTCCGTGATGAAATTGGTGCTGCTCACAGGCCATCCGTTGGCGCGGAAGAGTCCCTGAAGTTCTGTGGCGTAGCCAGCTTCGTCCACGGTCGGGTTGAAGGAATAAAAATTCGCCGAGATAACTTGCGTTCCGTTTAACGTCTGCGATGCATTGATGAACGGTTCTTTTGTCGGCGTGTAATTCGCAGTGTCATCGATAAAACCGTCAACGGAGCTGAGACCCGCCGTTGTTCCCGAAACCACGGTGGTAAAGAGTGTTACTGCGCCGCTGGCGTTGTTTGGCCAGCCGAGCCATGCCGAATGGCCGATATCCAGATAGAGGTAGGCGTTAGGAAGAGGATGAAATGCATTGATGGCATGCTGAACGCCTGCCACATAGACACCGGACGATTGCGCCGACTGGCAATTCGCAATTGACTGGTTGGTGACCAGGTTAGGCAGCGAATCCGGCTCGATTACCAGTACGAACCGGAGATTGACATACTTGGCGTTTTTCAATATTCCGGCAATCACATCGATGTACTGCGTTTCGTAGGTGGTCAAACCATCCAGTGGCTGAGTTGGCGGATTGGCAGCAATGCTCAATTCGCCGTTTGATGCGCGGGCAGCACAATCGCGGTCAGGTAGATCGTAGATAACAATCGGAATAACCACCGGCTTGCCAGCAGCTTGTTGAACCAGCACAGCGTTGTCGAGTTGCTCATGCAATCCAAGGCGGCCACCGGTTGCCGAACTTCCGGCTATCGCAGCGATACGGTCCATCCAGACTCCCGTAGAGTATGTTGTGACGGTGTTCATCTGCGCTTTCAGCGTTGCGTCCGTGGTGGTAGCGATCAATGCCTGGACTTCCTTGGTGTAATCGGGATTGACGTACTGCGTGGCACCGACGAACGGATTACTGACGTGGGTCTGGGCCAAGGCACTCAGTGCACTCGCTGCGATGCAAAGCACTAATACCGCCCGCAGTGATACTCTGGAAAATTGTTGAACTCGCATTACTACTCTCCAATCTTTCTTTCTTGTACGGAATGAGCTGGAACTCACCGGTTGACAATCGTTTTCATCCGTCTAGCGTGGATCCGTGGTGCATGGGGCGTGTAGACCCCGCGGCGATTCTGATCTGCATGTCCACGGTCATGCGTTCCGGGGGTGGTGAAGGTCTAAAGCGTGAACGTTTACGGCGAATGCCCAGCACGAGCAGCGACGTAGGGATTCCTTTTGCGAAAATTCATTCGTCGGCTGAGCCACTTCGCGGATTCTGTTATTGCAGTCTGCGGGTGGGAGAGCTGGAGCGGTGGCGTTGGTTAGGAACTCCCTCAGAATGCCAAACGGAACTGTCTGAAGCAGGCAACCAGGGCCCGAAAAGGCCTCGGTCAAAAGTCAAATCTAAAATTCAAATGCGCCAAAACCGTTTACCAAATCGTTTTGGTAAACCAAATAGTCGGCTTCTTGCGGTCGGCTGTCAAGGACTGGAGGGATGGTCTGTAAAAGATTTATGAACAGGAAAACCAAAATGGAATTGGCTAGAAGATCAAAGCGCCGGCATTGCATTGCTGCTGGTGCAATTAATCTGAAAAAGTATTAATTCGGTGTTGGCGACTTCGGGAGAAGCAGCTTGCGATGAATCGGCAGATGGGGCTGCTCTGCAAAAGCACATTTCCTTTCAGAACCCACAAAGCGCCGAAGGCGCGACACAGCCTAAACGACACCTAATCGAAAACATATTTCGGGTCGAAAGCCACGCCGTGTTTCTTCAACAAGGCAACAAACTCGTCTTCAAACGATTTCCTCTTGTGGTGCGCTTCCTGCTGGTCAATGTACCGAATCACCGTGGACACATTCGATGAACTCACGCTACTACTGGCGTCCGAGATCGGTCTTTGCACCGAACGGCCTTACTGGAAACTTGCGCGCGCCGGGAAAATCATTCCGCGCGAAGCGCTTGTATGACGTCGACGCGTGCGGCGCGTGCCGCCGGGAGCATGGAAGCGACCACCGCCGCGCTTATCAGTACAAACGCAGAAACCATCACGGGCAATGCGCCCGGCATTTTTAAGTCGCCGAAATAACTGCCGGCCACGCGCGCCACCACGAGCCCGAACGCCGCGCCCGCCAGAACCCCGCCTCCGGCCATCAGGACGCCTTCGGTGACAACACGTCTGAGGATATTTTTCGGCTGCGAGCCAAGCGCCAGGCGGATGCCGAATTCGCGTGTGCGCGCGCTGACCGAAAACGCCAGTACGCCCGCCACGCCAACCACAGCAATCAGCAACGCGACCCCGGCGAACACGCCAAAGACCAGGGAGTTCAAGCGGTCTGGCGCGAGCACTTTTGCACGAATGTCTTCGAGAGTGGCGGCGTTCTCCACGGGTTCATCGGCGGACATATCCCGAATAATTTTCGTGACCGGCGTCACCAGCGAATAAGGATTTCCCATGGTGTGGATGAAGACGTGACCGCCGAACATTCCGCCGTCTGCCAATGCGCCATAAATGGTGGCGGTGGGCACCGGAACGATGTGTTCGTCGTCCATGTCGGCGGCGACCCCAATAATTCGGTGCGGCGACGTAAGTCGCGCCTTTTCGGCGGCAGTGCCGGTAGCGAATTCGAGCACGGGATCGGTCCAATACACATGTCGATTGATCGGATCCTGACCGGGAAACATCTGCCGCGCCAGAGTCGCGCTAACGATCACGACCGGCTCTGCGTTCTGGTCATCGAGCGCGTTGAAGTCCCGCCCGGCAATCATGGGAACGCCCAGCGCGGTGAAAAAGCCGGGAGAGATGCTGCGCCACAGCGCGCGAGGATCGTCTTTGGTATGGGCGTGACCATCACCCGAGAATTGCAAACCTATGCCGAAGCCGCCGCCCGCATCCCGCCAAGGAGCGATCATGCCGACAGCCGTGTCGGTAACTCCGGGCAGCGCATCGATTTGACGCACCGATTCCTTGTAAAAATCGACGACTTGCTTCGGCGTTCTTCCATCGGACGGCGCCGGAACGTCGACGACCAGGACGCGGCGCGTATCAAAGCCGGACTGGGTGGTTTGCAACGCAATCAGCGTAGTGATCAACATGCATGCGCCCGCCAGCAGCACGAAAGACGCTGCAATTTGCGTGACGGCAAACGCCCGCTGGCGGCGGCCGGCGCTGCTGGTGATGCGAACGCCGCCACTCGCGAGGTTCATGCCATTCGACGGATTCGCCGACGGCAGGCGCGGCACAAATGCCAGAATCACCGCGGCGACGATGGCCAGCGCCACTCCCACCCAGAGCATGCTGAAATCCACCGTCAAATCCAGCGCGCGAACGGAGAATCGCGAGGCGTATCGAGCCAGGATGGTGACCAATGGCTGCGCGATGATTACGCCGATGGCCGCGCCGGCGCAGCAAAGCAGAAGGCTTTCGGCTAACAACATGCGGCGCTGTGTCCAGGTGCTTGCGCCCAGCGCGGCGCGGATTGAGAGTTCACCCTCACGGCGAACTGTCCGCGCCAGAATCAGGTTGGCCACGTTCGAGCAGGCGATGATGAAGACCAGGCCCGAGGCAGCGAGAAGGACAAGCAGCACGTTACGGGCGCCGGAGGTGATCTGGTCGCGCAGCATCTTCACGTCAATGCGGTAGCCGTCGTTATCAGGATACGCATCAGGATGGTCGTGCTGCATCCCGGCATACGCGGTGCGCAATTCATTGCGAGCCTGGTCAAGCGTTGCGCCGGGGGCAAGCTTACCGAAAAGTTCAGTCATGCGATGGATGCGGCCCGTGACCATGGTGGCGGAAAGATGATGTGGGCTGTTGACCAGGTTGCCGATAATTTCTGTGTCCGCGGGATAAGGCACAGAGGGTTCAAGGACGCCGATGACTGTGGCGGAACGATCGCCAATGCTGCTGAGGCGAACGGTTTTGCCAATCACGCTGGGATCTTTTTTGTAAACGGTTGACCAGAAACGATAGGTCAGCACAATGACGCCAGGTGCGTCCGCGCCGCCGTCTTGAGGCCCAACCAGACGGCCGAGAACAGGACGCAGTCCCATCACTTCAAAATAGTTGCCGCTGACCACACCGCCATGAACGCCGCGAGGTTCGCCGAGTCCGATCATCGTAAAGTCCATCGTCGAGAAATCGCCGAACTCGCTCACGGAGCGGACGCCGCCTTCGATGTCCCTGATTTCGGGCACGGAAAACGTGGTGTTATCCTGTCCGCCGCTGGGGGCGCTCTGGCGGATGTACACCAGCCGGTTCTCATCGCGGTTGACAAGCGGCTTCAGCAGGACTCCGCGCACGAGAGTGAAAATGGCGGCGTTGGCCCCGATGCCGAGCGCCAGCGTGGGAACCACAATGGCCGCAAGCCCTTTGCTGCGCATCAACGAGTGGAACGCAACTTTTAGATCCCGGAAAAATGACATGTTTCTCTCCTCGCAGTAACGGTGTTAAATCGCCCAAGGCAACAGTTGAGCTAAGGGTCACTTAGCCGGAAATGCGACTATTCGGCCAGCGACGAGAAGCCCGTTCTAACTAAGCCTCCGCCGCCAGCCTTAGTTGTATCTCGCGCATGACGATCGTCAAAAGGTCAACTTCTTATTTCGCCTGCGCTAGCGCCGCAACAACTGCGGCAACCTTATCGAGTATCTGGTTCCAGCCCTCCAATTGCCCGCTATTCTTTGCGCTCTCCATGGGTTCATTTCCAATGTGGGTGAGTCTCGTCTGGCCGTTTCCGAGATCCTCAAAGATGGTCACGTCGTACGCACCATCTATGGCCTCATGTTCTATTCCTAATTGCGCAGGGTCAACCTTGTTTCCCTTCGAGTCCGAAAAGTACATGGAGGAAACGATCTTCTCGTGCAGAACAATCTCGTGGTATTCAACCGCATTCCAGCCCTCCTGCCCATCCGGCGCCTTCATGCAGCAGAGAAGTTTTCCTCCCACGCGAAAATCCATCTGACAAACCGGCGCAGTAAAGCCCTTCGGTCCCCACCACTGCATTATGTACTTCGGGTCTGTCCACGCCTTCCAAACCAACTCGCGTGGGGCATCAAAAACTCTTGTGACAACCATCCGCTCTGTCTCGTTAACCGTGTTTTTTGTCATCTCTGGCCTCCGCTTTTTTCATTTGGTTCACAACCACATCCAGCTTGTCGAAACTCTCTTCCCAGAATCGGCGATAGCTAATCGCCCAGTCGCTGACTGTCTTAATCGCCTCTGGCCTAAGCGTGCACACACTCTCTCGTCCACGCTTCGTCTTGATCACAATCCGCGCCCGCACCAGGTAGGCAATATGTTTTGAAATCATCTGCTGCGAGAGCGCAAACGGCTCCGTCAATCCATGCACAGAGGCAGGACCATGTGAGAGTCGTTCGATCATTCCCCGCCGGGTTGGATCAGACAAAGCAGCAAATGTTGTACCCAATTTATCCACAACCAAATGGTAGTGGATTGTCTGTCAATGTCAAGTGTGAATTTTGCGATTCCTGATTTCTGTTCCCTGATCTCTGATCTCTGAACCCTGGCACCTGCGCTAATTTAGACTTCCCCATAAGCGGCGTCATCGCAGCTGGGTGCATGGTTTAGGAAATAGGCTTCCTCGTCCAATAACTCATTAACCTGACGACTAAAGTGCGCACCGCAACCTGCGCAGGAGCGCGAGCCGGCAGGGTTGAGGCGCTGGCATCAGGGGGCGGGGGAATGTAGTCATTCTTCTCGTGGCCGCGAGGCGTCCTGTCGCCGGCGCTGCTCGCTCTGCTTGATGATCTCATTCATGTCCGCAACCGGACGTAGCTCAATCGGTCCAAGTCCATACTTAAAGCCTGGAAGCTGTGAGACAAGCTGAATGGCATGGTTGAGGTCTCTTGCCTCAAGGATCTGAAGGCCGCCGAGCTGTTCCTTGGTTTCCGCATAGGGGCCGTCGGTGGTGGCGACTTTGCCGTTTTTCCAGTACAGGGTCACAGCGGTCTCCGGAGGCTGAAGAGGTACTTCGGCAACAAGATGTCCGTTGGCGCGCAGATGGTCGTTGTGCTCAAAGCATTCGTCGAGCACAGCTTGTCGCTCGTCCTCGGTCATCCCTTCGAATGTTCCCGGCTCGATGTATCCCAGACAGATGTATTTCATTGTTCTTCTCCTCTTGATTCCGGTCCTCTTGCTTCCGGGCGGGAGCCAGCGGCGCGGCTTCGCGCTGGCTCGTTCATCTCGTCACTACGGGGCGTGTTCCGAGGCCGCGGCGGCCAGGTTGTTTACTTGCTTCCGCCGGGTCCTTGTTCCGCGGGCCCCATCCGTTCCGCGCTCTTTGCGGAAGGATGGGCTAGGGAGCCGGGTAGAAAAGAAGCTCGCGCACCTCGCCCGCCGCATCGCATGAGATGGCACCCTTGCGCGCCCACGCCAGTGCCTCGTCCATATCGGCAGCTTCCAGTATCCAAAAGCCGCCTATGTTCTCCTTGGTCTCCAGATATGGCCCGTCGGTGACGAGCACCGTACCATCAGGTTGCTTCCGCACCGTCTTTGCTTTGCTGGCCGGTGAAATGCCGCAGGCGAACTTCCTGGCGCCGGCTGCAATCAATTCGCGGTTGAGCGCGTGGATCTTCTCCATCATCGCTTCGGTTACGGTGGACGGGTCGAAGTTGTCGGGGAGGTAGTTAGCAACCAGATACTGCGGCATGATTTTTTCTCCTTGTTTTCTGTGGTTTGTTTCCTGTCACTCAGAACCGTAGCTAATCGTTCTGTTGCATATCGTTCTGTTGCATATAGTCGTCCGGGAGACCGGAAAATCGACAGCCGCTGCAATTATTTTCAATATATTGGAAAGAGAAGTAGTATTTCT
>Ga0080027_10000966_pt1 | contig 11779 bp, 12 predicted proteins | sample OrgsoiDNA2013046_FD_70962 | JGI IMG/M metagenome (GOLD analysis project Ga0080027, IMG submission 70962) | Permafrost soil microbial communities from the Arctic, to analyse light accelerated degradation of dissolved organic matter (DOM) -... | ecosystem: Environmental > Terrestrial > Soil >...
AACCGGATGAAATAATTGAAATGACTTTTGCGAAGCAGCAGGCTGCTGATAAAGGGTTTAACCGTTGGACGATTAATGGTGTTGCTTTCGATATGATGAACATGAATCCAATGTTCCACTTAAAAGAAGGGAAACGATACCGGCTCAAAATGCGTAACGCATCCGATGATATTCATCCCATGCACCTGCATCGGCATAGTTTTGAAATCACAAAGATTGGCGGTAAGCACACTTCGGGAATTATAAAGGACGTTGCCATGCTGGGCGGGTTTCAGGAAATGGAGGTTGATTTTGTCGCAAATAATCCGGGATTAACATTGTTTCATTGCCATATGCAGCTACATATGGATTTTGGGTTTATGGCACTGTTCGACTATGTTTAATATTTGTAAGAATGATTTTTTATTCATCTATGGAAGTGGCAAGCATTCTATAGACATAGTCCTTTATGCAAAACGAAAAAACCAGTCTCAGGGAATTAAGCGGTTTATTCCTCAAACTTGGATTGACGGCCTTTGGCGGCCCAATAGCGCATATTGCCATGATGCAAAAGGAAGTAGTGGACAAGCGAAAATGGATGGATCACCAACATTTTATGGATCTGATTGGCGCTACGAACTTAATCCCGGGCCCGAACAGTACTGAAATGGCCATTCATATCGGTCATGAAAGAGGTGGATGGAAAGGGTTGGTTCTGGCAGGATTTTGCTTTATTATGCCTGCAGTACTAATCACAGCAATCATAGCCTGGTTATACAGGATGTATGGGCAATTACCACAGGTGAAGCCTTTCACATACGGAATCAAGCCGGCCATCATAGCGATTATTCTGGGGGCGGTTTTTCCTTTGGCTCAAAAAGCTCTTAAAAATTTTGAGCTGGGGATTATCGGAATGCTGGCGCTCATCACTTCCCTGGCCGGTGTGAATGAGATTGCCGTGATGTTTGGTGCCGGGTTCCTGGTATTACTACTGTATGTTAGTCGAAGGTCGGGTGCAGAGTTAAAAATTTATGTGCCGCTCTTATTCCTGAATGCTCCTTTCTTTTCTCAAACGAACATGAAAATATTTTGGATCTTCCTTAAGATCGGCGCCGTTCTGTATGGCAGTGGGTATGTGTTGTTTGCTTTTTTGGATAGTGAATTGGTGGCAAAAGGATTACTGACACGGACACAATTGGTTGACGCGATTGCAGTAGGACAGTTTACACCCGGACCGGTATTCTCATCAGTCACTTTCATTGGCTGGCAAATGAACGGTGCGCCGGGGGCTATATTCGCAACCATTGCTGTATTCCTTCCTTCATTTGTGTTTGTTGCCCTGTTAAATCCGTTGGTACCGAGGATGCGAAAATCCCGGTTATTTTCCGCCTTCCTGGATGGCGTTAATATTGCGTCTGTCGCAATCATTCTGACAGTATGTATCAGTTTTGGCCGGGAAAGCATTTCGGATTGGCGCACAATCCTGATTACTGCCCTTAGTTTGATAGTGACTTTCGGGTTCCGAAATATTAATACGGTATTTCTGATTCTGGGCAGCGCTGTTCTTGGATATGTTTTGCAACTATTATAAAATAGCCAGTAACAGGATATCCTTATAAATATCTTTAGGTAAAAAATAGGTCCATGCGTAGAAAATGGTTACTTGCAATTTCCATCATCCTGATCATTTTATATTTTGCAGGTCCGAGTCCGGACAGGCCGGTATATTCCTTAAACATGCCGATGGTTCCGGGCGATCTTGCAGCCGTTGAGCATTATATACAGCAAAACGAATTAGCGCATAAGTTGAAACCTGATAATGAAGCAAGGATTGTTTGGGCTGATGATTCCTTAAAAAAGGTTACGGATTATTGCATTGTATACCTGCATGGTTTTTCAGCTTCACAAAAAGAAGGAGATCCGGTTCACCGGAACATCGCAGCCGAATTTGGCTGCAATCTATACTTGTCACGGTTGGCCGAACACGGCATTGATACCATTGAGCAATTGCTCAATCTTACCCCAGATGAATATTGGGAATCTGCGAAACAAGCGCTCGCCATCGGAAAAAAACTGGGCAGGCATGTGATCCTGATGAGCACCTCCACAGGAGGATCCCTGGCATTACAATTGGCGGGTGCTTTTCCCGAGGATGTGGCAGCACTTATTTTATTATCGCCCAATATCGCCATTAATGATCCGTTTGCGTGGGTATTGAACAATCACTGGGGTCTTCAAATCGCGCGTGCCGTGAAACACGGAAACTATATTGTCTCTGATGATGACAGGGCCCAATACCGCAGGTACTGGAACAAACCTTATCGGCTGGAGTCAGCCGTTGCTCTTGAAGAATACCTGGAAACCACAATGATAAGGGAAAATTTTCAAAAGGTAAAACAGCCCGTTCTCCTTTTATATTACTATAAAGATGAAGTTCATCAGGACAATGTAGTAAAAGTCTCGGCGATGTTAACCATGTACAATGAACTTGGAACACCGGTAAAGCTAAAGCGCAAAACGGCCATGCCCAATACCGGAGATCATGTTATCGGCTCTTCTATCAAATCGCATGATGTGGTTGCAGTACAAAACGAGATTGAAAAATTTATGATTGAAGTGCTTGCTATTCCCTTAATCTCCATACAGCGACTACAAACTCCCAGGGATCCTTCTATCCGCTAAAAAATTGAACGGGATCTTGCGATCATTTGAAAATTATAAGCTGGATCGGTTGTATGTTTCACAATGATTTACTTTTTCTTCGAACTCCAATAATATGCCCTTATCCTCCGGATAATATTTTGCTTTTTCATAATCTTCTCCTGCAAACGTCTTAATTGCCTCGATGTTTGTCCATTCGGTCACCGTCCAGAAATGGCAGCAGTCCTCCTCTTTCCGTTGCCATACCTTAACTGATAAGATGCCTTTTGTTTGCCAGTATTCTTTCGTGCCATCATGTAATAGAAACTGAAGATAGTTCCCTGCATTATCAAGATTTGTTCTCCCATGCCAAATTCTCGTTATCATTTCGCGGTTTTTTTATGAAAATAATCAATTCGTTTCTGCTTTCGGATCCTGCAAAAAAATTAAAAACGAGCCGGATTATGTGATGCAATGATACTTTATTCAGATATTGCTGCAATAACATAAGATCCCTGTTTGAACCTGATATCAATCCCATACCGATTTCGTGTTCTAGTAATGCTTTGCTCGCTTACCACTCTTACTTATTTGGACCGCATCTGCATTTCCATTGTAGGGGTTCGGATAAAATCAGATCTGCATCTGAACAATGAACAATTTGGTTGGGTTCTGGCAGCATTTGCACTCGCGTATGCTATTTTTGAAATCCCTTCCGGCATGCTGGGCGACCGCATCGGGCCGAGGAAAGTATTAATCAGGATCGTTGTATGGTGGTCATTCTTCACTGCGCTAACCGGCCTTGTCAACGGCCTCATTGCCTTGCTTATCGTCCGCTTCCTGTTTGGCGTAGGCGAATCGGGCACTTATCCCAATAGTATCCTTGTGGTATCAAGATGGTTCCCGGTGAGAGAAACAGGGAAGGCATTATCATGGGTGGGAATTGGCTCGCAGTTGGGCGCTGCTATCGCTCCACTTATCGTTGTACCCTTAGCGGCAGCTTATGGATGGAGGATGCCGTTTTTTGTTATTGGTTCTATTGGTATTATTTGGGTTTGGGTTTGTTATTCGTGGTTCCGTGATTTCCCTGCACAAATGAAAACGATGCCTGCGCCTGAAAAGAAGATAATCGAATCGTCATGCCGCCACAAAGATCAGCAACATCAGGTATCATGGAAACTTATTATGCGTAACCGCACAATATGGCCTTTGATGCTCATGTACTTCTGTTGCCAATGGGCCAATTATTTTTTTATAGCATGGATGCCGGTTTACCTTCAGGAAGGCCGGGGTTTTTCAGAAAATTCGATGAAGGAGATCACATCTGTTCTTTTTATAGTTGGCGTCAGTGGCTTCCTTGCAGGAGGTGCAGCGGGCGATTGGTTTCTAAAACGCAAAGGATTGAAAAATGGCAGAAGGCTAACAGGGATGCTTGGCCTCGGAGCCTGTGGCTTTTTTTTATTGATGGCTGCCATTTCTTCTAACAATACTATAACTGCTTCCTGTCTGATATGCGCTAATTTTTCATTCTCATTTGGTGTAATGGTATCTTATGCAGTATGCGCTGATATTGGCAGAAACAATGCAGGCACAGTTACAGGGGCAATGAATTTTTTTGGGCAGATGGGTGCATTTTCTCTCGCCCTTATTTTTGGAAAGATTGTCCAGGTTACGCATCATTTCGATTACCCTATTTACTTGCTGGCAATCGTATTGTTTGCCGGATGCCTGCTCTGGCTGGCCATTGACCCCGAAAAACCTCTTCCATTCATTGAAGCAAATTCATGACCCACATGATATGCTGTTTTCTTTCGAAATAAGGTAATATCTTTATTTGCAGCACTAAATTTTTGATATGCCAATTTATATGGACCGGCACGATGTTTCCGAAATTGTTACAGCGGAAAATATCGCCCACCTGCATCAAAAAGATTTACAAATACAGGATAATTTTGGCTGCAGGGGACTTACTTATTGGTTTGATGACAAAAGGAAAACGGCCTTCTGCTTAATTGAAGCGCCCGATATGAAGGCCATTGAAGAAATGCATGACCGCGCCCATGGCCAGGTTCCACATAGTATTATTGAAGTTGAATCCAGTATTGTTGAATCTTTTTTAGGTAGAATTGAAGATCCTGTGCGAGCTCAGAACACCGGACTGAATATTATTAATGATCCTGCTTTCAGAACCATAATGGTCATTTCATTAAGCCGGCCAACACTGAATAAAAACGATTCCCAGCAATTCAAATCTTCGTTCAGGAAATTCAATCAGGCTCTTCGAAAACTGATAAAAAATTATAAAGGAAATTGTGTTAAACAAACAGATTATTATTATCTGGTTTCATTTAAGTCGGTTACAGACTCAGTTCACGCTGCATCTGGTATTCAGGTATTAAATAAAGAATTCAGTAAGCAGAAGATGAAGGAGAAAATAGCTCTTAAAATAGGGCTAAATGCCGGTGTACCGGTAACTAAAAAGCAATTAATTTTTGAGGATACGATAAAATTAGTTGAACGTATGTGCGAGATAGTTAAAGGCGAAATTATCGTTTCAGCCGAAGTGAAGGATCTGTACAAAAGTGAAAATGCCAATGCTTTTCTTAAGGGGAAAGCCATTATCTCCCTGACTCAGTCGGACGAAAAATTTATTACCCTTTTGATGGATTATTTGGACAAAGCATGGAGCAGTAAGGATCTGAAAGTGGATGATTTTAGCAAACCACTGGGTTATAGTAAATCCCAATTTTATCGTAAAATGATCCTAATCACCGGAGACTCTCCAAATACTTTTATTATGGAATACAGGTTGAAAGAAGCCCTGAAACTATTAAGGAAAAACTCCGGCAATATTTCAGAGATCGCCTTTGAAGCCGGTTTTACAAGCCCATCGTATTTCACCAAATGTTTCAAGAAAAAGTTTGGTCTTCTACCTGCGATCTATCTGAATTCACTTCATTAACTGTTCCATCCGGGATGGTTCAAATTTACCAGCCTTTGAACGATTTGTTATAGTTGTGCGCCATTGGCTCCGCTATCTTTAGTTTTCATTAAAACCAAAATTATTTTTTATGAAAAAGGTCACAAAAAACATTCATGTTCTTATTGTAAGTATTCTCCTTGTCGGATTTGCATTTATGGTACAAAGCGCTATTGTGCCTGGCCATGAAAAAAATAGCAGAGAGACGAAAGTTGAATTGAAGACTTATGTAATTGAAAGGGATATCCCCGGAGCAGGTAAATTCAGTCCCGAAAAATTAAAAAGTATTTCAGAAACATCCTGTGCTGTTCTGAAAGAGATGGCCCCGAGGATTCAATGGTTACACAGCTATGTAACGGAAAATAAAATATTCTGTGTTTACAAAGCGGAAAACATGGAATTGATAAAGGAACATGCTAAAAGGGGAGGATTTCCGGCTAATGCAATTTATGAAGTATCCACCGTGATCAGTCCCGCAACTGCAAATTAAGCAGGTTATCCGGTGAAAATAAAGACCCCGGTGCGCATACCACGCGCCGGGTATTTATTCAATAACTATGACAAATGATACTTCGTTTCAACAGTGACGCCCTTAGTCAGCGTCTGATATACTACACAATATCTTTCAGTTAGTTTTTTTAAACTCTCGATCTGCTCTTCAGTTGCATTTGTATCAAGATTAAAATCCAACCGGATTGATCTGAATCCGACAGGAACTTCCTTTGATACTCCCAGGGTTCCCCTAAAATCCAAATCTCCCTCCGCTTTAACGACTCCATCCTTTATTTCAACTCCAATCGCAGTTGCAACAGCACGTAAAGTGACACCTGCACAAGCCACCAGGGCTTCCAGCAGCAGGTCTCCTGAACAGGCAAGGAGCCCAGTTCCTCCTGTAGCAGGGTGGAGTCCGGCCTCAACAAGGGCACGGCCACTTTCGATTGAACAGGATATTCCATCTCCAATTTTTCCTACGGCCTTTAGCGTAATCATTGCAGATGCAGGTTCCGTTCTATATTTTTCTTTTAGCGGGGCCTGTAAATTCTTTAATTCGAGTGAATTCATTTTCAAAAGATTTATGTTTTTGAATTAGATAGCATCCTGAGCAGTTCAAATTTATGATAAAGACATTCACTTTACTTTTCTTTTTGCAGTCTCGTGTAATATTGGTGACCTATGTTATTTTCGCATTGGCAGCATCCTTCACCAATACCTCTTAAACCACTGGATGCGGCCTAAGATACTTTTTGTACTGAGAATTGACAACTGTCATAAAGTAAAAATAAAGTTGATGAAAATTATTGTAAAGGACGACACTTTCGAATTGGGTAAGGCAGCCGGCCGCGCCGCTGCTCAAATGATCAGCCAGGTAATTGAAAAAAAAGGCTACGCGAATATAATACTGGCCACCGGTACCAGTCAATTTGAAACCTTAAACCAGCTTACAAAAGAAGAGATAGACTGGAGTAAAGTGATCATGTTTCATCTGGACGAATACATCGGATTACCGGCATCTTCACCTGCGAGTTTCAGAAGATATCTCAAAGAAAGGTTTATCCAAAAAGTTGGCCCTTTGAGGGGAATTCATTTAATAAATGGTGAAGAAGACCCGGTTAAAGAATGCAGTCGTTTGGGCGAAATAATTAAAAAGAATCCCGTCGACCTGGCCCTTGTGGGTATTGGAGAAAACGGTCACCTGGGATTCAACGATCCTCCTGCTGATTTTGATACAGAAGAAGCTTTTATCGTTGTGGAACTGGAAGAAAAATGCCGGAAACAGCAATGCGACGAGGGTTGGTTCAAAGTGATCAACGATGTTCCCCATCAGGCTATTACCATGTCAATTAAACAAATAGTAAAATCCGGTCAGATTCTGTGTTCGGTTCCAGACAGCAGAAAAGCGGAAGCTATAAAAGACTGTTTTGAAAATCAGGTATCCAATTTGTTTCCAGCCAGTATATTGCAGACGCACAGGGACTGTATCTGTTTTCTTGATAAATCTTCTTCGGCTTTGCTCAGAAATAATATCCTTAGGGTTTAACTATAATAAGAATCGGGTGGGTACAAAAAAATCTCTGATCAAAATATACAATGGCCATTTAATTACAGCAGACCGGATCATACCTGATGGTTCGGTGCTGATTCGGGACGGCGTTATTACTGCTGTATCGGATCATGATTTGGATATACCTGAGGCAGTTACACTGGACGCCGGCGGACGATATATTTCACCCGGGTTTATCGATATTCATGTTCATGGTGGTGGCGGTCATGATTTCATGGATAATACCGTAGAAGCCTTTCTTGAAATTGCTAAAATACATGCAAGGTTCGGAACAACGGCTTTATTTCCTACAACCCTCACCGGGTCTACCGAAGACATTGTCAAAACGCTGGAGACTTATGACAGGGCATTCCCGTTAAACGAATCAGGATCACAATTTATGGGTGTACATCTGGAAGGACCTTATTTCGCCATGAACCAGCGCGGTGCACAGGATCCAAGATGGATCCGCGATCCGGATCCCAGGGAGTATGAATACATCATATCCAGATTCAATTCCATCAAACGCTGGAGCGCGGCTCCTGAGTTGAAAGGAGCTATTCCTTTTGCCAGGTATTTAAGATCCAAAGGGATCCTTGTGTCCCTGGCACATACGGATGCTATTTATGAAGAAGTGACGGAAGCATTCGAGAACGGATACACACTGGCCACACATTTGTATTCAGGCATGTCAGGCGTTACACGCAGAAATGCGTTTCGCTATGCGGGTGTAATTGAAAGCGCATTTATCATTGACGAAATGGATGTGGAGATTATTGCAGACGGGGTGCATCTTCCTGCCCCTCTATTGAAACTTATATTCAAAATCAAAGGGCGGGATAAAATTGCCCTCATTACGGATGCTATGCGTGCTGCTGGGATGCCGCCGGGTGAAAGCATAATCGGGAATCTGAACACGGGCATTAAAGTGATTGTTGAGGATGGCGTATCGAAGCTGGCGGACAGAAGTTCCTTTGCCGGAAGCGTTGCAACTGCTGATCGTTTGGTAAGGACAATGATAAATATGGCCGGCGTTTCATTGGTTGATGCGATCCGTATGATAACACAGACTCCTGCTTCTATTATGAAAATTTCCGATCAGAAAGGTTCTTTAGCCGTAGGTAAAGATGCAGATGTCGTGATCTTCGATGAAAATATTTTAATTCATACCACGATGGTAAAAGGGAAAGTTATTTATCAGGCATGCGATTGAGTAATAATTTCTGCAAATGGTTTATTAATTGAAATAGCGGGTTGAGAAAACCATTTCGGACCTTCTTCAGTCATATAAACACAATCTTCCAGGCGGACACCAAATTCACCGGGTATAGCGATCGTGGGTTCAATACTAAAGCACATGCCGGCTTGCAATGGCTGTTGATTTCCTTTTACCATATTTCCCCATTCATGTCCATCCATTCCAATGCCATGACCTGTACGATGTGGTAAACCGGGGAGTTTATATCCAGGGCCAAAACCCGCGTCGGTTATTACTTTACGGGCAGCAGCATCTACCTTTTCACAGGCTATGCCGGTTCGGGCGGCGGCAAACCCAGCAGCCTGCGCTTTTTGTTCGAGGTTCCAGATATCGAGTTGCTGTTTTGTGGGTTCGGCTCCAAATACGATGGTTCTGGTGATATCGGAACAATATCCATCTACTTTGCATCCGCAATCCATCAGCACGATATCTCCCTTTTTTAAATACTGTGGTTTGATACTTCCATGTGGCAGGGCAGAAGCTTCTCCGAAAAGAATGAGTGCAAAATCCGGTGTGGCGCCCATTTGCTGGTGGGCTTTATTTATGATCGCTGAAATATCAGCCGGGGATATACCTTCTTTCAGATTTCTGATTCCAGTTTTCATCGCAGCAACTGTTATATCACTGGCTTTTTGCATCAAGGCAGTTTCGGCAGTAGATTTGATCATTCTGCAGGGAAGGGTTATCGGATCGCCACTCACGTATTCCATCTGAGGCGCTACTTTTCTGATTCCGTCAGAAATAAAAAATCGAAGTTCTTCCTCGATACCGATTCTACCGGAAGTGATTCCTGCTTCTTGAAAAGCATACACAATTTGTGCGTAAGGACTTTCATCTTCCTGCCATACATAAACTTCTTTGCCAATGGTTATCAACTCCTGAAAACGGGCTTCTTCAAATCCGGGGCATACATATTTTATTTCTCCTCTTGCCGGAATGACTGCTACCATGGTTCGTTCGCTGACCCACCAGGAAATGCCGGTAAAATATTCCATCGATGTCCCACCCTCTAAAACAAGCGCTTCCATTTTATTCTGCAACAATAAGCGCTGTGCCTTCGCTATTCTTTCCTTTCTTTCATTCATGGAGATGGGCGTAAAATCAGGGGTCACAGAACTCAATATTTCTTTTCCCGCTCTGTTCCCCGCATTTTCCCTGGTTGTTTGAATAGATTTAAAACCGGCTGTTAATGCTGTTCCCGCTACCAATGTAGAAAGCTGAATGAAATTTCTTCTTCTCAGATTCAAAAATTATGTTTTAATGTTAAGATCTTATAAATACCTAAGGTAATATATTTTGACTTTGTACCAGATCGATACTTCGCCCGAAATTCCAGGGACTCCAATCTTTTACTAATTCCTTCGAGGCCCGCTGGAATCGGCTGATGATATTTTTGCATTGGTAAATAATCAAATTTGGATGGGCAAAGAGGCCCCATTTTTTAATTAACAGGAATATATATATCAAAAGTTGCTCCATTCTTTAATTCGCTCGTTGCAGTGATGATGCCGTTATGGTTCTCTATTATTTTTTTTACAATTGCAAGACCGATGCCGGTACCAGCATATTCTTCCTTGCTATGAAGTTTTTGGAACACTTCAAATATTCGCTGGCTGAAATGTGGTTCGAAACCGATGCCATTGTCTTTGACAGTGATGTGGCAATAATTTTTTTCAGCTAAGAGCTTTTCGTTATTTAATTTATTGCCTTTTACGATTCTACTCTTAATTATTATATGTGGTGGAAAGTCGGGATTTGAAAATTTGAGTGCATTGCTTATGAGGTTGTACATTAACTGACGAAACTGAAAAAAAATAATGTCGGCTGAACAGAGCTCGATGGCTTCGATGATTGCTTTTTTTTCCTCAATGGTATCTTTTAATTCGGTTTTTACTTCTTCTACAATTATGTTGAGGTCGGTTTTTTCAAACTTGTGTTCGGTAGTGCTGATGCGGGAGAAGGCAAGTAAATCTTCGATGAGTTGCTGCATTCGTCCGGCTGCTAATTGAATTCGTTTGAAGTTATGTTTTCCATTGTCAGATAAATTTTTATTTTCTTTGTCGAGTATGATTGTGACGAAAGTTTGTATTTTACGCAGCGGTTCCTGCAAATCATGACTTGAAACATAAGTGAATGCCAGAAGCTCTTTGTTTGCAATGATTAATTCAGCTGCCCGTTTTTCCTTCTCTTCGTTTTGAAATGCAAGTTCTTTGTTTGCAATGATTAATTCGGCTGCCCGTTTTTCTTTCTCTTTATTTTGAAAGATAAGTTCTTTGTTAGCAATGATTAACTCTGCTGCCCGTTTTTCCTTTTCTTCGTTTTGAAAAACAAGTTCCTTGTTGGCAATAATTAACTCTGCTGCCCGTTTTTCCTTCTCTTCATCTTGAAAAATAAGTTCTTTGTTAGCAATGATTAACTCTGCTGCTCGTTTTTCTTTCTCTTCGTTTTGAAAAACAAGTTCTTTATTTGCAACTATTAACTCTGCTGCTCGTTTTTCCTTTTCCTCATTTTGAAAGACAAGTTCTTTTGTAGCAATCATTAACTCATCCGATTTTTTTATTTTAGCCATATTCAGTATAATTCTTTTTTATTTATTCTCTAAATGTCCACACTGTTTCACGCTGTGAGAACAAAATTTTCTCTCGTTGGTTGTGAAATATTTTCTTGCGATATGAGTGTTAGCGCTCGCTGAATTACTTTTTGAAGTTGTGAAAATTCAGCTGGCTTACGGATGAAATACTGCGCGCCGTTTTTGTAAAGCAGGTTTACAACTTCATGTTCATAAGAAGTAGAGAATATGATTACAGGAAGCTCTTTCAGTTTTTTGTGGAGCTTTAATTCTAATAAACATTCGAAGCCGTTTTTACGGGGCATATTAAGG
>Ga0080027_10000968_pt1 | contig 11762 bp, 11 predicted proteins | sample OrgsoiDNA2013046_FD_70962 | JGI IMG/M metagenome (GOLD analysis project Ga0080027, IMG submission 70962) | Permafrost soil microbial communities from the Arctic, to analyse light accelerated degradation of dissolved organic matter (DOM) -... | ecosystem: Environmental > Terrestrial > Soil >...
TGGAACCTAGTTCGTGGTGGCTTCAAGGCGAGCAATCAAGGCGGCGCGGACGGTGGGCCACTTTTCGGCGAGGACAGAGAACATCATGGTGTCGCGCACGGTGTCGTCTGACCTGCGCTGATAGCGACGCAACACGCCCTCGTACTGGGCGCCGAGACGGGCAATCGCCTGTTGCGACCGCGCGTTGCGCACATCGGTCTTGAGCTGAACACGACCAGCACCGAGCACGTCGAAGGCGCAGCCCAGCAAGAGCAACTTCGTCTCGGGGTTGACGACACCAGCCCATACCACCGGCGTGTATGCGGTGAACCCGATCTCCAGCCGGGCATCGGACGCCGAGGTGTCGAGGTAGGAGGAGGTGCCAACCACCGAGCCGGCGGCGAGCCCTGCGGTGCCAGTCGTCAAACCTCGCGCGCGATGGCGTACTTGTGCACCTCGGTGGGACCGTCGTAAAGCCGGAAGGCGCGCAGGTCGCGGAAGATCATGCCGACCGTCCTGCGCTCGCGGTCGGGTGGTCCCGCTCACGGGCAGAACGAGGCGACCACTACTCCGCGGCCCGAGGGCGAGCCGGTCGTCCTGACCACGACGATGCCGCTGCGGGCGCCGGAGATGGTCGAGCCGGACTTGGTCACGCTCGAGGTCACCAGGACGCCCATGTAGCTGGGCACGGCGGACGGCGGGTGGCCGCTGTTGCCGGGGTCCGCGGTAAAGGTGCCGCCGCAGGCCGGCGGGTTGCCGGGGTCGGTGGCAAAACCCTTGAACGACGAGGGTGCGCTGCCGCCGCTGAGCGAGTTCACCTTCGACCACTGGCTGTCGGAGTAGGTCACCGTCGCCCCCGGCGTCGCACTGCGGTCGCCGACCACGAAGGCACCGCCATTCGGGAACGCGAACACGATCGTCGACCTCGTGTCGGCGGACGCCAGGTAGTACGGGTCCTGCGCGAACGACGCGGTCACGGTGCCTGGTCCCAGCGGTTGGTCGACCGCCGTGATGTCGCAGACCGCGTTGCCGCTCGCGTCGGTGAACCCCGTGCACGTCTGGGCGCTCGAGCCCGACCCGAGAGTGAAGGTCAGCGTGCGGCCGGGGACCGGGGTCACGCCGTCCTCGAGCAGGCGTCCGGAGGCGTGTAGCGTGCCGCCGTCGAGGACCACGGTCGGCCCGGTGTACGTCGTGGTGGTCTCCTCACGAGTCACGACGAACGGACGTGACACCGCGCTCGGCGCGTACGTCCCGTCGCCGGCGTACGTCGCGCCGACACTGTAGGTGCCGGCGGGCTCCTGCGGGACGACCGCACAGGGCGCGACGCCGTTCGCGTCGGTGGTGCCCGAGCAGCTCTCACCGGCCATCGTGAACGCCACCGGCCGCCCGGCCAGCGGTGCGCCGTCGTCGCGCCTGGTCAGCCGTGCCGAGAGGGTCGCGGTGTCGTGGTAGTCCGACGTCGTGGCACCGGTGTAGGTGAGGACCGTCGCGGCCTTGACGAACTGGCTGGTCGACCCCGAGCTGCCGGCGAAATTGCCGTCGCCCGGCAGGTAGGTAGCCGTGATCGTGTGCGAGCCGGGACTGAGCGCGCTGGTCGTGGTGCTCGCGTGTCCGGATCCGTCCATCGGTTGCGACCCGCCGAGGGCCGTCCCGTCGGAGCTGAACTGCACGCTTCCGCTCGGCGTCCCGCCGCCGGGAGGTACGACGCCGACACTCGCCGCCAGTGTCACGGGATCGCCCTCGACCGACGGGTTCGGTGAGCTCGTGACGGACGTGGTCGTCGCTGCCGGCTCGACGAGCTGGCCGGGGACCACGTCGAGGAAGAGGGTTCCGTCGCTGTCGGACTCACCGCCGCTGGAGGTGAAGTGCGCGGTGATGTTGTGGAGTCCCGCGGGCAGGGCCGCGGTTGGCATGGCGGCGTGGCCGCTCCCGTCGAGGGTCTGCGGCGCCCCGAGATCGGTGCCGTCGGCCTGGAACTGGACGCTGCCGGCCGGCGTACCTCCGTCGCTGCGGGTGACGCTCGCCGTGAACGTCGTCGCCTGGCCGTAGACCGAGGGGTTCACTGAGGACGTCAGCGAGGTGCTCGAGGCCGGCGCGCTGACGGTCTGCGTGACGGACACGCCCAGGATCCCGTTGCACTGCGGCAGCAACGGGGGGTCGAGGACGGCGCGGATGGTGTGGGTGCCCTGGGAGAGGTCGGACGTTGTCGCCGTGACCGAGCTGTGGTCGACGGTCAGGCCGTCGGGGATCAGGGCGTCGACCTCGAGGAAGGAGGCTCCGTCGAAGAAGGTGACGACGCCGAAGGGTCCCGGTGGGGTGTCGGTCCCAGTGCTCACGAAGAACCGGAACGACACCGGCGAACCCAGCGGCGACGGGTTGGGCGTCGCGGTGACGAAGCACTGCGGCGGGCTCGGGTCGCCGATGGCCTGCGCCGACGACGGCGCCGCGAGCATTCCGGACACCGCCACGAGCGTCGTGCCGACGACCAGGGCGAGGCGTCGCCTCGCGAACCGACCGGAACCGCTTAGAGCACGCATGAATTCCTCCACAGAGCGCCGCCGCTGCGAGCAATCTGCTCCTCGCGTGTTGCCCCGTCAAGCAGCCATCTGGTTTTGCCCCTACCGGTCCTCCGCGAACGCCGGCGCGGCGAGGACGATGCCCAGGAACACCACGGTCAGCACGTGCACGCCGGTGCAGTAGAAGACAGATCTTTGGGTCGAGCTCGGTGACCTCCACGAGGCGGCGACGCCGGCGACGACCTGGGCCCGGTAGGACTCCCGGTCGTCCATGAACGACAGGTGCCGCTCCCAGGCAGCCACCGATCGAACATCCTCCTTTGCCGCGTTGACGGACGTTCCGCAGGCGCCGGGGGTCTCCACGGATCACCCACATAATGCGGCGATGTGCTCGGCTTACCCGATACACGCGTACCCGCCGTTGGTTCTGCCGGGTCGTCAGGAAGCACCCTGCCGGAGGTTGTCGGCGCCGTGCTGATGTGTGTGGGTGGCAGGTTCCGGCGCGTCGCGACAAGCGAGGCCTAGTCGAGTTGGAGTTCGTTCAGCTCCGCGATTTCGGTCGCGGTGAGGTGTAGCGCGGCTGCCGCGACGTTTTCGGCGAGGTGGTCGAGGTCGCCGGTACCGGGGATGGCGAGCACGTTTTCGCCCTGCGCGAGCGTCCACGCGAGCCGTACCTGCGCCGCGGTGCCATCGTGAGCTCGCGCGATCCGCTCGATGTCGGGATGCTCACCGGCAACCGCACCCCGTGCCCCAGCGCGGCCGGCAATGGAGAAGTACGGCACGAAAGCAACTCCCCGTGCTCGGGCGAGCGCGAGTACCGCCCCATCCTCGCGGGCGCCGATCCCGAACCGATTTTCAACGGAGACGATTGGAGCAACGCTGGCCGCCTCCTCGAATTGGTCGACGGTGACCGCAGACACACCCAGCTGCTGCACCAAGCCCTGCTGACGAAGGTCTGCTAACGCGCCCACGTGTTCCGCGATCGACCCTGGTCCGCTCGCGCGGTAGTACACGAGGTCAAGCGACTCCCGTCCCAGCTGTCGAAGGTTCTCCTCCACCTGCCCGCGAAGCTGGTCGGGCCTGCTCCACGTGGCCCATGAACCGTCTGCGTTACGCCCGGGGCCGACCTTTGTTGCAACCACAAGGTCGCCGGGGTACGGCGCCAGCGCCGTGTTGATCAGCTCATTCGCCGACAGCCGGGAGGAGAAATAGAACGCCGCGGTGTCGATGTGGTTGACCCCCAGTTCGACAGCCCTGCGAAGCACGGCCACAGACGCGCGACGATCGCGAGACACCGTCGCCGGGGCGAACGCCTCCCTGGCTGCGAGGCGCATCGCACCGAAACCGAGCCGATTGACCATTCGGTCGCCGAGTAACCACGACCCGGCAGCTGACGCATCAGACATGAGGCCGCTCCGCGACGAATCGTTCTGCGATCATCCCCACCACTCCATCATCTAAGGCTTCCCCTCCGCTGGCGCAGCGCATGCGTCGGATCCGATCGCGAGCGTGCCGCCGGTCCGGCATTGCAGACGCCAGTGGCGGAGGTTCCGTCCATGGTCAGACTCGGCGATGCCCCCTGCGATCAAGATCCGCTTCCGCCGCATGACGCGCGTTCGGTCAGTGCCGAGAGTCGGACACTCATCCGTGCCATGCCATAACCTCGGGACGTGGCCGAGCAACAAGCGTCATTGCGGGTCGTGGGAGTCTCGCTCGACTGCGCGGACCCAGCCGTCCTAGCTCGGTTCTACCTCGACTTGCTTGGCGGCGAGCTGCTATGGCAGAACGCAGACAGCGCAGGCTTTCGGGTCCCCGGAGCCACTTTGGTTGCTCAACGAGTCACTCCCTACGTTCGGCCCGTCTGGCCAGGCGCGTCGGTGGTTCATCTCGACCTATCGGCGGGCTCCGAACTCAACAATCCAGCAGCCAGAGCGTTGGAGCTGGGCGCTATCGAGGTCGATCCGCAACCTGACCTTCGATGGCGCGTGCTTCTCGACCCCGCCGGACACCCCTTTTGCATCACGACGATGACGCCCGACTGAACCCACGCGACGGTCGCAACCGACATCCGCACATGCCGCAATGACGGTCGGCGCACTCACTGAGGTGATCGACGAAGTCGCTCGCGGACTGCTGCACCTCGCCGTGATAGCGCCGGCTGGCGTGCGCGTCACCGCTCATCGGCAGCGGGACGACGCGGCCGGTTGTGGAGTATGGGCCGGCTTCATGTCGCCCTGGATGGCACACTGAGGTTGTTGATCGACCCGAGGAGGCAGTGGTGACTTCTAGCCCGCAGCCCGGTCCGCCATCTGAGTGGGTCAGCGACAAGGTCGACCTCGATGAGTTGTTCCGCGACGCGAAGCCGGTCGGTGACGTCGGTGATTGGGCCATTCCGGGGTTCTTCGCCGACGAGGAGGAGTTCGGGCAGTTCCAGGCGTGGCTGAAGACTGAGCGCGCCTCCGGCATGGCCTGACTGGTATGCGGATCGTGTTGGACACTGATGTTGCGTCAAATCTGATCAAGAACACACTCGACCCGGCCTTTCGCGCCGAACTCGCACCGCACGAAGCGGCGATCACCTTCGTCACCGTGGGCGAGCTGACCCAATGGACGCTGGTGCGTGACCTTGGTGCTCGACGTCGCAGCGAGTTGCAGGTCTACATCGCGACGCGGGTCAAGATCCCCGGCGGCAGCGACGTGGGTCGAAAGTGGGGCGAGATCACCGCGTACGCCCAGCGCCGCGGCCGCCCGCGCCCTATCAACGATTCATGGGTCGCCGCCTGCTGTTTGACCTACGAGCTTCCCCTCGCGACCCTCAACACGACCGATTTCGCGGACTACGCCGAGCACGAAGGGCTCCGGCTCATCACTCCGTTCAGTCACTGATCCCGAGCGCAGATCGCCGCGCCGACGCGCACAAAGTGCCGCCCACAGTGAACGTCAGGTGCCGGAGGCCATATAGGCCGCGAGGATGTAGTTGGGGTGGCGGTCCAGGTTCTTGCGCGCACGGTCGTAGCGCATGGTGGTGCGCGGGTCGGCGTGTCGGGCGGCGATTTGCACGTCGCGCAGATCCACACCGGCGTCGAGCATCGTCGTGACAAACGTGTGCCGCAACATGTGGGGATGCATGCGAGGTAGCCGCACTCCGGCGTCGGCGGCAAGGCGGCGCAGCCGGCGGGTCGCGGAGTGCCGGTCCATCCGGGTGCCGCGGCGGTTAAGCAGGAGCGGGCCTGTCTCGCGGCCGCCGCAGGCCCGCTCGACCGCGCGCGCGACTGCGGGCGGTAACGGCACCAGCACGACTTTGTTGCCTTTGCCGCGGACCTTCAGCACGCGGTGGCCGTGTTCTTCGCCAAGGTCGTCAATGTTCGCGCCGACAGTTTCGAAGATCCGCAGACCCAGCAGGCCGAGTAGGCAGATCAACGCAAAATCGAACTCGTTCACCGATGTGCGCGCGGCCGCGAGCAGTGCTTCGAATTGGAGGTGATTCAACCCTAGGGTTGGTGACTCCGGCGGCACATTGGGGCGACGCACATGTTCCGCGGGAGACTGCGCCAGAACGTGGTCGATGACGCAGGTTCGGTAGAACCCGGCGACCACCGACAACCGACGCGACACAGTGGAGGCTTTGAACCGGCGCACGTCTTGCAACCAGCGCAGATACAACTCCAGATCAACGCGCTGCACCGCGAACACGTCCAGGCCGCGCTCGTCGCACCAGCGGAAGAAGATCCGCAAGTCCGACTCGGTGTGCGAGCGGGACAAGCCGCGGTATCGCGCCAAATGCGCGACAACGGCCGAGGCGACAACGGGTCCACCCGCTGGCGGGTTCGTCGTGTCGGGCAGCGGGCTGGCGACCATCCCTCACGGTGGCGCTGCTTGTTCCGGCTCCGCTAGCGCCGTCCGAGTGACAACCGGCGACACGTCTGCCGGCGTGCACGCTCGACCAGAGCCCGGCGGTGGGGCGAAAATCTTGTCGTGGACCCGACTCCGGAACGCACGTTGCGCGCGGCGATCCATCGCGGCGATGGTCCTGCCATCGTGTCCGTGTTGACCGGTGATGGCCGCGATTTGCTGCAGTCGATGCCGCAACTGGCCGGTGACGGGGTGCTGTGCGCGCTGGCCCACCAACTACCCGCGGCCCAAGAACTCGCTGCCGAACTCGCGGCCATCTTGCGGTACCGCGATTGGGACGGCGACGCGGAACTGGCTGATCAACTCAACCCGGCCAGCTCGGACCCGGACCAGGTACCCCTGCGGCCACTCCCAGTAGACCTCGAGCAACTCGCCGCGGTCCTCGAGGGCGACCCGCGCGACGGCGGCGGGCGCATCGACCTGACCACCGGTGAGGTATGGCCCCAGGCCGCGTTCGACGACGAAGATGAGGACGAGGACGAAGACGAAGACCCACGATGGTTATGGGTCGATGGCGACGGGTCGCGCGCCAGCTACCACGACATGGCCGAGTTCATCACCACGATCCCCGACCCCGATCTCGCTGACCGCCTCGAGCGGGCCATCCACGGCAACGGCGCATTCGGACGATTCAAAGACCGACTCGCCCACCACCCCCACGCATTCGACCGCTGGTTCAGATTCAGCGCTGAGCGCCAACGTGGCCGAGCCCGGCAATGGCTCGCCAGCAACGGCTGCCGTACGAACCCGAGACATCGCGGCGCGGACTAACCCGACCCCATCCACAATCTCCCGACATCTTCGCGGCATAGAAAGACGTTCTGCGTGTCGTTGCTGGGCGTAGGAACGTCCCCCTGATGCGCTACGGGCTTGGTGTCCCACGCACAAGGAGGACGTTCATGAGCAACGGTAATGGTGTCTCCCGCGGTGATCGCAACCGCAACGCTCGACTGGGTCGGCTCCGCGAGCTCGTGCCGCTCGTGAACGCGATCGTCGGGATCGATTTGGCGGATAAGAAGCAGATGGTCGTGGTCACCGATCACGACTCGAAGGTGCTGGCGCGCAAGACCTTCCGGTGCCGGGCTTGGGATTTGGGTGCCGCCCTGGACTGGGCTGCGGAGCGGGCCGCGGCGAAAGGCTTCTCGGGCGTGACGGTGGCGTGTGAGCCGACCGGACACCGGTGGCGGGTGCTGGGCCAGCTCGCGGAACAACGCAACATGCCGTTCGTGTGCGTGCAGCCGATGCAGACATCGTGGGCGCGTCGCAGTGAAGATCTGACGTTCGATAAGACCGATGAGAAAGACGCGGTGCTGATCGCCCGGTTGACTGCGCAACTGCGCTGTTACGTGCCCGAGCCGGTCGACGAAACGTGGGGCCGGCTACGTCATCTCGGCGCCCGCCGCCAGCAGCTGCTGGAGGACACCGGCAGCCAGGTCCAGCAGATGCGTGCGCTGCTGGAATGCGCGTGGCCGGCCGCGTTGGGCACCGCCAAGCACCCGTTCCGGTCGACGACCTGGGCCGCGGCGATGATGGTGATCTTGGACCGTGACAGCGGCGACCTGGCCCGGACTCGTCGGCTCGGTCTGAGCAGGCTCGAGCAGGCGGTGCGACGCGAAATTGTTCGTGCTGGTAGGCAGAAACCATGCCTGCGGATCGTCCGATTGCTGTTCAGCGCATTGACTGATTCGGCCGGCGTGACGGCGCATCGGGTCGGTGCGTTCGAACGGGTCGCGCTTCTCCTTGCGGATTGGACCGAAACCCACCGCCGCCTAGACGACACCGAATCGCGGATGACCACCGTGCTCGACGAACTGCAACTGACAACGCTGGCCACCTCGATCACCGGGCTCTCCCCAGTCGGCGCCGCAGCGATCCTCGCCGAGACCGGTGACCCCCGCCGGTTCGCGACCGCCCGCGCGCTGGTCAAACACTCCGGGCTGGCACCGCGGGAGAAACTGTCCGGAACCTTCGTCGGCCGCACCAAACTCACCGGCCAAGGCCGACCCGCATTGCGACTCGCGGCCTGGCGCGCAGTCTGGGGAGCACAACGCGCGAACCCCGTCTACGCCGCCCGATTCACGCACCTGACCAAACGCGACGTCAACAAGCTGACCGTCACCCAAGCCCAGGCCGTGATCGCCGCGACGATCCTGCGCCATTTGCACGCCGTCATCACCACCGGGCAAGCATGGGACCCGATCATCGCGACCCACGGCACCAAGAACCCGCCGGTGACCATCGCCGCCTAAGTCAGCAGGCGGAACCCAAAGCAGGGCCGGGGCGAGCCCCACGCGGCATTGAGACACCCCGGTGATCTCGACGCACATCAAGGGCAGCCCCGCCCGTCGTCTCATCAACCCGATTACACGCTGTTGGGACCAACCCCATTGCGGCTATGCAGGGACAGACGACAGGCGAGGCACCGGCCCGAAAAGCTTGACCTAAAACGTCTTACGCTGATGTGAGTGCGTTGCTCGGTGTCTTCGGCTGCGCTGAGACGTGGGACAATCTCGACGTGCCCGAGCCCCCGTCAATCCGCGAGTCCGACGGAACAACTCGCCAGGGAAAGATCGTCATCGCCGGCCAAGACTGGCACCGCGAGATCGCCAGTGAAGAACTGACGTGGATCCGGATTGACCACCAGACGAGGCTTCAATTTAGCGATGTCGAAGTGGTCCTCGAATCGCCGTTCACATTGACCGTCGAGGGTGTCGATTACCCGCTGGACCCTGAAGATCGCGGCGGCCTCGGCAGACTGCTGCACGTTTATCCCGACTCGCTGCAGTCGGGCCGCGTCGGCCCCGATGGCACGCTGCCGTTGGAATTCGCGTCGGGCATCTCCATCGCCGTTCCGTCGGACCCGCAGTACGAAGCGTGGAGCATCGTGGGGCCCGGTAATGCGCTCGTCGTCTGCATCCCCGGAACCGCTGGAGAGCTTGCGGTCTGGGGCTAGCAAGTCCTGTGCCGAGTCGCTCCAGTGGCAAGCACTGCACACCTCGCGGGCCCCTGACCGACATCCGCACATCGGCAAATGATCGCGTTCTCCGCCGAGTTGGGCACCAGCCGCGATGCGATGGATGCGGCGAGGTCAGATGATCTTGCAAAGTCCGCAGCGAGTCCGCAAGAAGCCCGTAAACAGTCAACGTGAGCCAACGCCGACAAACGGCATAGGGGCAGGTCAGACCAGGTGCAAGCAGCAAACCCGCAGGTCACAGAAGGGCCGTTTTTCACGTTCGGCATGAAGCCGAAAGACGGCTCCTAGGCCTCTACCTGCGGTTATGTGTTTCGTGACCCCCAAGAGTCCGCAAAAAGCTGAGCAGGTCCCTTCGCGTACCGATGAACAAGTTCTGTTGATGGCACACGTCGTGATCGGCGCGCACTGCGGGCAGCACTGACGGCGGACGCGCAATCAGTCAGTTCGAGGGCGTCGACGCGTGTGGCCGCAGGGCACCTGCTGCCGCCGCCGCAACCAGGAAGAGCACGGCCACCAGCCAGAGGGCAGTCAGCAGGCTGGTTTCCTGGGCCAGGAAGCCGACGGCCGGCGGGCCGGCAAGGTTGGCGAAGTAGCCGATGCTTGCGACCACGCTGACGCGGGCTGCCGGGTTCGGGCCGCTCTCGGCGGCGGCGGACATGCCGAGCGGGAAGCCCATCGAGACGCCGATCGCCCAGAGCAGAACTGCCATCAGCATCACCGCGGGGTTTCCGACCAGGATGAACAGCGCGATGCCCAGGACCCCCACGATCGAGGTGATCCGTACGGTCCGGACGCGGCCGAGCCGGTCGACCACGGGACCACCGAACACCCGGGCCGTGGTCTCACCAATCGCGAACGCGGTGAAGAACAGCGCGGCTATCGCGGCCGGGCGGCCGTGACCATCACTGGCGGCCAGTGTCAGCCAGTTGTTGGCCGACCCCTCGCCGAGCTCGGCGCCGAGCATCACCAGACCGATCATCAGGAGGGTCCAGTCGGTCCAGCCGAGCAGCCAGACGCGAAACCGGGCTGCCCGAGGCAACCGCACCGCGGCACTCACTTGCACGTCACGCGATCCGTCGGGAATCGCGCTGGCGACGGCCAGGGCGAGCGCGACGATCAGAGCTGCCTCGGCACTGAACTGCACTGCCGGACTGATGTTGAGCGCGGCACAGCCGGCGCCGATGCCCGAGCCGAGCGCGGCGCCCGCAGACCACGCGCCGTGCATGAACGGCATGAGCGTGCGGCCGAACGCACGCTCGATGGCGGCGCCCTCGACATTGATCATGACGTCGAGTGCACCGATCGCCAGGCCGGCGACCACGAAGCCCACGGCAACGACAGGAACGGATTTCAGTGCGCCGGCACCCACTCCAACGACTGTCACCGCCACGGCGATCAGCAGCATTGCCGCGGGGAGCGCTCGGCGGGGGCCGAGCCAGGCCAGGATCGGTGTCGAAACCAACAGGCCGGTCACCGACCCTACGGTGATGCCCGCCAGCAGCACGCCGATACCGCCGGTGCCCAGGTTGAGGTCTGCACGTATCGCCGGCAAACGCGGGCCCCAGGTTGACAGCGCAACGCCGCCGACGGCGAAAGCTGCGACGATCGCGTTGCGCCAGCGGACGAGCGTCGGCCGATCGAAGTCTTCCAGAGATATGATCGTTCGATCAGACATGGAGATCATTCAATCACAGAGAGATCGGCGGACAGACATGGGGAGCAAGCTCCGGCAGAAGGAGATCCTCGACGCGCTTCATCGTGACGGTCGGGTGGAGGTGCCCGAACTGGCCGAGCGCCTCGGGATCTCGGCGATCACCATCCGGCGCGACCTCGATCAGCTCGCGGAATGCGGTGCACTGCGGCGCGTGCGGGGCGGCGCGGTCACGAACTCTCTGCGGGGTGAGGGACTTCCCTTTGAGGTCCGCGCCGTCGACGACTCTCCGCTCAAGGCGCGTCTGGCTCGGGCGGCGGTCGCCCTGATCGCCGACGGTGAGGCGGTAGCGGTCGACGGCGGCACCACAGGGGCAGCGGCCGCTGTCGCCCTCGCGAACCGGAGCGTCACGGCGATGCCATTCTCGGTCCAGGGCATCGCCGCGCTCGCAGCCGGTACCGGCGTCACCCTGCTGCTGCCAGGTGGCTCGGTGCGACGCCCCGAGGGCTCGATAGTCGGCCCTCTGGCCCAGCAGACCCTTACTGGCCTGCGCTTCGACACCACGATTCTGACCTGCTGCGCCGCCGCCCCCGCGGTTGGCGTCACGGCATACGACCTTGACGACGCCGCGATCAAGCGAGCCTTGCGTAATGCCTCTGAGCGCACGATCCTGATCGCGGAGGGGGCCAAGTTCACCCGTAGCGCCATGGCGGTCGTCTGCCGCCTAGAC
>Ga0080027_10000971_pt1 | contig 11716 bp, 9 predicted proteins | sample OrgsoiDNA2013046_FD_70962 | JGI IMG/M metagenome (GOLD analysis project Ga0080027, IMG submission 70962) | Permafrost soil microbial communities from the Arctic, to analyse light accelerated degradation of dissolved organic matter (DOM) -... | ecosystem: Environmental > Terrestrial > Soil >...
TGTTGATCCAATTTGAAAAATTTAAACGCAGGTAACCGCTGCGCCGGATTTTGGCCCCGAAGACTACTTGCAATTAATACATGTATAGCGATTATATAAAATCTAAACCCCATACTTATTTGTTATTTGTCGTCAAAATAAAAGGAGAGCGTGGAAACACCCTCCGTGGTAGTTTAAACCAAAAAATAAACTACTTGCTTATGACCAAAAGAAAGGGTTATCAAATCAATATCCTATATTTTGTTTGTAGAGACCATTGGTAAATACTATTTGCTCTTGTGGGATTGGAAAATACTCATGTTGGTTTTTCGTAAATTGCGCAAATAGTAAAAATGGATGCCTCACTTTTTCAACTGTAAAATAATTATTGAGCGTTTGCGCCGCTATGCCCCAACGAACCAGATCGAAAAATCTAAACCCTTCCATAGCAAATTCAATCCTCCGTTCCCACATCAATGCCGTCCAGGCCGTCGCCTGATCCCATACCGGAATATTTACGCCCGGTTTGTAAATGTCTATCTTGTAATTGGAAGGGTAAGTACCATCCGATTTTTTCACCAGCGGACTTATATTAGCTGCTCTTGCTCTGATTCTATTTATCAGGAGTAGCGCAGGAGCCGGATTACTCAATTGAATCTGGGCTTCTGCCTGCATCAGGAGAACATCGTCATAACGGATAACATCGAGATTGACTGAAGTGCCATAGAATGGACCTAGTTTTTTAAAACAGGCACAGGTAGGCAACTGTAATTCTTTCATCGTCCCAAAACCACCATAATCGCCATTATCGCGTTCCCAGCTATGTTGATAGGTCATACCCGGATCGTATTTAAATGGATGATCTTTAATACCAATAGTGTGGTCAATGCGTGGATCTACAAATGCTCCATTCGTCGTCAGGCTGTCATCTGTCAACACTTCATCATTGAACGTGTTAAACTTAGGCAGACCATTGGCATCTGTACCAAAAGCATTCACTAAATTTTGGCTGGGAATATGAAATGCGCAACAGCCATATAATGGGTTGCCGGCAAAATAATCAAGGCTGTTGGCCATACTTAATCTGCCACCGATCGCAGTCCCGTCGTTTATAGAATATTGATAAGCAAATACGGATTCAGGCCCGTTATCATGACCGTCCAGGAAATTATACGCAAAATCCGTATTCAAACTGTAATTACCGGAATTGATGACATCATTGGTCAGGGTGACTACCTGAGCCATCTTAGTAAGATCAACTCCGGTGACATTGTATTGGTCATCCTGCGTATAGGCATGATATAGTAATGCTTTGGCCAGATAGGCTTTTGCTGCAAGCTGGTTAGCCCTTCCCGGCTCCCCGGGTTGCGTTAACGGCAGATCATTAATAGCTTCTTGAAAATCCCCTTCAATTTTTTGCCAGAGGGAATCATTGGACATTGTGTTCGAATTTTGAATGATCTGGTCATTGGTAACTGTTTCATCGAACCACGGTATGTTTCTAAATAAAGTTTTAAGCAGGAAAAATAAATGCCCCCTTAGAAAATGCATCTCACCAATACGGATTTTTCTGTTGGGGTATTGAACGTCGGTGACAACATTCAGGGCCCTTAAAGCTGTATTGACTCTGGATATTGCCCCATAACCTCTAATCCAGGCGCCCGGAAAGCCAAAATCTCCGCCACCGTTATTTGCAGAATTCAACAGGTAAAACTGTTCATATTTATCCCATTGCTGATTATCATTTAAGCCACCTCCCCCTTTATAAGCATCGTCAGATCGTATACTACCCCACACCATAAGACTTGTAATCGGTGCGTCAAACCAGTCATTCGCAATTCCTGCATAAGCTGCAGTTGTTAATCCCTCAACGGAGGATGGAGTAGCGAGTTCACTAAGAGATAAAGCGCCCTGTGGCTGATAGTCCAGATATTTTTTACAACCTACAAAAAGCAGGCATGCAATGACCACCGTGGTTTTAATTCTAATATGTTTCATAATTAAGTTTTTTAGCATTTTAAAAATTAGCATTAATCCCAAAAGTGAAAGAAGTGGGTGTAGGCCACAGAGCAAATGAACCGGCCCTTTGCGGATCTTTGGTTAAGAATTCTTTACTCTTTATAGCGAATAAGTTTTGACCGGATGCATAAATCATTAACCCGCTCATGGATATCGCTTTAGCCACATGAGCCGGCAGATTATAACTCAATTGTACATTTGCGAGCTTGAAATATGCAGCATTTACATAATAAAAATCAGACGTCCTGTCTCCTCCGCTGCGATTCAGAATGGACAACGCTGGAGTTGTTGAGCTTGGGTTTTGCGGGGTCCACGCGCTGAGTACTCCGGGGCCATAATTATTTCTTGTATCAATAAATGAATTCATGAATTTGACCGGATCAAATCCTCTCTTTCCGGCCACACCCGTACCGAAGAGTGACAAAGTGAAATTTTTATAACTCAGGTCTATATTGATTCCATATTCTAAAGTAGGCAGCGTGGTTCCAAGCCAGGTCTGATCATTTACGTCAACCTTTCCATCTCCATTCAGATCAAGGAACCTGAGAGACCCCACTCCTTTACCGGGTTGTGCAGGAGCAGCATCGACTTCCTTCTGATTTTGGAATATGCCGTCAGTTTTATACCCGAATATGGAAAATTGAGAATGACCAATAGGTGAATGGTTAGGGTCCCCTGGATAGGCTGCCCGCACAGCTTCAGGCAATTGAGTAATCACATCGACCCAATGGCTGGCATTACCCGTAATACTATATCCAAAACCGCTCACAGTTCTGTTGTGATAGCCCAATACAAATTCCCATCCTTTAACATTCGTGCTCGCCCCGTTCACCCATTCAAGTTGACCTTCTCCTACTACACCTGCAACAGGTGGCTGAATTAATATGTTGCTGGTATTCTTGTTATAGTAGTCGAATGATCCGAATAACTTTTCGTTAAAGAATCCAAAGTCCAATCCAATATCACCCTCGGTGGTTGATTCCCATTTTAAATTCGGGTTTCCTCTTTGGGTTTGAACAAAACCGGAAGGAAGTGTACCGGTATTTACGCCATTTATATCATAAGCAGTTCCTGTATTTAGCCACGCAGGATATACGCTGCTACTGGTCCCATAATTTGCATAATACAATGAATATGCTGCCAAATTCCCAATTTGCTGATTACCGACCGTTCCGATACCACCTCTTAACTTAAGATTTGAAATGAAGGATGTTGATACAGAATTCTTGAAAAATTCTTCATTGTTTATTCTCCAGCCAGCTGAAAATGACGGAAAGACTCCGTAAGGATTGTTTGTACCAAAACGCGAAGAGCCATCCCGTCTAACCGTAACAGATGCCAGGTATCTGTCTCCATAACTGTAAACCGCTTTGCCAAACTGAGACAATAATCTGTAACCAGTCGTACTGCCATTATTTGTTTGGGCACCAGAGCCGGCACTCAACACAAAATAATTCACATCCTGAATTGCATAATTTGTATTAGCTGCTCCAAATGTGGAGTAGTCGTCTCTCACTGATTCCACGCCCGCCAAGACATTCAATTTACTTTTACCAAACGAAACATTATAATTCAGTGTGTTCGTCCAGGTAAAAGTAAATTCTTTACTTTCCTGCAGGGCAAGACTGTTTATGGAGTTTACAGGCCCCTCCGTACCTGTCTGTTTAATTAATTTACCCAGTCCATCTGAGTAATCAAAGCCAAGGCTTGTCTTGAATACCAAATTCTTTACAGGCTCTATTTCGGCATATATGTTTCCCATAGCGAGAAAAAGATTGGTTGTGTTCCACCGGTTTAGATATTGCATATCCACCGGGTTATTTCGGTCAGAGTATCCTGCTCCCACCGGGCCTCCATAGGTACCATCGGTTTTATATAAAGGAATCGTTGGCGCCAAGGTAAGCGCCAGATCTCCGACAGCATCCCCGCCAACATCAGTGGTAGAATTAACTTGTGATGTCCTGGAGAACTGAGCATTTTCCCCAATTCTGAATTTCCCGTTGAATCCTGTGGTATGAGAATTTATCCTGGCATTAAACCTTTGATAATTTGTGAATGCCATTAAGCCGCTATTGTTATAATAGCCCAGGTCTATCAATAAACCACTTTTAGCTGTTCCTGCAGAAATTGCAAGATCATTGGAAGTTATCCATGCAGTTTGAAATAATGCATTTTGCCAGTTTGTGTTTCCGACCGGTTCGAGGCTGTCTCCTCCAACGTATGGCGCGATAATCACATTATTCAGAACCGGATTGCTGTAATCACCGTTCCAATCGTACTGATAAATATTGCTGGTAGAATTCTTGTTAGGATCTGTGCTGTCATTAACAGCCGCCCGCCAAAGCGCTTTCCCCCTGTCTGACGAACTTAGCACCGATTCCTGCCAAGGTCTTTCGGTTTGGGCAGTTATGCTCGAACTAAATTGAATGTGTACTTTTTCCAGCCCCCCACTGCCACCATCTTTTGTTGTCACAATGATGACTCCGTTTGCAGCTCTTGATCCATAGATTGAAGATGCAGAAGCATCTCTCAAAACCTGTATAGAGGCAATTGAATTTGTGTTTAGATTGGCAAAATCCTCATACTTTGTGGTAGGAACTCCATCAATTACATAAAGAGGTGGGTTGACGTTTCCCAGGCTATTTAAATTATTTACCCCGCGAATTATTATTGCCGGGGCACTGCCATTTGATCCGGTAGGAGAACCATCAGACTGAATGTATAAACCGGGCACCCGTCCCTGTAAGGCTAACATCGGACTGACGTCCGGAATGTTTTTAATATCACTGTAATTGACCACTGACACCGCCCCTGTCAGGTCAACCTTTTTTTCTGCCATATAACCGGTAACCACTATTTCGTTGAGATCACTATTGTTCACTGCCATGGCAAGGTTCAAATTCGACATGCTGTTCGTTATCTTAAAACTCTGAGTACTCATCCCTACGAAAGATAATGTAACCGTTTCCCCAACAGAAACAGGGATAGAAAACTTACCACTTGTATCAGTAAGTACCGAATGGTTTTTCGTTAGTACAGATACCCCCTGCAATGGCTCTTTAGTCAAATTATTTAAAACAGTTCCAGTAATAATTTTCTGCTGGGCAAAGCTGAATATTGCCAGCAACAACATGGGAAGCAAAAGTTGCAATCTTTTCATAACAGTTAATTTAAATGATAAAAGTTTTGATTTTGGTCTCACCATTAAAATGCCATATTGTTTCTAGGATGAATTAAAAACAGGTTCGCTTATTACCGCTAATGAAAGTGCAGCTATATCACCTAAATTTTCCGACAAGCCAGCCGGTACAATTCTACATACCCTGGAAGAATCATAGATTGCTTCCTTTTTAATAACCTCTTTCATATAAGGCTCAATCAATTCTTTTGTTCTGCCATAAATGCTCCCAAGTATTATTATTTCAGGATTTAGAATGTCAATCAATAGGGACAGGCCTCTGCCTAAATATTCTGCGCAGGTCTTATAAATATTAATCGCAATTTCATCTCCATTATAAGCTGCCTCTGCAACCATTTTTGCAGTCAGAAATGGCAGTTCATTCAGACTCTTACAAAAAGAAACTTTTTGACCCATTTGCAATTTTTCAAGAACTCTTTTTTGGGCTAGTTGGGCAATTCCGCCGCCACTACAAAAACCTTCAAAAGACCCTGCTTTCCCAAATCCTACTGGTCCCAGTTCTGCTAACCGCAAATGACCTACTTCGCCGGCAAGATCAGAGGTTCCGGTATAAAGCTTGCCATCCAGGATTAATCCCGCTCCCATACCAGTTCCAAATGTTAGAAAAATGAGATTTTTGCAATCTTTGCCAGCCCCGTACTTCCACTCGGCAATGGCACACGCATTGGCGTCATTTTGCAAAATGACAGGTTTACCAAATCTTTTACGAGTGATTTCAACAATGGGGATACGATCCCAACCCGGCAGATTTGGCGGAGATAACACGATGCCTTCCTTACTACTCAACGGGCCTCCGCAACTTATCCCGATGCCCGAAATATCTTTTCTGGTAAGTTTATTTCTTGTCAGTAAGTTTTCGGCAGTGATGAATAATAACTCTATCATTTCATAGACTGGTTTATTTGTCGGCAAAACAGTTTTGTCTATGACGTAAATTTCATTTGCGCCCTTATTCTTCTTATCTCTGTGATTGGTATTTCCCAGAGCAACGGCGCATTTAGTTCCACCTATATCAAATCCTAGTAACATAGTGCATTATTTTTTTTGTGTACCAGATTGAAAATCTGTAAGCGGATAAACCTTCACTGATTTGAAATGCACATAACCATGCTTAACATATAACCATAAGAAATCCCCTTTTTGTTCTCCGGTCCGGTTCACAATACATCTTCTATTATCAACACATACGTCGATTATATCGTCCTTCATTACGATTTCAACCTGAATGGCTTTGTCCAAACCCCTGACCCCGCTTATACTGGTATTTCCAAGTTCCACTTTAGAATTATTTGCTGAAAAAATAAGTCTGTAACCACCTACTGCTTTATTATTTGATCTCAAGAAAAGGCCACAATTTTCATATGGTCCCTGTGGTATAATTTGAAGTGTTATCCTGCTATTATTAGGAATATTTTCAAAATAAGCAGCTCCTATACCATCTGGTGAGTTGATCATAAAATCTTCATCAGCAGATTTTGTCGTAAGCGAATCATATTTAAGCCGGAGTGTTAAAGCCTGTTTTGATTCAGGCAATAATTCAGTGGGAAATTTGCTGTCTAATGTTCCATCTTCCTGTTGCAATACCTCACGGAATACAGCGTTGCCGCCGAAGATTTCTCTCTCATTATCCTTATTATTTAATCTGGATGGGATCCACGCAGCGGCAATTCTTCTTCCATTGGAAAATTCAGCTGTCTTAACAACATTTGCCCAATCTTCATTTAGGGCCTGGTACGGTGGCTGCTGCCACGGACCGTACGGGTTTCTCGACTTGAGGTAATTTGTATTGGAATTATCGCTATAAACTAAATAATACCAGCCGTTCCAATGAAAATAATCGGGGCATTCAGGAACAGAATTCTGCCCCGTTAATACGGGAGCTTTTACCTGCCAGTTCTGAAAATCCATTGAAGTGAGGTGTACCAGCGCACCATTGAAGCCATCCAGCATTGCACTATCTTTTTTGGTAGAAACAAATAAGTGGAACATGCCTTCAGAATCAATAAAAACTTTAGGGTCTCTAAAATCTCTTTTGCTGTATCCTGGTGCTGATGTATAAAAAGGATTGGGCTTCTGTTTTTTAAAATGAATTCCATCATTGCTAACAGCATAGCTTAATTGCTCGTTGACTTTCCCGTCATTTATCAAACGGGTAGCGTAAAATGCATAAAATTTATTATTGGTAAATACAACAGAGCCCGTACAAATAGATTTCTCCCAATCCTCATCAATACCCAAAACAATCGGGTAATTTTTCCAATGCTTCAAATCCTTTGTAGTGCTCAAAACCCATTGGTGCCCGCCCAATCCGTTTAGGGCGGAATGATGCGCTGAATCAATCAACCAATACAGATAATACGTATCGTTATGAAAAAACGGTATGCAATCACCCACAAACAAGTTATTGCCAACTGGTTTGAAATATTGCATTTCGGAAGTCGGTTGCACAGAAGGGTCATACCGGACACTTAACTGTGCCCGGGAAGTAATGGCAAAGCCAACAAATAAGAGCGAGGCAAACCAACGGTAAGATGTTTCAAGTGGCAACATGGCAATCATTATTTTAAACAAATCTATCTGTCAAGCCAGTGTTTAAACGTTTGAGCAATTGCTCGTAAAAAATTCTTATTCCCGGCATGATTTTCCGGCCACAAACGTCGATTCTAAATTGATCTGTTTGGTCCGTTTATTTTCTTCCATAACTCCAAATAATACTTCAACGGCTCTCTTACCCATTTCTTCCAATGGTTGTTTAAAATGTGTTATCGGGCATTTGAACAAATCAAACGTATTGGAAGCGTCGAAAGACAAAATCGAAATATCGTCGGGCACGCTAATATTGAGTTCAATCAGGTTCTTCAGTCCGGTGATGGCAAGCGTGTCCGTAGCAAAAAATATCGCATCACAAGCAGATTCTCCGGCTACTAAATCTTTAATCGCAGCTTTCAGATCACTATTAAAATTGGTTTTTCGTATTTTCCGCTGAAGGGCTTTGTCAATCTTGTATCCATGATCCTTCAGAGCCTGCAAATAACCCCTGTCCCGTTCGTGCAAATGAAAAAAACTTGTCTGATAGTTGATGAATGCAATATTCTTAAAGTCGCGTATGATCAGGTATTCCGTTGCCTGGTAAGCAACCTGGTAATTGTCAATCCCAATAAAATTAGCTTTGACTTTTGGAAAATTCCGGTCGATGAGAACAAATGGAATTTCCCTGTCCTTCAGCATCTTGATACAGTTTTCGGAATGTTCGACTCCTGCAATGATAAGACCGTCTACAAGCCTGTGCATGAATGCCTGTATAAGCTCATTCATAGTCTGAATGTCTTCATGTGTGTTTCCGATAATGACCGTATAATTACTTTTTTTTGCAGCAGCTTCGACGGCACGGGTAACCCCGGTTGTAAAACCGTAGTTAATATCTGCTACAATCAAACCAATCGTATGTGTCTTATTGGTCTTAAGGCTTTTTGCTATCTGATTGGGTTGGTAGTGAAGTTTTTTAGCTGTAGATAAGATTTTTTTGGCTACCTCGTCCCCGACACGCTTTTTCTTAGCGTGACCATTCACGACATAAGAGACCAGGGATACCGATACCCCAAGTTGATTGGCTATGTCTTTTAAGGAGGTATTTTTTCTCATTTAGCAGGCAATTGGCGGCTTAATTTTATCTTCAAACGTTTGAGCAAATCATTCAAACGTTTGAGCAAACTTATTAATATTATTTAAATAAAAAAATATATTTTCTTTTCCCCTGCTTTAAAGCCCTCTTACATATTAATTTCCGCAGGATCCCAGCCGGGGGCCGCTGATTCATTTAACGCCACCGGATAATGACAAAATACTTCCGATAAGCAATCACCATGATCCCACTGGAATAGTAATAGAGCTGGTAACTCGTGTCAGGATAATTCCAGAAAACAATTTTGTTCGGATCGGGGGCCCGATATATTGGGTAGGACAATTCACCCCTGGATTCGATTTCCATCCCGGCAATTGATCATCACCGATGAATATCCGTTTTTCCCCGATCGAGCACGCGGACATAGCCTAGCACCGGATCCTCCAGGTTTAGCGGCTCACTGATATAAGTACCATTGGCACCCGAATCGATCAGTGGGTAATTCCTGCCGGCGGCGCTTCGTATCATGACCTGTGCACCCAGTTAATCCATTTTCCACTCAGGTCTTATAAAATGGCAGGTATATCCATAAGGATGTTTTTGGAGATAGTTTTGGTGCTCCTCTTCAGCACTCCAGAAATCGGAAGCCGGGACAATTTCTGTCACTATCGACCCGGGCCATTTATGCGAAGCCGTCATTTCTTCAATTAATTCCTTTGCTGTTTCTTTCTGCGTCTCATTCAAATAGAATATGGCAGAGCGATAGGACGTACCTCTGTCGTTCCCTTGTTTGTTTCTAGTTGTCGGATCATGAATTTGAAAGAAAAATTCCAGGAGCTCCCGATATGACAACCGGGTCGGATCAAATGTTATTTCAATAGCCTCGGCATGTGTACCATGATTTCGATATGTGGCGTTTAGTACATCACCGCCTGTATATCCGACAACTGTAGAGCTAACTCCCGGGAGATCACGGATAAGTTCTTCCACCCCCCAAAAACATCCTCCGGCTAATATTGCTTTTTCTAAATTCATAACAGTCGATTTTAAAAAAAATATGAAATTACATGAAATTTATAATTGATTACATTGCTCCGGAATAACTTGATAATCAGCATGGGATAAATGATCCTTGAACAGAAAAATTATTTTATACGATTCATATGACAAAAGACGTACGAATTCAAAATACCATATTTACCGGCAGATTAAATTTAGAAAAACTAAACATAGATGATTATGATTTTATAAATGTTCTTGTTAATTCAAAAGGTTGGATTGAGAATATTGGCGACAGAAACATTCATTCAAAAAATGATGCAATAGTATATATAAATAAAATCCTTGAGACTGAAAATTTCTTTTATTGGGTTGTCAGAACAAAAGATGCAAACACGTCAATTGGAATTATATCTTTTCTAAAAAGAAGCTATCTTGAAAATTTTGATATTGGTTTTGCATTTCTTCCCCAGTTTAGCAATAATGGTTATGCTTTTGAAGCTGCAAAAGCAGTCTTGTTCATGGTATCAAAACTGCCTGAATTTAATATCGTATTAGCCACAACACTATATTCAAACAAAAATTCAATTAAACTTTTAACAAAACTTGGGTTCAGGTTTGAAAAAGAGATTGAAATAGAGAATGCAAAGCTGCATATTTATACAAATGCACCTCTAAGCTAAAAAAAACTCCTGCCAATTTTTTCTGTGCCCAAATTGTAGTTATAGCCTAATGTCCCTTTTTGATTAATGATTTTTTCATTTGGAAGTTATTACCTTTCCGACGAAACCACCCTAACATATGATAAGTTGAATTATACCCGAATTCAGAGGGGTGTTTTTCCCAGTAATTCACAGCAATTTCCTTTATAAGTTTTCTAAAATATCCCTGTAACCTCTGCCTATGGGAATAGATACGCCTTTCAATTCAACGATCTCGGCAGTGTAGGACACAATCTTACTGACTGAAATGATATAAGACCGGTGAATTCGTTTGAAAAGACCGGAGGGCAGTAGATCCTCTATTTCATGGGTGCTCATTTTTGACAGGTACTCCTTAGTTAATGTGACGAGCCTGATGTATTCCAGTTGGCTTTCAATATAAATGATTTCAGAGAACAATATTTTCACCTTCTTTTTCTGAACATTCAGAAAGATAAAATCTTTGACCTCCCCGCTCGCCGTTTTCTGCTTTTCTGTTTGTGCCGTTTTTACTTTGGTTACAGCGACCAAAAAACGCTCAAACTCAAAGGGCTTTAACAGGTAATCCGTTACATTCAAATTAAACCCCTCAACAGCGTATTGATGATAAGCAGTTGTAACAATGACCGCTGGCGGATGGGAAAGCGTTTTTAAAAACGCCATGCCTTTTAATTTCGGCAGATGAATATCCAAAAAAATAAGTTCAGTATGATTATTCCGCAGGAAATCGGTCGCCAGTATAGCGTCTTTAAATGTGCCCTGTAATTCCAGGAAAGGAACCTGCAAAATATAATCCGCTAAAACTTTCACCGCCAATGGTTCATCTTCTATGATAATGCATTTTATTTTAGACATGGCTTGAAAGATTAATTTTTAATGTAGCTGAAAATCCGGATTCACTGCGCTGAACGGAGAGATTGTAATCAGTATAGAGCAATTCCAACTGGCGTCGCAGGTTAGAAAGTCCGATATTCTCTTTCAGGCCGCCTTTCTCCTGAAATTCTTCCGTAGAATTTTTCACCAGAAACAGCAACTGACGCTTATTAATTGAAAGATGAATATCGATAAAGGGATCGGTTCTCGTTTCAGAAACACCATGTTTAAAGGCATTTTCAACCAGCGGGATCAACAACAGCGGAGGCAAGGCCTGTTTCATATCCTCAATGTCGTTGCTGAAATTGACCCGCAGGGATTCAT
>Ga0080027_10000975_pt1 | contig 11703 bp, 8 predicted proteins | sample OrgsoiDNA2013046_FD_70962 | JGI IMG/M metagenome (GOLD analysis project Ga0080027, IMG submission 70962) | Permafrost soil microbial communities from the Arctic, to analyse light accelerated degradation of dissolved organic matter (DOM) -... | ecosystem: Environmental > Terrestrial > Soil >...
TGTGCCAAGAAGCAGGGTTGCGGTTCCCTAACCGCCCGCGGTGGAGAACGAAGGCGCCGCGCCTGATTTGGACGCGGAGAACTTGCCCAAGGACGCGGTAGCCGGACACGACGCGCAGCTCGATCGGGTCGTGCAGGAGGGCCTCCGGATGGCTCGGCACACGGAGCCCGCGCCGCCGGCCTGAGGACAGCGCAAGCAGCCGGTCACACCCAGCCGGCACTCCCTCACGGTGGCGGCTCTGCACGGAAAGCAGGGGAGGGTGCTTTGGAGTCTTACCCGCTGCGGTGAACAGCCGAGCATGCCAAATCGGTGTAGCATGTTTTTGTGGAGAAAGAGGAAGCCGCCGAGTTGTTCTCGTTCGCGGGACGCGAGGTCCGGGTGACGCACCCCGGCAAGCTGTATTTTTCGAGGCAGACGAAAGTCTCGAAACTGGACCTGGTACGTTACTACCTGTCGGTCGCACCGGGCGCCCTGGCCGGAATTGAGGACCGTCCGATCGTGCTCAAGCGCTTCGTGAATGGCGCCGAGGCCCCGGCTTTTTATCAGAAGCGCGCACCGGCGGAGCGGCCTCCGTGGCTGAGAACGGTGACGCTGTCGTTCCCATCGGGCCGCACTGCCGAAGAGGTGGTCGTCGACGATGCGGCGGGCCTCGCGTGGATCGTCAATCTGGGCTGCATCGAGCTGCACCCGCACCCCGTACGCACGGGCGATCTCGATCACCCGGACGAACTGCGAGTCGATCTCGACCCGGGCCCCGGCGTCAATTGGGCAGATGTGCGCCTTGTCGCCCTTGAGGTGAAGGCGCTGCTCGATGAGATGGGGCTCCGCGGCTGGCCCAAGACCAGCGGCTCGCGCGGGATGCACGTGAACGTGCGTATCCAGCCGCGCTGGACGTTCGGCGAGGTGCGCCGGGCGGCGGTCGCGCTGTCGCGTGCCATCGAGCGGCGCGTGCCGGCCCTGGCCAGTTCCAAATGGTGGAAGGAGGAGCGCCATGGCGTGTTCCTCGACTACAACCAGAACGCGAAGGATCGGACGACATGCTCTGCGTACTCCGTGCGGCCGGTCGCCGATGCCCGTGTGTCCACGCCGCTCGACTGGCATGAGGTTCCCGATTGCGAGCCCGCCGACTTTACCATACTGACGGTACCCAACCGCTTCGAGAAGTTGGGCGACCCGCACGCCGGCATGAACGCCGCGCCGGGATCGCTGGAACCATTATTGGAACTGGCGGCCAAAGACGAGGCTGCGGGCCTGGCCGATGCGCCCTGGCCGCCGCAATTTCGCAAAATGGAGGGCGAAGCACCGCGGGTGGCGCCTTCGCGCGCCAGGTCTGCTGCCAAGAAAGCGGGGACGAAGCCACCGCAGACGGAGCCGCGGCAGACGAAGCCACCGCGGACCAAGCCGCCGCGGACGAAGATGCCGCTCCTGGTAGTGGCGAACTCTCCCGATCGAGACGCCGCGCTGGCGGGTCTGGAAAGATGGAAAAGCAAATACCCCGAGGCGGCCGGACTGCTGGCCGTGGACGACGTGCTGGTCGATTCGATGAGAGGCAGGTCATCCACCTGGACCCGCATCCGCGTGAACCTGCGCCATGTGCCCGAAGCGCTGCGGCCTCAGCAGGAAACGCCCGACCCCGATGAGGACCCGACGCGTGAATGGCGCGCGAAGCGTGCTTCGAAAGAGGGTGCGTGAGCGCGTCCGGCTAACGGGCGCCGGCGAAAATCGCGGCCAACTCCTGCGGCGGAACCACTTCGAGTTCGGCATAGGTGCAGTCGCCGGGCTTCTTGTCCGCGCGCCACCTTCGAAAATGCGCCATGTGCCGGAAGCGAGTGCCCTGCATGTGCTCATAAGCGACTTCGACCACCAGCTCGGGTCGCAGCGGTTCCCACGACAGGTCCTTGCCCTGGCTCCAGCGGCTCTGGCCACCCGGCACGCGATGCCCGCCTTCACCGTCCGCGGGTGCATCCTCCGCGCCCTGCTTCCCCCACTTCATCCAAGGGTGATTGGCGAGCGCGTCCTGCCGATAGGGGGCCAGGAATTCCACCAGCTCCCTGCGCTGGGCGTCCGGGAAGCTGGCGCAGACGCCGACATGCTGCAACCCGCCGGAATCGTCGAAAAGCCCGAGCAGAAGCGAGCCGACCGCCGTGCGCTCGCTATTCTTGTACCATCGAAATCCGGCGACGACGCAGTCGCAATCGCGCTCGTGTTTGACCTTGAGCATGACGCGCTTGTTCGACTCGTAGGTCCCCGAAATCGGCTTGGCGATGACGCCGTCGAGACCGGCGCCTTCGAAGCGGCGAAACCAATCCGACGCCACACTCGAGTCGCGGGTTGCGGGCGTCAGATGGATCGGCGGCGCCGCGGATGAGAGCAGGGCTTCCAACTCCTGGCGCCGCTCGTGGAACGGTTCGCCCCGCCAATCGCGGTCGCCCTCGGAGAGCAGATCGAAGAACACGATGGATGCCGGGATTTGTTTGGAGAGAAGTTGCACCCGCGACGCGGCCGGATGAAGACGGAGCTGCAGCGCCTCGAAGTCGAGCCCGCCATCTTTTGCGATGACGATCTCGCCGTCGAGCACGCAACGCGCCGGCAACTGCGACCGTAACGTCTCGAGCAGCTCGGGAAAGTAGCGGTTCAGCGGCTTTTCATCGCGGCTCTGGATCTGGATCTCGTCACGGTCCCGGAAGACGAGCGCGCGAAACCCATCCCACTTCGGTTCGAAAATCCAGGTATCGCCGGCGGGTAAATCGCCCACTCGTTTGGCGAGCATCGGCAGGATCGGCGGGTTGACGGGAAGATCCACGCCTCATCTTATAACGCCCGCGAGCGCCGTTTGTGAGGCAGGTTGGTAACCTGCGGCGGATTGGCAATCCGCCTGCCGGCAGCACGCATAACCCCGGCAGGCGGACTGCCAATCCGCCGCAGCTTGCCAAGCCCCACAAGCTACATCTTCACCAGCTTGATGCTGCCGTTGGACGTGCTGAGGTCGATCAGCGGGCCGCCGCTGCCGATGGTGCCCTCCATGTGGCTGCGGCTGAATTCGCCCTGCATCCGCAGTTCGAAGTCCGAGGAAATCGAGCCGTTGCTGGTGCGCGCGCTCAGCCGCGCATTGATCGAGCCCGGCACATGCAAGGTGATGCTGTTGTTGTTGGTGTTGGCGCGCACGGGGACGTTGACGCCGGGCGGCAGCGCCAGGTCGATGGACCCATTGGACGAGTCCAGGCGCACCGGCCCGCTGGCCCGGTCCAGCCTGGCGTGGATGCTGCTGTTCGAAGTGCCGGCCTCCAGCGAACCGGAGAGCCCGTCCACGCGGATCTGGCCGTTCGAGCTCTGCGCCTTAACTTCGCCTTCCACGTCCAGCAGTTCGATGGAGCTGTTGCTGGTATGGGCTTCCAGGTCTCCGCGCAGCCCCTGAACGTGGATCTGCCCGTTGGACGACCGGAAGCGCGCGGGCCCCACGCCGTCCACCGTCCGGATGGAAGCGTTGGACGTAGTGATACGTTCCAGAACGGCCTTGCGCGGCACCTTGATGACGAAGCGCGCGCCCCAATTGCCGCGGCGCATCGAAGGCCGCACCACGCGGATGGAAACCGAACCCGCGCTGTGATCGACGTCGACCTTCAGGTTATCGGCCTCGTCCTGCGACGGGGCATACGTGGTACCGCTGATGTCCACGGTCTCCTGGTCCCAGGGGGACACTTCAACCGAGCCGTTGAAGGTTTCGGTGGCGAGCCTGCCGCCGCTTTTCAGGGGAAAGCTGTAGTGGAAATCCTTGTGGTACCGCTCAAAGCTCCCCATGTCCTCGAAGTCACAGGCGGTCATTCCGAGCAGAGCGGCCCCGAGGGCCGGAAGCAGAAACCAGGCGCGCATGAAGTGTCCTCGATTTAGAGGATACGAAACTCCGGCGGGGTTTGTTCCGTGAGTGGCGGCGACCCTCCGGGTCGCGGCCACCGGCGGCGGGCCGGTTACCCCGGGATCAGCCGGATCATACTGATATTCACGCTGAAAGTGCGGTCTTCGTCCGCCACGGTCCAGGTGGGACCGGCCGCGATTTCGACGATGTATTCCGGGGCCTCCGGCAAATCGGCTTCGATCACGAACAGCCCCGGACGCTCCAGCGTCTGGGCCGCCACGCCGCGGCCATTCGCCGACACCGACACAACCGGCCGGCCCTGCTGGAATTGCAGCGGGTGGGCAAAGCCCCGGACGCGCAGGCGGTGCGGGCCGGCGCCGGTTGGCCGCAGGACGGCCGAAGCCCGCGCTCCAATCCATCGGTATTTGTTGCCGAAAACGCCCTCCAGCTCGTACCATCCGTCACGCAGCCGCCCGGTGTGGCCGGGGCGCGAGAAGTCGATGAGGTCGGGCCGGTCGCCGGGGTAGAGTTCGGCCCGCAGGGGCGAGGGCAGCAGATTGAAGACGCCGCCTTCGTCCGCGGCGTGGTAGGTGCAGGATTCGCAGAGCAGAGTGCCCGCGGTGTCGCGAGCCAGCGGCGAGTGGCAGTCGGGGCAGCGGAGAAAGGCCTCCCACGGCTGTGGGTTTGGCAGACCAGGGGACAGGGGCCAGGGGCTGGGGGCCAGGGGCCGAGGTCCCACTTTGCAGGTGGCGGCGAGGGTGCCGCCCAATAAGTGCGCGGCGCGCCATTCCGAACGGTACGGGTCCAGCCGCACGGCCAGGCGCTTCATCATCCGCTCGCCCCAGCCACGCTCAGGGACGTAAACGTTGTACCGGTGCTCCGGAAAATGGCTGGTCACCAACCGGTTCCAGCCGGTGAGGGTCATGCGATGGTTCTGGCGGATGCCGAAGCTCTCCTCCTGGTCCGCCCCGATCACGTCGCGCACCAGGTAGCCCAGCAGGCCCCAGTCGAAGAGCTTGCGTTCCCACCGTTTCATGCGCTCCACGTAGGGCGCGCGGTAGAGCCGCAGCGACAGCCGGCGGAGCATGGGTTCTTCGGCGAAGAGGAAGACACCGCCCGGCGCCAGCACGCGCTTCACTTCCAGGAAGACGCGCTCGATGTCCATAAACTGGCTGAGCACCTGGCAGGCCATCACGAACCGGATAGAGCCGTCGCGAAACGGCAGGTTGAGGGCATCGCCGGCCAGCCGCACGGGAGCGCGCGCAAGCTGCCAGCGATCCATCAGCACGATGCCGTGGCGCAGCGAATCGGCCGAGATATCGAGTGCGAATCCCGACGCGCCGAATTCGTTGGCCAGCATGTAGCTGGTATGGCCGGCATTGGCGCCGATTTCCAGGAACGGCGATAACTCCCCGATGAATTCGCGATGCTCCCGGATCACCGCGCCGCGCCGCGCGTTTTCCTCCAGGTAAGCCGCGATGGCGCGCTCGGGCTCGCCCAGCGACGCGAAGTTGTGAAACTCCACCTGGGCGCGCTTGACCGCAATCGACTGGGGGTCCATGGGCGGGGGCACGGTGTTTCGATTCTAACAATAGCGGGCCGTCGGTTTCATCGCTCAGGCGTGCGGCCGCCGGCCGTTGGCGGCTGGCGAAGGAGCACGCTGAGCCAGTTGGAGTGTGCGATGATGGACCGCTGCCGGATCATGGCGGCCAGGTCGTCGGGCATCTCCCGCGGCGTGAGCACTTCCGGATGCTGGGATCAGGCCGACGTTTTCAGCACTGAGGTCGCCGCTGGTGTCTGAGCCGCCGAGTCGCACCCAGCAGTATGCACAGGAACATCATCGCCATCACGGACACCATATCACGCACGTGCGTTAAGCTGGCATTTCATGCTCATCGAGAAGACCAACTACCAGGGCTGGCCCAACAGCTATCTAATTTCTAACGGCGAAGTGGAAGCGGTGATCACCTCCGATATTGGTCCGCGCATCATGCGTTACGGTTTCGTGGGCGGCCAGAATTTCTTCAAGGAGTTTCCGGATCAACTCGGCAAGTCCGGTGAACCCGGCTGGGTGCCGCGCGGGGGCCACCGCGTTTGGATCGCCCCGGAGGATCCCGTGAAGAGCTATGCCCCGGAAAACGGGCCCGTCCAAATCGAAGTGAACGGCGGCGTGATCACGGCCACGCAACCCGTCGAGCCGTTGACCGGAATCGAGAAGCGGATCACGGTGAAGATGGCGCCATCGGGAACCGCCGTCGAGGTGATTCACCGCCTCCGCAATGCCGGCGCCGAACCGTGCCGCGTGGCCACTTGGGCGCTGACGATGCTGGCGCAGTCCGGCATCGGGATTCACGGCTTCCCACCCCGGGGCACTCACCCCGAGACGCTGGCGCCCACCAACCCTCTGGTGATGTGGGCTTTCACCGACCTGGGCGACCCCCGGTGGCGGCTGTCCAAGAAATACCTGGCGCTGCGGCAGGACCCGAACAATCCGGTCCCGCAAAAGCTCGGCAGTTTCCATCGTAAGACGTGGGGGGCCTACCTGCTGAACGGCGAGTTATTCCTGAAGCAGTACCGCGCTGAGGGCGACCCCACCGGCTATCCCGACTACGGCTGCTCCTTCGAGACCTTCACCAACGCCGACATCCTGGAGTTGGAAACGCTGGGCCCCCTGACCAATCTGGCGCCCGGAGAAAGCGTGAGCCACACCGAGCGCTGGAGCGCCCACCGCAACGTGCAGCTCACCACGTGGGATGATCTCACCAAGTGGGACGATGCTGAATTGGACCGGGTGCTCCTGCCGCTGGTGGGATAGGCGTCCGCCTGTCCAACTCGCGGCCCGGGCGGTCGCGGCCACCGCGTCGCGGAACTGTGCCGCCGGGTACACATGTTCCGTCTTGCGCCAGGCCAGCCCGCGTCCCTGAACCCTGGCCTCCAGGAACTGGTGCAACGCCGCCACGGTCGCCGTGAAGTTTACCAGGTTGCCCCACATAATACGCGCCGGCACTGCGACCGCGAATCGCCAGCCATACACCCGGCCGCTCGCCTGCATCCGCACACCGGTTTGCACCAACGATATCCAGAGCGTGCAGAAACAAGCATCCGATACCCACGCCTGTACGAGTGTGCCCAGATGCCAGGGCACGCCGGTCCACGTGTTTAACAGGTAAGACCCCGTTCCGTAGACACAAAACAGGTTGGCGACTGGTGAAAGCAGATTGCCTACCAGCCCCTTCCGGTCCCGCCAGAACCAGTAAACCTGCCGCCAGGGTACGCGCCAGCCGTGGTGCTGCCAACCCTGAAGCGTAATCCCCGCCACCCAGCGGCTGCGTTGCCTCACCGAGGTGCGAAACCGGCGCGGAAAGTACTCGCGCGTAGCCGTCAACCCCGGGGCGTCGAAGCGCAGCGGCACGAAGATCTGGCGGCAGCCCTGTGCGTGGAGCAGGAAGCCGGTTTCGTAGTCCTCTGTGAGGCATTCGGCGTCGAACATCTGGCCGTTGCGGTTGGCCGCGAGGCGTTCCAGGGCGGCCCGGTCAAATCCGGTGCCCACCCCATTCGACGGCAGAAATCCACCCAGCCGCTGCCTCACCGGGATATCCTTGCACTGGTACTCCGCGAATTCGTCGCAATACAACCCGTGAGTCACCTCGGCCGGATGCGTGGGCAGGGGGAGGACCGGAATCTGGACCATCTCATATCCCCGCGAAAACCAGTTGATCAGGCGCAGCGAATCGGCGTGAACCCAGTCTTCGGCATCGTGCGTCACCACCAGATCGAAGTGAACGCCCTGCTGTTGTTCGACCTCCATCATGCGGCGATAGATCCAATTGAGGCAATCGCCCTTAGAGGTCGGACCGTTGTGGGGACACCGGGCCACGTGTACCCGGGGGTGCCTGCGAGCCGCCTTATCAACCGCCCGAACGGTTGGCAGGTCGTTTGGGTACACGCCCACAAAGATGTCGTAATTCGCGTAGCCGATGCTTGCGAGATTGTGGTCCAGCATCTCGCCGATGACTCCATGTTCGTGCCAAAGCGGCACGAACATGGCGATGCGCCGCTCGGGCGCAGCCCGCAGGTCCGCATCCCCAGGCCACGGAAAATGCCGCGAGCGGCTCAGGAAATACACCAGGCTGATGAATAAATCGTCCAGTCCGCTAAGCAGGATCCAGACCACCACCGGGACCAGACAGGCTGCAACCCAATGGTCGAACCCCTCGAAGTAAAAAGCCGTAAAAACAACAGTGTATTAAAGCATACAAAGATCTCAAGATTTTGCGGGCGCTCCTGCGTCACCCGTTCGTGGCCCTTTCCGGCGCCAGTCTAACGCACCTGCCGCACGCTGCCAAACAGGCGCCAAATGCTACACTTCTTTTTCAATGCCTAAAGCGATGTATTTAGAGTGCAGCCTGTGTGCCACCCGGCGCGGCGCCGGGGAAGTGGCCAATCTTTGCAGTTGCGGCGGGCCGTTGTTGGTGAGGTACGATCTCGATCTGATCCGCAGCCGCTGGAGACGGCGGGACGTGGGCGACGGGCCGGCCAGTATGTGGCGGTACGCGCCGGTACTGCCGCCCATGGATCAGTCCATCGTTACGCTTGGGGAGGGTTGGACGCCGCTGATCCACGCCAGGCGTTTGGGGGCGCGCATCGGCGCCGACGCGCTTTGGGTGAAGGACGAAGGGCTCAACCCCACGGGGTCGTTCAAAGCGCGCGGCCTGTCGTGCGCCGTCTCGATGTGCGTGGAGTTGGGGATCAAGAAAGTCGCCATTCCCTCAGCCGGAAACGCCGCCAGCGCCATGGCGGCCTACGCGGCGGCGGCGGGGATCGAGGCCCATATCTTCATGCCGCGCGACGTGCCGCAAGCCAACTACCTGGAATGCAAAGCCTACGGCGCGCACGTAACCCTGATCGATGGATTGATTAGCGATTGCGCCCGCACCGTGGCCGAGCGCGGCCCGCAGGAAGGCTGGTTCGATGTCAGCACGCTCAAGGAACCTTACCGCATCGAGGGCAAGAAAACCATGGGTTACGAAGTGGCGGAGCAGTTGGACTGGGAACTGCCCGACGCCATCTTTTACCCTACGGGCGGCGGCGTCGGTTTGATCGGCATGTGGAAGGCGTTCGACGAGATGGAGAAGCTCGGCTGGATCGGCAGCCGCCGGCCCAAGATGATTGCGGTGCAAGCCGAGGGATGCCAGCCGGTAGTTCGCGCCTTCGAGCAACACGAGCAGCGCACCACCTTCTACGAGAACTCCCACACCGTGGCGGCCGGGTTGCGCGTGCCCAAGCCGCTGGGCGATTTCCTGGTGCTGCAAGCCGTGCGCGACTCGGGCGGCACCGCCATCGCGGTGAGCGACGAAGACATGCTGGCGGCCGGCGTCCAACTGGCCGGCGATGAGGGCATCTACGCGGCGCCCGAGGGCGCGGCCTGCGTGACTGCCTGCGAAAAACTGCTGGCTTCGGGATTCCTCAAACGCACCGACCGCATCGTGCTCTACAACACGGGCACGGGCCTGAAGTACCCGGAAGCTTACGGGACGCTTTTCCCGCGCACCGCCGCCAGCGAGCAAGATAAGCTGGGCGGGCTGATTACACCCCGGTGAAGGTGACACAGCTATGCTGAAGGACCTCGCTCTGTCCGCCCTGGATGCGGTGGCGCGCCGCGGCGTGACCTATGCCGACGTGCGCGCCATCGAAACGCGCGAGCGCGATATCGCCACCAAGAACGGCAAGATCGGGCACGTGGACAGCTCCGAATCGGCAGGCGTAGGCATCCGCGTGCTGGCCCATGGGTGCTGGGGCTTCGCCGCCACCGACGATTTGACGCGCGAGGGCGTGGAATCGGCGGCACTCTTATCGCTCGAGATCGCTCAGGCCGGCACCGCCGCCAAGAAGCGCGATGTCGCGCTGGCGCCGGAAGACCGCTTCGAAGCCACCTGGGTGTCGCCCATCGCCATCGACCCCTTCACGGTTCCGGCCGATCGAAACCTGGCAGTCCTGTTGGCGGTGGACGCCGAATTGCGGCGCAACTCCGGCGTCAACCTTGCCGAGGCCGCAATGCACTTCGAGCGCCGCCGCCAGGTCTTCGCCTCCACGCTGGGCAGCCTCATCGACCAGACCCGGTATCTCTCCGGCGCCGGGTATTCGGCGCTGAGCTACCGGGAGGGCGAAATCCAGAAGCGTTCGTACCCCAATTCGTTCGGCGGCCAATACCAACTAAAAGGCTACGAACTGGTGGATGAGTTGCGGCTCCTCGAGAACGCGCCGCGCGTGGCCGAGGAGGCGGTGGCGCTGCATGCGGCCGATCAATGTCCCGAAGGCGAATTCAACCTGATTCTGGATAGCTCACAGCTCGCCCTGCAGATTCACGAATCCATCGGCCACCCCATCGAACTCGACCGCGTGTTGGGCAGCGAGGCCAATTATGCGGGCATGAGCTTCTTGACGCTCGACCAGCTCGGCCACCTTCGCTACGGTTCCGAAATCGTCAACGTGGTGTGTGACGCGCGCGCCGCGCACGGTCCCGGATTGGGCACCTTCGCCTTCGATGACGAGGGCGTGCCGGCGCAGCGCAACGACATTATTCGCGCCGGCCAGTTCGTGGGCTACATGACGTCGCGCGAGACGGCGGCCGAAATCGGGCAGGCGCGCTCCAACGGCTGCATGCGCGCCGACGGATGGTCGCGCCTTCCGCTGATCCGCATGACCAACGTGAGCCTGGAGCCGGGTGAACAGTCGTTGGAGGAGGTCTTCGACGTGGAGCACGCCATCTGCATGGAGACCAACCGGAGCTGGTCGATCGACGACAAGCGCTACAACTTCCAGTTCGGCTGCGAGGTGGGCTGGGAATATCGCAAGGGCAAGCGCATCCGCATGCTCAAGAACCCGAGCTACAGTGGGATCTCGACGGAATTCTGGAACGCCTGCGACGCCATCGCCAACCGCGATCACTGGACACTATGGGGCGTGCCGAATTGCGGCAAGGGACAGCCGGAACAGGTGATGGGCACGGGCCACGGGGCCAGCCCGGCGCGCTTCCGCAAGATCAAGGTGGGGAGCGCGTATGCCGGATAAGGGAACGCCGGATGAGGAAATCTTCGGCCACGTGGTGGACGCCGCGCGCGCGCTGGGCGTGACCGAAATCGAAGCTATCTTGGGGAGCGATTACGAAGCCCTGACGCGTTTCGCCAACAACGGGATCCACCAGAACGTGGCTGAGCGCACCACGCAGCTTTCGGTGCGTCCGCTGACGGAGGGCCGCACTGCGCGGGCCTCCACCAACCGGCTGGACCGTGACGCCATCCGCGCGGTGGTGGAGCAGTCCGTGGCTCTGGCGCGGTTGATGGAGCCCGATGCCGACCTGTTGCCGTTGCCCGAACCGGCCGACTGCGCCACCAATTGCGCGAAAGCGGCGCGGTATTTCGAAGCCACCGCGCAGGCCACGCCCGAGGGGCGCGCGCGGGCGGTGGCTGCCGCCATCGGCGTGGTGGAATCGGCGGGCCAGACCGCGGCCGGCATCTATTCCACCGGCGAATCCGTCTTCGCGCTCTTCAATTCGCGCGGTGTGGCCTGCCGCCACTCCGAGACCCTGGCGCGATTCTCCATCACTGCCATGGCCGACGGCAGTTCCGGTTGGGCCAAGGCCAGCGCCTGCAATCTGGCGGACCTGGACCCGCTTGGCCTGGCGCAAACCGCGGCCCGCAAGGCTGGGGAATCGCACGATCCTCGCGAGTTGCCGCCGGACCGTTACACCGTGATCCTGGAACCGGCGGCGGTGCTCGACTTGGTGGGCCAGATGTTTGGCGACTTCAGCGCCACCGCTATTCGCGACGGGCGCAGCTTCCTGAACGACC
>Ga0080027_10000980_pt1 | contig 11664 bp, 6 predicted proteins | sample OrgsoiDNA2013046_FD_70962 | JGI IMG/M metagenome (GOLD analysis project Ga0080027, IMG submission 70962) | Permafrost soil microbial communities from the Arctic, to analyse light accelerated degradation of dissolved organic matter (DOM) -... | ecosystem: Environmental > Terrestrial > Soil >...
CCCACATGAAGAAAAGTGTGGTCACCGTGGCCAGCGGAGCGCCATAGCTTTGCCCCGTGCCGGGAGCCGAAGTCGATGTATTGGGGGTCGCGATTGCCATGAGTCCTGTATCCACCCTTCCAAGAGTGTGCCGAGCTGATCGAACAAGCCGATCCTGCGAACTAACGAACGCGTCATCATAGCATCGCGGGAGCGCGCTTTTACGCATTTTCTTCGGGCCAGCAACGATTTCGCACCCTAGAAAATCGTTTCTGTAGCTTGACATTCCTACGGCCTTGCCCGAGACTGCAATCGTTTCGTTACTTTCCGAATTTCCCGCTCAGGCCATATCCATGCGCAAGTTTGCTCTCTTTACCCTCTCGATCCTGCTTTCCCTTGCGATGCAAGCCTCCCTCTTAGCTCAGGATGGCGCGTCCGCCACGGTCGTATTCGGCGAGGCCGGATTTCCTGCCGTCGACTCTGCCGGCCCCTCTGCGCGACAGATTGCGGCGACGATGCCCGGCGTCAAAATGGCCAACGCCGATCAGTTGGCATCGATTCTCGCAGAGCCTGCCCCACACCTTCTTGTACTCCCTTATGGCTCGGCCTTTCCGGAAGCTGCGTGGCCGGCGATCAAACAGTTCCTTGATCGCGGCGGAAATCTCTTGACACTCGGCGGCAGGCCTTTCACGCGTGCGGCCTATCGCGATCAGCAGGGCTGGCATCTTCGCGACTATAGTGTCCGCTTCATCCGCCCGCTGATGATCGACCAGTACCAGGACACTCCGGGCGCGGCGGGAATGCAGTTCCAGCCAAATCCGGAGCTGCCATTGCAGATTTCGTCCTTCGCCTGGAAGCGCGCCTTCAGCCCGGTGATCCGACTAAGCGCGGTTGATCTCTACCATCGCGGCGGGGCGGCGGGCTCGATCGATGCGCGACTCGATACGCTGGCGTGGGGAATAAAAGATAGCCGCAAACTGTCCGCGCCAGCAATTCAGGTGGACCACTACAGAAACGGCTTCGACGGGGGCCGCTGGATTATGGTGAACGCGGAGCTCTCATCTGAGTTCTTCGACAACGCCAGCCTGGTGAAATCCCTTGCGCAGCGGGCATTGCAGAGTGCAGAAGAGTTCACCGTGCGCCCCGTGCTGCCGCTCTACGTTCACGGTGAGCCGGTCGAGCTGCAGGTTTCCTGGCACGCCACGAACCCGCCCGCTGCGCCCGTGTCGCTAAAGATCACCTCGTACCCTGAAGGGCAGCCCTCGAATCGCACGACGGTGACAGCAGCCACTTCGAACGAACCGGTCGTGCTCCCCGCACCGGAAGGTAAGGGACTCTACATCATCGAAGCGCAGTTGCTGGAAGGCGACAAGGTTCGCGCGATCTATCATTCCGGATTCTGGATTCGCGACGAATCGTATCTCCGCTCCGGCCCGCGCCTTAGCGTCAATCATGACTACTTCGAACTCGATGGCCACCCGCTGGCGGTCGTTGGCACAACCTACATGTCGAGCGAGGTGCAGCGCCTTTTTTTCGAGCATCCCAATGTTTATGGGTGGAATCAGGACCTCGGGCAGATTCACGAGGCAGGCCTAAACATGATCCGCACCGGTTGGTGGACGGGCTGGGACAAGGTTTGCGATGAAAACGGCCAGCCGTACGAGCGGACGCTGCGCACGCTCGAAGCGTACTTGATGACCGCTCGCAAGTATGGCCTGCCGGTGCAATTCAATTTCTTCGCCTTCCTCCCCGATGTTCTGGGAGGCGCAAACGCGTTTCTTGATCCTGCGGCAGTCCGCAGACAGCAGACTTTGATTTCAGCCGTGGTCACGCGCTTTCACGACGTGCCGTTCCTGGCATGGGATCTGATCAACGAGCCGAGTTTTTCTCAGCACCTATGGAGGACGCGCCCCAACGGCGATTCGATTGAACTCGCCGAGTGGAACAACTGGCTGAATCAGCGCTATCCGGATCGTGCCAAGCTGGCTGCAGTGTGGAATATTCCCGCCGCGTCCGTTGCGGGAACGATTCCGCTTCCCAACGAAGGCGAGTTCACCCCGCGCGGCATGTACACCGGCACAAATTCGCTGCGGCTGAACGACTATTTTCTCTTTGCGCAGGAATCGTTCGCCAAGTGGGCGCGCACCATGCACGACACGATCCGCGCCGCTGGATCGCAACAACTCGTCACCGTCGGGCAGGATGAAGGCGGAGTTCAAGACCGCCTCTCCCCAGCTTTCTGGGGAAAGGCCGTCGATTTCACCACCAATCATTCCTGGTGGCACAACGACTATCTCCTGTGGGATTCGCTGGCGGCCAAGCAGCCCGGCGAAGCCATGCTGATTCAGGAAACCGGATTGCAGCGCGAACTGAACCTCGACGAAGTTGCCCGCCGTACGACAGAAAGCGAGGCTGCGCTTTTCGAGCGCAAGTTCGCCGCATCGTTCATTCAGGGCTCCGGCGCAATCGAATGGCTGTGGAATACGAATTCCGATATGACCGAGAGCAATGAGACTCCGATCGGCGCCGTGCGCACGGACTACACCGAGAAGGAAGAAGCGTCGGTGCTGCGAGAGTTTGCGCAGTTCGCGCCGTTGTTGCAGGGGCATCTCCGCGATCCGCAACTGGCTCAGATCGCGATCGTTACTTCGCAGGCCGCGCAGTACTCTGCGATCTCAGACTTTCAATTGACTGCCCAGCAGCATGCAGTGCGCGCCCTGGCCTATGACGCGCACCTCACGTCGTATGTGATCGCAGAGAATCAGATTGAGAAGTTGGGCTCGCCGAAGTTGGCGATCCTGCCTTCGCCGCAGAGTCTGACCGAAACTGCGTGGCGGGCATTGCTAGGCTACGTGGACGCCGGGGGAAATCTGCTGATCACCGGCCCGTTCGATCGCGATGAGCACTGGCAAGTTGTGCATCGAGCCGCCGAACTCGGGCTCGCATCTCACGTAGCACCGCTGACGTATCATGACGCCGCGATTCGGATAGGGGATAGGTCGCACGCTCTTTCATTTGACGAGCAGGCTCAGAATTGGCTGGACTCGTTGCGCTTCGACGACGGTTCCACGCTCAAGGAAATCCCGCGCGGCAAAGGGCGGATCTTCTGGGCCGCGTATCCCGTAGAACTGAGCGGGGAATCGAAATCAATCGCAGAGCTTTACTCCTACGTCGCCAACCGTTCAAACATCACGCCGATGTTCACCCAGCAATCTCCGCTCCCACCCGGCGTGTTGGTTTTTCCCACGGTGCTTTCCGACTCGGTCTTATACGTTCTGGTGTCCGATTCAGCGAATGACGCAAGCATCAATCTGCGCGATCAGGCTACCGGGGCGCAGTTCACATTCTCTCTGCCCTCAGAGCACGCAGCAATCGCTGTGATCGGGAAAAAAGAGAAAAGAGTGGTTGCGAAGTACGGCTTCTGAAGTCAACTGGGTGCCCCATTTCTCGCGTCCTTTGCGAGAAGTGGGGCCATTCTTGGATGTGCCCCGAGGGATTACTTCTCGATCTGGCCCGACAAATATCCGTATGGTTCCAAGGTCACGACATCTCCCTTCGCCGCGGACTTCCCGGTCGCTACCAGACTCTGATGATGCCTTTTACTGGCAATGCGTGCGCTCAGTGTTTGTGAAACTGGATCAGGACCTTCTGTAGTAGGTAAGTTCCCTCGGGTCCTTGGGGCATCTGCACTCGCAGCTTGCCTGCATTCGTAAGCTCTCCACCTTTCACTGACGCGACCTGCCCAGGGTTCCAGACCTCGAGTTCATACTGTTTCCCCGAAACACCAGATAAGTCCAGGGTTAGTTGGTCGTGCGAATCGTTCCAGGATTGGTCGACGACCCGAAGGCTCTTACTAGCGCTGCCGAGCGCCGGCAATTCGTTCGCCAGGCTGAGACCGAAGTCGTTCTTCAAACGAACTACCACTGTGCCCGATGCGCCAGCAAGGGGGAAACGCACGACCACGTGCCGATCGTCGATATTCTGCTCCATCGTAAAATGCAGAGGCCGTCCGTCCAACTCGACGTCGGCAACTTCAGTTCGCTTACTGATCGCAGGAGAGAAGTCGACCCAGCAATCCCCGCTTCCGGTGCGTCTGACTTCGAGTGCGATCGAATCGACGGCCTTGTGATATTGGAAGTCGACGCCGACCGTACCGGCGTGAACATTCTTGATCGAGAAAGAGGTCCAGTCCGCCGGAACGTGCGGCGCCAGAGTGATCTCGTGCTTCTCCGCGTTGGCCTGCAATCCAAACATTCCGCGCAGGATTGGACTGATGACCATGGCAGACGACCAGATTTGGTGCGGCGAACTGGTCGCGAACGACTGGTTGTAGTCGCCCGACAGAACTTCCGTGAAATGGCCGAGCGCGCCGTCGGTCGCAAGCAATGCGTTCGCGCGCAAATTGAAATACGCAGGCATGGCGCGGTGATAACGGTACTCTCCCACCGACGCCCATCCCGTAAACAGCGGCCATACCGCGCCAAAATGATATCCAGAGCCGTCATACACCTTGGAGTTCGACGAGATGATGCGCATGCCCCAATCCGTCAACTGATCGGCGTCACTGAGTTTTGTGATCATCGTGTCGGCGTGAACTGCATCGGGTAGGCCGAACCACATCGGTACTGTCGCGAGCACGCTGGCTTCGTCGACATGCTGATTATCCTGCTTCCGTGCGAATGCATACATGCTGCTGTCTGGCGACCAATACGCCTGATCGAGCTGCGCTTTCTTGGCGTCGAACTCTGTTGCAGATTGTTTCGCAATGTCATCCTTGCCCAGAAGTCGGGCCAGATTGGAAAGCGCGCGGAGAGCCTCCACCCCGAGTCCGGCCTGGTAGTACTCGTTCTTGACCGGAAGCAGTGGACCTCCTTCGACCCAGCCATGTCCGCTCCCCGCATTCTGCGCCAGCCCCTGCGCATCGTAGGTCGCTCGCAGGAACTGCGCGGCGCGCCAAACGTTGTCCCATTTTGCGCGCGCGAAGGCGATGTCCCCGCTCTGAGATGCATAATCATTCATCGCGATGATGTAGAGTGGCGTAGCGTCCGCAGAAACGTAGGCGTAGGGATAGTCCTTGAACCACGGCACCAGGCTGGCACTCTGCGAGATTTCGTGCGGAACCTTTCCATCCTCGCGCTGGAACTTGCCGATGAAATCGAGGGCGGTCCGCGTGGTTGAATAGTCGCCCTCGGCATTCAACGCCAACGACGTCCACAACGAATCACGCCCAAAGAACCATGCGAAGCCCGGACGCTGGCTGACGCCGGAGGTTCGATATCCCGCGACCAACCCAGAGCCCAGATATGGGTTGTTTACCATCCCCTGAATCGTGCTGATACGCGCCCAGTCGTACGCCTGTCGCAGCGCAGCGTCGGGCAATTCCAGTCCGACGGTTTTGTCCAGATACGTACGGTAGTACGACGCTGATTCCGTTATCGACTCTGCGTACGAAGTCAGCAGGTGCTGATAGAGCTTCTCGGCGTCGGCCTGACCCGCGACAGAGGCTGCAATGACCAGCGCTTTCTTTTCTTTTCCTCGTTGCGTGACGCCTAACCGAAAGGAGTTCTGAGTTGACGACGAATAGTTGGTCTCATAGGCGAGGTGCGCATCACCAGCCGACGGAGACCCCACCAGTGCGGCGAACTTCCCCGATTCCTCTCCGAAGGCGAAGGCGTGTTGCCTCTCATCCCAGTTCAGATAAGTCCCACCGAGGGCAGCCGGCCATTCCAGTTGGAAGTCGGCCGTGAAAGCAGCTTCCACTTCGAGCGGTTGCTCGGTTTCGATCTCCAGCACAATCACCGCTCCGGCCTCATTGACCGGCACGCAAAGTGTTTCGCGCACTCGGAACGAATCGCCGGCATACAGAATTGACGCCGACTCAGGCCGGACCGTAAGGGTTCGCGCGAGGCTCTCAGCTGGAAGTGCTCGATCGCCCACATGAAAAATCAAGCGGAAGTCGCGAAAGAGCTTAAGGGGATAGACCCAGGCCTCGAATTGCCCAGTCTCGTTGCCGAACAGTCCTGCGCGAGAACCCACCACGGGAAGAAACTCCCAACCGCGAACTGTCCGCGAGAGTTCGAGGGTTGGAGCCGGTTGTTGCGGGTGCACTAAGACAGTGCAGCACAGGCAGATTGCAGCCACAAGAATTCGACGTGTACAAACTCCGAAGTGAAAACGCGGAACGTCGGCAAAGTGGAGACTCATTGCGACTCTCTCCTGGAACGAAATTCGGCCTGTAGCGGCGCTTGCAAAGTCGCGGTCCACTGAATATAAGGAGTAGGGGCGAATTCTAGCACGAGCCGAGCGGGCCAGGTAGCGACCTCTTGTTCCCTTCACGCCGCGTTTTTTTGAAATCTCTCAGCCGATCGGCTCTGGTGCTTTCGTTTGAAAGCGTGCTGGCACTGGCGCGTCCGCTTTGGCTGCGCGCAGGCCCGCGGCCTCAACAGAAGACGACTCCCCCCAAAGAAGACCCCTCCTTAACTAGCGATCTGGGAGTTACGTTCCTCAACGTCGCGCGCGAGTCCGGCTTGAACGCCAAGACCATCTACGGCGGCGAGCACAAGAATAAATATTTGCTGGAGACCACGGGCTGCGGCGTGGCGTTCTATGACTACGACAATGACGGCTGGCTCGATATCTTTCTGGTGAACGGGACTCGGCTCGAAGGATTTCCGGCAGGAAGTGAACCCACCTCCCATCTTTTCCGCAACAATCGCGACGGTACGTTTACTGACGTGACCGCCAAGGCTGGAATCGCGCATTCCGGCTGGGGGCAAGGCGTCTGCGTCGGCGACTACGACAACGACGGTTGGGACGACCTGTTCGTCTCCTACTTTGGCAAGAACGTTCTATACCACAACAATGGCGACGGAACCTTCACCGACGTCAGCCAAAAAGCGGGTGTCGCCGGCAAAGGCACGCGCTGGAACACAGGTTGCGCGTTCGTCGACTACGATCGCGATGGGCATCTCGATTTATTCGTTGCCAACTACATTGATCTGGATCTCGCGACCGCACCCGTGCCCGAGTCCGGTCCGTGTCTGTACAAAAGTGTAATGGTCGCATGCGGGCCTCCGGGGCTGCAAGGCGGGAAGAACATTCTCTACCACAACAACGGCGACGGAACCTTCACCGACGTTTCCGAAGCCGCCGGAATTCTGCGGGCGAACGGCACCTACGGCCTGGGCGTGCTCACTGCCGACCTGGACAATGACGGCTGGCCTGACATTTACGTGGCCAACGATTCGACTGCCAGCGCGCTCTACCAGAACAAGAAGAACGGTAAGTTCGAGGATGTTGCGATCGAAGCCGGCTGCGCTCTCAGTCCTGATGGCAAGCCGCAGGCGGGCATGGGCATTTCCGCTGCCGACTATGATCTCGACGGAAATCTCGACCTGGTCAAGACCAACTTTGCTGGCGACACGCCTTCGCTCTATCACAATGTTGGTGGAGCGAATTTCGAAGACGCTACTTTCACCGCCGGACTCGGCGCGCACACGCAATATCTGGGCTGGGGCTGCGGATTCTTTGACGTGGACAACGACGGCTGGCCCGACATCCTGATCTGCAACGGCCACGTTTACCCGGAAGTCGAACAGTTGAAAACGGAGGCCGGCTATCCCCAGCGCAAGTTGCTTTATCACAACCTGCACAATGGGTACTTCGCAGATGTCTCGCTGCAGGTCGGACCAGGTATTTCCGAGCCGAGTGCCTCGCGGGGTGCCGCCTTTGGAGATTTCGACAACGACGGCGACATCGACGTGGTTGTCAACACCGTCAACGACTACCCACAACTTCTCCGTTGTGATTCGAAACTCAACCACAACTGGATCAAGATTCGCACGATCGGAACAAAATCGAACCGCAGCGGAATTGGAGCGCGATTGGTGTGCGTGACTCATCCACCTGCGGAATCCAAACCGCATCAGCAGATCGACGAAGTCCGGAGCGGCGGGGGCTACTTCTCACAGAACGATTTACGCGTTCATTTTGGCCTGGGCAAGGCCGAGAAGGTGGACGTGCTTGAGATCCACTGGCCGAGCGGGCAAGTGGATACGTTAAAGGAGATTAAGGCAAATCAGTTAATCATTGTTAAGGAAGGCGCAGGAATCACACGCACCATGCAGTTCCCGGCTGCCTCCAAGCCTAAAGATAAGAAATAATCACAGGGGACACAGGGATTCACAGGGTACCCCATGTCTCGCGCCTTTTGCGAGACGTGGGGCTCGCCTGACTCACTGTTTCTTCGCGTCGGGCGCAGCGGCCGCGCCCGATCCCTCTTTCAGCGTGTGAATCTGATCCACCGGCAAATTTGCAAACTGCTCCGTCAGCCCGCTCGGCCAACGGATCTCCACCCACTCGATCTTCGCCGCTGGTCCCAGTCCGAAGTGTACCCGCATATCGTTATTCGAGTCGAAGGCCGATCCGCTGCGCACTTCGTCCACCAGAATGCGTGTCGGAGTTTTCACGCGAATCCGCGCCCCAATGCCATCGTGATTCGATTTTGTCCCGACGGTGCGAATCGCGGTCCAGTGATTCGCTGCATGAAGTTGATTGACCAGCAGGCTGGGCGCTGCGTTCATATTGCTGATCACGATTGAAATTCTGCCGTCATTCCACAGATCGCCAACCGCCAGCCCGCGCGAAGATGCTGCGGTTGTAATGCCGGCGCCGGCCGCTGCGGAAATATCGCTGAAGGTCCCATCGCCGTTGTTGTGGTAGAGAATTCTCGGTTCTTTATAGCTGCTGCCAAGGTGCTGGCTGTCGACCTCGGGATACACGTGGCCATTCACCAGAATCAGGTCGGGCCAGCCGTCGTTATCCATATCGAAAAACATTGTTCCCCAGCCCAGATACTGCGTGTAGAGGCCGAGGCCCGCTACGGCTGTGGCGTCGGTGAAGGTGCCATCGCCGTTGTTCCTGTACAACGTCGATGTGTCGTCGGAGAAATTCGTTTTAAAAATATCGAGGTGACCGTCGCCGTTGTAGTCGCCGATCGTGGAGCCCATTCCCGCCTGCTCGCGACCATCTTCGTTAAATGCGGCGCCAGCGGTGACAGCTACGTCGGTGAACGTGCCGTCGTGATTATTGTGGTAGAGAATGCTGGGCGTGCTGTCGCAGGCGATGAAAATATCGGGCCACCCGTCTTCGTCGAAATCGAGGGTCGACACACTGAAGGCATAGTGACCGTCGGTGCGGTCGATGTGGGCTTTGGTTGTAACATCTTCGAACGTGCCGTCGCCGCGGTTGTGGTAGAGAATATTGTTCGCGCCGGGCAGCCCACGCGGCCCGCACATGACCGGCACTCCCTTCCAGATGCACGTCGGCCGCTCGCCGGGCGAAGGCGCGTTTGCCAGATCGAAATCAACATAATTTGCCACCATCAGATCGAGATGGCCGTCGCGGTCGTAGTCCACGAAGGCGCATCCCGTGCCCCATGCCTTGCCCGAGCCCGCCACGCCAGCTTTCTCTGCGACTTCGGTGAAGACTCCGTTCTGATTGTGGTAGAGACGATTCTTGCCGTAGTAGGTAATGTAGAGGTCTTCCCAACCGTCATTGTCGTAGTCGCCGACGCAGACACCTTGGCCCCAGCCAGTCGCGGTCAGGCCCGCCTTCGCTGTCACGTCCGTGAACGTGCCATCGTGATTATTGCGGTAGAGGTGGTTGGTAGGGCCCTGTCCAGCGGGAAAGCCCTCGATCCTCGTGCCATTCACCAGGAAAATGTCAGGCCAGCCGTCGTTGTCATAGTCAAAGATCGCAATGCCGGTTCCTGTGGTCTCGATGATGTATTTCTTGGTGTCGACCCCGCCGAAGACATTCTGCATGGTCAGGCCGGATTTTTCGGCGACGTCGGTGAAGTTCGCTATGGGAGCGGGCGGTGGCGCTGTGATCTTCGGTTGCTGCGCGCTGAGAGCGGACGCCAGCAGCAAGGAAGTGGCGCTAATGAGCATACGAATGAATCGATCGGAGACGTCATAAGAAAGCTGAAATCGCATGGCTCTTGTCGATGGTAGGTTGGGCGTCGCGAGAGGGTCAAGTTCACGGGACAACCGGGGATTCCGCTATACCAACATACTCGTCGGCGCCGCCATAGTAGAACCGGTAGCGGTCGCCCTGCCGCACCATGCCCTCGACAAAAACTACGTTCGGCACCTGTCCGGTTTTCTCCCAATCTTTTTGCGGTGAGAACACAGGTTCGTCGCTTCGCCACAACAATTTCCGCGGATCGTTGCGGTCGAAGATTGCAATTCCTGTACGATAGATCAGCTTGTCGTCAGCACCGTTGTAGATCAACACGATTTCCTTCTGCGTGACGATCGGCGGAGGGCCCGGTTCGGCGACGCGAGAATCGAAGCGTCCCGGCCTCACGGGAAGAACTGGCAGTTGAGTGGCCTCGGCCCAGTGAAGAAGATCGGTGGATGATGCCAGGCCCGCCTGATCTTTGTTGCCGGCGCTGGTGCCAAGAAAATACATCCAGTACTTGCCGTCGATTTTCTCCGGAACGATGGCGCCTGACTTCGTCCACTTTACATTCCAGTTCCCTTTGTTAGCCGGAATGATCACGCCCTTGCGGTCCCAATGAATCAGATCCTTCGAAGTTGCCAGGCAAAGCTGCGCATCTTTCTTGTTGTAGCCGGTATAGGTCAGGTAGTAGGTGCCGCCGAATTGCACGAGGCGTGGGTCTTCGACTCCGCCGTCTTTTTCGTAGTCAGCCTCCGGACTCAAGACCGGCTGATCGCGGCGCGTGAAATGAACTCCATCGGTGCTTTCCGCATATCCCAGCCGCGACGTACCCTGCCTATCCTGCGCGCGGTAGAGCATTACGATTTTGTCGCCGCGTTGCACGACAGATGGATTGAAAGTCCCGGACGATTCCCATCCGTTGCCGCGGGGAGCGATCACAGGCACTTCGGACACGCGATGCCACGCGCCGAACGGAGCGCTGCCTTTTTCTTGCGCGGCCAGACTCACCAGCAGCGCGAACAGCGCTCCCATTCTAAGGATTGAACGCTTCACTTACGCAACTCCTTGTCGCCGTGCAGACGATTCCTGCTCGCAGCAAAAAACGGCAGGGCCGACCCCCTGCCGTTTCCGCGAACATTCATCTTTACAATTTTCGAAGTCTTCGTTCTGAACTACTTCTTGTTTACAGATTTTTTCAGTTCGGCTCCGGGACTGAACTTCGCGACCTTGCGGGCGGCGATTTTGATGGTCGCGCCGGTTTGCGGGTTGCGTCCGTTGCGCGCTTTTCTCTGCGACACGGAGAACGTGCCGAAGCCTATCAATGCCACCCGATCGCCTTTGCGGAGGGCGGAGGTGATGCTGTCGACAGCGGTATCAATGGCAGTCGTGGCCTGTGCTTTGCTGATTTCACATGCGCCTGCGATCTTGTCAACCAGATCGGCTTTGTTCATAGTCTCTCCTCGCAGGTCTCGTTCGTGCCCAGCCGGCACCGGGAGCAACAATGGCTAAGGCTGAGTTGGGAAACCTGACCGTTTTGTATTCTCCTCCGTCTGCGGCGAATGTCAACTGTGAAAATCCGCGCCGGAAGCCTGTTTCGCACTCCCTCGGCCCGAATTGGAGCCGCCGGAGCGGTGTTTCGCACCGTGGGGGCGGGTTTTCCTAAGGTCTCCACAGCCAGCGCCACTGGTTCACAGGTTGTACACAGGAGTGCAGCCTTTCCAG
>Ga0080027_10000985_pt1 | contig 11642 bp, 7 predicted proteins | sample OrgsoiDNA2013046_FD_70962 | JGI IMG/M metagenome (GOLD analysis project Ga0080027, IMG submission 70962) | Permafrost soil microbial communities from the Arctic, to analyse light accelerated degradation of dissolved organic matter (DOM) -... | ecosystem: Environmental > Terrestrial > Soil >...
ACCGACGTCACCCGCTCGTCGCGCAACACCCACGCGAGTGCAAGTTGGGCGAGCGTCTGGCCGCGGCGAAGCGCCATCTCGTGCAGAGCGCGGATGTGCGTCATGTTCTGCTCGTTGAGCAGGTCGCGGCCAAGTGATTTGTTCTGCGCGACGCGCGAATCGTCCGGAATACCGTCAAGGTAGCGATCAGTGAGCATGCCTTGCGCAAGCGGCGAGAACGCGATGCAACCAACACCCTCAAGTCCGAGAACGTCGAGCAGATCCTCCTCGACCCAACGGTTCAGCATTGAGTACGACGGCTGGTGGATCAGCAATGGCGTCCCCATTGCGCGCAGGATCGCGACCGCCTCCGACGTGCGTTGACCCGAATACGACGAGATCCCCACGTAGAGCGCTTTGCCCTGACGCACGGCTGTGTCGAGTGCGCCTAGCGACTCCTCTAAGGGCGTATCAAGGTCGAACCGGTGGTGATAGAAGATGTCGACGTAGTCGAGGCCCATCCGCGCAAGGCTCTGGTCAAGGCTTGCGAGCAGGTATTTGCGTGACCCCAACTCACCGTACGGGCCCGGCCACATGTCCCAGCCGGCCTTGGTCGAGATGATGAGCTCGTCGCGATACGGCGCGAAGTCCTCGGCGAAAAGCCGCCCGAAGTTTTTCTCCGCCGCGCCGTACGGCGGTCCGTAGTTGTTGGCAAGGTCGAAGTGCGTGATGCCGAGATCGAAGGCACGGCGCAAAATCGCCCGCTGCGTCATCAATGCTTTGTCGTCGCCGAAGTTGTGCCACAGCCCGAGCGACACGGCCGGTAATTGGATCCCGCTTCGGCCACAACGCCGGTAGGTCATCCGGTCGTAGCGGTCATCGGCGGCGCGATACGTCACAACATGCTCCTTTGATGCTCAGCGGACGAGGTGGGCCTCGTGCATCGTGCCAGATCGGCTCATGACACCCGCACTGCGGTGACACCCGTCGTCGTCCCGATCAGCAGGGTGCCTCCGGACAAACTGGGCGAGGCGAAATGCGGCAAAGATCCAACATTGATATGCCCGACGCTGGCACCGGTCGCCGGGTTGAGGGCATAAACCGAGCCCGACCCGTCGGTCGTGTAAAGAGTGCCCGACGCGACCACCGGCGGCCCGGTAAGACTGGACGCCGCGTGCCACCCGATGCTCATCGAGTTGCCCGCCACCGCCACCGCCCGAAGACCGTCATTGCACGGTAGGTAGGCCGTATTGCCGACCACCGCCGCTCCCCCGAACGACTTGCACACCGTGAGCTGTGCGAGCTGACCGCCGACCCCGCCCAGGTGGGCCGGGTCGAGGAGGTAGGCCGTGCCGCGCTTACCGGCGATGAGAACTTTGCCCCCCACAAGAACTGGCGACATCGAGCCGAGGTCGAGGTCGTTGTCGTTGTCGTTCGCCCAGGTGCTCGGCGCAAAGTAATCGAGCCGCGCCAGCGTCGGCGACAATCGCGTCACCGAATCGGAACCGTCGTATGTCGAGTTCGACGCACCGTTGCCGGCGGCCACCAGGATTGTGCCGTCGGCCGCTTCAACCGGCCCGGCCGGCGCCCAGATGCCACCCTCGCGATTAGTCGGGACGGCCCAGTCGATCGGAGTTCCGGTGCCGTTCGTCGGCACCGACACGACCTGCCCGATGTACGCGCCGCAATCTCCCGCGAGGCCACCGAAAGCGACGTAGACCCGGCCGCCGTCGACGAGAATCGCGGCTCGCTGCTGTGCTGGCAAGGTGCTCCCGGCGATGGGGTCAAGGGTGCGCTGGAACGCGAGACTCCCGTTGAGATGAACGCCCGCCAGGATGTGATGGCCTCCTGCGGTTTCGGCAACGGCGAACACCAGACCACTGGCGGCATCGTAGGCCGGCGTACCGGTGATCCCAAGCGGATCGATGTTTCCACACGGCAGCGACGACCGCGGTATCGGATCGGCGATGTGGGTACGCCACAAAATCCCGCCGGTCGCAAGCGACAGGCCATACACCGAACCGCCCTCCGTGGCGGCGACAACCGTGGTGCCGAGCACCAGGGGCTGCCCGTACACCGCGCCGTCGAGACCGGCTGTCCATGCCGCCGAGAATGCGGCGAACGCAGGGGTGCCCGTGGTCGTACCCGAACGGGCAACGTCGTGATGGTAGGTCGGCCAATCGGTAGCGCCGCCGATGACTGGCGCAGGGGGTGACGTCGGCGGATTGCCCGAGCTAAGCCCTGCCGCAACGGTCGCACTGATCGCGTTGGTCCCGCCGAGGACAACCGCGCTACCCGCTGCGAGATCCTGAATCGTCTGCCACGTCTGCGGTGCGACGTAGGTCTGCGGCACGAGCAAGAGCGGTCGATCGCTCTGCCCTGCCCACGCAGCACCCGCGAGCGCGTCGGGGAAGTCGAGACCGGTCGCGAGCAAGACGCCATGGCTTGCCGTCGTTCCGCCGTTCACCTGCACGAGCACCGACGCGACCGCATCGGCGGTCTGATAGCGATCAGCACCTTGAAGACGGGAGACGACCGCTCCGCCAGCGGCGCTGGCCGCCGCCGTCGCAACCTGCGAGGTCACCGCGTTCGTGCCCCCCAGCACCACGATCGCCGACGGATGCAATCTGGTGATCTCCGCGCTCGTGGCCGCCGGCAGCGTCGCAGCATTCGTCAGCAGTAAGGGCCCGCCGGCTACCGCGGCGAGCGCGGCGCCCGCCAGCGCATCGGGGAAATTCGCGCCGGTCGCGAGATAGACGTTCGTTGCCCCGGCCGGATACGTCGCCTGCGAAATGGCGGCCGCCGTCGCAAACCGATCCGCCCCCTGCCACCGCACCACCGCTGGCCCGCGAGCAGCAACCTGTTGCGCGACCGCGGCACTGAGAGCCGCGGTGCCCCCGAGCAGCGCAACACGGGCCGGCTTCAGCCGATCGATCTCGGCAGCGGCTGAGGTCGACAATGCTCCGCTGCCGCTCAACAGCAGCGGGACGCCGAGGTGCCCGGCGGCTGCCGAGCCGGCCACTGCGTCAGGGAAAGTCGCACCCGTCGCCAGGAGCAGCGTGCTGTTCGCGGGCAGCGGGTCGGGCCAGCCGGTATCAGCAATCGCCGCGGCCGTGCCATACCGGTCTGACCCCGACACCCGGCTCACACCGAGGCCGGTGGCCCCAGCGGCGTTCGGGCCAATCGTCGAAACGGCGGCGAGCGGCGTAGCGAGAGCCAGCACCGCCACCGCGGTGCGCAACCGGTACCGGCGCATCGCCACGATGCGAGAACGTAGACCGATCATCGAACGTCGACTCATCGGTGCCCCCTGGTCGCGGGCCTGCGGGTGGTGACCTCTGTGCCGACCCTACCCGCGGACTGCGGCCTACAGAGAGCGGTGATCCACGGTGGCGAGCTGCACGCGCCAGCCGCTGCCCTGCGCCACGACTGCTGCGGCGTAGCCGGTGTCGATGGTGAGGTCGCAGACCCACCAGTCCCCGTCGCCGCCTGAAATGCGCGACCCAGCCGCGCCAACGGTGACCGCCCGCAGGTCGAAATCCAGGCCGACACCGAGTGCCTTGCCGTACGCCTCCTTGCGCGTCCAGACCGTCATGAAGGCGCGTTGCCGCTCTGCGTCGGTCATCCGCTCGAGCTGACTCAGTTCGCCGGGCGAGCACACCCGCGCCACAAGACCGGGGAGGTGCGGCGACGACGGCAGCACCTCGACGTCCACCCCTACGGCGAGCAGCGCCACACCCACCACGACGTAGTCGCCACTGTGCGCGATGCTCGCCGAAAACCTGCTGAGGGCGCCGACGACGACGGGTCGCCCTGCCTCGTCGATCTCGATGCCGACATCGTCGGGCGTGGCGCCTGCGACGCGAGCGACCACCGCGCGCAGCAGCAGCCGGCCGAACACGAAGCTTCGCCGCTGTGTTTCGATCCGCATGGTCGCGGCCCGCTCGCGTTCGCCGACCGGCAAGCGCCGCGTGAACTCGTCGAGTTCGACAGGCGTCACTTCACGGATCGAGGTCGATGCGACCGTCACGACGTCGCTCATCAGCTCGACCCTCCTGTGCAATGCGCCGTGCACCCGCCCGTATCGCCATCGGTCATCTTGCACCAGCCGCGGGCCAGGGGGTTGGCACCGCATGGAACGGCGGCGCTGCCGAAATCGACAGCGCCGCCAAACCAGCGGGTGTTAGGAGCTGACCTGCGTGGTTCCGAGGGTGGCTTTCAGTGTCGTCGTTGCGCCGTTTCGGTTGACGCTCACCGTGACAGTGGTGCCGGCCTTCAGGGGCCGGATCGCCTGCTGCAACGCCGTTCCGTCCGCGATCGTCTTCCCGTTGAGTGCGGTAATGACGTCGCCGGCTTGGATCCCAGCGGTGTCCGCCGGGCTGCCCGGCTCAACGGCTTCGACCAATGCACCTGGGCTAGCGTCCGTTACCGAGACACCCAGGTAAGTGCCACTTTGGGTCGACCCCTGAGCCCCTTGAGTACCGACGCTCGCTCCGGCCTTCAGCGCAGGAAGTGCGCTCACGACGGTGTTGCTTGCGATGGCGAACCCAATGTTCTGCGCAGGCTCGGTTGCCGAGCCCGACGCCACCGCAACGTTGATGCCGATGACCTGGCCGGTCGAGTCGACCAGCGGGCCACCGCTGTTTCCGGGGTTGATCGCCGCATCGGTCTGGAGCAAGTTCGACAGGTTGTCGGAACTGCCTGCGAGAGTGCGACCCTTCGCCGACAGGATGCCTTCGGTGACAGTCGGTGCACCGCCGTAGCCCAATGCGTTGCCTACCGCAAGAACGCTGTCGCCGACCGCGGCCGTGTCGGAGTTGGCGAACGTGGCCGGCGTCAAGTTCGAAACGCCCGCGACCTGAAGTACGGCCAGGTCTTCACTGACATTGATGCCGACGATGGTCGCGGTATGCGTTGCAGTGCTACCCGGCAATGTCACCTTGATGGCGGTGGCGCCATTCACAACATGCGCGTTCGTCACGACCTCACCACCGGCGGTGATGATGATGCCGGTGCCCGCACCGCTTTCCTGGAAGCCGCCGAAGCCACCGAAGCCACCCCCGCCCCGACCACTCGCTGTCGAGGTGATCGTGTCGTTGATGAGCACCACCGACGGTTCGATCTTTGCCAGCGCTGTCTTCACGTCGGAGGCCACCTGAGCGGCGGGCGGAAGCGTGCTCCCCGAAGCCGTCTGGGTCGTCGACGTGGTGGGCGTCGAAGACGCGGTCGTTGCGGCTTTGCCTGAGTGGTCGTCCACCAGATGCACGATGGTGCCGCTGGCGGCCGCTGATATCACCACAGCGGCGACGGTGAGCGCCGCAGCCTGGCGCAATCCTGAGCGGGGGCGGGCAGTGTCGCGGCCAGAGCCGTGGCTGGAGACCACATCAGCCGCAGCAACGTCGATGGGCGCCGCAAACGCCGCCGTCTCGCTCGTCGAAGCGAACAGGGGCGGCCGCGAAGCAGCCGGCTGGAAAGCAGCTGGCTGGAAAGCAGCTGGCTCGTCGAGCCTCGACCACCACGGCGGGTCCGGCGCGGCTGCGGGCGCTGCGGGCGCTGCGGGCGCCACGGGTGTCGTGGCTGTCGCGGGTGTCGTAGCTGTGGCGGGTGCCGCCGGTGCGGCGGGCGCTGCGGGGGCTGCGGGTGCTGCGGGTGCGGCGGGTGGGCCGGCTACCTCGTCCTGCCCGTCGCGTGCGTCCCTGATCTCGTCGTTGGGATCCACTTCTGCTCCTCGTGCTCGTCATCTCGGGTGCCGCCGTCGGTCAGCCCGGCGAACGCTAAGACCAAACCTGCCCGTCAAGGCTGGAGGTTTCCTGTGGGAAAGATGAAAGACAGCGAAGAAATCCGGAGACCGCAACCACGAATGGCCCCGCCCGCTTACGCGAGGAACGCGCGCAGCAGTGCGGCGGTGCCGTCGAGGTGTTCGGCCATGGCATCGCGCGCGGCTCGGGGATCGCCGGCGAGTACGGCGTTGACGATCACCGCGTGCTGCTGATTGGAGTGCACGATGTTGCGCGGCAGCAGCGGTATCGCATCGAGCAGGTCATTCACCCTGACCCGGGCGTCAGCGACAGCCGAGGCGAGCGACGCAGACCCCGACAACTCGGCGATGGCCAGGTGCAGACGCGAGTCGGCCGGCCGATATCCCTCGATCGGCGCATCGCAGCACGCGGCCTGGAGTCGCAACAACCTGGCCCGCTCCCCCGCGCGAAGACTTCGGCGGGCCGCACTTTGAGCCGCCCCCGACTCGACAGCGAGTCGAAACGCCAGCGCGTCCTCCAAGTCCTCGCGGGCGTGTGCTGACGGTTTGAGCCGGTTGCGGCGCGCGACCGGCACCGAGTCGGTGACCACGAAGGTACCCCCGCTGCGACCGCGCCTCGACTCCAAGTAGCCAGCTTCGCGAAGCGACCCGATCGCATCGCGCAACGTCTCGCGACTCACTCGCAACCGGCTGGCCAGATCTCGCTCGGCCGGCAACCGCTCACCAGGCGGCACCACTCCAAGCTTGATGACATGCAGCAACCGTTCGACCGTCTCCTCAAACGCGTTACCACTTCGGATCGGCCGCAGCACCGGCGCAAACAACGACGGCTCCGACATCGAACCGACGCCGGGCGCAGCAGCAGCGGCGGCGGTTCGCGACACGGTCATCGCCAAATCCTAAACGGGGGTGACGTAGGCGCCGCTGATGCCGCCGTCGACGAGAAACGATGACGCAGTGATGAAAGACGAGTCGTCACTCGCGAGGAACGCCACGGCCGCGGCAATCTCTTCCGGCTCGGCGAACCGTCCCAGCGGAATGTGGATGAGCCGGCGGGCGGCGCGCTCGGGATCCTTCGCGAACAGTTCCTGAAGCATTGGCGTATTCACCGGACCAGGACACAACGCATTGACTCGAATCCGCTCGCGGGCAAACTGCACCCCCAACTCACGGCTCATCGCCAAGACCCCACCCTTGGACGCCGTGTAGCTGATCTGCGAGGTCGCCGACCCCATCACGGCGACAAAAGATGCGGTGTTGATGATCGAGCCACCTCCTCGCGCCTGCATGTGCGGAATCGCCGCTTTGCAGCACAGATAAACGCTGGTCAGGTTGACTTCCTGCACCCGCCGCCATGCGTCGATGCCGGTCGTCAGGATCGAATCGTCATCTGTTGGGGAGATGCCGGCGTTGTTGAACGCAATGTCGAGGCCGCCGTGGGCGTCGACCGCAGCGGCATACATCGCCACCACGTCGTCCGCGTTCGTGACGTCGGCGCGCACGAAGATGCCGCCGACCTCAGCTGCCACGGCCTTCCCGGCAAACTCATCGACGTCGGCGCACACCACGCTGGCGCCGTCGGACGCAAGACGTCGAGCCGACGCCAGGCCGATACCACTGCCCGCACCGGTGATGACCGCGACCTTGCCCGCGAGACGACCTGTCACTTCGGCTCCTTCGTCGAGATAAACACGTTCTTCAGATCCGTAAACGAATCAAGCGCGTCAGGCCCGAGTTCGCGCCCCAGGCCCGACTGCTTGAAGCCGCCGAACGGCGTGCTGTAGCGCACCGACGAATGCGAATTGACCGACAGATTTCCGGAGTCGACGGCACGCGCGACCCGCAGCGCGCGGCCGAGGTTCTGCGACCAGATCGACCCCGACAGGCCGTAGTCGGTGTCATTCGCGATCCGGATTGCGTCGGCCTCGGTGTCGAACGGCACCACCGCCACAACCGGGCCGAAGACCTCGTCCCGAAAGACCGCGGCGGTATGGTCCCGCGGCGTCACGACCGTCGGCGGATACCAGAAGCCTGGCCCGTCGGGCACCGATCCGCGAAACGCCACGTCAGTGTCGTCGGGGACGAACGCCGAAACCCTGGCCAACTGGTCGGCGCTGATCAGGGGACCCATCTCGCTTGCCTCGTCGAGAGGATCAAGCACCCTCACGCCGGCGACCGCAGTCTGGAACAACTCGAGAAAGTCGTCGTAGACGCTGCGCTGCACGAGAATCCGCGATCGCGCACAGCAGTCTTGGCCGGCGTTGTCGAACACCGCGTAGGGCGCAGTCGCTGCCGCCTCGACCAGATCGGCATCATCGAAGATGATGTTCGCGCTCTTGCCACCGAGTTCGAGCGTCAGGCGTTTCACCTGCTGCGCGCAGCCAGCCATGATGTGCTTGCCGACCTCGGTCGAGCCGGTGAAGCAGATCTTGCGCACCGCAGGGTGGGTGACGAAGCGCTCGCCGACCACTGACCCACGACCCGGCAGCACCGTAAATACGCCCTCCGGAATTCCTGCCTCCAGCGCGAGCTCGCCGAGCCGGATCGCGGTGAGCGGCGTGAGTTCGGCCGGCTTCAGCACTACCGTGTTGCCGGCGGCAAGTGCGGGCGCGAATCCCCAACCGGCGATCGGCATCGGGAAGTTCCACGGCACGATGACGCCGACCACACCGAGTGGCTCCCGAAACGTGACGTCTATTCCGCTGGCCACCGGAATCTGCCGGCCGAACAGCCGCTCCGGTGCGGCCGCGTAGTAGGTCAAGACATCGCGCACATTGCCGGCTTCCCAGCGGGCGTTGGAAATGGTGTGGCCGGAGTTCGCTACCTCGAGCTGAGCAAGCTCTTCGACCGCCCGGTCGACGGCGTCAGCGAACCGGCGCAACAGCCGCCCGCGATCAGCCGGCGCGACCGCACGCCACGACTCGTAAGCCACTGCGGCACGTTCGATAGCGACGTCCGCCTCATACCGACCGGTGAGCGTAAGGGTAGTGACGACGTCAGCAGTCGCCGGATTGATGATGTCGTGTTCGACGGCAAGCCGTGACGTCGCGCCCGAGCTCACAGCCGCTCGAATCCGCGCACGCGCTCCCAGTCGGTGACCGATCGCTCGAAAGCCGCAAGTTCGACCCGCGCATTGTTCGCGTAGTGGCCGACGACCTCATCCCCAAACGCGGCGCGTGCGAGCTCGCTGTTCTCCCACAACTCGAGCGCCTCGCGCAGGTTTGTGGGCAAGCGCTCGAAGTCGGCGACATACGCATTGCCCGCGAACGACGGCGCGAGTTCGAGCTCGTGCTCGACGCCGTAGAGACCGGCGGCGATCATCGCCGAAACGGCCAGATACGGGTTGGCGTCGGCTCCCGGCACCCGATTCTCCAGACGCAGGGACGACGGGGAGTGGCCGACGATTCGCAGCGCGCAGGTTCGGTTGTCGCGTCCCCAGGCGATCGCGGTCGGCGCAAAGCTACCCTCGACAAACCGCTTGTAGCTGTTGATGTTCGGCGCGAAGAAGAGGGTGAGCTCGCGAAGCCCGTACAGCTGCCCGGCCAGGAAATGCTCGAAGACAGGCGAGAAGCCGTGCCGGTCTCCCGCGCCTTCGCCCGCGAACATCGGCTGCCCGTCGGCACTGCGCAACGACAGGTGAATGTGGCTTGAGCTGCCTTCGCGCTCGTCGTACTTCGCCATGAAGGTCAGGCTCATGCCGTCTTGCGCAGCGATCTCCTTGGAGCCGGTCTTGTAGATGCTGTGGTTGTCGCAGGTGATCAGCGCCTCGTCATAGACGAACGCGATCTCGTGTTGCCCGAGGTTGCATTCGCCCTTCGCCGATTCGACGCGCATGCCCGCGCCGTCCATGCTGTTGCGGATGCGCCGCAACAGCGGCTCGACCCGGCTGGTGCCGAGGATCGAGTAGTCGACGTTGTACTGGTTGGCCGGTGTCATGTTCTGGTAGCGCCGCGCAAAGGCCTCCTCGAAGGTGTCGCGAAACACGACGAACTCGAGTTCGGTGCCGACCATTGCGGTCCAGCCGCGGTCGTGCAGCCGCGCGACCTGCGCATGGAGCACGTTACGTGGTGCGGCGACGACCGGCCTGCCAGCTCCGTCGACGAGATCGCACATGAGCAAGACGGTGGCCGGGTGCCACGGCACGTGGCGTAGCGTCGAGAGATCTGGCCGCATCACGAAATCGCCGTAGCCCGACTCCCACGACGACATCGCGTACCCGCCGACCGTGTTCATCTCCACGTCGACGGCCAGCAGGTAGTTGCAGCCCTCCGTGTCGTGCTCGAGCACCTCGTCGAGAAAGAACCGGCCGGTCAGTCTCTTCCCTTGCAACCGGCCCTGCATGTCGGGCAACGCGATGATGACGGTGTCGATAGTCCCTGCGTCGACCTCGACCCGCAGCCGCTCGACCGACAGCAGACCTTGGGCTTGCGACATTGCCATCGGGTGCGCATCTCCTCTTCGTCACCATCAGGGGCCAACGGGGCTACCCGAGGGACGAGAGTTCCGCCTCGATAGCGGCCAACTCCTCCGCCGAGCCCTGCACCTTCGGACCCTTGAACCACTTACGGGCCGATACCAGCCAATAGATGCCGGCAAAGCCTATGACCGCCACCACAGCGACCGGCGCGAAGTTCCAGCTGTTGACCCCGGCCGGGTGGAACTGCGGCAGCATCAGCGGGAAGCAGATGAGGACGACCCACACCACAGCAACCCACCCGATGATCGGGCTCCACTTGCCCAGCTGCCACGGACCAGGCGTGAAGTTCGGCCCACGCAACCGACGCAGCAGCACCGGAATGATGTAGGAGATGTAAAGGCCGACAACCGCTACCGACACGATCGCGAAGAACGCGACCGAGTACCCCTTGTTCTGATACAGCGACGGCAGGCCAAGGATGAACGCGCCGACGACCGCGAACCAGATCGAGTTGGTTGGCGTGCGGGTGCGCTTGTTCACCCGGTGCCAGTACTTCGAGCCAGGAACCGCGCCGTCGCGCGAGAACGCGTAGATCATCCGCGAGTTGGCCGTCACGGACGCCATACCGCAGAAAAACTGGGCCACGAGGGAGATCAGGATCAAGAACTCGGCGGCGTGGCGCCCGATGGAAGCAATCCAGATGACGCCCGCCGCGTTGATACCGGCGCCCGCCGCCGCGTTGTACTGGTCGCTACCGATGGCCCACGGGATCGCATACGTCAAGCCGATCATCAGGACAAGACCGGCCACGATCGACACCCAGATCGACGTCATGATGCCCCGCGGACCGCTGGTTGCGGCGTCACGGGTTTCTTCCGTCATGTGCGCGGATGCGTCGTACCCAGTCAGCGTGTACTGCGCCAACATCAGACCGACGAGAGTGACCCAGATCGCAGCGCCACCGAAGCCCCAGCCGAGGCCGTTGTAGTACTTCGTGACGACGGTCGACAGCGACTGGTGCTTGTGCGCATCGGGCAGGATGAACAGCGCGCCGACGATCACGACAACCCCTGTGAGGTGCCACCAGACGCTGATGTTGTTCAGCTTGGCGATCACATTGACGCCCAGGGTGTTCAGGATGCCGTGCAACACCAACACGATCGTGTAGAGCAGGAACAGGCTCTTCGGTGTGCCCCGGAACCCCGTGGTCAGGTTCAAAAAGAACCCGAGGAAGGTCGCCATTCCGAAGTCGATCGACGCGGTCACCGCGACTTGACCAAGCAGGTTGAACCAGCCGGTGAACCAGCTCCACACCGGTGCCTTGCCTTCAGGCGCGAGTTTCGCCGCCCAGTAGTAGAGGCCGCCCGCAGTCGGATAGCTCGAACACACCTCGGCCATGCCGGCGCCGACAAGGAGGACCATGAGGCCCACGAAAATCCAGCCCCAGATGATGATCCTGGGCCCGCCGGCGACCATGCCGAGGTAGTA
>Ga0080027_10000986_pt1 | contig 11634 bp, 7 predicted proteins | sample OrgsoiDNA2013046_FD_70962 | JGI IMG/M metagenome (GOLD analysis project Ga0080027, IMG submission 70962) | Permafrost soil microbial communities from the Arctic, to analyse light accelerated degradation of dissolved organic matter (DOM) -... | ecosystem: Environmental > Terrestrial > Soil >...
TCTCCACGCTCGCCTCGGAGCGCGGCACGATCGCGACGATCTTTCCGCCGTACATCACCGCCACGCGATCCGAGAGCGCGAGGATCTCCGACAGCTCCGCCGACACCAGCAGGATGCCGGTGCCCGCATCGCGCGCGGCGCGGAGTCGCGCGTGAATGAGCTCGATCGCGCCCACATCCACGCCGCGCGTCGGCTGCGCGGCGAGCAGCACGAAGTTCGGCCGCCCGAGAGCGCGCGCGATCACAATTTTCTGCTGATTCCCGCCCGACAGCGCGCGCGCGGGAAGCATCGGGTCGGGCGGGCGGATGTCCGCGACCTCGATCGCCGTGCGCGCGTCGGCGAGAATGCGGTGACGATCGAGCATCCCGCGGTGTGTGTACGCGCGCTGGCGGCCGAGAATGAGATTGTCGGCGATCGAGTAGTCGAGCACGAGGCCGCGGCGGTGCCGGTCCTCGGGGATGTGCGCCAGCCCGCGGGACTCTCGCTCGCTCACCGACATTGCGGTCACATCGACACCCGCAATGCGGATCTCGCCGCTCTGCGCCGGGCGCAGACCGGCGATCGCCTCGATGAGCGCGCTCTGCCCATTCCCTTCCACGCCGGCGATACCGAGAATCTCGTGCGGCTGGATGCTGAAGCTCACAGCGTCGACCGCGCGCGCTTGCCGCTCTCCGGCGACGACGAGGTGCCGCACCTCGAGCACCGGCGCGAGCGCTGCGCTCGCCGCATCCGCGTGCACCGGCGAAGGCGTCGCATCGCCCGCGAGTACGACGTCGCGCCCGACCATCGCGCGCGCGATGGATGCCGGGCTCGTGCCCGCGGTGGGGAAGCGCGCCACCGTTCGTCCCGCGCGTATGACCGTGATCGTATCCGAGATCTCGGCCACCTCGTCCAGCTTGTGCGTGATGAGGATGATCGTGCCGCCGTCGTCGCGGAGCGCGCGCAGAACGCGCCAGAGCTCCTGCACCTCGGGTGGAGAGAGCACCGCCGTGGGCTCGTCGAGGATGAGAATGCGCGCGCCGCGCACGAGTGTCTTGAGGATTTCGACGCGCTGTTGCTCGCCGACGCTCAACTCGCGCACCAACTGCCGCACGTTCATTCGAAAACCATTGCGTTCTGCCGCCTCGGCGACCTCGCGCTCGGCGCGCGGCAGATCGATCGCGAAGCCGCGCGTGGGCTCGCGGCCGAGGATGACGTTCTCGGTGATAGTGAGCGTGGGGACGAGCATGAAGTGCTGGTGCACCATCCCGACGCTCGCATCGATCGCCTGCGCGGCGCTCCAGCCGGTGACGTCGCGTCCCGCAAGCTCGATGGTGCCCGCATCCGGCGGATAGATCCCGGCGAGGATGCGCATCATCGTCGACTTGCCCGCGCCGTTCTCACCCACCAGCGCGTGAATCTCTCCGGGCATCACCTCGAGCGATCCGTCGCGGACGGCGTGACAGTCGCCAAAGCGCTTCGCGATTCCCGTCATGCGCACGGCCGGCGTGCCGGAGCCCGCGATGGCGGCGGTCATCTCGTCGCCGGGACGATGATGCGCCCCGCGATGATCCCAGCGCGAATTTCCTCGACGCGCGCGTGCACGCCGTCGGGAATCAGGTCGCGGTTGTGCGCGTCGTAGACGTAGCCGACGCCATTCTCCGCGAGCCCGTATTCCCGCACACCGCCGTGAAAGGTGCCGTTGCGCGCCTTCTCGATCTGGTCGAACACGACGGCATCGACACCCTTCACCATCGACGTGAGCACATGGCCTGGCGCCTCCGCGTACTGGTCCGCGTCCACGCCGATTGCGAGCTTTCCCGTTTGGCGCGCCGCCTCGAACACGCCAAGCCCCGTGGAGCCGGACGCGTGGAAGATCACGTTGACGCCGGACTGATACTGGCTGAGTGCGAGCTCCTTGCCGCGTCCCGGATTGCGAAAGGCCTCTGGCGTGACGCCGGCGTACTGCGCGATGACCGTGCAGTCGGGGCAGACGTACTTCACGCCGGCGCGATAGCCCGCCTCGAACTTGTGGATGAGTGGAATGTCCATCCCGCCAACGAACCCGAGCTTCTTCGATTTGCCGACGAGTGCCGCGAGGGCGCCAACGAGAAACGATCCCTGCTCTTCGCGAAACTTGAGCGCGGCGAGATTCGCCGGCGGCGGGATGACGTTGCCCGCGGAGTCGAGCGCGATCGCGTAGTCGACGCCGGCGAAATGCGTGTCCGGATACTCCTTCGCGAGCGCGGTGAGGTCGTCGGTAAAAATGAATCCGACACCCACCACCAGCTTCATGTGCTCTGCGGCCAGCAAGCGCAGCCCGGCTTCGCGGTCGGAGCCTTCGCCGGGCTCGATGAAGTGGATGCGCGTGCCGAGATCACGTTCCGCGCGCTCGCCGCCCCGATACGCGCCGTCGTTGAACGATTTGTCGCCGCGTCCGCCGACATCGAAGACGATGCCGATGTCGAGCCCGCCGCTGCTCGCAACGGGCACGGGCGGCGCGGGATGGACGTTCAGTAGCGCGATATGGGCGAGGAGGAGCACCCCGACGAAGAGGAGCAGTGATCGCACACGCAAAACCTCGCGCGCCGCCCGGAGACCGGCAAGCACGAGCCCCGCCCGGGCGCCCGTTGCGCCTTCTCTCTGCCTTTGCGACTGTTCGTCATGCCCGACCTTTTCGCCGCGCGCTCGCAGATGGGCGTGTCGCTCGCCTTCCATATCATCTTCGCGGTCGTCGGGATCGGACTGCCCGCGCTCATGGTCATCGCCGAGCTTCGGTGGCGGCGCACCGGCGACGCGGTGTATCTCGAGCTCGCCAAGCGCTGGTCGCGCGGCGCCGCGATTCTCTTCGCGGTGGGTGCCGTCTCCGGAACGGTGTTGAGCTTCGAGCTCGGCCTCCTCTGGCCCGAGTTCATGAAGCAGGCGGGCCCGATCATCGGGATGCCGTTTTCACTCGAGGGATTCGCCTTTTTCACGGAGGCGATCTTCCTCGGGATCTACCTGTACGGCTGGAATCGCATCTCGGCGCGCGCGCACGCCTTTTCGGGAGTCGTCGTCGCGGTGAGCGGGGCGATCTCCGGTGTGTTCGTCGTGATCGCGAACGCGTGGATGAACACGCCGCGCGGCTTCACGCTGGTTGATGGAAAGTTCACGAACATCGATCCGCTCGCCGCGATGATGACTCCCGCCGCCTTTCCGCAGTGCCTGCACATGACGCTCGCCGCGTACGCCGCTACGGGCTTCGCCGTTGCGGGTATCCACGCGGCGATGCTGCTCCGCGACCCCACGAACGCCTTCCATCGACGCGCGTTCGCGATCGCGATTCTGGTGGGCGCGCCGGCGGCGCTGCTCCAGCTCGTCTCCGGCGACATCAGCGCGCGCTACGTCGCGCAGCAGCAGCCGGTGAAGCTCGCGTCGATGGAAGGTGATTTCGTGACGATGCGCGGCGCGCCCCTTCGCATCGGCGGCATACCGAGCGAGGCCGAGCGCCGCACGAAGTACGCGATTGAGATCCCGCACGCGCTCTCGTTTTTCGCGACCCACGACTTCAATGCGGAGATCAAGGGGCTGAATGACTTCCCCGAGAACGAGTGGCCGCCGGTGGCGATCGTGCACGTGGCCTTCCAGATCATGGTGGCGCTCGGATCGTTCATGGCGCTCGTCGCCCTCAGCGTGCTGATTCTGCAATGGCGGAAGCGCGACGTCGTGACGATGCGCTGGCTGATGAAGGCGGTCGTGCTCGCGGCGCCGATGGGGTTTGTCTGCATCGAGGCCGGCTGGACGGTCACCGAAGTGGGTCGGCAACCGTGGTTGATCTACGGCATTCTCCGCACTGCGGACGCCGTGACTCCGATGCCGGGACTCATCGTACCGTTTCTCACCTTCACCGCGCTCTACGTGTTCCTCGGCGTCATCGTCGCCTGGCTGCTGTATCAGCAGATCGTGCGGAGTCCGCGCGGCGATGACGTAGGCGAGATCCGGGCGCACGCCGCATGACGCTCACGCCTGCGATCGCCATTGCCGGCGTAGTGATGATCGCGCTGAACTTCTACGTGCTCTCCGCCGGCGCGGACTTCGGCGGCGGCGTGTGGGATTTTCTCGCGAGCGGCCCGCGGCGCCAGGCGCAGCGCGATCTCATCTCGCACGCGCTCGCGCCCATTTGGGAGGCGAATCATGTCTGGCTGATCCTCGTGATCGTGCTGCTGTTCACCTGTTTTCCGGCGGCGTTCTCGACGATCGCGATCGCGTTGCACATTCCGCTCTCGCTCATGCTGATCGGCATCGTGTTGCGCGGGTCGGCGTTCATCTTCCGCAGCTACGGCAGTACCCAGGATGCCACGCAACTCTGGTGGGGACGCGTGTTCGCAATCGCGAGCATTGTGACGCCAGTGCTGCTCGGCATGTGCGTGGGCGCCATCGCGACGGGTGGATTGGGGATGACATCGTTCACAGGCCCGTTCGTCGAGCACTTCGTGCGGCCGTGGCTCACGCTGTTCGGATTTGGTGTCGGGCTGATGGCACTCGCACTCTTCTCCTTTCTAGCCGCCGTGTATCTCACCGTGGAGACCGAGGGCACGCCGCTGCAGGACGATTTCAGGAAGCGCGCGCTCTGGTCCGCCGCGGCGGTGTTCCTGATCGCCTTCGGCGTGCTCGCACTTTCGTGGAACGCGGCGCCAATGGTGCGACAGCGACTCGTGGCGGGATCGCTGGCGCTCCCGATCCACATCGTCACAGGCCTCTTGGCGGTCGCCGCGATTGCAGCACTTTGGAGGCGGCGCTTCCGGCTCGCGCGCGTCGCGGCCGCCGCGCAGGTCACCTTCATCCTGTGGGGATGGGCAGCGTCGCAGTATCCCTATCTGCTGCCGCCGTCGCTCACGATCGAGGCGGCCGCCGCGCCCTCCCGCACGCTGTTTCTCGTGCTCTGGGCGCTCGGTGCCGGTGCGTGCGTGCTCTTCCCGTCGCTCTTCTATCTCTTTCGCATCTTCAAGCCGCAACAGCACAGCTAAGCGCACGCTACGGCTTTTTTATCGGGATTGGCGTGCCGCCCTTGTCGTCGCTCAGCCGTTTAAGCCCCGCGCTCGCGTCGTCGGCGTATCGCTTGAAAAACGGATCGCCGTGCTGCCACATGCCGGCGACGAACGCGTAGCCATCGCGCGCCCGTGGCTTGTCGCCGAGCCTCTCAGCCACTCGCGCGCGCTCGAACTCTGCGAGCGTGCCGAGCGGCGAATTGAGAACCCCGACCTCGTCGAGGATCGCTGCCGCCTCGGCACTTCTTCCCTGCGACGCAAGCAGCTGCGCCTGTGTGAGCCAAAACCAGCCACAGTCGTGGCAGGAGCTATCCGGTAACGCGGCGAACTCCCTGAGCGCGCCCGTGGTGTCGTGGCGAGCAAGGGTGACATATGCGTGCCCAATACCGAGCGCGTACCGGATTTGTCTCACGTCCATCGGCTGATGAGGAAGCTTCGCGACCGAATCGCCGAGGTGTGTGATCCGTTGAAGATCGATCGTGTCGCCCATCATCCCCCACAGACTGATGACACAAGGGCCGCATCCGTCGCCTGACACAACATGTCTGAACAACTCGCTGTCCGCGGCGGAGATCGGGGTTTCCCCCGCGATCATCGCGAGGGAGAGATTGTCGTCGTTTCTGTTTGTAGCGAGCGCCTCGCGCGCATGTCCGCGTAGCGAGAATGCGGCTGCCATGCGTCGCACGACGCGAGCCGAGTCGGCGAAGCGCGGCGACGGACCGATGCTCCCCTCGTGCCAGATTCCGCCGATGCGGACGACGGTCTCGCCCGAATCCGGCCACTCGAATAGCCCAACCGCGCCATGCTGAAGCTGGCTGAACGATGCCGTATCGAGCATCCGCTGCGTTTCAGCCGTCTTCACGAGCGCGGGATCCGTCAGGCGCCAGGCGAGTTTCATTCCCTCGGCATCCACGTCGGTGGGATTCTGCGCGAGATACGCGGCGAGGTATCGACGCCCGTTCGCCGTGCCGTACCGAAAGGCCATCTCGATCGCATGGATGTACGCCGGAGTGAATGCCGAGTCGAGCGCGATCGCTCGATCGAAGGATTTCACGACCTGCGTTTCGGGTACACCCACCTGCTCGCCCCATCCCCAGTGATACTGCGCGTCGCCCAGCGCGAACCACATTTCGGGATCGTTGGGATAGCGTCGCACTCCCTCGTGCAGCGTCGCAAACATCGACTTCAACACGCTGAGCGACGGAGCGTCGATCGACTGGCCGAGCACGGCGAAATCACCGCTTGCGACTACGAGCATACTGTCGCGCGGCGACAGGCCACGATTGTATTTCCCTGCGCGAGAGAGGTATTTGACCGCCATCGAATCCGACGCACCACCCACCCACCCGTGCGCGAGACCATCCAGCATGAGCGCCACGCTGAACGTCGAGTCGCTCTCGATCGCGCGATCGAAGTAGACGAGCGCTGAATCCCATGCGCTCCTCCGGAGGAATTGCTGCCCCTGCAGAAACGCCTTGAGCGCCGGGAGCGACGTCGTGCCGACGGATGACATCTGCGCGCCGCCGAGCGCGCGCGTCTTTCCGAGCTCGCGCAGCAAGCCGATCGTGAGCGAATCCGAGAGCCGGTCCATGCGCGACATCGCATCGCGACGCTCGACTTCGCCAAGTACTTGACCCGACGTCGCGTCGACGATGGATGCCGACCCGCGCACCGAGTCGCCGCCCGAGCGAAGCAGGCTGCCGAACACGGCGAGCCGCGCGCCGGTCGCCCTGCCGAGCGACGCGGCGGACTCCTTGTCGGCGCGACCGGACCATCGCCGCACGACGAGCGTCGGCGACACGGTGCGCAGCGGACCGGCGCCGTCGAGATTGCGCGACAGTACATCCACGATCCCCTCGTGCCAGAGCTTGAGGTCCGCATCGACGACGTCGAAGGGCGCGACGGCGACGAGATTCTGGTCGAGGGGGCTCGTGTGCTGGCGTCGCGCGACAACGATCCCGACGATCACGAGGAAGGCAGTCACCGCCGCGCCGACCGCGAGCATCGTCGTGCGCGAGCCACGCGCGCTCGTCGGCGCCGCATCGAGCGCATCGCGGAATCCCTCCGCCGTTTGGAAGCGTTCGTCGGGTTGCTTCGCGAGCGCGCGCGCGATGGCAGCGTTCACTGCTGGTGGCGTGTCTGCACGCCGCTTCGCCACTGGCGGGGCAGGCTCGGTGAGATGGGCGACGATCATGCCCTGTACCGATCCCGATTTGCCGAACGGGTGCTGCCCCGCGAGCATCTCGTAGCCGACGAGGCCGAGCGCATAGATGTCCGCGCGCGCATCGACGTTGGTCTCGCCCGCGGCCTGTTCGGGCGACATGTACGTCGGTGTGCCCACCGACATTCCGGTGCCGGTGAGATTCCCGCCATCGACGGTGGATGCCGCGCGTGCAGCGAATATCGCGCGCGCGACTCCGAAGTCCGCGAGCACAGCGTGTCCCTCTTCGAGCAGGAGGTTTTCCGGCTTGATGTCGCGGTGCACGATCCCTTTGCGATGGGCGAACGCCAGCGCATCCGCGACCTCGATCAGAATGCGCACGGCCTCGCGCACCGGAAGCTTCCCGCTCTCCTTGAGGCGGTGTCGCAGCGACTCGCCTTGCACGTATGGCATCACGTACCACAGCAAGTCGTCGTCGGAGCCTGCGGCGAGGATCGGCACGATGTGCGGATGCTGCATCTGGGCCGCGACCTCGATCTCCTTCTTGAAGCGCGCCGCGCTAACCTCGCTCGCCAACTCCGGCGGAAGCACCTTGATCACGACCTTTCGATTGAGCGACCGCTCCGTCGCCACGAAGAGCCGGCTCATCCCCCCACCGCCCAGCTCGCGCTCGAGTAGGTACGCGTCGCCGAGCGCCGCCTGAAGCCGTGCAGGAAGGAGCAGATCGTTCACGAAGGAACCTCTGGTGAGAACACGCATAAGATAGTTGACATGGTCATGGCTCCGTGAGAGCAATGAGATCTTCGCGCGAAATCGTGTTAACGAACGCCGATTTCGAACGTCAATACGGGGTAGGTCATCTATCCGGAGGATTACATGCTACAGCGTTGGAAACTTGGAATTCTCGGGCTGGCACTCGCGACGGCTCCGCTCGCGGCGTGCGGGGGCAACCCGCCACCGCGCGATCGCGTCTACGCTCGCGAGGGGCCCCCAGGAGCGCGCACAGAGGTCATCGTCGAGCGCCCGGGTCCGGAGTACGTCTGGATTCGCGGACACTGGGGCTATGCGGGCGGAGGCTACGCCTGGATGCCCGGCCGATGGGAGCGTCCCGACGGTCGTCGTCGCTGGGTGGAAGGCCGTTGGGCGCACGATCGCAACGGCTGGTTCTACATCGAAGGTCATTGGCGCTAGCAGAACAGAAATGCCCGAGTCGTGTTCGCGTCGACTCGGGCATTTCCGTGGTGCGCGTGTACGCGAGCTAGGATTTCTTCGGCTGCTTGTCTCGCCCGTACGGGTCGCCCGCGAGCGACTCCGTGTGTAGCGCGCAGCACCACTCTCCATCGCGACGCACCCACACCGAGGAGTCGTTCGCGTCGAACTGCAGTGTCTTTCCTTCGACGACGATTCGCTCACTCACCGAGTAGCCCACGATCGCGACGTCGTCGCTGATGAAGCGCACCTGGCGGGTCTTCTCGTTGAACGTGAACTGCTGCAGCTCCCACTTGCCGCCTTCTGTCATCTTGCGCATGGATGCGCGGTCGATCGCCGACACGCCCTGGGCACCGACGACGATGCATCCATCGTCCGTCAAGTCGCCCGCAGCCTCGCCATCCTTGTTCTTCATGGCGTCCCAGAATTTCTGCTCGGTTTCGACCAGCTCTTGCTCCCTCGTCCGCACAGGCATTTCACTCCCCCCTATCGACGTCCATTGACGATTGACTGTCTGTCGGTAAGGAAGAATTGGGCCAGAATGTCTAGCCGAGGCCGCTGGCTGCGCGCTCCAATTGTTCACCGAGATCTCGCGGATCAGTCACGGGCGCATCACACACGTAGTGGCGACACACGTACGCGGAGGCCTTCCCGCCGAGTGTTTGCCTGTTCCGCAGCAGCGGCAGCGACTCACTCGTGCTCGCCGATCCGCCCGCGAGAACAAGCGACGGGAGATAATGCGAGGCTGTCTCGCGCACGAGCGCCTCGAAGTCGACGGCACCCACATCGCCCACGAGCGCGACCTCCGTCGCGCCGTGCACCGCGAGCTCCGCGGCGCCGAGCGCGTGCCCGAACGCCGACGGATATCGGGTGAGAGGCTCGCCGAGCGTTTCGACGATCCATGCGCCGCGCCGGCGATCGTCGTCACGCCCGGTAAGATCGCCGAGCCTCAGCAGCAGCTCCGCCGCGAGCGAATTCCCCGCGGGCACCGCGTTGTCGGTGAGCTCGCGCGGTCGCGCGATCAGCGTCTGCCCATCCAGCGCGGTGTCGAAGAAGCCGCCGATGGCGTCGTCCCAGAACCACTGCACCATCGCGTCGCTCACCGCGCGCGCCCTCTCCAGCCATTGAAAATCGAAGGTGAGCTCGTAGAGCGCGAGCGCTGCCAGCGCGACCGCGGCGTAGTCCTCGAGGAAGCCTGAGCCCTTCGTCACGCCATCCTTGTGCACGCGCATCACGCGGCCGTCGCGCACCATCTCCCGAAAGAGAAACTCGCCGTGCCGCAGAGCATGCGCACGCAAGCGCTCGTCGCCGAAGATGCGCGCGCCCTCCGCGAGCGAGCGAACCGTGAGTCCGTTCCATGCGGCGAGGATTTTGTCGTCGCGCGCAGGATGCACACGTTCCTCACGCGCGCTCCAGAGTACGATCCGCGCGGCGGAGATTTCATCCTGGAGCTGTTCGGGCGAGAGCTCGTGTTTCGCACAAAGATCCTCCGGAGGCCGAGGCACGTGAAGGATGTTCTTCCCCTCAAAATTCCCGTGCCGAGTGACCCCCCAGAGCTCGCGCACGACCTTCCCTTTCTCCCCCAGCAGTGCATCGAGCTCCGCCTCGCTCCAGACGTAGAACTTCCCCTCGTGCCCCTCGCTGTCCGCATCGAGCGAGGAGTAGAAGCCTCCATCCGGCGCCGCCATCTCACGCAGCGCCCAGTCGAACGTCTCGCGCGTCACCCGCTCAATCTCCTCATCACCCGTCACCTGCCACAGATGCACGCCGAGCCGGGAGAGGAGCGCGTTGTCGTACAGCATTTTCTCGAAGTGCGGAACGAGCCATCGGTCATCAACCGCGTAGCGATGAAATCCGCCGCCCACCTGATCGTAGATCCCGCCACGCGCCATCTTCACGAACGAGTCTCGGACGATGGCGAGCTCCTGGGGCGCGCCGCTTCGCCTCCAGTGCCGAATCAGAAAGTCCAACGCCATCGTTTGCGGAAATTTCGGCGCCCCATCGAAGCCGCCGTTGCGAGCATCGTAGCGCGCCGCGATTCCCTTCGCCGCAGCATCGAGCTGCGCAGTGGTCAGCTCGCCCATGCTCACGGCCACTTGCCGCGCGCCCGTGTACAGCTCGCGCACGCGCTCCGCCGTGTTGAGCACATCACCGCGCCGCGTACGGTACGCGTCGGCAACGGACCGCAGCACGCGCACGAATGAGGGCATGCCGTGGCGATCCGTGGGCGGATAGTAGGTACCGCCGTGGTAGGGAACGCCCTCGGGTGTGAGGAACATCGTCATCGGCCATCCACCCTGTCCGGTCATCGCCTGCACCGCGGCCATGTAGATCGCGTCGATGTCGGGGCGCTCCTCGCGATCGACCTTGATGTTGACGTACAGCTCGTTCATCACCTTCGCGACGGCCGGATCCTCGAACGATTCGTGCGCCATCACGTGGCACCAGTGGCACGCCGCGTAGCCAATGCTCAGCAGTATCGGCTTGTCCTCGGCCCTCGCGCGCGCGAGCGCCGCCTCACCCCATGGCTGCCAGTCGACAGGGTTGTTCGCGTGCTGCAGCAGATACGGGCTCGTTTCGCCGGACAGGCCATTCACGTCGTGTGCTCCGGTCGGTGCGGGATGCGAACGAAAGGTACAATGCCCTTATCGTTCATCTCCATGCGGACGACCGAATCCGGCGAGCGAGCGCGACGTGCGGCCTATGCGGTGCTCGCCGTCGCGATCGGCGTGCGAGTCGTCGCGGCGGCACTCGTGCCGCTCGCGCCCGACGAGACGTACTACTGGGAATGGTCGCGCCGGCTCGCGGCCGGCTATCTCGATCATCCGCCGGCTGTCGCGCTGCTCGTTCGCCTTGGGACGACCGCCCTTGGCGCCACCGCGCTCGGTGTGCGCATCGGCAGCGTGCTCGCCGGTGCGCTGGCATCGTTCGTCCTCGTGCGCATCGCGGGGGCGCTGGGCGGCGACCGCGCGATGCCGCGCGCCGCCGCGATCATCGCGTGCATGCCCCTCGCGCAGCTCGGGCTCGCGCTCGCCACTCCCGACGCGTCGCTGCTCCTCTGCTGGACGCTCGCCCTTGCTGCGCTGGTCGCTGCCCTGCGCGATGAGACATCACCGCGCGCCCGAACCGCGGCGTGGGCGCTCGCCGGACTTGCGATCGGCGCCGCGCTCTCCGCCAAGTACACCGCGCTGCTGCTCGTCGCCAGCATCGGCATCGCGCTGGTCGCGCAACCCGCGCTGCGCCGCTCGCTCGCCACAT
>Ga0080027_10000990_pt1 | contig 11610 bp, 10 predicted proteins | sample OrgsoiDNA2013046_FD_70962 | JGI IMG/M metagenome (GOLD analysis project Ga0080027, IMG submission 70962) | Permafrost soil microbial communities from the Arctic, to analyse light accelerated degradation of dissolved organic matter (DOM) -... | ecosystem: Environmental > Terrestrial > Soil >...
CATTCACCCAGAGTGGCTTTAGCAACGGTGACGCCACGCACGAACAGGAAGCTCAGCAGCGCGGGAAAGTTGAACAGAAAGCGCGAGCGGCGGACAGTGGCGTGAAGGTTGTTACGCGGCCAGCGTTTGACGATGAGACGGACGATGCGGGTCATGAATCGCGCGCGGACGCTGGGTTGGGTTGGGATCATTTTTGATTACGCGACCGAAATCTGGGAAGCATAATAAATGAATACGTTGTGCCGCCCCCTACGGGGCTCTATTCTCTTTGAACATGTTCCGGGCACTTCCGTGCCCGGCTACAGTTTGTACCGTCCCCTGTCGGGGACTGGTGATATCGAATCGGTATTGAGATTTGCGACTTTGTTAGGCGTCCCTGGCGGGGCTTTTTGTTCTGGCTGTGTTCCCGGCACTTGCTTCGGGGCGTGCCGGGCTATTGTCAGCCAGCGCCTTCGGCGCTTTGTGAATGGACAGCCCTGGGGATTATTTAAGACTTGTGGATTTTCCATCGCGACGTGCCGCGTCCCTACGCCGAGATTCTCGATTTTCTATCCGAATGGTTGCGCGGACAAGGTTCATTGTCGATACAACTCGCCCGATAGCCGGACGGGAAAGACAAGCGCAAGGTCCCTCACCCCTGCTCGCCAGCTGAAGAAAACGCTGCCTCGCTGACGGGGATTCGGGATGACGTGACTATTTTTGTTTGGGTAAAATTCCCAGAAGCGGCAATCTCACGATCAGCATCCACGGGGTTCCTCTCTCTCCGTCGCATGCGCTCCGGCTCGCTCGGAATGACAGCGGTAAAAGTATGGGCACCGATTCCCGTGGCGAAGAATTACAATTCCATTAATCCCCGCTTTGGGGAGTGTTCACGGGATGCTTTTTCAGAGCGTCGAGATCGCGGAGGACTTCCTTCCAGTCACACTTGGAATGCTTGGTGGCGATAGGTTCACTGAGATCGCCATAGTAAGACAAGATGTTGGCGCGAAGATCGGGAGATGCCGTGGAAAAATCCCTGAGAGCAAGCTCGCGTAACAGTCTCTCATAGGTACCGTCGGCGAGTTTGTACTCTCCGGGCGCGGTGGGCTTACCGGTGTCGAGATCGTTGTCAGGCAGCGTGACTTTCTGGTCGGCGGCGTCACGAACCAGTTTGCGATAGTCGGTAACGGCTACCTCCAGACCCTTTATGTACATCTTTTCAGTTTCTGCCGTGGGTGGCTTGGGATCAATGGCACGGAGAGGGCCAACCTTGGGAAGGATCCTGACGATACCGGCGATCATGCGCGAGGCAAAGCTTGGCTTGTAATAGTTCTTGCCATATTCACGCTCGTACTGCGAGCGGCGCAGGATATAACGGAACGTTTTGGGATTGAAGTTGGGAACGGCTTCCAATTCTTTTTTCTTGGCAATGAGCGCGGCCTGAGTGATGCGGGGCAGCCAAATGCTGATGGCGTGGCGATAACTGGAGATGGCGCGGTCTTCATCGGACAGAACGTCATTGAGTTTCATGCCGTAAGTGATTTCAAAAGCCCGATCGAGAACGGGGCGCGCTACCTGAAATCCGATGAAATCGTGAAAGGCCTGCGAGGTATAGCGCTGCTGCGCAACCTGCACAAGATCAAAACCAAACTCTGTCTGAATGTGGGCAATAGGATTGTCTTCATAGGTAACCAGGTCACCAAACTTCTTTTTCAATTTGGGGAACTCAACGGGCACGGCACGGTTGACCACGGGATGACCGTCAGTATCGGAAACATAGTGCGCCAGCGCGCCCAGTGCGAAGGCAAGTTCGTTCATGTCACGCGCCTGGCGGATCATCTCGCTGACAAAATCACCGCTGCGAACGTAATGCACCAGATCACTGAAGAACTTGCTGCCGCCGGGATAATAGCCCATGTCCTGAATGAGACTTCCGCCATAGGCATAAGCGTGGGCGGTGCGGAACTGCTCAATGGTGGCGCCCGGAAAACGTTCATTGAGGACCTTCTTGATGTCCGAGTCCCAAAGGAAATCAACGATCTGTTCATGGGTGAGAACAGAATAAGCCGGCGCAGGACTGCTGGAGACCATGAACAAAGCGAGCATTAAGAGCCATGCCGTGATTTTTGCCGGCACTGACTTTCCCGGTTGGTGCTTCGCCTTTTTTAAACCACGGATGGACAAAGACATAGGTGAGATTAGATTGCTTTTACATGCGGCAAGTTATCCAGCAGAGCTCCTTTACTGGGGCATCCCTGCTGGAAAGAGCTGCAACATGAACTCTTTGTCGGCCAAGATTGGCTTAAAAGGCGCAAAATCACTTTCTTCCTTAAAGTTTTTATTAAAGTGGGAAGGATCCAGGGTTCGCGCCCTGGTGAACTCATCAAGAGACGCCTGTTTGTCACCGGCAAGATAGTTCACAAAGGCCACGTTCAGGTGCAGACCCACTTCGTTGGGCGTGTAGGCGAGCGCCTTCTGTCCCGCGGCCTGGGCCTTTTTCGCGTCGACTGTGGCGCCTTCGATCGCCTTGTACATCGCGTCACCATAGTTGTAGGCGAGATTGAGGTCGAGCAACCGGCGCAGCTCTTCAAAGGGATGAGGGTTGTCATCCACATTGATGTATACGTAACGGTCATTGTTGATGTTGCGCCCGCCATGCTTGCGCACGACCAGCATGGAGGCTGATTGCTTGCCACGAGCATCACCGCCGGCAGCGTCGCCGGCTTTGAGAGCGGCGTAAAGTTTTTCCGCGAGTTCGCCGGGTGTGGCGTCAAACGCTTTGCCCATGGATTCCGGAACCTGCGGGCCAACCAGAATATTTCCCTGTGCTGACCATGTCTTGCCTTGACGGTCGCCCGCCCAGTTGGGAGCTTTGGGACCCGTGTAGGTTGCGATGTTCCCTTTCGCGTCGACTATGGCGATCTGGCGTCCGTCTTTGCCTTCGAATTTGTCGTCCGCCATGATCTTCTTCAGGACTTCAGGCGCGGTGAGGCCCTGACGGAGGAGATCAATTGCCTGCTGGCCATAGCCGACGTTGACGTTGGCTTGTGTGGCGACGGCGCCGACATCCGCCATTGCCCATGGCACAACGGAGCCGACGGAAAAATAACGAGAGGCGACGGCAATGCCCAGGTCGCCGTTTTGGGGATCGATGGCGACGATGGAGAACGTTGCGACCGGAGGCATGGTCTGCGCGACTGCGAAAGAGAAAAGACTGAGAATGAATGCGGCCAATATTGCCCTGAATTTCATGAACACTCCATGTTTACGTTTAATGCGTCACACCTTCAGTCCCAGCAGATATGCCAGTACGACGATACACAATACACCCAATGAGACAAAGGTGTAATGGTAATCGCGCTCGCGAAAGAACTGGACGCAAGCAACAACGATGCGCAACGCCGGGGTGGCAAGGAGCACCAGAAGACCTGCGACGGTGAGGCGCTGGGCAGCAGGCGCGATTTGCTGGGCGACCAGTCCGGCAACAATCATGAAGAAAGCCGAATATGCGCCGATCTTCAGGGTGAGGGCGAGAATGTGATCTGCGGCGGGATCTTCTCTTTTCATTGAAAACCTCCATGCATGATTTCCAGCACCATGCGGACCGCGAGCCAGGAAGTGACGCCGATGAGGAGAAGAAGAATGTAAGACGGCCGGATTTTACCGGAGAGTCGCACGCCAACCAATGATCCGGCAAAGACTCCTGCAACCAGCGGCGCTGCCATGGTGGTGTTGATCTCACCGTGTCCCCAGTAAACATATGCACTGGTAGCAGCGGTAACACCGATCATGAAGTTGCTGGTGGCCGTGGCCACGCGCAAAGGCACTTTCATGAGCAACAACATCACGGGGACTTTGATGGGGCCGCCACCGATGCCGAGGAGTCCGGAAAAGCCTCCGGCGAGTAGCGACGCGGCCAGTCCGGCAGGATAGTTTTTTACTTCATAAGGCGGGATTTCTTCCGATTGTTTCTCGCCACGAGAGCTCCATGCTTTTTGCACCATAGAGGCGCCGGTGTAAACAAGGAAAACAATGAACAGCAAGGCGAGGATTCGCCGATTGATATGCTGGGCAAACAGTGCGGCCACCATCGCGCCAAGCGTAGTGGCCAATTCCAGCGTCATGCCCAGACGAATGTCAGTGATATGGCGTTCGACATAGGCTGACGACGTAGCGGTGGAAGTGGCAATCACGCAGACCAGGCTGATGCCGATGGCCTGATGAATGGAAAGGCCGTAGTAAATAACAAGAACAGGGGTAATGATAATGCCGCCACCAAGTCCGACCACAGCCCCAAACCCACCGGCGAGTAATCCGACGAGCATGAGAAGCAGGGTGGTAGCGAGTGTCATGAGGGGCGCTCTCCGAGATCGTCCTGTATGTTGAGGACGCGGCCGCCTTCATGAACTGGCTCCGGACGAGAACGCAAGACCATCGCGACCGATCCCATAACGATCAGGATTGCCAGCAAGGTCATGGGACGAACCGCCTCACGCAAAATCAGCGCCCCTTCCACCAAAGCAATCACCGGGACAATGAGGCTGATACTGGCAAGCTGGTACGGTTGCATGCTCTTGAGCAGCCAATAATAGATGACGAAGGCTGCGCAGGAACCGAAGATGATGAGAAAGACCAGCGATAGAAACGCAGACGACGTCCACGTGGCTTGGCGTCGCGATTCAAGAGCCCAGGTAGCCCAGATCAGAGCGACAGAGCCGAATGCGAGTTGCAATCCGGTGGAGACAACCGCATCAACACCATGAAGACGGTGCTTGGCATAGATCACAGACCAGGCGCTGAGGATGACGGCACACAGAATCGCAACTCCGCCGAGAAGGCCGCGAGTTCCGCTGCCCAGGCCGGTGTAAAAGAGGACGATTAATCCGCCGAAGGCTATGACCATGGAGAACACCGCCTGTCGCGGAACTTTCGCATGCGTCATCAACGGGGTAAACAGCGCGACAAACAATGGCATTGATGAAAACATGACGGCCGTCATGGATGAAGTGACATATTGTTCCGCCCAGAACAGAAGGCCATAAGGTATGGCCATAATGGTGAAGCCGAGGATGATGAGCGCGTCCCATTCACGATGATGACTTGGCCAAGGACGTTTTTGCACCACGGCAATGAACAACAGCAAAACGGCGGCAACGGCAAAGCGTATGGCAGCAGCCTGAAGGGGCGGAACAGAACCTACGACGACTCGGATAGCCAGCCATGTACTTCCCCAGATCAGACAGAGTGCCGCGTAGCCGAAGAAGTGTACGCGCTGCGGCGAATCGATTTTTACCTGATCAGGCATGACCTATCTTAGCTTGTGTCGCTACGCTCCAAACCGCCGGAGAGTCTCGCTCGTGGCGACACCAGCGTGCTCATGCAACCGCGGGCTCGGCGCGCAAGCCGGCCTCGCCCTTAATTATCGCTATGCTCCACTTAGCTCGCCCTGACAGAACGCAGTGCAATCGCCAGTGTCCCGGCTCTGTCGGAAATAAGAGACGGGGTTGCAGCGAAAGGGCGAGCCCGACGCAGAGATTTATTTTGGCAACTTGGGGGGATGGTCGGAGGCGAAGGCGTGAGTAACTTTGTCTCGAGAGGACGGCATCCTCAGGATCCCTCGAATGCGTGGTCGCGTGCGCGACAGGAGCGCTCGCGATAAAGCAAAAAGGGTGCGAGACGCTCGCACCCTTCTTTAGAAAATGGCTTTAAAGGCCAGAATGATTACTGTTGCGTGGCTCCGTGGCTCGGCATCTGGGCGGTAGCGGCGTTCTTGGGCGTGGAAAGATATCCGGTGACGGTTTCCTTGTCGACGGAGTTCACCACTACTTCAAAAAGCTGACGCTCGCGGCCGGTGTAGAACTGAAGAGGCTCGTTGATGGTGCGGTCTTTCTTTTCGATCCTCTTGTCTTCAGCCAGAACGTAAAGCGTGAACTTGCTCTTCTTGGCATCTGTCTTCTTGAGCTGAAGGCTGATGATGGAGAGATGGGTTGGGTCTTTGCCCTTCTTCAGGGTGAACTCAAAGTAGTCACGATCACCGCGATGCTTCAGGAACTCCAATTCATCATGCGTGGTGGCAATCAATTCACCATGCTTGGTCAGGTCGCCAATGGCATGCTCCAGCTTGCCTTTGGTGGTGGCCAGATCATTGCGCGTATCTGTGACGTCCGCGCTAACCTTGGTGACATCGCCTTTTACGCCGCTGACTTCGCCGGAAACTTCACCAAACTGTTTCTTGGTGGATTCTTCGTCGGCAATCAAGCGGGATTCGGTGGCCTTCTCCGCAACCCGAATGTCAGTGGCTTTGCGGGTGAGTTCCTTGTGCGTCATGCCGACTTTATCAGCCAGCACGTTAATGGAAGCACGGGTCTTGCTGCCAAGATCATCGAGTTTCTGGGCAACGTCCTTTTGTTGAGCAATCTGGTGTTGCTCCAGTTCCGCAATGCGGCTCTGCGCCTGGACCATGAAGATAATTGAGCCGATCATGAAGACCACGGCTACGACCATCAGGATGATTCGAACAGTTGAGTTTCCGCTGTCACCTTGCGGCACTTCGGACATAGAGTAACTCCATTCAGAAAGGGGGATTTTGGTTGTGAATCATTCTTGAGCAGAACTGCTGCCCTGTCAATCAATCATGCAATGGTTTTGCGCGAAACTTACAGCGCCTGACTTTTCTTTGCGATTGGGAAACTCGATATCCTGCAAACGATCTGGTCCATAATGAAATCAACAACTTAGTGATGAATGTTCAGGTACCACCTGCAGTGGCATTTGCAGCCAATTCACCGGCAGACGAATGTAGCTGTCCATAGATCGATCGGTCCGCGAATTCTTGCATCCAACACCCTTATGGAACTCCAGCAGAGGTTGAGGTCTGTCCAGAATACGCTGCGACCTCACTGGTTGCGTATTCACGATGGTATTCAGCCTGTGATACGCAAGGTGATGAAACGCGGCATTATTCAGCGTAACCATATTTCACTGGCGATGCTGATCATTGGTGTGGCTTTGCTGGGCTACGTGGCTTCAGAGTATTGGGGAATGTACCACCGCCAGCAGCAACTGGCAGCGCAGTGGGAACAGCAGGCTTCTGCGACCAACGTCCCAGGAAAAGTAAACATATCTCCCGACGATTTGCTCACTCGCGTGGTGATCCCCAAGATCAACCTGGACGCCATCGTGGTGGAAGGCGCGTCGCGTCGCGACCTGTCTGAAGGTCCGGGCCACATGAAAAGGACGGCACAACCGGGACAAAGCGGCAACGCCGTGATTACCGCGCATCGCGATACTTTCTTTCGTCATATCTATGAACTGGGCAAGGGCGATGAGGTCCTGGTGCGGCGCGCCGGTCAGGTTTATAAGTACGAAGTTACGGGAAAGAAGATCGTTATGCCGGAAGACGTGAGCGTAATCGAGCCGACTTCCGACGCGACCTTGACGCTCATCACCTGCTATCCGACGTATTACATTGGTCCGGCTCCCAAGCGGCTGGTGGTTTTCTCCCGGCTGGTGGGCAGTGAAGCTGAGCTGCCTGCGAAACAGGCGACCTCCGCTACGCGATAGACTCTTCCTATTACAATATCTTCCGTGGATTCGCCCGACATCATTATCGTAGGCGCTGGAATCATCGGCATATCTCTGGCGCTTGAGCTGCGTACGCGTGGAGCCGCCGTTACTGTTCTTGATCGCGCGAAGCCGGGGCAGGAAGCTTCGTCCGCCGCCGCCGGCATGCTGGCTGCATCTGATCCGGAAACGCCGGCTGCACTGCGGGCTTTCGCCATGGAGAGTGCCCGGCTTTATCCGGAATTTTTGGGTAAGCTGGAGAAGCTGTCCGGCATTGACGCGGATTATCGCCGTCAGGGGACGATCATCCTGCAAGACTTGAACGAGCATTACGAGTTCCCTTCCGAATGGCGCAATCTTTCGGCGACGGAGGTTGCAGCGATGGAACCGGCGCTGAAAAGCGATGGTCATGCAGCCTACTGGCTGGCCGAGGACAGCGTTGATCCTGTGCTGCTGATGAAGGCCGCTGTGCGAGCAGCAGAGATCAGCGGCGTAAAGATTCTTTCCAGCAGCGAGGTCAACAACATTCGATCTACAGGAACGCAGGTTGAAGTAGCTGGGCCTGACGTGCGGCTGTCGGCAAAAATAGTTATCGATTGCCGCGGCGCATGGTCAGGCGCGCCTGTAGTCCCTAAAAAAGGCCAGATGCTTTACCTGCATCCGCAACGACCAGGCATTTTGCAGCATGTGGTCCGCGCGCCGGGAGCGTACATTGTTCCGCGAAGCTCCGGACGCATCCTGGTGGGAACAACGGTTGAAGATGCAGGCTTTGATAAATCCGTGCAGCCGAAGACGATAGAGCGGTTACACAATGCAGCGGCAAAGTATGTTCCTGAACTCAGCTCTGCCAGCGTAAGCGAAAGCTGGGCTGGATTACGCCCCGGAACGCCGGACAATCTGCCAATTATGGGCTCGACCGAAACGCCTGGTTTATTCATTGCCAGCGGACATTTCCGCAATGGCATTCTGCTGGCGCCGCTGACGGCCGCTGTGTTGGCCGACCTGGTTGAAGGCAAGCCTCCGGTCCACAACATTGTGGTCTTTTCTCCTACACGGTTTGCCGTAACAAACATTCATAAGGCATCATGAACCGATTTCGCGTGCACTCTGCTGAATCCGTGAAAAAATAGACATTGTGGATCTACAGTTCTTACTGATTCAGATTCTGATCAAGATGGGCGTTGCCACGGCTGTGGCCAGCGCGCTGGGGCGGTCCCGCGAATTTAAAAAGCTGCTGTTCACCACGCGCCGCTCGGTTCGCAAGAACCTTCTCTTTATTCTTTTTACCTGCGCTCCTTTCGCACTGGGGGTTTACTTTCGCTGCGCGGTCAAAAGCTTTCTGGCCGCGGACATGGGTTTTGAAGCTTCGATCCTGGTTGGCGTCATAGGTGGTCGCGTTGCAGGAACTATTGGGGGAAGCATACTCGCTCTGCCGGCATTGTTTTACGGCGAATATCTCACGCTGCCGGTGAACGTTGTTGCCGGCGTCCTTGCCGGATCGCTGCGCCACTTCTGCCGCAATGAAGAAGAAATCTGGACGTTTTCTCCGTTCATTGACCTGAGCGTGTATCGCTGGGTGAAGCGGAACCTGCGCGCTCCCAGAGTTGATTGGCAAACGGCGTTCTTTCTGATCATCATCGCGTTGCAGGCTGCCCGACTGGAAGTGCATTACACAGCCCCGAAATATCTGTTCACCCTCTCGCTGGGAACTCCGGTGGCATTGCTGGCGATTTTTGCCGGCGTGGTGGCGACTATCGCCATTCCCATCAAGATATGGAACAACGCCCGTATTGAGATGAAGCTGGAAGAGCAAGGCAAGCTGTTGCTGGAAGCACGGCTTGACGCGCTGCAGAGCCAGATGAATCCTCATTTTTTGTTTAATACGTTGAACTCCATTTCTTCCCTGGTGCGGTTTGATCCAGATCGAGCGCGTGAGCTCATTCTGAAACTCTCCAAGATTCTGCGCCGGCTGCTTGGCAAGCACGATGAGTTTGTGCAACTGCGCGAAGAAATTGATTTCGTGGACGACTACCTTGATATCGAAGTGGTCCGCTTTGGCCGGGACAAGCTGCGCGTTTACAAACATCTTGATCCGGATACGCTGGACGTGGTGATCCCTTCCATCCTTCTTCAGCCACTGGTTGAGAACAGCATCAAACACGGCCTTTCTCCGAAGGTGGACGGCGGGTCCATTACCATCCGCAGCCGCATACAGGACGGCAAACTGATGATTCAGGTGGAAGATGATGGCGTTGGCATGAGCGCTCCGCCGGCAGTGGCCGCGGAACAAATGGGTTCCGGCCGCGGCATTGGCATGTTAAACGTCGCTGAACGACTGCATGTTCTCTTCGGCGACGAAGGAAAAATGATTGTGCAGAGCCGTGACGGCCTGGGCACGCTGGTGATGCTTGAAATTCCCGTGCTCCAGCAGATTGGCCCCGGAGACAGCCTTTATGCGTCGCGCTCCAACACGCGCTTATAAAACGCTTCATACTCGGGGATGATCTTGGTGGTACAGTAACGTGCCTGCGCTTCCCATCGCGCCAGCATTCCCATTTCACGCAACTTCTTCTCATCGGAAAGAATATCGATGGCGTAACGGGACATGGTTTCAATGTCGCCGACTGGGGCGAGAAAGCCGGTGCGTCCGTGCTCAATCACTTCAGGAACGCCGCCGACGGCTGTGGCGATAGCGGGAACTTCGCACGCCATGCCTTCCAAAGCTGCCAGACCAAAGGACTCCATCTGGCTGGGCACCAACATCAGGTCAGCGATGGAGAGTTTTTCATTCACGCGATCCACTTTGCCCAGAAATTCCACGTGTTTACGCAAACCTTTCTGGCCGACCAGCCATTCCGCCTGCGAACGATCAGGACCATCGCCCATCAGCAGCAAGCGTGACGGCATGACTTTATGTACGCGATCAAAGATTTCTATGACATCGCAAATGCGTTTCACCGGACGGAAGTTGGAAACGTGGACCAGGATACGTTCGTCCTTGCCGGCAAATTCGCCGCGCTTTTCTGACGCCTGAGGATCGCGACGGTAAGTGTCACAATTCACGAAGTTGTAGACCACTTCAATCTCATGGCGAATATCGAATTCCTTCAGCGTGACCTGCTTCAGCCAATTCGAAATCGCGGTCACGCCATCACTCTGCTCAATGGAATAGCGCGTTACCGGAAGATACGAGCGATCAGCGCCCACAATGGTGATGTCCGTCCCATGAAGCGTGGTTACAAACGGCAGCTTGCGGGGTTTGTCCGCAGCGGCCAGCATCTGCCGCGCCAGCAACGCACTCACAGAGTGCGGAATGGCGTAGTGAACGTGAAGGATATCGAGATCGTAAATCTCGGCTACTTCAGCCATGCGCGTGGCCAAAGCCAGGTCGTACGGCGGATATTCAAACAACGGATACTGCGAAACCGTGACTTCGTGAAAGAAAATCTGAGGATGCTGGTGAGTAAGGCGGATGGGCTGCTGGTAAGCGATGAAATGAACTTCATGTCCGCGGGCGGCCAGTTCAATGCCTAGCTCCGTGCCGACAACACCGCTACCGCCATACGTTGGGTAACACGTGATTCCAATTTTCAAACAGTTCCCTCTCGTGTACCTTTCGATTGTTTAGCGGAACGCCGGGATTCTTAAACTTTGGTTCTGTCGCTTCGCTCCTAACCGCTTTCAGTTCATGATTCGTGGTTACTGCATGGAGGCTCCTGGTTGCAGCGGGCTCCCACCCCTTCACGCGAAAATCGCGCGTGCTGGGGACCCCGGGCTCCCACCCCTTCACGCGAAAATCGCGCGTGCTGGGGACCCCGGGCTCGGCGCGCCAGTCGGCCTCGCCCTTTCATGCGCCCGCCAGTTCGGCAAATGAGATAAGCTGGATGTTTTGACGTTGTAACAGACTTTTTGTTGCAGCAGAAGTTAGAGCGCCCAACTCGATTTCACGCGATTGCAACAGGCGTGTTCCAGCCGCGCGGAGATCATCGTCAGAGTATCCCGGGTGGCAAACCAGTTCCCATGTCCCTTCCGGCAGAGCGCTGAGAATCGCCGACAGCGTCTGCTGAT
>Ga0080027_10000991_pt1 | contig 11609 bp, 7 predicted proteins | sample OrgsoiDNA2013046_FD_70962 | JGI IMG/M metagenome (GOLD analysis project Ga0080027, IMG submission 70962) | Permafrost soil microbial communities from the Arctic, to analyse light accelerated degradation of dissolved organic matter (DOM) -... | ecosystem: Environmental > Terrestrial > Soil >...
GCAACGACACCCTGCTGTTCAACGGCGCCAACGTCAACGAGAACATGGAGATCTCGGCCAGTGGCGGGCATGCGATCCTCAGCCGCGACGTCGGCGCCGTCACGATGAATCTCGATCACATCGAGAACATCGACGTCAACGCCCTGGGTGGTGCGGACACCATCACGGTGGACGACCTATCCAAGACCGACGTGAAGCATGTTGCGATCGATTTGTCCGCGACTCCCGGTAGCGGACAGGGCGATGGTCAGGTCGACACGGTCGTGATCAATGCCACCAATGGCGACGACGCGATCTCGATCACCGACAACAACGGCGTGGTTACGGTGTCGGGTTTGGCTACCGACGTCACGATCACCGGCTTCGAGGCCAACGATCGCATCGTCATCAATGGCCTCGGCGGCGATGACGTCATCAACGCCTTCGGACTTGGAGGGGCGATGCAGTTCACCGCCAATGGCGGCGACGGCAACGATGTCCTGATCGGCAGCCGCGGCAACGACGTTCTGAGCGGCGGCGCAGGAGATGACATCCTGATCGGCAACGGCGGAACCGACGTTCTCGACGGCGGCACTGGCAACAACCTCCCGTTCCAGGCGGTAGTGAATCCCGGTGGTGCCGTGCGTGACGCTTCGCCCACCGCGAGCGCTGCCCTGCTGGGCCAGTTCATGGCCTCGAGCCTGGTCACGACGGGTCTGGGTCTCGGTGGCGTGCCGCTTGCCGATCCCACGACTGGCCAGCAGCCGCTGCTGGCGCAGCCGCACGCCGCTTGACGCAACGTCACCCTGGAGAGCACCCATGAGCAACGAAACCAACAGCACGAGACCGGCCGATCAAGGTCTCGAAGCCCTTGTGACGCTGCTGCATCTCCAGGGGGTTGCGGCCGATGCCGGACAGATCGCGCATCGGCTGGGCACCGACAAGATCGGCGCACCGGAGATGCTCCGGTGCGCCAAAGACCTCGGGCTCAAGGCGCGTGCCTGCCGGACCGACTGGTCCCGGCTCGGCAGCACGCCCTTGCCCGCCATTGCGGCCCTGCGCGATGGCGGGTTCCTGGTGGTGGCCAAGGCCGCCGAGGGCAAGGTTCTGGTGCAGTCACCAGCGTCCCGGCCCGCACTGATGACGCGGGACGAACTGGTTTCGGTCTGGAACGGTCAGCTGATCCTGATGACCCGCCGCGCCGGATTGTCCGACATCACCCGCCGGTTCGACATCAGCTGGTTCCTGGGGGCCATTCACAAATATCGTCATCTCCTCAGCGAAGTGCTGGTGGCGTCGTTCTTCCTGCAACTGCTCGGCCTGGTCTCGCCGCTGTTCTTCCAGGTGGTGATCGACAAGGTGCTGGTACACCGCTCGCTGAGCACCCTCGACGTCCTCATTCTCGGGCTGCTGACCATCTCGGTGTTCGAGACCGTGCTGGGAATCCTGCGGACCTATCTGTTCTCGCACACCACCAACCGCATCGACGTCGAGCTCGGGGCGCGGCTGTTTCACCATCTGCTGGCGCTGCCGATGGCCTATTTCCAGGCCCGGCGCGTCGGCGACTCGGTGGCACGGGTGCGCGAACTGGAGAACATCCGCAATTTTCTCACCAGTTCGGCGCTGACCCTCGTGATCGACCTGTTCTTCACCTTCGTGTTCCTCGGGGTGATGTTCTTCTACTCGCCGCTCTTGACCTGGATCGTGCTCGGCTCGTTCCCGTTCTATATTGCGATATCGGCTGGCGTGACGCCGTTGTTTCGGCGGCGGCTGGACGAAAAATTCCGGCGTGGCGCCGAGAACCAGGCGTTCCTGGTCGAGAGCGTGACCGGTATAGAGACGCTCAAGGCCCTCGCGGTCGAGCCCCAGATGCAGCGCCGCTGGGAGGAGCAGCTCGCCGGATATGTCGGCGCGAGCTTCAAGGTCCTGAGCCTCGGCAACAGCGCGAGCCAGCTGGTCCAATTGGTCAGCAAGATCGTGATGGCAAGCCTGCTCTATTGCGGCGCAAAACTCGTGATCGACGGCGGCCTCTCGGTCGGCGAACTCGTCGCCTTCAACATCCTGGCCGGACGGGTCAGCGCGCCGGTGCTGCGTCTGGCGCAGGTCTGGCAGGATTTTCACCAGGCCCGTCTGTCGATCGCGCGGCTCGGCGACATCCTCAACACCACGGCCGAGCCGACCTATTCGGCCGGACGCGCGCGGCTGCCCGCGATCCGCGGCGACATCAAATTCGATCATGTCTCGTTTCGCTACCGCATCGACGGCCAGGAAGTCCTGCAGGACGTCTCGTTCGAGGTGCCGGCCGGGCAGGTGGTCGGCATTGTCGGGCCTTCGGGTTCTGGCAAGAGCACGTTCGCCAAACTTGTGCAGCGCCTCTACGTGCCCGAACGCGGACGCGTGCTGGTGGACGGCATGGATCTCGCCGTGGCCGACCCGGCCTGGCTGCGGCGCCAGATCGGCGTCGTGCTGCAGGAGAACGTGCTGTTCAACCGCTCGGTGCGCGACAATATCGCGCTCGCCGATCCGGCGATGCCGATGGAGCGCGTGATCGCGGCGGCGCGCCTTGCGGGAGCGCACGAGTTCATCCTCGAACTCGCCGAGGGCTACGACACGATCGTCGGCGAACGCGGTTCGACGCTGTCGGGCGGCCAGCGCCAGCGCATCGCCATTGCGCGCGCGCTGGTGACCAATCCGCGCATCCTGATCTTCGACGAAGCGACCAGCGCGCTCGACTACGAGAGCGAGCGGATTATCCAGCACAACATGAAGGACATCGCCAAAGGGCGGACGGTGCTGGTCATCGCGCATCGGCTCTCGACCGTGCGCGCGGCGGACCGCATCGTCACGCTCGATCGTGGCCGCCTGGTCGAGGATGGCAGTCACGACACGCTGATCAAGACCGGCGGCCGCTATGCGTCGCTGCACCGGTTGCAAGGAGGATTCCATGAAGTCGTCTGAAGCGGCTGCTGCCGCCGGATCCGCGCCACGCGTCATACCTTTCGGCCCTGCGCAACGCAGAAGCAGCCAGGAGCTGGCGTTTCTACCGGCGGCACTCGAGATCGTGGAGACGCCACCGTCGCCGGTCGGTCGGGCGACCGCGGCCACCATTGCGCTGGTGTTCTGCGCCGCCTTGCTCTGGGCCTGGTGGGGCACCATCGACATCGTGGCCTCGGCGACCGGAAAAATCCTGCCGGGCGACGGCACCAAGTTGGTGCAGCCGTTCGAGACCGGCGTCGTGCGGTCGATCAGGGTGCAGGACGGGCAGGCGGTCAAGGCCGGCGACGTGCTGATCGAACTCGATCCGACCGTGAACGCGGCGGAGCGCGATCATTTGCGCAACGATCTGCTGGCCGAGCGGCTCAACATCGCGCGCGTGCGCGCGGCGCTCGCCGGCAGCGACGATCCCGCTGCCGACTTCATGCCGCCCGCCGGTGCAGATCCGGAACTGGTCGCGACCCAGCGTCAGCTGTTGCTGAACCAAGTGACCGAGCATCGCGCCAAGATCGCGGCACTGCTGCGCCAGCAGGCGCAGAAGGAGGCAGAGCAGGCCACGACCACGGCGACGATTCACAAGCTCGAGACGATCGTTCCGGTGATCCAGTCGCGCGTCGATATTCGCAAGACGCTGGTCGAGAAGGAGCTGGGCTCGAAGCTCAGCTATTTCGAGGTGCTCCAGCTGCTGGTCGAACAACAAGAGGAATTCGGCGTTCAGAAGAGCCACCTGAAGGAGACCGAGGCGGCCATCGCCGCGATACGCGAAACGCGCGGGCAGGCGGCGGCGGAGTATCGGCATACGCTCTCCGACGAACTGGCCAAGTCCGGGCAGAAGGCGAACGGGCTCGCGCAGGACCTGATCAAGGCCGAGCAGAGGACCAGGTTGCAGCAGCTGACGGCGCCCGCCGACGGCGTGGTGCAGCAGCTCGCGATCCACACCGTCGGCGGCGTGGTCACGCCGGCGCAGTCGCTGCTAGTGGTGGTGCCGAGCGACAGCCCGCTCGAAATCGAGGCGATGGTGTCGAATCACGACATCGGCTTTGTCCATGCCGGGCAGCAAGCCGAGATCAAGATCGATACCTTCAATTTTACCCGCTACGGGCTCCTGCACGGCCAGGTGCTTTCGGTCTCGCAGGATGCCGTGATCCGCGATCGGCAGCAGGATCGCTCCAACGATCGGACTCTGGGGACGCAGAACAAAACCAGCGAGCCGAAGGGCCAGGAACTGAACTACAGCGCGCGCATTTCGCTCGATCGCGCCAAAATGCAGATCGATGACAGGGTCGTCAATCTGTCGCCCGGCATGGCGGTGACCGTGGAAATCAAGACGGGATCACGGACGGTCCTGAGCTATCTCGTGTCGCCGTTGCTGCGCTACCGCCAGGAGGCTTTGCGCGAGCGATAGATGAGCGGCCGTCGCCGTCGTTTCTCAAAAGACTCCACCCTGCGTCACCGCGCCTTATCTCTTCGGAATGCGGGTCTCCGTAGATTCTAACTCATACTAAGCCACGAGGACACCAATGAACTTCATGTCTAAAGTGCAGCTCAAAATCGTCTGGGTTGCGATCGTTCTGTCAGCCACTCGGGCCTCCGCAGAAATGCCGACAGCGTTTGACGTGTCCGACGGAACCGTGCTCCTCACGGTTCATGCGGAAGGCGCGCAAATTTACGAGTGCAAGCCGGTGCCCGTCGAAAAATCTCCGTCGGACGTCGGCGCACCGACGTGGCAGTTTCGCGAGCCGATCGCAACACTCCTCGTTGACGGTAAATCGATTGGGCGCCACTACGCCGGACCGAATTGGGACCACATTGACGGAAGTGGTGTGAAGGGCAACACGGCTGCCAGCGCGCCCGGCGCAACACCCGACGATATTCCGTGGCTCAGGCTCGACGTTGTGGATCATCGCGGTAACGGGCTTCTTTCCAGTGCCACGACGGTTCAGCGCATCAATACAAGGGGCGGGGTTTTGCAGGGACAATGCGAAAGCGCGGGTGTTTACCGCAACGTGCCGTATTCCGCGGACTATGTCTTCCTGCGCAGAAGAGACCAGCGCTGACGTTTCGCCAGAGTCTTTCATTGCGCCGGTTGGCGGCTTCCCTGGTGCGCGAACTGCTATCATGCGGAACAGGTTCATCGTTCGCCCGGACGCCGGCCAATCGGGCAGAACCGGTCTCAAGCGGCCGCACAATATCATCGCGGGAGATCTACGTGAGGCGATGCCTTGCAATGTTGTTCGAAGATCACCGTGTTCAACACCCGCACCTTGGAACAGAAGAAAGCGCTGTTCCGGCGGATCGCGGAACTGCTCGGCGAGAACCCCGGGATCCGGCCGGAGGACGTGTTCGTGAACATTTTCGACACCCCGAAAGAGAATTGGTCCGTCGGACACGGCGCGCAATTTGCTTGAGGCGATGCGACGTTCGTGACGCACTGGCGTTCTTGATTAGTCAGTCTCCATCACCGACCTTGTGACGGAGTGCCGGCAGTTTCGCTGTCCCAAGGACGTTTCGCGTTGCCTCCTTCCGACAGCATCGCGAAAAAATTCTCTCGCCTTCGCGCCTATAGCGACGAACGTGCTGGGTCTTGCCCAACGACGATTTCAGGAGCGACCGCTTCTGGCAAAGCGGACATTCGCCAAAAGGGCTGATGCGATCGACGCAGCCGTCCGTGTCTTCGATCACCAGACACGCCTCCTTGAACAGCGATTTGAGGTCGGGGTTCCGACCGACTTACCTCGTTCGACTAGTTTGATTTCGCCTTTACGTAACGCCCGGGTGCTGGCTCTATCGAGTTATAGTGAGCGTTACCTTGCTGGTTTGGCGCTGAGGTAATTCCATCGGAGTGGCGCTTCATCCACGCATCCCAATCTGGCCACCAGCTTCCAGATTTCTCCTGCGCACCTTCGAGCCAGTTCTGTGGATCAGGTCCCAATTCATCGTTCAGCCAATGACTACGCTTGTTGCGGGCGGGAGGGTTGATGACGCCCGCGACATGACCGCTTGCGGCAAGAACGAAACGCACATCTCTTCCGATCAGATCCTTCGAACCGAAGGCCGTTTTCCAGGGCACAATGTGATCTTCACGAGACGCGAGCAGGTAGAGAGGTAGTTTGACCTTGGACAAATCGATCGGCACGCCGCACTGCGTCGTTTTTCCGGGCTCTTTGATATTGTTCTCAAGATACGTGTTGCGCGTATACCAACAATACATCGGGCCGGGCAAGCTGACGCTATCGGAGTCCCAATACAACAAATCGAAAGCGTCAGGCGTTGCGCCCTTGAGATAACTATCAACGACGTAACGCCAGATCAGATCGTTAGCGCGTAGCGTGCCGAACGTGAACGCCAGTTCCTTGCCGGGCAGAATACCACCTTTCCCGATTGTCGCTTCCCGCAAGGCGACTGACCCAGCATCAATCAGGAGACCGATTTCGCCGGTATCGGAAAAATCGAGCATCGTGGTGAGCAGCGTCATCGTCGCGAGTCTGTTCTGTTGTCGCGCGGCCAACACCGCCGCGGCACAGCTCAGGATGGTACCGCCGACACAAAATCCAAGCGCATGGGTTCGCTCGACTCCAGTGATGTCGAGGACGACCTCAATCGCCTTCAGTGGCCCCATCTCCAGGTAATCATCCCACGTCAGATGACTGGTTTCGGGTATCGCGCTTCGCCACGAGATCAGAAACACCTGATGTCCCTGGGCGACCGCGTATTCGACCAGCGAATTTCCCTTTCCTAGGTCGAGCAGATAATATTTGTTAATGCATGGGGGCACGAACAGCAGGGGCGTCTTCTCGACCTCACTTGTCTGCGGGGCGTACTGGACCAGTTGAATTAGTTCATTTTCGAAGACCACCGACCCAGGGGTGGTGGCGAGGTTGCGCCCGACTTCGAATGCCGACTCATCGACCCGTGTGATCCGCCCCTTCTGGAGGTCGTCAATCAGATTCTTCATGCCGTCCGTCAGGCTCGCGGAGCGGGTCTCGATCGCCTTTCGGATAACTTCGGGATTGGTCGCAGGAAAATTCGACGGGCTCATCGCGTCAATGAACTGTCTGGCATAAAATCGTAGCTGCAATCTTGTCTTATCGTCGGCCTGGGCCCGATCGACGAATTCGTGCAACTGTCTTGAGCCGAGTAAATACGATTGCTTGAGCAGATCGTAATAAGGTTGTTCTCGCCAAGACGCATCCTTGAACCGCTTGTCGCCCTGAGCCAGCGCAACCCCCGAATGTGCGCCGCCGGCAAAGGACCGTAGAAACATGGCGTTCCATGATTGCCATAGCTGCTTGAAGTACTCCCGCTGGAGATCCGCCACCAATGTGAAGGGAGACAATAGGCTGGCGGATGATGGCGACACTTTGCCGCTCACACCCATCGTCGATACGAGGGCATCGTCAAATTGCTTCATCGCATCCTGCCCGGCGCGCATAAGATTTTCGAGATATCTCTGCGCGTCGGCGGATGGTAGCATGCTGCTCATGGCCGCCTCTTCGTCTTCGTGGACGTATCGATCGATGCGCCGCAGGCCAATTTTAAAGCGACGCCAATTTGAGACGCACTGGCGTGCAGACAAACGAACTCCTTCAACGGCAACAGTGTCAAGCGATCTAATCGCTTTCGCCGGCGATCCGCGAGTGGTCTGGAAACTCCTTGCTTCGGTTACCAACGTCCGGGCGCCACGAGACAGCCGGTACCAATGCGAGCCCGATTCAGGATGGTCGCACCCATTCCGACGAGGGACCCTTCGCCAATCTGGCGTCCGTGCAAGATTGCGTGATGCCCGATTGTAATGTCCTCACCGACAACGAGTGGGAAGCCGGAATCGGCATGCAGCATCGCCCCTCCTGTATGTTGCTTCGCGCCCGATTTTGATTGCTTCGTTGTCGCCACGCAGGACTGCGCCAAACCAGATGCCCAGTTCGCGAGCCTAGCCCGAAAACCACCCGCTTGCGAACGCCGCAATCCTCACGGCGGCCTCCGGATCCTGCCATGGAACTCGGGATTAATTGTCTTCGCAGCCTACCAGGTGACCCGCTCGAGTTCGGAAAAATTGATCGTCGCGCCGTCGCTCAGATTGATGTGGCCGGCGGCATCCTGGGACAGGGCGATGACATGGTTCACCGTGTCGGTCGAGGTGATCGAGCCCGATGTGATCGACAGCGTCCAATCGACGCCATAGGTGCCGAGCGCCGCCGTGCCGGTGTTGAGGTTGATGGTGTCGGTCCAACTCGCGCCGGCACCGCCGGCCATGGTGTCGTTGCCGTCGCCGACGTGATAGATGAAGATGTCGGAGCCGGCGCCGCCGGTGAGCGTGTCATTGCCGGTGCCGCCGGTGATGACGTTGTCGCTGGCATCGCCGGTGAGCGTGTCGTTGTAGGCCGAGCCGACCAGGTTGGAGACGCCGGAGAGGGTATCACCGGCGGCGTCGCCGCCGGATTGCGCGCCGGAGCTGGTAAGATCAACCGTCACGGCGGCCGAAGAGGCGGAATAGTCGACGGTGTCGTTGCCGCCGGCCCCGACAATGGTATCGGCGCCGCTGCCGCCGACAAACGTGTCTGCGCCGCCGCCGCCGACCAGGAAATCGCTGCCCGCGCCGCCCGAGAGATAGTTGCCGGCATCGCCGGTGTCATGCAGGACGTGAATGTCGGCGATGACCGGGCCATACTGCGAGTTGGAGGCATCAAGACTCGTGAAAACGAGATCGGTGCTGGCACCCGTCGCCGTGAACGTGAACGTTTGAAAGGTAGGCCCCAGCTCGCTCTGGCTCCAGCCTGGTGGCTCCGTCACGACGTAGTTGTGGCTGGATCCGGCAGCCGAGATCTGCATCGTCTTGGTGGTCACCCCGTCGAGGAAATCGGCCGCGAGGTCGAAAGCAACCGTGTAGGTGTCGCCGGCGACTGTGCTCAACGTCTGCTTGATCGATCCGGGTGAGGACGAGTCCAGATCGACCGAAAAGCCGCCATGGTCAGTCGCGAAAAAGGTAGTGTTGACAAGATCGACGGAGCCGGAGACCACGGTCCAGCCGCCCATGGTCTGCCCGGCGCTGAAACCCTGATAGTCGCTGGCGCCGATATTAACCTGGCTAAAGAAGCCGTCGTTGACGATATCCTGTCCGCCCAGCAGCACGTCACTGCCGCTGCCGCCGATCAGCGTGTTGGCGGACATGTTGCCGACGATATTGTTCCAGGCGGCGCTCGAGCTGCCGGTGACGCTCTCGAAGTTGGAGATGACGTCGCCGGTCGCATCACCGCCGCTCACGGTATTGTTGCCGAGATTGGCCGTCAGGCTGGCGGTCGAGGCGGAATAGTTCAGCGTGTCGCTGCCGCTGCCGCCGTTGAGCGTATCGGCGCCGGCGCCGCCCGCGATCGTGTCATTGCCCGCGCCGCCCGAAATGATGTTGGCGCTGGCGGTGCCGGTAAGGCTGTCGTCATAGTTGGACCCGGTCAGGTTCTCCATGCTCGACAGCGTGTCGGTGCCGGCACCAACCGTATTCTGCGCCGTCGCCGTGCTCAGATTGACGGTGACGCCGGCGGTCGCATTCGAGTAGTCCGCAGTATCGCTGCCGCTGCCGCCGGTCAGCGTGTCATTGCCGGCGCCGCCGTCGAGGGTGTCGTTGCCGGCGCCACCGCTGAGCGTATCGTTGCCGGCGCCGCCCGTGATCACGTTGGCATTGCCGTCGCCGGTCAGCGTGTCGTTGTAGTCCGACCCGGTGAGGTTCTCGAACCCGGATAGCGTGTCCGTTCCGGCCCCGATCGTATTCTGCGCCGTTGCGGTGCTGAGGTTGACGGTAACGGCAGAGGTGGCGTCAGCATAGCTTGCGGTATCCGTGCCGGCGCCGCCGGTGACCGTATCGTTGCCGGCACCGCCGTCGATCGTGTCGTTGCCGGTGCCGCCGTCGAGCGTGTCGGTACCGGCCCCGCCAATCAGCACGTTGGCGTTGGCGTCGCCGGTCAGCGTGTCGTTGAAGGCGGACCCGGTGACGTTCTCGATGCCGGACAGGCTGTCGCCGGCCGCATCGCCGCCGGTATTGACGTTGGTCGCGAGATTGACGGTGACCGCACTGGCGCTCGCGGAATAGTCGGCCGTGTCGGTGCCGCTGCCGCCCACCAAAGTATCGTTTCCGTCGGCGCCGACCAGGAAGTCGTTCCCGGCGCCGCCGGACAGATAGTTTCCGGCGTCGCCCGTGTTCTGGACGACGTGAACGTCTGAGATCTGCGCCCCGGCAACGCCGGACGAATCGAGGCTCTTGAAAACAAGATCCGTGCTCGACCCGGTCGCCGTAAACGTGAAGCTCTCGTAGTTCCAGCCGGGTGTGCTCCGGCTCCATCCGCCGGGTTCCGTGACGGTGAAGGTCTGGCTGACGCCGGCAGCCGAAATCTGCATGGTCTTGTCGAAGGTCTGGCCGAAATTCCCCGCCAGATCGAACGTGACGGTATAGCTGTATCCGGCTGTCGTGCTGAGCGTCTGCATGATCGCTCCGGGCGTCGAGCCGTCGAGGTCGACCGAATAGCCGCCGTGGTTGGTCACGTATCCGCTGTTGATGGTGTTGTAGAGGTCGACGTCGCCGGACGTGACCGTCCACCCCCCGAATGTCTGACCGGCGGTATAGGTGGCAAGCGTGGTGCCGTGGTTGCCCTGCGTGAACAGCCCGTCATGGACGATGTCGAGACTGCCGATCAACACATCTTCACCGCTGCCCCCGGTCAGGGTGTTGGCCGCCAGGTTGCCGACGATGTTGTTCGAGCTCGCGCCCGAGCTGCCGATCACGTTCTCGAAGTTGGCGATAATGTCGCCCGTCGCATCGCCACCTGTGGCGGTGCTGGCGGCGAGGTCGACAATCACTCCGGCCGACGACGCCGAATAGTCGAGCGTGTCGCTGCCGGCGCCGCCGTCGAGCGTGTCCGCCCCCGCTGCACCCGCGATGATGTCGTCGCCGGCGCCGCCGGAGATCACGTTGGCGCCGGCATCGCCGGTCAGGACGTCGGCATAGGCCGAGCCAGTGATATTATCGAAGTTGGAGAGAATATCGCCGGCCGCGTCGCCGCCGCTCTGCGCACCAGCGTTGGTCAGGTTGACGGTCACGCCGGCCGACGACGCCGAGTAGTCGACCGTGTCGGTTCCGGTCCCACCGTCGAGGGTGTCGGCGCCCGCGCCGCCCGCGATGGTATCGTTGCCGGCCAGGCCCTAGATCGTGTCGTTTCCGGCGCCACCATAAAGATGGTCGTCGCCGGCGCTGCCCGTGATCGTGTCGTTGCCCGTTCCGCCGGTCACGGAGAGCTCGGTCACGCCGGTATCGGTAAAGATCACGCCGCCATTGGCGAGCTGAACGTTCTCCGCGACGTCGCTGACCGTGACGGCAATGGCCTGGGTATCGGTCAGGGTGCCGTCGGAGACCTGAACGGTGACGTCGTAGACGTTGTTGGCCCCGACGTCGGTCGGGTTCTCGTAGTCCGGCGCCGACGCAAAGACGAGCGCGCCGGTGCTGCTGTTGACGGTGAACTTGGCGGCGTCGGCACCGCCGACGATCGAGTAGGTCAGGGCCGACCCGGCATCGAGATCGGTCGCCGTAACCGTGGTGACGGCAGTCGCGTTCTCCGCGACGCTGACCGACGCGGTGGCGCCGGCCCCGTTCG
>Ga0080027_10000992_pt1 | contig 11600 bp, 10 predicted proteins | sample OrgsoiDNA2013046_FD_70962 | JGI IMG/M metagenome (GOLD analysis project Ga0080027, IMG submission 70962) | Permafrost soil microbial communities from the Arctic, to analyse light accelerated degradation of dissolved organic matter (DOM) -... | ecosystem: Environmental > Terrestrial > Soil >...
CCCTGAGTCCCAGATGAAGGAATTTTTTCAGAACAGCATTTCCAAAAGATCCGGTCCCGCCGGTTATGAGCAGTGTTTTATCTTTATAATTATTTGTAACCATGGAGTTAAATTATTTTCTTTTATAAAGTCCGATGATCCAATAATACTTCTTTTCTTTTGGCCAGAACAGTTTTGGGACAACCGAAAAATAAGAAATCAGGCTTCGCCGTTGTTTTTGTTCATGTATGGTAGCTTGTCCCTTCACATTTTCGGGAATATGATTTTCTTCGGATTTAAAACCGCAAACAGGACATATGGGTGAGCGCCAGCCCCTGAAGTGTTCGGGATAAAAAAACCGGGTAAATTCATAATGCCCCTTGTAAAAAAATTGCTCCCCTGTTTTTTTTGTTGATACGCATTCGAAGCCGAATTTTTCCAGCAGGTGCCGAATGGTATCATCAGAAAAATTACGCAGGTGAAGGTCCGCATTAAATGAAGTTTTGCACTGTGGACATTGTGTGTGATTTTTTTCCAGATTTTCAGCGTACGGAACACTAATGATTACATATTGCTTAGAAATACGGGTGAGTTCAGATAATGCTTTTTGAAAAACATCCACCGGCAAATGTTCAATGACTTCCAAACAGGTAACACAATCCATCGAAAGATCAGGCAAAGGAATATCAGCAATATCACCTTCCTTTTTTTCAGTCTTTACATATTTCAGGGCAGTTTTGCTCCTGTCAATGGCCAGTAAACTCAGTTTTGGATATTCCTTTTGAAGATAATTGACGAAAACACCATTACCACAACCGATATCCACTACACTGATTGCATCAGTAGGTATGATGGATGCCGTTTCCCGGATACGGATATTATTATTTTCATCCTGTATTGCTTCCCCTTGCCAGAATCTGTCTGATTCATAATACTCCTTCTCAAAACTGCTCATATTTTAAATTCCATTAGGTAATGGCAACAGATCCGGTACATTCAAAATGGTAGTGCCATAAACCCGGTCTATTTGCTTTCTTATTATATCCATGTTCAGCTTTTCCCTTACCAGCTTCCGGTTAATCATGCTGGCCTTATCAACTAAATTATCATCGGATAATGCCCTTGAAATAGCGGCAGCAATACTGCTTTCGTCCGTTGGAACAGTTAATAAACCATTCACCCCATCTTCTATCCATTCTTCCGTAATAGCCGTATTGGACTGAACCGGGAAGGTTCCGAAAGCCATTGCTTCCAGCATCGTATTCGGAACGCCGTCACTCAGGTTATTCGTTATTGATAATCTGGACTGAGCGGTCATTTCCAGGATTTCCTGATATGTCAGCTCCACGGAAACTTTCAGGGTAAATTCCTTTTTAGATTGAATTTCTTCTATTAAAGGCAGGAGTTTCCTGTTGCAACTGTAAACAATCACTTCATAATCTGCAAGCAGGATCCTGATACTCCGCAAAGCCTTTAAAGCAACACTTGCCAGTCTTTCCTGCCCTTCATACCCCTTTAAAATTATTTTTTTTCTCGCAGAAGCAGGAATTCCAGAATCTAACCGATCGTATAATTGGAAGTCCGGACTTCCTCCGACCGAAGGAATGATGGTTATATTTTTCCGAAAGCCCAATTCCCGTGCAAGCTGCAAATCACGTTCGCCTTCAACAATCAGGATCCCAACACCCGACATCAATTTTTTTAACTGACCCTGGTGATAAGGAAATAATCCGAAATAATGTATATCAATTCCCCAGTTGGAATGTATCCAGAATGGTTTGCTATTGTCAAATTTTAAACTGTTGACCAGGTATCCTGAATTTTGTGACTCCATACTATGAATTATTTCAGGGCGAAGCAATTCAATGGTTTTTTGTAGTGACAACCGGAGCCAGGGTTTTATCCGCCCGGCAAATTTTCTCACCAGGGACTTACCGGTTAATTTTTCAATCGATTTATAAATGATGGAAGGATTTTTGAAAAATAACCCCTTGTCTTCATCGTCTTTGTCGTGAGGCAACTGCCATACTGTTACATTTTGCACCAAAGGGTGTATTTGTCTGAAAGGAACAGAAGGAAAGAGATGCACCTCATATTTGGAATGATCCAGCTGTGAGATCCACCTGGCGGTATGCACGCTGTCGGAGAAAGCAACGATCAATATTTTTATCTTCTTCCTACTCACTATACCACGTTAATCCTTCCTGGTCTTATTTTTCTGACAAAATTCCTGAAATAAGAAGGTACAAAAGGAAGATCCAACCAGCCACTATGCTTTATAAATCTTATTTTCTTACTCCTTTTAAACTTCTCGTACTGGTAAAAAAGTTCGTAATATGATTTAGTTCTTTCTTTGACGTCGTATTCATTTTCGACTTTCAGAAAGGATGCCCTGCTCATTTTCTCCAATAAGTCCCTATCCTTATCGAGTCGTTGGATTGCATTTACCAGCCCTTCCTTTTCACCTGATTTTACTAAAAATCCAATATCCTCCGTAATGATTCGTCCAATACCCTCATTAAACCGGTACATGACAGGGACTACACCTGCACTCATGGTTTCAAGCATGGCTACCGGAAGACCATCCTTGTAAGAGGGCAGGATAAAAATGTCATGATTTAAACATTCTGCCAGTACATCATCCTGTGTTGCCAGTGTCAGCATTTTAAAATTTCCCTCGTCTTTGACTTTCCTCCAAAAATTATCCTTCTCTGCTCCATCTCCTACGATCGTCCACTGAACAAGAATGCCCCTTTCCTTTAACTTTCTGTCAATCTCCGGCAATTCAAATATTCCCTTTAATTTATGTATCCTCGCAAGAAAAATAATTTTCAGTGGCTGGTCAGGATTCGGCATACGACGATTCTCCGCCCTTTTTATTCCATAGGGCAAATAAAAAACAGACTCTTTCCTGTGCGGTAGCAGCCTGACCAATTCATCGTAAAAAAAAGGGTTATGCGCGATAAATACATCTATCAAAAATGAATATTTAATCGCAGGCGATAAATAGCCTTCATCATGGCATATAAAGTAAACTGTCTTCGGTTTCGACGTAAAATTCTGAATCGCCACCAATTCCTCGAGGAAATTTGTAATATAGGCACCCGGCCGATCGTTCAATTCCTTTGCTATCTTCTTTGCCCGGTCATACAAATTATCTGCAGCATCAAAATTGACTACCCGCTCGTCATCTATGACCCGGAATGGATTCGGAGGAATTGTGTCTTCATCCAATAGGTGTCTTTCAAGAAGCCAGGTTTTTTTAAATTCTAAAAATGGATCGAATTTCAGCAGGTTGTAATAAAAACTCTGTACGCCCCCGATCTTATATTCCGAGAAAAAAACCAGCTCCGGACTCAAGACAAATTATTTAGCCAGGTTCCTACCTGTTTTATTCCTTCGCTGAAAGGCATTTCCGATTTAAATCCAAGTTTTTCCAGAAGGGAAATATCCGCTTTCCAGTTTAATGGATCACCGACACGAACCTGCTGATTAAATGTCAGTTCAATATTCCTGTCAAAGCAGGATAAAAGTTCTCCTACAGCGTCTGCTACAGTCGTTTCCCATCCGGATCCGATATTATAAACTTCTCCGGAATGAGTTCCTTTTTCCAGGACTAAATCCATTGCACGCACCAGATCGGTTATATAAATAAAATCGCGGCTTTCCTGGCCGGTTCCCCACAATTCCATTGTATCCTTACCGGAAAGGTATTTTCGATGGACATCCCAGAATAATTGTTTCTTTAATCCGGGACCATAAACAGAAAACGGCCTTAGAATAACTGCTTTTACTTTATGCAGCTGAGCATATTCCCTACAAATTATTTCACTCATCCATTTATGCCATCCATAGGGAGATAGTGGTTCGATGGTTGCAGATTCACTAACCGGTAGCATTTTTGGATTTCCATATACGGCAGCACTTGATATGTGCATGTAAATACAGTCGGGCGAATGAATCCGGATGCTGTCCAGGAGACGCGCAACGTGATAGGTATTTGACTCAAAATCATTCAGTGGGTACTTCAAAGAATAACCCACGTCCCCATTACCTGACGCATTTATACATGCAAGAAACAGCTCATTCTTAAATAACTCATTTATAGCCTCTGGTTTTCGGGAAAGATCGAGATAATGATAGTCAGCCGATCTCAGCTCTACCAAATCACAACCAAAGACATTAAATCCCTTATGCAGAAAATACCGCACTATATGCCGGCCAATAAAACCTTCAGACCCTAAAACTAAAATATTCAAGGCTTGAATATTATTCCCTGTCCGGTAGGTAATGAAAGAATTTGAACATTTTTCCTCAAAGCAAATTCATCAAATGCTTTCTTCTGAAAAATATGCATCGGGAAACCGTAATCATCAAGTATAATTATACCCCCCGAAACGACCTTCTCCCAGAAAAAATCAGCTGCAGCAATTTCAGGTGCAGCACTATTCATATCAATTGACAAATAACATATTTTCTGCGAATCAAATTGGGAAAGCGTGTCGGGGACAATTCCGCGAATCACTTTCACTTTGAAAGGTTTAAATGTAGAAACTACCTGTTCATAAACATTCTTATAATGACCACCTAAATAATCACTTACACCAACCTTCTTTTCATTTTCACTGACTAAGTGTTCGGGCATCCCCTCAAAAGTATCAAATAGAAAAAATGTCTTCCCGGTTTTGTCAAAATCTACGTACTCAATAACCGCTCTGGAATATGCGCCTGTATTTACGCCGCATTCCACAAAATCGCCTTCTAAATGTTTTATTAGATTAGCAAACCAACAAACAATATAAACCCGCCACTGTAAAGTAAAACCTGGCCATGGATTAGTTTCAACTGATTTTTGGTACGCTTTTAAAAACTTAGGCTCCTGGATAAAGTCACAATTATTCGAAGTAGTCAAACTATCCGCATCGTAAACTATGGGCCCATTGTAGTGATTCGAAATATATTTGCCACCAATTCGAATTTTTCTATAGTTGTTAATTACCCATAATAGCTTCTTAAATTGAAAACCTATATTCACTTACATCATTTATTTTCCATTACTGCCTCACTTTCCCTTAACATTATTATCTTTTAATCTGTAACTTTTTTTATAAAAGAAGCTGGATTACCTGCGAAAATTGATTCAGCTGGAACAGACTTGGTCACAACACTACCCGCTCCAATAATGGCTTTTTCACCGATCGTTACTCCCTTTAATATAATAACTTTTGCACCTAACCAAGCACCATAACAAACCTTTATCGGAATACTAGGATGTTTAGTCCAATCATGAAATCCCCTTTTCCAGTCTGCCACATCTGATTTCCTAATTTCAAAATCCGTGCTATGATTATCACTGTCCTGAATTAAACAATCACCAGAAATCAATATATCTGACTCAATAGTTATTTTTTCAGTGCACACGATACTTGAACCTGGCCCAAAAAAAACATTGTCACCTATTTCCAATATTGCTTTATTAGTTTCCAAAGCTATATTTCCGCATATCATACAATTGCTGCCAATAATTACTTTTGAATCAGGAGCCCTTGATTGGTCAATCCAACCAATTACGTCGGTATTGTCTCCAATTTGAACATTTTTTCCAAATTGTTGCTTCTTATCCGTATTTATACCAAAAAATCTCCTCCAAATCCTTCTTAACATTTTTCAATCTTTTTTGCAAACAAACCATTTGCCGAGAGAAAGTCCTTGATCAACATATCCTGAATTAAGCACTACTACTTCAGGAAAATATTTTAAATAGATATCCAACCACCATTTAACAGAATTGTTATGAAAACTTTGATTCGTTCTCATCCATCCTTCATCTAAATTAGATTCCGAAACCGGAATCATGTGAAACGAACATTTAGAAGTGTATCTAGAACACTCCTTTAAAAAATCGTGGATTCCATCAATTGTAAAGTGCTCTAATGAGCCTATTGAATATGAGTAATCAAATTCACTATCTCTATAATTCGTTTTAGTAGCATCCTGAACACTTAGTCTAGCCGAGTCAATACCTTTTTCAACGCCCTTCTTTATTAAAAAATCAGAAATATCAAAGCCAAATAAAGTAATGTTTTTAAATTTTTGCATAGACAAAATATTTACGCCAGTTCCACATGCAATATCTAAAACTTTTCCTCTACAATTAACTAAAAGACATTCGATTTCGTTCCATGTATGAGCTTTTCCCCAATTCTCTAATTGGAAAGCCATGTCATCTGTCCAATAAATATCAAGTTCCTGCTCTTTCTCAGATTTAGGCCTGACTATATTCCGGCTTTTTTTCTTGCCAGTCACCTTATTATAAATATCGATCAAAATCGGTGGGGTAACACCTTTTATTATCTTTTTCATTTAGTTAGATTCGATTGTCCAATTAGTTTTCAAAATGATACTTCCATAATTAATTCCTTCATATTTTGAAAGTTCAGTACCTGTATCTATCACTCTCACATTACAAATATTTTCCACTATCTCAAACACTTGATTGTCATTAAATAATGCAATTCTTATATAGTAACTATTAGGAGCAATTAAATTTGAAGGGAAAGAAATTTTAAATACCAAATCTTCACTTTTGAAGTCCTTATTCTCGAGTTCATATATTGATGTCGATATATAATATCCTTGAATATTTTGTAGAGTAATTCCAATTTTTAAATTATATGGAGTTCTATTCATTTTTATTTTACCCAGAAATGCTATTTCCTCATCAAATCCAAAATCCTGTTTTGTTTGACCCTCAGCGTTAATACTATAGACTTCTTTAAAATAAAAATCTTGGCCACTTGTGCCTCCAAGGAATTTATTTCCTTCAGTTGTATTACTTTGACTGTTTATATAATTTTCAATAACCTTATTGGTCTGCCCAATAGAAATAATTTTACCCTTTTTTAGCAAAATACTTTTATCGCATAACTGTGCAATTGTTCCCATTTGGTGACTTACAAATAATACTGTCCTTCCCTGGTTTTTACTTACATCTTCCATTTTACCAAGGCACTTTTTTTGAAATTGAGCATCACCAACGGACAAAACTTCATCAACAATTAAGATATCTGGTTCCAAATAAGCGGCAACCGCAAACGCCAGACGGACATACATACCGCTACTATATCTTTTCACAGGAGTATCAAGAAACTTTTCCACTTCTGCAAAATCAACTATTTCATCAAATTTGCTTCGTATTTCAGCACGACTCATACCTAGAATCGCCCCGTTTAAAAAAATGTTTTCCCTTCCAGTTAGTTCAGGATGAAAACCGGTGCCAACTTCTAAAAGCGATGATACACGACCTTTTATTGTTACTCTTCCGCTGCTAGGTTCCGTTATGCGGCTTAATATTTTTAACATTGTTGACTTGCCTGCACCATTTCTTCCAATAATCCCTAATCTGTCTCCTGAATAAACATTAAAATTGATATCATCCAAAGCCAAAAACTCCTCTGAGGACGAAGAATACCTTTTCTCGCCTTTTTTTACCAGGCCTTTAATCCTGTTAGTAATAACATCTCTCAACGATTTGTATCGTTCCTGAGCTTCATGAGCAATTACAAATTTTTTTGAAAGATTCTCAACTCTTATTATTGGTTCCGGCATATTTTTAAATGTTATCGGCAAAGGATTTCTCGGTCCTCCTGAAATACCAAATGCCCACAAAACAAAAAATGAAAGTAACAGACAACGAGACAAGAAATCCAGGCCAAAATATTTCCTTTTCATTCAAAATACTCCATCGGAATCCATCAATTACACCAACCATCGGATTTATTGAATAAAGTAATCTCCACTTAGATGGAACAATCGAACTGCTAAATCCAACTGGTGAAACGTATAATCCAAATTGTACAATAAATGGAATAATATACCTGAAATCTCTGTATTTAACGTTTAAAGCTGTTATATACAGGCTGATTCCAAACGAAGTTAAAAAAGCGAGGAAAACAAAAATGGGTAATAATAGTATTTGCCAGGAAGGCAAGTAATGATACCATAAAAATAAAATAAGCATTAAACCAAAAGAAATTGCAAAATCAACCAGGCTCACAATGATTGAACTTGCCGGGATAATCATTCGCGGAAAGTAAATCTTTGTTATCAGATTTGTATTTCCGATCAGGCTGTTACTAGCTTCTGACAATGAATTGGCAAAAAACTGCCAGGGCAACATTGCTGCGTAAACCATTATCGCGTATGGTGCCGTTCCTTCTGTTGGTAATTTTGCAACTCGTCCGAATATTATCGTGAAAATGATCATGGTAAGGAGCGGACGAATAATACTCCAGGCTGCACCAATGACAGTTTGCTTATACCGGACTTTAATGTCCCTCCAACTCAGAATATAAAATAATTCCCGGTACACCCAGAGATCATGCCAGTAATTCTTTTCCGTTCTGCCCGCTTCAATTATCAACTCGGGCATTTTGAGTTTGGATTCAACCATTATTTGATTCTAGTACTCCTGATTGTCGAAGATGTTTTAGAAATATTTACCCCACCAGCGGATAACTTGTTTATGGATGGGAACCATTTTCTTTTTTGCAGGCTTTTCAAAATAGCCGGATTCTATGCCATATCCGTAGCCTCCGTAATAACCATAGCCACCATAATAGCCACTATAATATCCTCCTTCAAGTTTTACATCATTTAATATGATTGATAAACCCGGAAGTTTTCTTTCCTGGTATAAATCTTCTACCAGTCGTAAAATTTTTCTGAAGGTATGGTTCATCCTGATTACAAATAATGTGCAGTCGGCATATTTACCCAACGAAATCGCGTCACTTACCAGCCCAACAGGTGCAGTATCCATAATGATCACTTCAAAATTTTTGCGAACTTCTTCCATCAATTCATCCAGTTTTGGATCGAGCAGTAGTTCCGCCGGATTGGGTGGAATGGGTCCACAAGGAATGACATATAAATGATCGAAACCGGGCACCTGCATGACGATATCTTTAAATGCAGCCCGGCCAATGATGTAATTCGTGATACCCATTTTCCTTTTCATTTTGAGGCTTTCCATCACTTTGGGCTTGCGAATATCCATTTCCATGATCACCGTTTTCTTTCCACTAAGGGCTAATACGGACCCCATATTGATGCTAACAAAAGATTTGCCCTCACCGCTGAAGGAAGACGTTACCATTATTGAAGGATTTTCCTTTTTAACGGTCATGTATTTAAGATTGCTTCTCAGGATCCGAAATTGCTCCGCTACAAAACGACGGCTGTTTCTTAAAACCACCAATGTCTCCTCATCGTCGGAGTGACCGATCTCCCCCAATATCGGAGCAGTCGTGTTTTTTTCAACATCGATCCGATTATTCACTTTATCCCTCAGTATTTCCCTGAGAGCTACCAAACCCACAGGAATACCCAATCCAAGTAAAACATATAATGTATAGATTTTCTGTTTGCCGGGTCGAATGGGTGAATTATAGCCTAATGCCGGTTCAATGATTTTTGAATTTGAAACGATGGATGCAGATGATATTGAAGTCTCGAGCTTCTTCTGTAAAAGAAATGAGTATAAATCTTCTAATATTTTTTCTCGACGGTTTACATTTGATAATTCCAAAGTTTTACCAGGCATGGATCTCAATTTCCCGGTGGTTTCATTTTGCTGCTGTACCATTTTGTCACGGGTTATTGCATATCCTCGTTTAATATTTGTGAGTGCCTCTGACATATCACGCCTGATTTTTTCAAGCGAAGAGTCGAAACTCCTGATTAAAGGATTTTCCTGAGTTGTTGTTTTCAAATTATTGTCCCTCTCAAGCTGTAATTTGTTATACTCTGTAATTTTAGCAGCAAGGGCCGGTTCCTCTATGCCCATATTGATAGGAACTAATTCATGTCTATTTTCTTTGCTGTTAATATATTGTTGTAGTAGATCTACCATGGTAATTTTAACATCCTGTTGATCTACTTCAGAGCGAGTCCTATTCACACTTTCCATATACATTTTGGACTGGTCCGTTTCATTAAACACATCGTTATTTACCCTATAATTCTTTATACGACCTTCCAGGCTGTTTAGCTGGTCCTGAAGCGTATCCAGGCTGGTGTTGATAAATCGCAAACTGTTAACTGAAATACGGTTTTTATCTTCAATATTGAGGGAGTCATACACATTCATGAGTGAATTCAAAAACTCCTTTCCCAAGTCGATGTTTTCTGTTTCAAAAGTGAGGAGAAGGATGGTGCCTTGGTCATTGCTCTGCACAATCTTTAGTCCGCCAAGAAAATAATTTACCGTGGCAGAAGCCGGTGCGTATTCGAAAATGAAAATCGGAGATGCAAAACTTTTCAGGGGTGCATCAATATTTCGTTTTAATACAACACGATTGCCATCAATCATAAACTCTTCTCCGAAATTATACAGTTTCGGATCTTTTCCCAGAGAAAACTGGTTTTCATTTTTAATTATGACCTGACTGCCAAATCTTTGCTCCGGGTGGGGGGATTCCATCATTTCAAAAGTAAATGCAGCTTTTGGATAGACCAGGGCGGTTTTTACTTTTCCCGTATTATAATAACGTACCAGGAAATTCATATTTTTAATAACCCGTTCTATTACGGGCCTGGATGAGAGTAGTTGAATTTCATTGGTCAGGTTTACGGCATTCGGGGCCATGAAAAGTTCATTGAATTTATCCTCACTGGAACTGCTCCTGCCTTCATTCTGGATCAATAGGGAAGACTGCACTTTATAAATACTGGTGGAATAACGGATATTAATAAATGCCAGAATAAATCCAATCGATCCACCGGCAATGATCCAGGGAACATGCTTTAAATTTTTCAGCATAAAATCCCTGGGTCCCAGTTTCCAGGAAAGCTGGTTCGTGTTCGATTCTATATTTTTTACACCATTAGATGCTTCTGTCATACATGCTGAATTACTATGGAGTTCGAAAAATACTATATAAAATGGCCAGTGTCGATACAATGGTAGCAGCAAGCGTGATATTACGGGAAACAATTACATCGCTCGCAGCCACTTTTCTGTTCGTAGGTTCAAAAATGATAATATCGTTTTGCTGTAAATAAAAATAAGGAGATGCCATCACATCCGGTTTCTTCAGGTCCAGCCTTGCAAATTCCCGTTTATTATTATTTTCCCGGATAATGAATACGCTATCCCGCTGGGCATAAAATGTCAGGTCACCAGCCAATGCGATCGCCTCGAGTATATTTATTCGTTCCCCCGGAATCGTAATAATTCCTGGACGGTTCACTTCCCCCAGCATCGTAAACTTATAATTCAAAAAGCGGATACTATAGTAGGGATTTTGCAAATAGGGTTTTAAACGGGAATCCAGCGTGTCTTTTAAAACAGACTTTGTCATGCCATCCACTTTTATTTTACCCAATCCCTGGAAAACAATATTCCCATCCAAATCCACCTGGTAACCGGCTGCAGAGGGAGCAGATCCTCCGACAGCCTGGGCAACACCGGGAGAATTAGTAGCGGAGGAAGTTGGTGTGGTTATCAATAACTGATTATAAATTTTCGTGGCTTCCGGATTATCACTGAAAACAATGATGCTCAGAATGTCCCCCTTTCGAATGATGGGTTCAACCGGAGGAATGATGCTCAGTTTGGC